>SXGT01891839.1_pt1 | contig 16402 bp, 11 predicted proteins | sample 3176221 | NCBI WGS metagenome assembly SXGT01 (sample SAMN11356862, study PRJNA531348) | freshwater metagenome | isolation source: freshwater sample F1-120 | place: China: Fuxian Lake, Yuxi | collected 2017-12-25 | reverse complement strand
GTCCTGGGCCCGGGCGGGGCGCTCGCCGTCCTGGGCCCGGGCGGGGCGCTCGCCGTCCGGGGCCCGGGCGGGGCGCTCGACGTCCTGGGCCCGGGCGACACGCTGGACGATCCGAGCAGGGCCGGCGAGCTCGACGACCCGAGCGGGACCGGCGCCCCGGACGACCTCCGCGCAGGTGGGGGGAGAGATGCCCCCGGCGTGGAGAGCGGCAGGATGCGCTTGGCATTCTCGAACGCGTTCGCCCCCACGAAGGTGCCAAAGGGAACGAGGTGGGAGGCGAGCTCCGTGACCGACGAGAAGCGCTCGTCAGGTCGGCGGCGGAGGCATTTCAGGATGGCCGCGTCGAGCTCCTCGGCCAGATCGGACCTCGACGCGCACAGGCTCTCCGGCTCCTGCTCCAGGATCGCCGCGAACAGCGCGACGGCGTTGTCGCCCTGGAAGGGCGGCCGACCGGAGAGGAGCTGGTAGGCGACGACGCCAAGGGCCCAGATGTCGCAGCGGTGATCGACGCTCTTCGCGTCCCGCAGCTGCTCGGGCGACATGTAGAGCGGAGAGCCGAGCATGGCCGAGGTCTTGGTGATGTTCGCGCTCGTCCCGGAATCTCCTCCCAGGGCCTTGGAGATGCCGAAATCCAGCACCTTCACCCTCACGGTCCCGTCCTGGCGGCGGGCGAGGAACAGGTTGGCTGGCTTGAGATCGCGGTGCACGATCCCCAGCGCGTGGGCGTGGGCCACGGCCTCGATCGTCTGGAGCATATAATCGACGACCTCGTCGACGGGCATGGGCCCCTCCTCCTTGAGGATGGACGCCAGATCGGAGCCGTCCAGGTACTCGAGCACCATGAAGGGGAGCCCGCTCTCGAGCGTGTCGACGTCCAGGACGCGCGCGACATGCTCGTTCTCGATCCTGGAGACCGCCCTCGCCTCGTTCAGGAAGCGGGCGACGGCGTTGCCCTGCTTCACGATGTCGGGGAGGAGGAACTTCACGGCGACGCGCCTCCCCAGGAGGGTGTGCTGGGCCGCGTAGACGACGCCCATCCCCCCCTCGCCGAGCACGCTCTCGAGCAAATACTTTCCACGAAGTAAATCGCCCGTCTTCGGTAGATCCATGCCGTTCGCCTCCCACGTAGCCCAAGCCCCCGATCATGTCACCACGGACGGGCAACTAGCAACCGGGCTCATCCGGGCAGCCCGCCTCTCGCAGGGCCATCCCGGTTGCATCCGGGCCCCATGTCGTTCGATAGTGGCGTTCGTGCGCGCTCCCTTCCTCAGGCTCTCCGTCCTCACCGCCCTGGCCATCCTGTTCCCCGGGGTGGCCCACGCCGACGAGGAACCCCCGCCGCCACCCGCCAAGCTGGGGCCGAAGAACATCGTCTTCGCCGACCTCGGCCTCCACGTCATTGGCCTTGGCTTCCAGCGGACGGTCAGCCCGCACGTGGCGCTCTCGGTCTCGGCCAACATGTACGTTCCGTGGACCGTGACCGATAAGCTGGGCGATCTTCGAGGGGGGGTCCTCCGCCTTCGCCCCTACTTTTTCATAACCAACGAGGCGCCGCGCGGGATGTGGGTCTCGCCCTTCATCCAGGGCGGCTTCGTGAGCGGCGAGAGGGACGGCACCTCCAAGATGGGGTCGACCGGGGCGCTGGGCGCCTCGCTCGGCTATGCGTTCCTCTTCGCGGACCGCGTCCACCTGTCTTTGGGGATCGGCGGCCAGATGCACTACGGCTGGATCCCCGACAGCAGCGCCGCGCCCAGCTTCTACACGGCGGGCTTCCACGCCGACCTCACGCTCGGCTTCGCCTTCTGAGGCCCCGCTCCCTTCTTACAGCAGGCTGTCGGTGCGAGCGTTGATCCGGATCGGGCCAGGGCTGGCCAGGTCGGAGTACTCGCCGAGGTAGACCGTGATCGTGGCGCCCGGGGCGATCGTGACCGCGTTGGTGCCCACCAGCCCCGCGCCGAGGCTGGCGCACATGCCAGCCGGAGAGCCGAACGGAGGGCTGCAATCGTCGACGACGACACCGACGCAGGCCAGGCGGTTCGCGGGATCCGCCGCGCCCGCGTAGGCCGCCATGATCGTGTCGGAGTCCGCCGCGGAGCCCGCGGGCAGGGTGCTCCAGAGCGACACCCTGGCGGTCCGCGCGTTGGTGTTCCTGACGCGAGCGTAGACGTACATGGTGGTGTCGAAGCCGTAGATGGTCGGACAGGGGAGATCGAGCAGGGTCAACAGCCTCCTCGCGGCCTCGAAGCGGAGCTCGATCCCCGCGACGCCGCCGACCGCCGCAGGGACCGTGATGTCGGTCGCGGGCGGGCGGCAAGCCGAGTAGGCGCCCCACATGCAGGTCGCTTCGCAGGTGCGGTCTCGCCCCTCCCCCGCGATCGGACAGCCGACGGCGAGGAACTCGTTGGTGCCCGGGACGCAGCCCCCCACGACCTCGCCCGTGCACGCCCCCTGCGCCTTGGTGCAGTTGGGCTGGCATAGCACGTTGCGCCTACCGCACAGGCCGCAGGCCTCCTGCGTCGGGGCGCCCCCGGGCATGCAGCGATCGGGCGAGGTGCTCTCCCCGGAGCAGGCGCCGGCGGAGCTCCAGCCCGTGGCCAGGCAGACCTGGGCGCTCTTTCCGCAAAAACCACAGGGCGACTCGTAGATCGCGTTGACCGGCGCGCAGGGCGAGCCCGCGGGCCTGGGCCCCGAGTCGGCCGAGTCGGCCGAGTCGGCCGAGTCGGCCCGGGCGTCGGTGGCCGTGCCGGGGGCGTCGGGGACCGCCGAGTCCCTGGGCGACGCGCTGTCCGTGGGCGAGGCGCTGTCCCTGGGAGGCGTGGAGCCGTCCGCGGGCGGGAGAGCCGTTCCACCGGAAGCGGGTGAGGGCTCCTCCTCGAGGTCCCCCGAAGCACCCGTCGCGCAGCCCGCCACAGCAGAAGCGCCGACACCCAGCGCGACGAACAAGAACGATGCCCAAGGACGCATGGGACTCTCCCTCACCTCCAGCATATCCCGGCTCACCTCCTCCGAGCTATGCCCTTGGATCTCTCACGGATCACGGGATGGATGTGCCCCGCTCGGATGACGCGACGACAGAGCTCCGCGCAGATCCCTGGCGAGCAACCTGTGAAACAGGTGCTCGCCCGCCTCCCGACGCACCGAGAGCCTGCCGGAGGTATAGGCCCGGGAGCCCAGGCCTCGCTGGACGGACTCGCAGATGGCGTGGTCCTCGCGCTGGATCCGCTCGCTCACGTCCACGCTGCGGCGGTTACGCTCGAGGGCGGCCTCGCCGACGTCGTCGAAATAGAAGTCGAAGGTCACCTGCGTCCGGTCGACGCCCAGGGGGATGACCAGGTTCGTGTCCAGGTAACCCTCGTACCAGTTGAGCATCAAGTTTGGATACAGCCAGAAGTAATGCGCCTGCCCCTGTCGAACGGAGGCGGTCATCGCTTCGCCGCCCGCAGGGTCTATGGGGGAGGACTGCAGGCAATAACGGTCCTCGGTCTCGATGGTATACCGCTTGTAATCGAGAATACTGCCAAGGCCCTCGTGCAGGTGAGGGACGTGGTAGCCCCCGTCCAGGTAATTGTCGACGAAGACCTTCCAGTTGCACTGCAGGGTGAAGACCCGCCGCTCGGCGAAGCGCAAGGAGGCGAGTTCGAGCGGCGCCACCCGGGCCGCCAGGCTGCCCAGCCAGCCGGACAGAGGGATCACCGGCCCGGGGTCCAGGTTGACGAAGACGAGCGTCTCCCAGGTGGCCACGGCCACGGGCAAGAGGCCCTGGCTGGCCCGATCAAAGCCGAGCACCCCGGCAAACTCGGGGACTCCCTTGAGAGAGCCGTCGAGCGCGTAGGTCCAGCCGTGGTACGGGCAGCGCAGGTGCCTGGCCTGGCCGCAGGGGGCGGTCATCACCGCGGCCGCGTGGTGGCGGCACACGTTGAAAAACGCGCGCAGCGCGCCGTCGTCCCCCCGGACCACCACGACGGGCTCGCCAGCGATTTCCAGCGTGACGTACTGGCCAGGCTGCTCGAGCTGATCGGCCCGGGCCGCCAGCTGCCAGCTCCTGCCGAACACCCCCTGCCTCTCGAGCATGGCTACCCGACCCTCCGTGTACCAGCGGGCGGGGAGGGTCGAGGCCTCCGCCAGCGGGGCCTGCTCATCGTACTCGCCGAGAAGCGCGTCCAGTGTGGGTTCCATGTGCCGTCCGAGGGTCGGACCGCAGGATACACGGAACTCCTCCGGCCAGCCCCCTGCGCGCGAGTCCGGAGGACGCTCGCTTGCGCTGGGCAATTGATCCACCGCCCCCAGGGGCGACGCCGAGGCGGGTCTTGGCCCCGGGCTTACCCGGATACGAATTTCAGGGAAAGAGTGGCGGGTTCAAGCGCTACAGGACCTGGCGCGCCGTGTGCTTGTTACCCCTGTATGGTCGGATGGACAGGCGAGCACGAGCGGGCGCAACCGTCCCCGACAAGCAGCGGGATCCGTGGGCGCGGGCCCGAGGGGGGCGATCCGGACGACAGGTGGCGGCGCAAGGGGCAGATCGTGGGCGGGAAGTACACGCTCGACGAGCTGCTCGGTTTCGGGGGCATGGCGGCGGTGTACCGGGCCAGGCACCGCAACGGCCACCGGGTGGCCATCAAGGTGCTCCACCCCGAGTTCGCGGGCTCGCCCGAGATCCGCAGGCAGTTTTTCGGCGAGGGATATGCGGTGAACAAGGTGAAGCACCGCGCCGTGGTGCGCATCACCGACGACGGGGTGACGCCCGACGACCTCCCCTACCTCGTCATGGAGCTGCTTGACGGAGAGACGCTGAAGAGCCGCATGGAGGTCTGCGGCGGCACGCTCTCACCGCGCGAGATCGTCCTTTATATGTGCCAGGTCCTGGAGGTGCTCTCGGTCGCCCACGCCCACGGGGTGGTGCACCGCGACATCAAGCCCGACAACCTGTTCGTGGAGCAGGAGAGCGGCGCGCTCAAGGTGCTCGACTTCGGCCTCGCCCGCCAGAGCGAGGACCTCATGGTCCAGACGGCGATCCTGCTGGGCACGCCGGCGTACATGGCCCCGGAGCAGGCCCTCGGGCAGACCTGGCGGGTCGACGGGCGCACCGACATCTGGGCGGTGGGCGCGCTCCTCTTCCGGGCGCTCACCGGGCGCTATGTCTTCCACGGCGACAACGCGCAAATGGTCATCATCAAGGCGGCCTCCGAGCCCCCTCCCCGGCTCGCCCCTCTGGCGCCCGCGGTCGCCCCGGAGCTCTGCGCGATCGTCGATCGCGCCCTCGAGGCCTCCATGGAGGAGCGCTGGCCCACCGCCGACGCGATGCTCGCCGCCCTCCGCGCCCTCGACATGGAGCGCCTGTCGAACGTCCGCGGCCCCGCGTCAAGCGGGCCCGAGCTCGCCGCGGTCTCGTCCAACACCTCGGTGGTGCTCGTCCTCCGGCGCCGTGTCTTCTCCAGACCGGGCGCCGCGTCCGATGGCCCCGCCGACGCCGCGGCGGCTCGTCCGGCGGCTCGTCCGGCGCCCTCCGTCACCCACCCGGCCGCGTCCCGCCTCCCTAGAACCGGCTCGCGGTAACCCCCTCACCGGGGTCGCGCGGCCCAGCCCCTCCCTCGGCTCTGGAACCACCGTCTCCTGTTCGGAATGACGAGGTTTGAAACGTAGGGAGTCAGCGAGGAGCAAACGGCCTTGCCGTCTCACGCCGGGACACCTCTTGGCGTCTCCTCCACGAGGGACATGGTTCCATTCACGGGACCAGGCCAGCAGGCATCGGCCTCGCAAAGGGCGGGCGAGGTTCGAAAAGCGTCCCCCGTCGGGGCCGGGCCTTGGGGTGACAAGTACGCCTACTCCAGCGAGAGCGACCTCGGGCGCGATATTTTGGAATTTTTCAACAGCGTCACATCGAGCGCTACACCCTGTCGTACCGAGGCATCGACCTGGAATTTCCGCTTCAGTCGCGCTGCAAGTTTTCATATCAATCGCCTGGCGCATCAACAAATTTCAAATTGACTTTCAACCGCGCTGCAAGTTTTTCCCCAAGGCGCTTTTCGCGTCAATAAATATAAAAACTACGCTCGCTTGCTTGACAGCAGATACGCGCCAAATCAACATAAAAGCATGCGTCTAAATGCTGGTTTATCCCTCGCGTTCCTCATACCCATCGTGGCGTGCAGCGGTGACCCCGCCACCAATACCTCCGACACCGGCGCCTCCGCCTCTCCCTACGGTGGTGGAGGCGCCGCGGCTTGCCCTTCAGCGGGGCCGTTCGCCGGCGCTCCCATCGACAGCCCACGAGGCGAATGGACATGGATCGACGTCCCTGGCGCCAAATGCCGCGACGGCTCTCAGACCGGCTTCGGTATACGAAGGAGCACCAAGAGCAACAAGGTCTTTTTGTTCCTGGAGGGCGGCGGCGCGTGCTTCAACACGGCCACGTGCGCGACGTCGCTTCACTCGTTTGGCAAGCTGCCCTTCTCCGCCTGGAAGCGCTCCCTCGGCAAGGTGGGCATCTTCGACGACGACAACGCGGAGAACCCGGTGCGGGACTGGACGGCCGTCTATGTGCCCTATTGCACCGGCGATGTGCACGCCGGGAGCGCGGACGGCGTGGTGGTCGACGGCGCGGGCGACTCGCCGCAGTATTTCATGGGTTTTCGTAATATCGGCCTGTTCTTGCAGCGGCTCGTCCCGACCTTCAGGGGCGCCGAGCAGGTGCTGCTCACCGGCGTCAGCGCGGGCGGTTTCGGCGCCGCCTTCAACTACGATCAGGTGGCGACAGCCTTCTGTCCGACCCCGGTCGCGCTCATCGACGACTCCGGCCCGCCGATGGCCGATCCCTACCTCACGCCGTGCCTGCAGAGGCGCTGGCGGGAGACCTGGCGCCTGGATCGGACGCTCCCGGCGGACTGCACCGAGTGCACCGGCCCCGACGGCGGCGGCGTCGTCAATTATGCCACGTATCTTGCCCGCAAATGGCCGAAGGCCCGGATCGGCCTGATCTCGTCGGTCCACGACGCCGCCATCTCGACCTTCTTCGGCTTCGGCTCGAACGAATGCCGTCTTCCGGTGCCGCTCTCCGGCGATAAATACGAGGCCGGCCTCGTGGACCTGCGAAGCTCCTACATGCCGAAGACCGGCCTCTGGGGGACGTATTTCGTCGACAGCGTCATGCACACCTATCTGTACACCGGGATGTACAACACGAAGGTGGGCGGCACGAAGCTCACGGACTGGATGCGCGACATGCTGGAGGGGCGGCCCGCCGATATCGGCCCGTAGCTCGCCGACTGCCACCTGTTCTGAAGGCGTTTCAAGCTATCACTTCAGCTTGACCATCCGCATCGTACCGATGTTCTGCTTGGCCTCGGCCTTGATGGCAGTCTGGATATCCTTTATGAACTCGGGTTCGAAACCGCTCAGGCTCGAGAAATCGGTGGGGGTGTTGGGGTCGAGGATGAATATGCAGCCGTTCGTCGCCTCCTTCTTGTGCAGGTCGACCCTGACCCGTCCGGACTTGTAGTAGCCCTTGCTGTCATTGATCTGTAGCCCGTAGTATTTTACGTAGAAGTTCTTGTTGTAGTAGAGCGACACCGCCCCCCCGTCCCACGCCTCGTAGACCGCGTTCGCGGTGGGCTCGGACCAGATGTTCGGGTTCGTGATCTTCAGCGGCCGGCTGAGCAGGGCGGAGCTGATCCAGTTCCCCTTGACGTCGAAGGCGGTGAGCAGGTCGTTGTCGTCGAAGATCATGGTCGTCGGGGCCGACGGGGTCCGGCCGGAGGTGGTGGATCCGCTGACGACGGTACGGCGGCTCGCGTCGGTGCCGCTGTAGCTCGGTGGGAGGAAGCCCTCCGCGCCGCCGCGCACGATGAAGAACTGTAGCCCCTTGCTCTTGGTGCCGACCGTCACCTTGCCGTTCGAGGCGAGCTTGATCAGCTCCTTGAGATAGGCCTCGTTGGTCACCTCGACGGTCCCGCCCGCGGCCTTGATCTGGTCGTCGAGCTTCTTCTTGGTCGCGGCTTCCGGTGCGGTCGAATAGACACCCGCCATGGGGAACTTCTCCTGAATCGCCGAGGCTACGAGGCCGAGGTCACGGGAGCAATCAATGCGTGGTGGCAACCCAGATCCGAGGGCTCGAGGTCGTCCACGAGGCCAGGCCGCCCCTCGAGGAGAACGGCGGATGCTCGAGGATCTTGAACGGCACGTAACCATCATGGAAGCCTGACTGGACGCCCGCGTTCTTTGGCCGGCGCTGTGGGGGTGGGACGGAGGCCCCTCGAGGTACGGCAGGGCTAGCGAGGGCCGCGAGCGCCACGGGAGGACAAGGCCCCGAAGCTCGGCGGTATCGGCTGCTCTACGTCAAGAGAAACTTTGCAGGCCGGTGCCGCCCCGCTACCGTGCGAAGACGCAAGAAGATTCCGAAGGCGGGGCATTCGCGACGAACGTGGGAGAAAAGGGCACAGACAGTTCGTTCCAGGACACGACCCTGGATATCGTCCAGGAAGCGCTGGGGGACAGGTACCTCGTGACCGGCGCGCTCGCCGAGGGGGGGATGTCCACGCTGCTCCGCGGCCGTCAGACCCTGCTCGATCAGCCCGTCGCCATCAAGGTGATGCATGCGTCCCTGCTCCGGGATCGCGCCCTACGTGAGCGGTTCCTGCGAGAGGCGCGTATCCTGGCGAGCATTCGCTCCCCCCACGTGACCAGCGTCTTCGACGCGGGCACGCTCCCCGACGGGCGGCTCTACCTGGTCCTGGAACTCCTCCAGGGCGAGAACCTCGAGCAGATCTCCCAGCGCGGCAAGGTCCCCCTGGCCGAGGCGGCGGGGCTGCTCCTCCAGGTCTGCGACGGGCTGGCGGCGGCGCACCAGCGCGGGATTGTTCACCGCGATCTCAAGCCGGAGAACGTCTTTCTCACGAGGGAGGAGGGCACCGACCTGCCCATCGTGAAGGTGCTCGATTTCGGCATCGCCAAGGACACGACCGATCCCAACGACGTCACGGGAACCTACACGGTGCTCGGCTCTCCTCTTTACATGGCCCCCGAGCAGATCGCCTCGTCCCGCAGCGCCGATCTGCGCGTCGACATCTGGGCGATGGGCATCATGCTCTACCAGCTCGTCCTGGGGAGCAACCCCTTCGAGGATACCTCGCTTGCCCTGCTGCTCAACAAGATCCAGAACGAGCCGCTGCCGCCATTTCCACCGGAGACCGATCCGCTCTTCGAGGTCGTGGTGGAGCGCTGCCTCGCCAAGAATCCGGACGATCGCTACCCGGACGTCAAGGAGCTTCGCGAGGCCCTCCTCACCCTGTCCTCGCCGCCCCCCGACTCCCAGGACCCGCCCACCCTGGCCACGGCCGCCCCCTCGTTCGCCAGCTCGAGGACGCGCGCCATCCAGGCCGCCGAAGCCCTGGCAAACCCAGCCTCCCCCCTTGCTCCCGCGGGCCCCCAGGAAGCGCCCGCACCGCCCCCTCGGCGAAACGCGGCCATCACGCTCGCCGACCCACCCGATCAGCGAAGCAAGGCCATCACGCTCGCCGACCCACCCGATCAGCGAGGCAAGGCCCCCACGCTCCCCGACCCACCCGATCAGCGAAGCAAGGCCCCCACGCTCCCCGACCCGGCCCTTCAACGTCCCTCCTCGGCGGACCCCCCTCAACGACTCTCGGTACCCACGCCTGCCCCGTCGGCCCAACGTATCTCGGTACCCACGCCTGCCCCGTCGGCCCAACGTATCTCGGCGCCCACGCATGCCCAGCCTCAGCGCATGGAAGCGATCCCACCTCCCGCTCCGTCCGCTCCCCGCATCTCGGCTCCTCCCCTACCGCATGACGGCCCGTCGAGCGCGGTTCTGCTCGTCAGCAGCCGGCGGCCCGCGCCGGGGGAGGTCATCACCACGACCCAGCCCCTCCCTCCGGCCATACGACCCGCCTCCAATCAGCCCGACGCGGTGCGTCGCCCGGGCCCCACCAGGACCGAACCGCTCGTCGGTCGAGCCCCCTTGCGCCCGGGACGTGGCGGGACCATGCCTTTGCTTCCTCCGAACTCCACACCACAATTTGCGGAGCCCCTGCCCGATGCCCGTCGCCAGGCTCCCACCGTCATCGTGCCCAGAGGGCGCGAGTATACCTGGCCTCTCGTCGCCATTGTGATCGCCGTGATCCTGGTCTCCGTGGCTGTTTATGTGGTCCTCCACTCGGCCGTGAAGGAGTGAACGGATCGTAAACGGGCGTGATGCGCCGCCGTGCGGGCATAGTAAACGCAGCTTTACGTTCGCCGCGCTATGCTGACAGATTCCTGTCCTCCACCCGGGCGCGTTATTTGCCAGGGACGACTGGTTCAACCATTCAAGGAGCTGTCCGCCATGCGAAAGCCCACCGTTGTCGTGCTCGCCCTCGCCACCGTCCTGGCCGGCGGCGCCTGCTCCGACCGACCGAGCTTCAGCAACCCGTACTCCCGGCCATCTCCGACGTCGCGCGCACCCGACGCCGGCAAGCCGCCGGCGACCTTGCCCAGGGGGCCGCAGCCTTCGTTTGGCGCGACCCGCCAGGCAGCCATCCCGCCTCCTGCGATCGCGGGAGGGACGCTCCTCGTCCTGCGCGACGGGCGCGCCGTCGCCGCCGACGCCGATCGAGACCGGATCTTCATCGTCGACGTCGGCGAGCGGCGCGTCAGCTCCGTCGCGCTCCAGCCCGGCGACGAGCCCGGGCGCGTCGTCGAGGACGGGGATGGCCGGGTCCACGTGGTCCTCCGTCGCGCCGGGGCTGTGGTGACGATCGACCCGACGAGCGCGGTCGTGCTCGCGCGGCGAGGGGTCTGCCCGTCGCCGCGCGGCGTCGCGCTCCAGGCGCCGAAGGCACGCTTGCTCGTCGCCTGCGAGGGCGGAGAGCTCGTCGCGCTCGAAGCCGATCCCTCCTCGGCGGTCCCTCCGGCGATCGTCGCGCGTCCGGGGACGGATCTGCGAGACGTGGTCGTGACCGGCGGGCGCGTCTTCGTGAGCCGCCTGAGGAGCGCCGAGATCCTCGAGCTCTCGCCGAGCTTCGGCGTCGTCTCTCGCGCGCTCGCGGCGCTGGCCGATCCAAAGGAGCGGCCCATGCTGGCGCTGCGCATGATCGCGCCAGCCGAGGGTGACCCGGTCCCCGACCCGATCGTCGTGCACTCGATCGCGCGCGACCCGCAGCCGCCGTCGCCGTCCCAGCCCCCATCGTACCAGGGAACGTCCACGCAGCCCGGGGGCGCCTCCAGCACCGGCCTGGAGTGCGCTCCCGGCCGGGGCCCCGTGGTCACCTCCGCGCTGACGCGCGCAGGCGTCGCGGGCGGTACCGTGCGCGCGCCGGACCACGCCACGCTGCCCGTCGACGTGGCGGTCGACGCCACCTCGATCGCGATCGTCGCCGCCGGCAACGGCCACACGACGTCGCTCCCGCAGGTCTATACCTTCGCGGTGGGGGCCATGGGCTCGACCCCCAAATCGAGCCCGTCAACGGCCTGCGCCGCGCCGCGCGGGGCCTACCGCGTTCAGGGCCAGGCCGTCGCCGTCGCGTTCCGCCGGGCCAACGCGCTGATCGTGCAGTCCAGAGAGCCAGCGGAGCTCGAGCTCCTCCCGGAGGGGGTGCGGATCTCGCTCTCGACCGAGAGCCGCGAGGACACGGGCCACGCCATCTTCCATTCGAACTCCGGCGCAGGCCTCGCGTGCGCGTCTTGCCACGCGGAGGGGGGCGACGACGGGCGGGTGTGGAAGCTCGACTCCAACGGCCCCACGCGCACGCCCTCGCTGAGAGGCACGCTCGCAGGCACCGCGCCCTTCCACTGGCGAGGCGATCTGCCGGACCTGGCCAGCCTCGCCGACGTGATCATGTCCGGCCGGATGAACGGGCCGCTCCTGGACTCCAGCCAGAAGGCCGCCCTGGAGGGCTGGCTCTTCTCCCTCCCTGCCCCCAGGGTCGCGCCCCCCGGAGAGGCCGCGACGAGGGGCCGCGCGCTCTTCGAAAGCGACAGCGTGGGGTGCGCGAGCTGCCACTCGGGCCCGCGCTTCACGAACGCGGCGACCCTGGACGTAGGGACCGGGGGCGCCTTCCAGGTCCCCTCGCTCGTGGGGGTGTCCCTCCGGACTCCTCTCCTCCACAACGGCTGCGCGCCAACGCTCCGCGACCGCTTCGGCGCGTGCGGCGGCTCGAACCACGGCAACACCACCCAGCTGGACGGCCCCAAGCTGGACGATCTCGTGGCCTACCTCGAGAGCCTGTGACCCGCGAGGACGATCTTCGGGGAAGAACGGGGCGCGCTCACCCGAGGACATCCAGAAGAAGCTCGTGCTCTACCGCCGGTCGCGCCTCCGGCGACGACGAGCCAGGCCGACCGCGAGTCCGAGCCCGACGACACCGAGCAGCGAGCCCTCCCGCCCAGGGAGCCCCGACGAGGAGGCGCATCCCCCGCTCGCGGCGGCGGGGGGGGGGACCGACGGAGGCTCGGCGGGGCCGGGGAGCGAGAGATCGGCGAACGAAGCGGCGAGCTCACGGCGCGCCTCGAGGAAATCCCGGCCTCGCGTGGGCCACTGGGCAGGGCCTCGGGCCCGCCGAAGGGCCACGGGGACGATGCGCTCCACGACCGCGTCGGCCTTGGCACGGTCCCTGGCCCGGGCCAGCTCGATGTAACCTACATCTTGTGCACCACGGCGGACGTTCTTTAGCCGCACCGATGGGAAGATCTCGTCCCTCCCGAAGTCGGTCATTCCGGGCACGACCTGCCGGCCGGGGTAGACCAGGATCCCGTCTCCGTTGGAGTAGTTCCCTCTCGCGTTGCGGAAGGACTCGGCCACGGTGAACGGATCCGTGTCGGTGTCGGGGGTCTTGCCTCCCCCCTTCTTCGTCCAGGAGGTGGCCTCCCAGTAGGTCCACCGCGCGACGCCGTAGCGCATCGAGATCCACGAGTTTACGCGCAGGTCGACCGCGGGGGCGTCCAGCACCGTCGGTCCGGCGTGGGGGCGCTTTCCGTTCTGACCCCACACATGCTTGCCCGCCTTCTCGGCCTCCGCGGCGGTCACCGGATCGAAGACCTCCGGGAGGAAGATGATGGCGTCGGCGTCCAGCGTCCGAGGATCGCTATGGCACGCCGCCCAGATCCTGAGCGGCTTGACGGCCGGGTTGGCGTCGAAGAGCTGCCGCCAGCCGCCGGGCCACGGCCCCTCTTCCCCCGCGTCGAAGAAGGTCTGGTCGAGCAACTTGAGCTCCGCCACGCGCCTGGCCATCCCCTCGATCAGAGGCATGCGGGCCGCGTCGGGGGCGCCGAAGCTCCCGTAGGCGGCGATGACCTCGATCCCCTCCCCCTTGCCGGCCCCTGGCCCCTTGTAGCCGCCGGTCGCGCCGTAGGCCGCGCCTGTCAGATAAGGCACGTCGGCCTCGAGGTCGGCCAGGGTGAGCACGTGGCGATACGCCGCGACGTGGTGGGCGTGGAAGAGGTGACGTAGCTGGCCCTCCGCCTTCTTGCTGCCCATACGGAGCTCGAGGTTCGCCGGATCGTAATAGGTGATCACGGGGCGCGCCGCGTAAGGCATCACGTCGGGGAGGACACGGAGGCGCACCTTGCGCAGGACCCCCGCCGCGCCCGCGGAGATCGTGAGCGTGCTGTCGTAGACCCCGGGGGGCGCGTCCTCCGGGACGCTCAGATCGAACCAGAGCGCGCCCCGCTCGCCCTTCCTGGCCTGCGCGTCCACGCCTGGCACCAGGGCATCCGCGTGGAAGCCGAGCAGCACCGGCTCGGGCTCGGCGCCGGTCGCCCACCCGACGCCCGCGCCGCGCGTGCTCGAGGAGCGCTTGATATCCACGAACTGCTCCGCGAAGCTCTCGACCGCGACAGGAGCGACGGCGGCCCCATTCACGAACGGGGAGAGCTTCCCCCGGAACCCTCGAGGCTCCCCGACGGAGCTCTCCAGCACGACCTGGAAGGCGACCACCTCACCGCGCATCGCGAAGAGCTCGACGAGCTCCGGGTAAGCGGACTCCGGTAGGCCCACGGCCTCGTCCCTCGGGACGCGCTCGCCGTCGTCCAGGACCGTCACGCGGAAGTCCGGCGTCGCATCGGCCTGCGCGATGACGGTGGTGGAGACGGCGGAGACGGTGAACGCGGCCGTGAGCGGCAGCGCGAAGCGCGAAGCGAAGCGCATCAGAAGGCCTCCTCCGGGACGGACATCAGATCGAGCCGGCTCTGCTCGACCAGCTTGCGGGCGAGCGCGAGGCCCGGGAGCACCTCGCTGCAGAAGAAGCGCGCCGACGCGATCTTCCCCTCGTAGAAGGCCCGGTCGAGATCGGTGATCCCCGGAGCGTCTTTCTTGAGGAGCGCGATGCTTGCGTGCCGGACCAGGAGCCAGCCCATGACGAGCTCGGCCAGCGCAAACAGGACACGGTTTCCCTGGAGCCCCGCGTGGTAGACCGACTCGCCCACCTTGCCCATCATGGCCATGAAGATTCCCTCCACGTCGCCCTTGGCCGCCGCGAGCACCCTCCGCTCGGGGGCCAGCGCCTCGTCGCCCTCCGACAGGCTCGCCTGGATGCGGCCAAGGAGCCCCATGAGCGTGGCCCCGCCGTCGCGCGCTATCTTCCTGAAGAAGAGATCGAGCGCCTGGATATGGGTCGTCCCCTCGTAGAGCGTGTCGATCTTCTGATCCCGGATGTACTGCTCGACAGGGTGGTCCTGGACGTAGCCAGAGCCACCAAAGCACTGGAGCGAGACGGCCAGGAGCTCGTAGCATTTGTCCGAGCAATACCCCTTGACCAGCGGCAGCAGCATGTCGTTCAAGAGATCGTTGTCCCTCGCGTCCGGCGAGAGGTGTCCGCCCGCGAGCTCCACCTGATCCTGGACCCAGGCGGTGTAGAGGACGAGGGCGCGCATGCCCTCGACGTGGGCCTTCTGGAGCATGAGCATCCGACGCACGTCCGGATGCTCGATGATCCGCACGCGGGGCGCGCCCTTGTCGCTGGCGCGCGAGAGATCCGGCCCCTGGACCCGCTCCTTGGTGTACGCGAGCGCGTTCTCGTAGGCCGTGGAGAGGGTCGCCATCGACTTGATGCCCACGGCCATCCTCGCGTACTCGATGACGTGGAACATCTGCCGTATCCCATCGTGCTTGTCGCCGACCAGGAGCCCCCTCGTGGGGCCGTCCGCCCCGTAGGACATCTCGCAGGTAGTGGAGCCCTTTATGCCCATCTTCTTCTCGAGCTTGGTGCAGACGACGTTGTTGCGCTCTCCCAGGGATCCGTCCTCGTTCACCCATATCTTGGGGACGATGAACATGGAGAGCCCCTTGGTGCCGGGGCCGGCGCCCTCGGGCCTCGCCAGCACCATGTGGACGATGTTCTCGGAGGCGTCGGACTCGCCGGCGGTGATGAAGCGCTTGGTCCCCTCGATCTCCCACACGTCGCCGGACACGTGCCTCGCCCTGGCGCGGCCGGCCCCCACGTCGCTGCCGGCGTCGGGCTCGGTGAGCACCATGGCCGCGCCCCATTTCCTATCCAGGAGGTTCCGGACGAACCGCTTCTTCTGCGACTCGGTGCCCAGCCGGTCGATCACCCGCGCGATGCAGGGGCATAGGAGGTAAAACGCCATGCTCGGGTTGGACCCGGACACGAACTCGAAGAGGCCCCACACCACCGAGGGAGGAGCCCCGACCCCCCCCAGCCTCTCCGGGACCTCGAGCATGTGCCAGTCGGCCTCGAGGTAGCGGGCCAGCGAGCGCTTGAGCCCGACGGGCAAGGTCACGTTGCCCTGGGCGTCGATCGTGGGGGGCTCGCGATCGGCCTCGTAGAAGCTGGCGGCGATCTCGGTCGAGCAGAGCCGTTCGCACTCCCGGACCGCCTCCCTCGCGCTCGCCTCGTCCATCGAGGCGAAGGGAGCGCGCCCCAGCGAGGTGCGGCCGATGTCGAGCGCCTCGAACAGGTTGAACTGGACGTCGCGAACATTGGATCGGTAATGAAGTGCGGATGTCACGGGCTCACCTCGGCTAGGAGCGCCCTTATATCCCGGACAGCCCCACGACGCACTGCGCTCTGCGGATAGTTAGACGGTTCCGCCGAGCCGGCCCCGCCGAGCCGGCCCCGCCGAGCCGGCCCTAAAGGCACACGACACCCCGTAGGCAGCTTGATTTAAGGGCGCAGGTGTAGGTAGAGCCAGGCATGTACCGGCGCACGACCAAGCGCCGCAACGCGGACGGCTCCGAGATCCGCTACTACAGAGCTCGCCGAAAACGTGTGGGACCAAGGCAGGGGCTGCTCCGTCGCCAAGGTCATCTACAACTTTGGCCGCGCCGACCAAGTGGATGGCGAGAAGCTGCGACGGCTCGCCCGAAGCATCTTGCGGGTCTTCGGAGGGGAGGGCCCGGCGGTCGTCGGAGCACCGGACGAGGTTCGGCTGCGTGACACGTGGCCGTACGGAGGGG
>SXGT01747449.1_pt1 | contig 16402 bp, 16 predicted proteins | sample 3176221 | NCBI WGS metagenome assembly SXGT01 (sample SAMN11356862, study PRJNA531348) | freshwater metagenome | isolation source: freshwater sample F1-120 | place: China: Fuxian Lake, Yuxi | collected 2017-12-25 | reverse complement strand
GGGCCTGGCCATCTGTCGCGAACTGGCGGGCATGATGGGCGGCGATCTGGATTGTGAAAGCGAGCCGGGCGGCGGCTCCACCTTCATCCTGACCGCGCCGCTGAAAGAGATCGCCGCGCCGGCGCCCGAGACCGCGCCGGTCGAGGCCAGCAGCGCCGCCTCGGACCGTCCCCTGCGCGTGCTGCTGTCCGACGACCACCCCACCAACCGCAAGGTGGTGGAGCTGATTCTGTCGCAGATCGATGTGGAGCTGATCATCACGGAAGACGGCGCCGAAGCCCTGGCCGCGTTCCGCGACGACACCTTCGACGTGGTGCTGATGGACATGCAGATGCCCGTCATGGACGGGCTGACCGCCACCCGCGAGATCCGCTTGCATGAAACCGCCATGGGCGCTCCGCGCACCCCCGTCGTCATGCTGACCGCCAACGCCCTGCCCGAGCACATGGCCGCCGCGCGCGAGGCGGGAGCGGATCATCACCTGTCCAAGCCCTTTGGCGCAGAGGCTCTGATCGAGCTGGTTCAGAACCTCGCCCGTAACGCCGCCGCGCTGGATGAGGTCGCGGCCTGAAAAGGCGTCACTGCCGGCCGGGCAGATACTCCAGGGTGAACGCCTCGCGCCAGTCCAGAGCCTGCGGATAGACCCCCGCCTGTGAGGTCACCGCGAAGAAATCGCGCCAGCGATCCTCGGTCATGGCGCCAATTCCCATGATGGCCGCGTCGCCGCCCTGGACGATCTGGTTTTCCCTCAGGGCCTCGCGGGCCTGGGCCAGGATTTCGGCGGTCATCTCGGGATTGTCGGCCATGATCAGGGCGTCGGCCTCGGCCGGGTCGCCGTTCAGATAGTCGTGCCAGCCCTCGGCCGAGGCGGCGATGAAGGCGCGCAGGGCCTCGTCATTGTCCCGGGCGAAGGCGTTGGGCGCCAGCACCATGCAGGCGTAGGAGGGATAGCCCTCGTCCGCCAGCAGGAACACCCGCGGCTCGAACCCGCCCGCCTCTGCGATCGTGTACGGCTCGCTGGTCAGATAGCCCTGCTGCACCGCCCGCTCGTCGGCCAGGAACGGGGCCGGGTTGAAGGTGTAGGTGCGCACCTGATCGTCGGTGAATCCGTACCGGGCCCGCAGCCACACCCAGAAGGCGTCCCGCGACGCGGTGGCCAGCAGGAACGGTCGTCCTGCAAGATCGGCGATGCCCTCCAACGCCGGGTCCGGATGCGCGATCAGCACCTGCGGATCCTTCTGGAAATAGGCCGCCACCGCCTTCACCGGCGCGCCCTCGGCCACCAGATTCAACGGGATGAAGCTGTTGGAGCCCATGCCCAGCTCCACCGCCCCGGAGGCCAGCAGCTGGGGCACGTTCACGCCAGGCCCGCCCTGGATGATCTGGACGTTCAGATTGCGCGACGCATAGGCCCCCGACGCCAGCGCCTGATAGAAGCCGCCGTGCTCGGCCTGGGCCCGCCAGTCGGTTGCGAAGCGCAGGCGCACGCGCCCCTGCTCGTCCACCGGCGCCTCGGACCGCCCACACGCGCTCAGACCCAGCGCCGAAGCGGCGAGGCCGGCGCCGATGACGGCCCTGCGATGCGGAAAAGCCATGCGATTCTGTCCCCGGAGATCACGGGGACGTTATGACGCCGGCCGCCGGATTGGAAGTCGGCCTACTCCCCGCCCCGCTCCAGAAATCGCACCGCGCTCATCACATGGGTGGTCACCCCGATCGGCAGCACCGCCTCATTCACGTCGAACAGGGGCGAATGGTTCGGCGGCGACTCGTCCGGGTCGACACCCTCGGGGGTGGCGCCCAGGTGATAGAACACGCCCGGAATCTGCTCTTGGTAATACGAGAAATCTTCGGCGATGGTGGTCGGGGGCGTGGCGGCGTTCAGGTCCTCGGCGCCGACCACCTCCTCCAGAACGGGCGCCAGCCAGGCGGACAGGTCCGGGTCGTTGAACACCAGGGCCGCGTTCTGGAACACGGTCATTTCCGCCTCGGCCCCGTGGGCGTGGGCCACATGCTCCACCGCTTCGGTGGCCCGCTCCACCAGATCGTCCCGCTGGGCCACGTCGAAGGTGCGCAGGGTGCCGCTCATGGACGCGGTGTCAGGGATGATGTTGTAGCGGACCCCGGCGTTCATGGTGGCGATGGTGAACACCGTCGGCGTGGTGGTCGGGTCCACCGTGCGGGCGGTCAGGGTGTTGATGGTGTTGATGATGCCCGCCGATGCGGCGATCACGTCCACGCCGCGCCACGGCCAGGCGCCGTGGGTCTGGACGCCGGTCAGAGTGATGTCCACCCGGTCCGACGCCGCCATGAAACCGCGCGGGCGATAGCGCAACGTTCCTGCCTCGCCCGGCGTCACGTGCAGGCCGAATATGGCCTGGGGCCGGGGGTCATCCAGACCGCCCTCGGCCAGGATGCGCGCCGCGCCGCCCATGGGCTCGCCCGGAGGGGCGCCTTCCTCGGCGGGCTGGAACACGAAGACGATGGTTCCGGCCAGCTGATCCTTCATGCCGGCCAGGATCTGGGCGGCGCCCATCAGCATGGCCATGTGCGCGTCGTGGCCGCAGGCGTGGGCCACCGGCACGGTGGCGCCCTGATACTCCCCCGTGGCGGTCGAGGCGAAGGCCAGCCCCGTGGCCTCGCGCACCGGCAGGGCGTCCATGTCGGCCCGCAGCGCCACCACCGGCCCGTCGCCGGCGCCGCCGCGCAGGATGGCGATCACCCCGGTGGCCGCCACACCCGTGCGCACCTCCAGCCCAAGGCCGCGCAGGTGCTCGGCGACGTACTCGGCCGTGTCGTGCTCGGCGAAACCCAGTTCTGGATTGGCGTGCAGATGCCGACGCCATTCCACCACCTGCGGCTGGATCGCGTCAGCCTGTTCGCGCACCTGACTGGCGGAAATCGGCGACTGGGCGTAGGCAGGAAGAAACAGGGCGCCCAGCGCCGCCCCCGCCAGCATTCCGACAGCCCATGATCCGTTACGTCCGCGCATACCCGACCCTCCTGTTCAGCCGGGCGATCATGGGCGCGGCCGGTCGGGTGGCGCAACCCCGGCCGGAGCAGCGCCCATGAAGCTGAAATCCGAGGCTTTCGGCCTGCTGTTCGCGGTCACCCTGACGGCGGGCGCCGGCAATATGGCGCTGCAGTCCGTGCTGCCCGCCATCGGGCGCGAGTTCGGTCTGGCCGATACGCTGGTGGCCTTCGCCTTCGCCCTGTCGGCCCTGCTGTGGACCGTGGCCTCGCCCTACTGGGCGCGCCTGTCGGACCGGTGGGGGCGCAAGCGGGTGATGATGATCGGCCTGACCGGCTTCATCGTCTCCATGCTGGGCTTCGGCGTCGCGGCCACTCTGGGACTTGTGCACTGGCTGTCGGCCCCGGTCGCCTTTGTGCTCATGGCCATCGCGCGGGCGGTGTACGGCCTGCTGGGCTCCGCCGCCCCCATCGCGGCCCAGGCCTATGTGGCGGACCGCACCAGTCGCCGGGCCCGCACCCGCGCCATGTCCATGCTGGCGTCAGCGCAAGGCCTCGGCACCGTCATCGGCCCGGCCCTGGCGCCCTTCTTCGTCCTGCCCTTCGTGGGTCTGGCCGGTCCCATGTACGCCTTCGCCTTCATGGGTCTGGTGGTGCTGATTCTGCTGTGGAAACGCCTGCCCAGCGGCGACGTGGTCCGTCATCCGGTCAAGCCCGGCGATCCCACAGGCAAGGGTCTCTGGAAGGATCCGCGCGTGCGGGACTTCCTGATCTACGGCATCCTGGTCACGGGCGCCCAGGCGGTGAACATCGCCGTGCTGGGCTTTCACGTCATCGACGAGATGGGCCTGCCGGGGCGCGAGGCCCAGTCCTTCATCGGCGTGGCCATGCTGTCCGGGGCCGCCGCCACCCTGATGGTGCAGTGGGGCCTGATCCCGCTGCTCAAGATGCAGCCGCGCGAACTGATACGCTGGGGCGCGGGCATGGCGCTGGTCGGCAATCTGATGAGTATCGCGGCGCCGGGCTTCTTCGGCGTGGTGGTGGGCTATGCGGTGGTGTCCATGGGCGCCGGTTTCGCCCGTCCCGGCTTCACCGCCGGATCGTCGCTGGCGGTGGAGCCCCACGAACAGGGCGCCATCGCCGGGCTGATGATGTCGCTGGCCGGCCTCAGCTTCCTGGCCCCGCCGGTGATCGGGGTGGCGCTTTACGAACTGGCCGAGCCGGGGCCGTTCATCGGCAACGCCGTGCTGCTGGCCGCCGCCCTGATCCTGTGCTTCGCCAGCGGCCCGCTGAAGGCCGCGCCGTCCGGTCGCGGTCGCCGCACCATGGAAAGCCCGGCCTCCCAGCCCGGCCCCGAGGGCAAGCAGAACCTGTCGTGACGCCTTCCTCCCGCCCCATGATGCTGTAAAAGCCCGCCCATGGATTTTCGTGTCGAGAACAAGATCGGCGTGCCCGCCACCTCCGACGCCCTGTGGGAGGTGCTGGCGGACCTTGAGCGCTGGTCCCACTGGAACCCGGTGTTCGTGGAGGCTCAAGGGTCTCTGGGCATCAACGCCCCGCTGACCCTCATCGAGCGCGTCGAGGGCGTGGGCGAGCGTCAGGTCCAGGCCCGTCTGGGCGACTGGGCCCCCTACGCCAAGCTGGTCTGGGGCGAGCGGCGCGGCTGGCAGTTCACTTCGACCCGCTATGTGCTGATCGAGGAGATCGCGCGCGGCAGCTGCATCGTCACCAATGGCGAGATCTACGGCGGGATGCGCGGCGAAAGCTTTTTCATGAAGCATCGCCGGGCCCTGCGCCGCGCCTGTGAGGCCATGAACGAGGCCCTGCGCGACCAGGCCGTGGCCCGCGAATCCTGACTCCCCTGACCCCTGAAGGACGATCTCATGGCCGATGACCTGGACACCCCGATCTCCAACATGGCCGTGCGCCTGTCCAACAGCTCGGAGCGGGTGGCTCTGTACGAGTTCGAGGACGTGATCATCTTCCTCAAGCCCGGCGCCCGCTTCCAGGGGGTGTTCACCGGCTCGGAAAATCCGCCCAAGAGCACCGGCACCATGGCCGACTGGCCGGATCTGACCCCCGAAACGAAGACCTGAGCGCGGGCCGCGCGGTCACCATCCGTTAACCGCGATTAAAGGGCTTGCGGGCCATTTTCCGCCCATGTCGGGCAAGGCCACGCGCAAGGGATTGCTGAAGACCACCGTGGCCCTGACGGCCGCGGGGACGATGGCGCTCGCCCCCATCACGCCCGGCATCGCCCAGGACGCGGCCCTGGAGCCTGTCGCCGTGCGCATCGGCGCCAACGACGGCTTCACCCGCGTCGAGTTCGCCGGGGTCATCGGCTCCCGCGCCCGTATTCGCCGTGAAGGCCGCGCCCTGATCATCCGCGTCGGCTCCACCGCCGCGCCCGACGTGGCCCGTCTGCGGGTCGATCCCCCGGCCGGCGTGGAGCGGGTCGAGACTCGCGCCGTTGACGGCGGAACCGAGGTGGTCATCCACCTGGTCGAGGGCGCCCAGGCCGTCACCGGCCGCGCCGACGGCGCCGTCTATGTGAACCTCTACGCGCCAGGCCAGGGTCCGGCCGCCGCCGCGTCTCCCGCCGTGCCCGCCTCGGGCGTTGTGCCGGTCGCCGTGCAGACCAGCGCCGAGCGCCTGTCCCTGACCTTCCAGTGGGCCGCCCCCGTGGGCGCGGCCGTGTTCCGGCGCGGCGAGGCCGTGTGGATCGTGTTCGACGCCGCCGCCCGGCTGGATCTGGATCAGGCCGCCCGTGATCTGGGCCCGGCTGCGGGCGTCCGCTGGGCCGCCGGGCCGGACTATGTGGTGGCCCGCATCGCCGCGCCCGAGGGTCTGGCCGTCAGCGCCGACAGCACCGGCGCCGCCTGGACCATCAATGTGGGCGGGCCCAGCGGCGGCCACACCGGCGTGCTGCTGAACCGCGATGTGGACAACGGCCCCACCGCCCTGGTGGCCGAGCTGGCGGGCGCCCGCCGCGCCATCTGGCTGACCGATCCGCTGGTGGGCGACCGCTTCGCCGCCGTGACCGCCCTGGCGCCCAGCAAGGGCATGGGCTCGCGCCGCCGTCTGGTGGACCTGACCCTGCTGCCCACCGCCCAGGGCCTGGGGGTCGAAACCGCCGCCGACGATCTGGACGTGTCAGTTCAGGGCGATCTGGTCCGCATCACCCGGCCCTCGGGCCTCAGCCTGTCCCCGCCGACCGACGCGCTGGAGCAGGCCCAGGCCGCCATGGGCACCCCGCGCCGCGCCGCCTATCCCGCGCTCATCCTGTCCCAGTGGGGCGACACCGGAGAGGCCGATTTCGCCGCCCGCCGTCGCCAGCTTCAGAACGCCGCCGCCCAGGAAGCGACCGACGCCGAGGACTCGCCCCGCGCCCCGGTGGAGGCGCGGCTGGCCTTCGCCCGGTTCCTGGCCGGGTCGGGCCTGTACTATGACGCCATCGGCGCCTTGAACGCCCTCGTGGCCGACGTGCCCGCCATGGCCGGCGAGCCCGAGGTGCGCGGCCTGCGCGGCGCGTCGCGCGCCGCCATCGGCCGCCAGACCGAGGCCCTGGCCGATTTCACCGGCTCGGCCCTGACCGGCGATCCGTCCGCCGATGTGTGGCGCGGCTATATCGCCGTTGAGCAATCCGACTGGGCGGCGGCGCGGCAAGCCTTCGCCCGGGGCGCGCGGGCCATCGACCAGTTCCCGCCCGTCTGGCGCGCCCGCTTCGGCACGGCCCACGCGCTGGCGGCGCTGGAGACCGGCGACCTGCCCGCCGCCCGGTCGCTGCTGGCCTATGTGTTCAGCCAGGACGTTCCCGCGCCCGATCAGCTGGCCGCGCGTCTGGTGCAGGCGCGCCTGTTTGAGCTGGACGGCCAGACTGATCGCGCCCTGGCGGTTTACCGGGCCGTGGGGCGCGCCCCTCTCGACGGCGTGGCGACGCCCGCGAAGCTGGCGGCTGTCCGGTTGGAGATGGCTTCGGGCGCCCTCACCCCGCAACAAGCGGTCGCGCAGCTGGAGCCGCTCCGCTGGCGCTGGCGCGGTGACGCCACCGAGCTGGCGGTGATCCGCAGTTTGGGCGAAATCTACCTGTCGCAAGGCCGCTATCGCGAAGCCCTGAACGCCCTGCGCGGCGCAGGAACCCGTTTCTCACGGCTGCCCCAGTCGGCGGAGCTGCAACAGGATCTGTCCCAAGCCTTCCGCAGTCTGTTCCTGGAGGGCGCCGCCGACGGCCTCCAGCCGATTCAGGCCCTGGCCCTGTTCTATGACTTCCGGGAGCTGACCCCCGTCGGCGCCGAGGGCGACGACATGGTGCGCCGTCTGGCCCGCCGCCTGATTGACGTGGACCTGCTGGGCCCGGCCGCCGAACTGCTGCAGCATCAGGTGGACAACAGACTTGATGGCGTGGCCCAGGCCCAGATCGCCACCGATCTGGCCGCCGTCTATCTGATGAACCGCCAGCCGGAACAGGCCCTGCGCGCCATCTGGGCCACCCGCACCACCCTGTTGCCCAACGCCCTGAACGCCGAGCGGCGGGCTATGGAAGCGCGCGCCTTGATGGAGCTGGGCCGCTTCGACCACGCCCTGGAAATCATCGGCTCGGACCAGAGCGCCGCCGCCCGCGAGGTGAGGGCGGACCTGCATTGGCGGCGGCTGGAATACGGTGAGGCGGCGACCCTGTACGAGGGTCTGCTCGGCGACCGCTGGCAGGAAACGGGCGCCCCCCTGACGGCGGCGGAAGAGACGCGCCTGATCCGCGCGGGCGTGGGCTACAGCCTTTCGCGTCAGGCCGCGCCGCTGGCCCGCCTGTCCGAGCGTTACGGCGGCTTCGTGGAGGCGGCGCGGTCCGCGGGCGCCCTGCGCATCGCCCTGGCCGGATCCGCCTCTGGCCAGGACGCGTCGGACTTCGCGGGCATGGCGGCGCGCACCGACACCTTCACCGGCTGGGTGAACACCATGAAACAAAATTTCCGCGAGCGAACCGACGCCGCGTAAACACAGGGCTCAGCGCCCCCTCGCCTTCCATTGCGCCCGCGTCTGGCCCCAGAGATCGACCACAAGACCGTCCAGCGGCGGCGGCAGGCGCCCCGGCCCGCGATTGGTGGAGCCCAGCCGTTCGGCCACCTTCTGCGAGGCGCGATTTTCGGGGGCGATGGAGTGGATGACGTCGTCCCAGCCCAGCACGTCGAAGGCGTAGTCCATGGCCGCCGCCGCCCCTTCCACCGCATAACCCTTGCCCCAGGCGTCCCGGTGCAGGCCCCAGCCCACCTCCGTGCCCGGCCAGTCCAGCGGGTTCCACGGGCCGAGCCGCCCAACCCACAGGCCGCTGGACTTCTCGATCACCGAGAGCATGGACTCGCCGGTCATATGCCAGGCGCCCGCCATGACCATGAAGCCCCGCCATGCGGCGGCCGGCGTCTGGGCGCCGCCGAGAAACCGCGCGCTCTCTGCATCGGCCATGAACTCCGCCCAGCGAGGAAAGTCCTCCATCTGGATGGGACGCAGGATCAGCCGCTCGGTTTCGATCGTCAGGTCGGTCACAGCGGATACTCCCGTTCCAGCGCATAGTGGGATCCATCGTCGGTCAGGATGCTGGAATACAGCCCGAACCGGTCCACCCGGAACGGCGGCGATTGCAGCATGTTATGGCCCGTCATCCAGGCCCCGACCCGATCGTCCTCCGCGCCTCTCAGATAGGCCAGGGTCACATGCGGCCGATAGTCACGGGCTTCTATGGGGACGCCCGCCCGCTTGCCTGCGGCCTTGCAGCGCCCGGCCAGGATGTTCAGCGGCTCGGACTCAGCCACGCCGGCCCACAGGGCGCGAGTCCGGTGGTCGTCGCCGAAGGCCCCGACGCCGTCGAGGGTCAGGTCGACCGGATCGACGCGGGCCCTTGTCAGTTCGGCGGCGAGGTCGTCGGCGCGGGGCTCCTCCACCGCGCCGTAGAAGGCGAGAGTGATATGCAGGGCCTCGGGCGGTCGCCAGCGGGCGCCAGGCAGGCCGCGCTGGCGCCGCTGCAGCGCTTCGGCGATGTCGAACGGGACGGCGACGGCGGCGAACAGACGGATCATGTCCGATCACTAACGCCATGGCGCCGACGTCGATAGACCGGTTTTGCTTGCGTCAGGCGGTCAGGATTCCGATATTCACCGAAAGCGTCGGGCGTAGCGTCCGGCCACGGGAGATAGAGAGAGCGCGATGAACGACTTCAACCGAGGTTATCCGGCCCAGGCTCCGGCCCGCGCGGACATGGCGGTGGACGCCGGCCTGCGCGCCTTCATGCTGGGCGTCTATAACAAGCTGGCCCTGGGCCTGGCCGTCGCCGGCGCCCTGGCCTGGGTCACCGGCAATGTGCCAGCGGTGACGCAACTGCTGTTCGCCCAGACGGCTGACGGCGGCGTGGGCCTGACCATGCTGGGCATGATCGTCCAGTTCTCGCCGCTGGTGCTGCTGTTCGGCTCCATGTTCTTCATGAAGAACCCGACGGCGGGCGGGGTGAACCTGCTGTACTGGGCCGTGGTCGCCACCATCGGCGCCGGTCTGGGCGTGATCTTCCTGATCTATACGGGCGGCTCCATCGCCTCGACCTTCTTCGTGACGGCGGCCGCCTTCGGCGCGCTCAGTCTGTGGGGCTACACCACCAAGAAGGACATGTCCGGATGGGGCACCTTCCTCATCATGGGCGTGATCGGTCTGGTGATCGCCATGGTGGTCAACATGTTCCTGGCCAGCCCGATCCTGTACTTCGCCATCAACGCCATCGGCGTGCTGATCTTCTCGGGCCTGATCGCCTATGACACCCAGCGCCTGAAGATGACCTACTACGCCCTGGGCGGCGACCAGCAGGCCATGGGCGTGGCCACCGGCTTCGGCGCCCTGAGCCTGTTCATCAATTTCGTGAACCTGTTCCAGTTCCTGCTGGCCTTCATGGGCGGGCGTGAATAGGGGGTTTTGAGTAGCGCTAACGCTCGCGTCGCGGACGCTCGCTGCTTGAGCGCGGCGTGCTAAAACGGCCTCAAGTAGCGCGAAGCGCGATAGGCCAACCAAGAAAGGCCCCGGAGCGATCCGGGGCCTTTTCTATTCCACCACCTGGAAGCGGCGGGCGTCGAAGACGCGCAGCACCTGGGCCAGCTCACGGCCCCGCTTCAGGATCATGCCGCTCTGATTCATCACCGCCCAGGCGCCCTGACGGCGGGCCAGGGCCGGGCGTTTCTCGATGCGGTAGGCGGGAGCGTCGCCGGCGCGGCGGAACACGGCGAACTCGGCGGCGTCCTTGCCGGGGGCCATGGCGTAGTCCCGCCATTCGCCCGCCGCCACCATGCGCCCATAGACCCGGAGCATCGCGTCCAGTTCGCGGCGATCGAAGAAGACCGGACCGGCCGGGGCGTGGCTTGCGGGACTGTCTGAAGCGTCTGCGTTCATCCCTGCCAGCTTATCGCGAATGGTCGTTCGCGCCAGCGCCGGGAACGGGGATTTGACCGGCCCCTGAAGAAAAATAACGCGAACACGAAAAGGCCCTGTTTCGGTCCTTTGCCCGCCCGTTTGGCGCACCAAATAGGCAGTGTCGGCCAGTCGGGGTCGCCGGAGATCCCGGATCCTGAACAGCCCCCCCAGCCCCCCTGGATTTCATGGGGCCTCGACGGGCCGACAAACCTCCAAGCGAGACGCCCGCGCGACACCTCCCCCCTCCCGGTCGCGCGGGCGTTTTGCGTTTGGGATCAGGCAGGCGGCAGGACCGCCGTCGCCGTCTCTTCGCCCCGCGTCACCGTCACCGCAATCTCGCGCCGGGCGCCGGACAGGGCCCGTTCCAGATCCGCCACAGCCCGCACCGTCGTGTTTCCAGCGCGCGTGACCACATCCCCAGCCGTCAGCCCGGCCTGGGCCGCCGGGGAGCCGGCTTCCACCGACCGCACGATCACGCCGCCTTCGCTGTCCGCGAACCGTGCGCCGTGGGCCGACAGGCCAGACCCGCCAAGGGCGATCAGGGGGCCGCTGGGGCGCTGAACCGTCATGGTCGTCGTGGCCGACTGGCCGTTGCGAATATAGGTCGCCTCCAGCGAAGTTCCGGGCGGGGCGATGCCGGTCATGGCCTGGACGGTGCCGCCGTTGGAGACGGTGCGATCCTCAAGACCGATGATGACGTCCCCGCGACGCAGGCCCGCGCGGTCCGCGGGCGAGCCGGGAACCACGTCCTCGACCACCGCGCCGCGCCCGATATCCAGCCCCATTTCCTCGGCCCGGCGGGGCGTCAGGGACGACACGGTGGCGCCGGTCTCGCCGCGCACAACCTCGCCGGTGGCCAGGATCTGATCGGTGACGAAGCGCATGATATTGATGGGCACGGCGAAGGCGATGCCGTCATTGCCGCCGCCCATGCCGCCCGACAGGATCGCGGTGTTGATGCCGATCAGCCGGCCCCGGCTGTCCAGCAGCGGCCCGCCCGAGTTGCCCGAGTTCACCGCCGCGTCGGTCTGGATATAGTCCTCCACAGCGTCGCCTAGGCCCGAACGGCCCAGTCCCGAGATCACGCCCATGGTCAAGGTCTGGTCCAGACCCAGCGGATAGCCCACCGCGAAGGCCAGATCGCCGCTGCGCAGGGTGCCGGCCTGGGCCACCTGAACCTGGGTCAGGTCCGGCGCCTCGATCCGCAGCACGGCGATGTCCGTGGCCCGGTCGGCGCCCAGCAGCTCGGCCCGGTAGGAGCGTCCGTCCAGCAGGTCGACCCGGAAGGCCGTGCCGTTCTCGATCACATGGTGGTTGGTGATGATCACCCCGCCGGCCGCGTCGATGATGACGCCCGATCCGCCTGAAATCTCCTTGGGCCCGTCGTCGCCGCGCGAGGGTCCGCCGCCGGCGCCCAGGGTGGTGATGGCCACCACCGCCGGCAGGCTGGGCTCGATCCCCGCCGCGAAGGTGAAGACCCCGCGCTCGGCGTCGTAGGGCAGCTCGGGCGGCATCTGCGCCAGGGCGGGCGTGGCCAGGACCATCAGCCCCAGGCTCATGGCGGTCAGGGCCGATTTGCGGACGGCGATAATGTTGCGGATCACGAAGAGGCCCCCTTGGAAAAACACCCACAGCCTAGCTCTTGAATCGCGCCGTGACGACTGCTCCCGGCGCGGCGTCATCAATGGTCAGTTCGCCGCCGTGCCGCCGCACCACCGCCCGCACGAAGGGCAGGCCCATGCCGTGGCTTTCCGGGGCCGCATCGCCTTCCACGGGGGCGGCGTCGAAGCCGGGTCCGGCGTCCGCCACCCGGAACACCGCGTGGCCGCCTTCCTGCGCCACCTGAATGCGCACCACCGTGCCGTCGGGCGCATATTTGACCGCATTGTCCACCAGATTGGTCATGGCCCGCTGCAGCAGGGTGCGCACGCCGAGAATCGCCAGCGGCTCCAGCGCGGCCTCGATGACCACGCCCCGCGCCTCGGTCACGGGTTCGTACAGCTCCACCACCTGCGCGGCCAGTTGGTCCAGCCACACCTGCTCGAAGGTCCAGGCCGCCCCGTCCCTGAGCGACAGGGCCTCGCCCATGGCCCGGGTCAGCTGATCCAGGTCCGCGCGGGCCAGACCGGTCAGGCGCTCGCGCTCCGCCTCATCCCCGGTTTCCGCCAGACGGTCCAGCCGCGTGGAGACCCGGGCCAGAGGGGTGCGGAAGTCGTGGGCCAGCTGGTCCGAGGCGTCCCGCAGCCAATCCATCAGCTCTTCCAGCCGGTCCAGGGTCTGGTTCACCCGGCGGGTCAGGTCGGTCAGCTCGGGCGCCGCCGCCGTGTCCGGGGCCCGGTCCTTGAAATCCCCCACCGCCGCCCGGTCGAGAGTCTGGCTGAGACGGGCCATGGCGGTGGTCAGCCGTCGCCGCGCCAGCGCCGCCGCCGCCACACCGAAAACCAGAATCAGCAAGCCGGCGCCCAGCACCGCCAGGGCCGCCCAGCCCCAGGCCGCGCCGGGCCGCTCCACCAGCCGCCCCACGGTGAGGGTCAGGGCGCCGTAGGACTGACGCACCGCCACCACGTCAACGGCGCGGCCCGCGCACACCTGGCCGGCCTCCAGACGGATCAGATGAACGCCGTCGCCCAGCCCTTCCAGCCGCTTACGGTCCGCCGTCGCCAGGGCGACCAGCCCGGCCGGCTCCACGCCCGGCGCCTCGATCAGACGCACCGCCGCGCCGCCGCGCCCGGTTTCACAGGCGTCTTCAAGGGATCGGGTCTCGCCGGGCCGGGTCTGGACCGCCTCCAGCCAGGCCGCCAGCCAGGCGGCGTCGGTGTCTGTCAGGCTCTGGGTCGAAAAGCTCTCGTCCTCGCCCAGCTTGGCGGCCATGGCGGCGTAGTCCTGAAGCGCCGCCAGGGCGGCCTTCTGCCTCTGGTCCGTCTGCACGGCCAGGCCGGTCACCGCCAGCGAGCCGGTCAGGGCCAGAGCCGCCAGAATCGCCAGGGCCGCCGTCAGCTGGGTGGCCGTGGGCCGGCCCAGAATCCGGCGCAGCCCCGAGAGTGCGCGCGCCGGGCTCAAGCGCGCCTCACCCGACCCCGCCCAGATCCCGGAAAATCAGGCTCTGGCTGCGCGCCGAGACGATCAGGGGGTGCAGGCCGTCGCCCAGCTCGGGCGTCGCTTCTTTCAATCGCCTACGCAGGGCCGAGATGCGGGCGTCGATGATGTTGACGAAATTGTCGGGCAGGAATTTCCACTCCACCCAGCAGCGGTCCCACAGCATGGTCTTGGTCACCGGCTGGCCCCGGGCGCTCATCAGTTCGCAGACGATGCCGAACTCCAGCGGCGACAGCTCGATCTGGCGGGGCTCGACGCCGGTCATGGCGAAGGTCAGGGTGCGCGCGCCGGGCGACAGGCGGAACGGTCCGTTGACGAGATCACCCCCGTTCGACGCCGGCGCGGCCTTGCCGGCCCGCCGCAACTGAGCCGCGACCCGCGCGATCAACTCCTCGTCGCCCAAAGGCTTGGCCAGATAGTCATCCGCGCCGGACAGCAGCCCCTCCACCTTCTGGTGCTCGCCGCCCAGCGCCGTCAGCATCAGCGCCGGGGCCTCGGCCGACGGTCCGCCGCCGGCCCGGATGCGCTTCAGCGTCTCCAGCCCGTCCAGCCCGGCGGTCATGCGGTCCAGGATCAGCACGTCGTAGCCGCCGCCCTCGGCCAGCGACAGGGCCTGTTCCCCCGCCTCGACCCGGTCGACGGCGCTGAATCCCGCCTTCAGCAGCCGGTCGGCCACATGCTCGGACAAGGCGGGGTCATCCTCGAGCAACAACGCCCGGCGGCCCTGAAACATCTCTCGCAGACCCGCGAACGGATCGGTTCCGGTGATCTCGGATTGCGTCATGACCCCTCCTTGCCCTCGGTGTGAGGATAGACCGGCGCGGCCGGATGACAACGGCGTTCGTCCATGCAACCACCTGGCGTCTGAACCGTAGCTAGAGCGCCGCGGCGCTCATCGCCGCTGATGGTTTCTGACCGGGTGACGAAAGATGCGACTTCACGGAATGACGGCGGCCGCCTGCGCCGCTCTGTGACTGGCGGCCTGCGGCACGACGGCGGTGGAGCCTTCGGGCCTGCTGAGCAGCTACGATGGCCTGACCCCGCGTGAGGATACAGTGCGCGCCGCCATCAGCGAGCGGCGTGACGAGGCCCTGGCTTCGGGCGTCGAGCGCCTGTTCATTGAACCGGCCGTTCTGGCGCCGGGCGCGGGCGAGGGGCTGACCGAACTGGAGCAGGGTCTGGTGCTGCGCGAGGTGGATCGGCAGATCTGTTACGAGGTCAGCGAGCGATTCACCGTGCTGGGCGAGGCCGCCCCGGACGCGGGACGCGTGCGGGCGGTGGTGACGCGGATCACCCCGACGGGCCGGGCGGCCTCCGCCGCCTCGGCGGCTTCCGGATTTTTCATTCCCGGCCCCATCGGCCTGCGCGTGCCGGGCACCCTGGGCGGTCTGGCCGCAGAGGCGGAACTGCTGGCGGCCAACGATCAGGGCCAGGCGGCGGTGATCCTGTGGTCCCGCGACGCCCAGGCGGTGGGGACGGACAATCCCTCCCTGTCGCGGGTGGGGGATGCGGTGCAGCTGGCCGAGCCGTTCGGCGACGCGGTGGGCGACGCCTTCGCGCCTGAAGATCGCGAGGTCCGCGCCATCGCCGATCCGGACCCCTGCGCCCGCTTCGGCCCGCGCTTCCGTCCCGAGGGCGTCGCCGCCCGATTTGTCACGGGCCTCTACACGCCCGAACTCAGCGGCGCCCAGGCGGAGGAAGATGAGCCCGAAGCCCCGCAGGACGAGCGCTAGGGCTAATCCTTCAAGCTTCTCATGGCGCCCAATCGCGCGAACGCCAGCGTAAGAGCCTTGCGGCGCGCGGGGGCCAGGGGGGAAACACGCGCTTCGCGCACCACCGCGCCGCCGAATGCGTCGGCCACGATCAGCCCAGGCTCATCGGGCAGAATCCCATCCGGAAACTCCGGCGCCACCGCGAAATAGAAGGCGTCGCAGAAGGGTGCGTATTCGTGCCATTTGCGGTCGACCCGGTAATCCTCGACCCCCGACTTCACTTCGCAGATGGCGATCTCGCCGCGCGGGCCCAGCGCCATGACATCGGCCCGGCGCCCGTTGGGAAGGCAGACCTCCAGCAGCGGCGCATAGCCCATGTCCGCCATCAGCCGCGCGGCGCCGCGCGTCACGGACTGGGTGGTTTCGGGGCGGCTGAAGACCAGCTCGATATGGACGGCGGCGGCGGGCATGCGGCCATATGTTCCGCATGTGTTCCGCCCGTCAAGGCGTCAGCCCGGCGTGCTGATCACCTCGGACGTGTCGAAGCCCAGGGCGCGGGCGCGTGACAAGGCCGCGCGGCGAACCTCGGCCGACGGGTTCTCACGCCGCGACCAGATCCAGAAATGGCTCTTGTCCGGCAGGCCCATGATCGCCCAGCTGTAGTCGGGCGAACGATGCCAAACCCAGTAACTCTGGCTGGCCAGACCGCCGAAGGACAGCAGGCCCGCCAGGGACATGCGGAATTTGGCGTTTGAGTCCGTGACCCGCGCATTGGCGTTCAGGGTCTCGATCTCGCCGTCCGACCGGCGGGTGCAGGTGTGAACCACCCGGTAGCGGCCGGGATCGCGCGCCGTGAAGTCCACCGACAGACGCGTGCAGTCCCGCTGAAACCGGTTCGGGTTGCGGGCGATCTCGTACCAGCGGCCTGAGAACCGCTCCAGATTCAGGTCCTCGACCTGGGCCGAGGCGGGTTTCGGCGCCAGCATCAGGCTGGACGCCAGGATGAGCGCGGCGGCGGCCGTGGCGATCTTCATAGGCAGGCTCCCTCTCGTTCCGATGCTGGATATACGACGCCGGGGCCGGTTCGGTTGCCTCAGCCCGCCAGCCGGCCCGCATCCCTCAGCGCCGCGACGATCGCGTCACAGGCCTGTTCCGGGCTCATGGCCGTGGTGTCGATGCGGATG
>SXGT01575793.1_pt1 | contig 16402 bp, 10 predicted proteins | sample 3176221 | NCBI WGS metagenome assembly SXGT01 (sample SAMN11356862, study PRJNA531348) | freshwater metagenome | isolation source: freshwater sample F1-120 | place: China: Fuxian Lake, Yuxi | collected 2017-12-25 | reverse complement strand
GGTCATGATGATCGGACGGAAACGGAGGCGAGCCGATTCGAGGGCGGCTTCGCGAATCGTCATCCCTTTCATACGAAGTTCGCGAGCGAACTCAACGATCAGGATCGCATTCTTGCTCGCGAGGGCGATGATCAGAACGGTTCCGATCTGGGTATAGATATTGTTATCCATTGCTCGAAACCAGACCGCAGCGACGACCCCGAGAACCCCGATGGGGACGACAAGGATGACCGCCCAGGGAAGAATCCAACTTTCGTATTGAGCAGCGAGCACCAGGTAGACCAACAACACCGCCAGCGAAAAGACGATAATCGCTTGGCCGCCGATGAGCTGTTCCTGGTAGGCCATGCCGGTCCATTCGGTTCCCATCGTTTGCGGCAGGACGTCTTTGACGACGGCTTCCATCGCGGAGAGTGCTTCCCCCGAACTGCGTCCTGGGGCGGCTGACCCGATAATTGAAGCCGTCGGATAGAGGTTGTAACGGGCGATGACCTGCGGTCCGAAGGATTCTTTGATCGTCAGCACGGAGCCAATCGGGATCATTTTGCCTTTGGAGTTTCGGACACGAAGTCGTTCAAAATCTTCTGGCGTACTGCGGAATTCGGACTCGGCCTGAAGTCGAACCTGATAAGTCCGTCCGAACTTGTTGAAGTCGTTGGTGTAGAACGATCCCATGTTTGCCTGCAGAGTGTTGAAAACGTCATTGAGATCGAGGTCGAGTTTTTGTGCTTTCACGCGGTCGACATCGACATACAACTGAGGGACCCCTTCTCGGAACGTGGATTGAGCCATCCCGATCTCCGGCCGGGTTTTCGCAGCGGCGATGACTTCCTGAAGTCGCATGAACAACTCACTGCGGCCGACGTCGGAGCGGTCTTCCAGTTGCAATTGAAACCCGCCGGATTGTCCCAGTCCGCGAATTGCCGGTGGAACGAGAGGAATGATGAAGGCGTCTTCGTAGGTACTGAGTTGTTTCGCCAGACGTCCGACGATAGCGTTCTGCTGCAGGTCCGGCGTTGTGCGTTCGCTCCAGTCTTTGAAGACAGCAAACGCGGTTGCAGCATTGGGAGCCTGAGTTCCATCGAGAATGGATGTTCCTCCGAGGATCAGCCAGTTCTCGATCCCCGGTTCTTTGGAAAACAGTTCATCGATCTTGTTGACCATGGTTCGGGTGCGAGCCTGAGAGGCGCCATCAGGAAGCTGGATACTGATGAGGATGTAACCCTGGTCTTCCGTCGGCAGGAACCCTGTCGGCAAAGAACGATACCACATGGCAGTTCCAACAAGAATCGCTGCAAACGCCAAAGCACTCAGCGGCGCGAGTTTGATGAAAAGCTTCAGAATCCACATGTAGACAGCTTCGACTTTGCCATAGCCCCAGTTGAAGCCACGGATCAGGAAGTTACGTTTCTCTGGTGGTGGGAGTGGTCGCAGATACGCGGCACACTGGACCGGCTTGAGAGTCAATGCATTGATCGCGCTGAGGATCGCAGCTGCGGCAATTGTTAATGCGAACTGTCGATAAAGTTGTCCGGTGATGCCACCCAGGAACGCAGCCGGTAAGAAGACCGCGGCGAGGACGAGGGTAATACTGATGACGGGGCCGGTCATTTCTTCCATCGCTTTGATGGAAGCATCGCGAGGATTTAATCCACGCTCGACGTGGTGCGCAGCGTTTTCGACGATGACGATGGCATCATCGACAACGATTCCGATCGCGAGAACGAGTCCGAAAAGAGTCAGGAAGTTAATCGAGAAGCCGAGCATCGGGAACAAAGCGAAGGCACCGATGATGGTCACGGGCACCGTTGTCGCAGGAACGAGGACTGCTCGCCAGTCATGAAGAAAGACCAGGATGACTAGCAGCACCAGGATGCCGGCTTCCAGCAGCGTATGGTAAACTGCCTCGACACCCGCTTCGACGAACTTGGTCGTGTCGAAGGGGATCATGTATTCGAGACCTTTGGGGAATTTCTCCTTCAGACGTTCCATGGCGGCTCTTACCCGCTCTGCAACCTCCAGCGCGTTGGCACCGGGAAGCTGAAAGACGAGGATCGTCACCGCTGGATAACCTGACCGAATACTGAAGGAATCATACGACTGGGAGCCGAGTTCGATTCTCGCCACATCTCGCAGATACGTGGCGCGTCCATCCTGCTTTTTGACGATGATGCCTTCGAACTGCTCGACGTCGCTGAGTCGTCCGAGGGCAGTCACCGGGAACTGCAGCAACTGGCTTTCTGGAGCGGGGGCCTGTCCGATCTGTCCTGCGGCAACCTGAACATTCTGGTCGCGCATGGCATCGATAATGTCTTGCGTTGTCAGGTTGCGGGCCGCCATTTTTTCGGGGTCCATCCAGATCCGCATGCTGTAATCAGCACCTCCGCGGACATCGACATCTCCGACCCCTTCCAAGCGTCGCAGCTCATCACGAATACGCAGCGAGGCATAGTTGGCCATGAAAAGGCTGTCGAATGTTCCATCCTTTGAGGTCAACGAAGCGGCCAGGATGATATCGGTTGACTGCTTCTTGACTGCAATCCCCTGTCGACGGACTTCTTCCGGAAGGAGTGGTTCTGCGATTGCGACACGGTTTTGGACCAGAACCTGAGCAGTATCGAGATCGACGCCGATGTTGAAGGTAATCGTCAATGCATACGAGCCATCGGCAGAGCAGTTGGATGACATATACATCATCCCTTCCACCCCATTGACCTGCTGCTCGATTGGCGAGGCAACGGTATCCGAGACGACTTGGGCATTTGCCCCTGGATACGATGTCGTCACTTGGACGGTTGGCGGTGTGATACGCGGGTATTGTTCGATCGGCAGAGTGAACAGCGCCACCCCGCCGAGGATCACCATAATAATCGCAATGACGTTCGCCAGGACGGGACGGTCGATAAAGAACTTCGAAATCATGGGAATACCGCAGCGGTCTTCAAAGTGAGTTCTTGTCCGTTCGCGGTTACTAGACCGCCAACGGCGTTTCAGCGAGGGAGCGTTTTCATCACGTACTTACTTAGCCGTTGTCGTCACTGGTGGCTTGACTGCAGGCGCAGTTGTTCCGGGAGCGGGAACCATTTCTGGCGTTACCGGAATGCCGGGACGGGCACGCTGGAGGCCGCTAACGATGATGCGATCCGTTGGCTGAATACCTTCGCTGACCGCCATGTAGCCTTTTTCTTCTACGTTGCGATCGATGGTGATTAGGCGTTGTTCGACCTTATTGCCTTCGCCAACGACCAGGACATAACGACCACGCTGCTCAGCTGCGAGTGCCGTCTGGGGAATGAGAATTCGAGAGGTCGGAACGCCGACCGGAATGCGGATGCGTGCGAACAAACCCGGAACGAGATATCGGTTAGGGTTTGGCAGCGTTCCTCGAAGGAGAACCGTCCCGGTATCTGACTCAACCCGATTATCGCGGAAGTTAATGACACCGGGATGCGGGAAGCCTTTTTCAGATTCCAGGCCGATCGCGAACGGTGCATCCATTAATGACCATTTCTCCTTTTGCTCTTCGCTGACCTGGGCGAAGCGGAGCAGGTCTCGTTCAGGGATTTCAAAATGCACGTAGATCGGGTCCATCTTGACGATGGTCGTGAGAACGGTAGGCTCGCTGTGACCGACAAGGTTACCTTGAGTCACAAGTCGACGTCCGACGCGACCGGAGATCGGAGCGTATATCTTGGTGTAGCCCAAATTGATCTCAGCCTGTCTCAAAGAAGCATTGGCTTTTTTCAACTCAGACTTAGCGACCTGGAGAGCTGTCTGTTTGGATTCCCAAGCCTCCCGAGACGTGGCTGTCTTCTCAAAAAGTTCGGTCGAGCGCTGGGCCTCAGATTCGGCCAGCTTCTCCTGATGCTCGAGGCGTCCGATCTCGGAGGCCTTCTCTTCGACGACAGCCTGATACTCACTGGGATCGATCTCGTACAGTAAGGCCCCCTTCTCGACTTCGGCCCCTTCTTCAAAGTGAATCTTCTCAAGGACACCTCGGATGCGGGCACGAACTTCGACCGCCTCGACCGGTTCAAGGTGTCCGGTGTACTCGCGTGACTCGGATAGTTCTTTGACGATCGGCAGGCTGACTTTGACGATCGGCGGAGGGGGAGCTGCTGCGCCTGGTTTTGCACCGTTGGCCGCGGCTTTATTATCTGCTGCCTGCGCGTCGGACTTCTGACATCCCGTCATCGTCAGTAACAACACTGAAAGACTGGCCGTTGCCAGACTGACAATCACATGCCGACGCGTCAGTCGAAGAACAAACAAAGACATGGTCTGATTCTCACTGTAATGAGGAAGATGTGGATGACGATGGTTCGGGCTTTTGACGGATTCGTTCTTCCTCGGTGAGAATGCCGTGAAAGACAATGTCGACGATGCCGTCTGCTTGTTCCTGCAGCGACTTCTCGCGGCCGGAAATGTGATTGGTAAACATCGTGCCGTAGATGAGGTCACTGATGACAGTCGTCAGACGATCCAGTGGCATGGGACGGATCCGCTGGCGGTCGATGAGCTCCTGATAGAACTGTTCCCAGCGACAACGGTTCTTTTCGCGGTGCTCCAGGTAAGTGGGAGTCTTTCGATCGCGGAACAGAGCTCGTTCGAGGATCAGCAGCTCGGCGAATGCAGGATGAGTGTCAAAGAAGGCAAGAAAGGCCCCGATGGCGACCCGCATCTGCAGGAGAGCATCGATCTGTTCATTTGTCTTCTCATCGATATGAGCCTGCAGTCGACGCATGACCCGATCCGCAGCTGCCAGAAAGAGACTCTCTTTGCTGGGGAAGTAGCGATAGAGGGTTCCTTTGCCAACTCCGACCCGATTGGCGATCTCCTGGGTATCCGCGCCGTTGTAGCCACGTTCGGCGAACAGATCGATGGCGATATCCAGAATCTCGTCCGTACGACGATCCCAGAGCCCCTCATCAACAGGACGTCCCCGATTCGGTTTGGTGGAACTCATGTGATACTTCTGGTTGGCGTATTGGTCAGTCCTTTAACCTGTTTGTCCTCTAAATGATATATCCCCTAACAATTCTTTTCAAGACTGACTGGTCCGTCAAATAAATATCTCCGGATCAGTCGAGTGGTTTTACAATTGGAATGACCACAATAATCGATTCAATCGGAATGGGATTCACCCCAAAACCCTTTTCCGACGGCTCTCGCCTCATTCGTTAATCCGTTGACAGGTCGATAAACATATTTAGCGGACTACCTAGTCTGCTAATTCAAACTAGATCGACAGGATGTCGGACTGGTGGCTCTCACGAAGATGCCACTGGTCATTAGTGTCAGGAGGACCTTGCGGCCATGTTACGATCGAAAAAGTGGTATGTCGTTGGCACGCTGTGCGTCGCCTTGGCGGGAAGCTCGGGTTGTACCCCGGCGAAAGAATATTTCCACAACGGGTTCAAAGTCGGACCGAATTACAAACGGCCCGCTGCCCCAGTAGCTGATGACTGGATTGACTCCCAGCATCCTCAGATCTCGACTGTACCTTCGGATCACCGTGGCTGGTGGCGCGTCTTCAATGATCCGGTTCTGGAGAACTTGGTCCAAAATGCCTATCGACAGAATATTACACTGCGTGAAGCCGGGTTCCGTGTAACGGAAGCACGCGCGCTGCGAGGCGTCGCGGCTGGAAACCTGTTCCCGCAGACGCAGCAGCTTCTGGGTGAATACACACGAACAACCCGTAGTACAGAGACTGCAACCTTCCCCAACCTGGGAGGTGGTGGTGGAGGGTTTGGCAATCTGGCGTTGACCGAGTTCAGCAACTGGCGTGTTGGTAGCACGTTGAGCTGGGAACTCGACTTCTGGGGTCGGTATCGTCGCGCGATTGAAAGTGCAGATGCACGTCTGGATGCCTCGATTGAAGACTTCGATGATGCTCTGGTGATCCTGATCGGGGAAGTCTCGGCGACGTATATCGAACTTCGTACCGTTGAGCAGCGCCTTGCTGTCGCTCGCCAGAACGCCGAACTTCAGACCGAGAGTACACGTGTTGCGCAGGCTCGACTGGATGCCAGAGCGGCAGAAAGCGAACTCGATACGCCACAAGCTCGCGCGAATCTTGGCAATACGCTCGCTGCAGTCGAATCATTCGAGATCGCGAGACGACAAGCGACAAACCGATTGTCGGTCCTGATGGGGATGCCGCCTCATGATCTGGAATACATGCTGCATGGCGATGCGATGATTCCAGCCGCTCCTGAGATTTTGTCTGTTGGTATTCCGGCCGAACTGGTCTGGCGTCGTCCTGATGTACGACGTGCAGAGCGACTGGTGGCTGCTCAAAGTGCAGAAATCGGCGTCGCGACTGCTGAGCTCTATCCACACGTTTCGGTCAACGGCACGATGGCCTGGGAAGCAGGTCAGTTTGCCGACATGTTCAAGAGCTCCGCGTTCGGCGGGACCGTCGGTCCTGGTCTTCGCTGGAACATTTTGAACTACGGCCGCCTGCTCAACAACATTGAAGCCGTCGATGCCCGGTTCCAACAGGCTGTCGCGGCTTATCAGCAGGCAATTCTGCAGGCGAACGAAGAAGCAGAGAACGCGATCGTCGCCTACATTCACTACAGCGATCAGATCAAGGTTCTGGAAGAGAGTGCATCTCAAGCAGCCGAAGCGGAACGTGTTGCCCAGGTAAAATACCGCGAAGGGGAAATCGACTTCAACCGTCTATTCACTGTGCAGCAACTGCTGCTCAGCCAACAGGAAGCGCTGGCGATTGCCCGCGGGAATTCTGCTCAGGCTGTCGTCGATCTGTACCGTGCGCTGGGCGGTGGATGGGAGATTCGACTGGATGCACCTCCGACGATCGCAGTCAACACCATGGTCCTACCACCAGTTCCGGTTGACACGCCGGTTCCCCCAACTGGTGATATTGTTCCTCCTGCTCCCCCTGAAGCTCGGACCGAAGAACAAGTGACGCCTCCCGCACAAGGAGTTGTTCAATGATGAGTACTCGACGGTTATTCCAAACGATGCTGCTGGTCATGGCTACGGTTGCCTCACTGGTGACCTCTGCCTCGGCTGGGGAAACAGGATGTGGCTCGGGGAATCCGTGCTGCGTACTGGGCGCGTTTTCGCTGTGCTGCCCTGACGACTATCGCTGCAAGCCAGAGCCCTGCGTCTGTCCTGTGCCGACCTGTTGTCCTGATACCTATTGCTCGAAGCCGATCCCTGTTCCACCGTGTCGCAAGCAGTGCTGGTATCCTGATACCTACTGCAGCAAGCCGATGCCGGGAACGTGTTACGGGACAGGCAATCCCTGGTACAAGTGCATTCTCTCGCCGCGATGTATTGTCGGTAATTAGTTGGCATCAAAATTGAAAAGACCGGAGCATGCCTGATGGTATCTTCGGTCTTTTTTTGTTGACGACATCGGTGAATAAAAAACGGCATCAAGTCGCCGTCAACATCCAATCGGTCTGTCGTAAGAAGGCGCAAAAAAACACCCGCCGGAATTTATTCCTGCGGGTGTTTAAAGCCAGTTCAATCAGCCGACTTCCTGTCGGTTCCCAAGTTGACTGCTCGAGCCTGCGGGCAATCCTTGCAGCAGGCTCAGCAATCGTGACAGGACTAGTGGATATAAGCGTGCATCCCGTGCTCGGAGATATCCAGACCTTGTTCTTCTTCTTCTGGAGTGACGCGGAGAATTCCGACGACCTTCAGAATCATGAACAGAATAAACATCGTGACGAAAGCCCAGACAGCGAGGACTGCCAAACCAGTCAATTGAGCGGGCCATGTCCCAAAGATGACGTCTTTGGTCGTGCCATCAGCCAGGGTCACTTCAGCGGAACCGTAGTCACAGAAGATCGGAATTGCGATCAGGGCCCACATACCGCAGACGCCGTGGACAGGGAAGGCGCCGACGGGATCGTCGATCTTCATCTTGTCCAGAGCGATCGTCGCGATGACGACGAGCAGACCAGCAACAGCACCGATGATGATGGCTTCCATGTTGTCAACGCCGTCAGCGTTGGCAGTGATACCAACCAGGCCAGCCAGAACGCCGTTCAATGCCATTGCGAAGTCAGGTTTGCCGAAGATCACCCAGGCGAGCAACATGCCCCCGAGCCCGCCTGCACATGCAGCCAAGGTTGTGTTGACGGCGACCATACTGACGAGATCGATCTTTGCAGTTCCTTGGAAAGCCAGAACCGAACCAGGATTAAAGCCGTACCAGCCGAACCACAGGATGAAGACCCCCAAGGCAGCCAGAGACATGTTGTGAGCTGGCATCGCCTGCGATTTACCCGTTGAGCTGAATCGTCCCAACCTAGGTCCCAGGCAGATGGCTCCAGCCAGACCAGCAAATCCACCAACCATGTGCACAACACCCGAACCGGCGAAGTCATAAAAGCCCATATCGTGAAGGAAGCCGTAGCCCCATTTCCAGTAGCCGCTGATTGGGTAAACAACGGCTGAGATGAAGATCGTGTAGATCAGGTAAGCTTTGAAAGTCATACGACCAGCAACAGCACCAGAAACGATCGTCGCAGCAGTCGCAGCAAACGCACACTGGAACAAGAAGTCTGCCTGTGCTGCAAAGGTACGGGTTGCACCTTGCTCGTAAATTCCAAAACCGCCGAAACCGAAGTAATCAGTTGGCTTTACGACAGGCTCTGAATAGCTGCCGTTGTACATGATCCCGAAGCCGATTGCGTAGAACAGCAGACCACCCACGCAGAAGTCCATCAGGTTCTTTGCGAGAATGTTGACGGTGTTCTTCGAAGAGTTGAAACCTGCTTCAACCATCGCGAAACCGCACTGCATGAACAGAACAAGGAATGCAAACATCAGCAGCATTCCGTTGTCAAAGGCATACCCAACGCCAAGATCCGCGGCAGGCGTGTCAGCAGGTGCATCGGCAGGGGGTTCAGCAGGAGTCGCTGGAGTTGCCGTAGCGGTTGCGGGCTCTTCTTGAGCATAAACGGCCGAGGCTGACATCATTCCTGTGCTGGCAGCAGGCATCATACCGGCCAGCATGAGGAAGAGGCAGCTCATCGACACGAGCGCGATCTGTTTACTCATGGGGTTCCTTTTTCTAAGCAAATGTGAAAAACAGAAAATGTTTACTGACCGTACCGACATCCATGTTCCAAGGACGATCCGTCTATTCGTTACTGAACACTTTTTCAAGATTGATGGCGAGTGATGTCACTCGAACAATGTGCTATCAAAAGATCCTGCAGAGAGGTGCATGCTGCCTCTCTAGGCAATTCGCATGTGGCAAACATCGTGCCTCAGCGATTGAAAGAATTGCAAATAAACGCAACATCCGTTTATTACACCGCTTAGAACGACCCTTTGGTATGCGACTCAGCATCAAAGTCGCAGCGAAAACGAGGGCCTGCTGACATATTGCGCATGAAAGCGCATAACTTGTGCACGGGTAAACACCGTACTAACCTTTCAGCCTTGCTTTCCTACTTCCCGCAAACTCTGCCTGACTTACGTCCCTTGACAGAGTTTTCCCCAACGTCTTATGACAAGACGACTTGAATCTATGGAGAAACCCGTCATTCCCCCGATCTGAGTCATGAATTCGCGGTTCCATGGTCGAAAATAGAAAATGATGGCGCGACGATGCGCCCCGTCTATCTCGCGACACCCGCAGGAAGCAGGTTCGGTATGGCACAGAATCTTCCACCCCAGGAACACGCCCCCGGTCAGCCGGCGGCGTCCTCCTATCTGACAATCGTCAGCGGGAAGAGCAATTTTAAACAACGTCCGATTAACGTCGCCCGTTTCCTGATCGGCGCTGGCAATACCTGCCACCTGCAACTTGGTGGCGCTGGCATTCCGATGGTTCACAGCATCATCGAACAATCCGCTGCAGGCCTTCGAATCAGCTCTCTGGTCTCAGTACCAGCGCTCCTCGTCAACCAGCAAACTGTCCGCAGCAGCCAGCTCACTGATGGGGACGTCCTCACGATTGGCTCTTACCGCTTCCAGTTTCATCAGGATTCTGAAGCCGTTACTGCGACGCTTCCTTTCACAAAAAACGTCGAACCAAAGACATCAGTCGTCGCGACCACTATCCCGCTCGAACTTGACCTCGACGACGAAGAGATGGATCTCGAACAACTCTCTGCCACAGAACTCGTCGACCTGATCGAACAGGAGATGACGATGCTTCAGGAACAGGAAGACGCAGAGCGCAAAGCCGCCCGCAGTCTCTACGACGCCATCGTCCAACGAACTCATCAACAGGAAACCGAGGAAGACGACGAACTTTTCGCCGAAGAAGAACTCCAGATCCTCGACACGCTAGCCGAGCTGTCTGAAAACCTCGAAGACTGCCAGACTCAACTCAACGCGACCCCTGGCCAGGACGAGTCGCGCATCCAGTCATTGCTGAGCACTCAGGAGAAGCTCCTGTCCCGCTTAGAAGACGCTATTTCCTGGCTCCGCGAAGCCGACGACGACCAACAAAAACAATCCGCTTAGTTTTCAGACTCGGGTAGTCGGGGTTGTCCCAACCCCGACGGCGAAGCCGCCGGAACCACAGCATCCGCGCCGTCGACGTTCTCTCTTCATCGCCATCACGTACGCTTCACAGAACGCATATCCGTTCCGTGTCATTCACCTTATACTGAATGGAAAAAGCGAGCCCGATGTCGAAAACCTACGCTTGGGTATTGTGCGCCACACTCCCCATCCTTCTCATCATTTCCGCCACCATGATTAAGTCGGGACGTACTCCGACGCCGAGCACTCTGAGCGGGAGCAAAGCCGTCGAATCGTCGGTCCATGACTTCATGGAAGGCATCAACAAGCCAGCTTACCAGCGTTTAGTTGCCTGCCTCTCACAAGACATCCTTGACGAAGACACATGGAAAGCCGTTCTGGCGGATTCTCTTCTCCTGGCAGAATCGGGCAACCTTCTGCTCCTGCGACCCATCAAAGACCCTCAGGCATGGGCCGTCAATGCCACCAATGTTCGTGAATCAGGCACAAAACTTTATGAGTCCGCCAAACTCAAAGAGATCACTCCGGTCCGTCTCAACTTCGACGCGATGCTCCATGACTGCGACGCCTGTCATCAGCAATTCAGTAATGGCATGCCTGCTCTGCCGCGAGTCATTCTGACCAAGTGAGCGTTTAACTACCATTCAGATGACGATCGCTCTGCGGTTCATGCGCTCATGCTGGACCACGGCATGGCATTTGTGCTCATCTGCGGCCACCAATTGACCGAAAATGACGCATCTCGCAAGTCTTTTGCGGCATACCCTTTGCGGCTACCACTTTTCAATGACAACGTGTTTGACGGAAACATTTCACCATTCAACACAGCCCATTGAGAGGACTCACATCATGGCTCGCAAGAAAGTCGTCACAGACAATCATCCTATGGTTGATCGTAACGAAGACCCGCTGAGCGGCGAAACCGGCGCCCATCCAGTCTCGGTCGGAACAGGCACAGCTCTCGGGGCAATTGCCGCCGGTGCAGCAGCAGGCTCTCTGGCTGGTCCAGCCGGCACAGTTACAGGAGCCATCCTGGGCGGGATCGCAGGTGGACTCGCGGGTAAAGCCGTGGGTGAACAACTCGATCCCACTGTTGAAGAAGCCTACTGGCAGGACGAATTCGCTAACCGCGATTACTACGACCCAGACGCTGATTACAACACCACATACGGCCCTGCTTACCGACACGGTTGGGAATCACGCGGTCGCTACAACGACCAATCTTTTGAACAAGCCGAACCGGCCCTCAGGAAAGATTGGGAGGCGAGCGCCCATCGCGACAAGCTCGAGTGGGAGCAGGCTCGACTTGCCTCCATGGACGCCTGGAGCCGCGTTGACGAACGCTACCCGGTCGAGCCGGGCGACGAAGTCACCTACATGGAAGACACCTATATCGTCGAAGACGAAGAAGTCAAAAAACGAGAAATCCGCCCTAAAGGCTAATCCTCCGATGAGGGTAGCGATTGAGGGGGAGTTGGACGGTTTTGACCGACCATAGCTCTTTCACCGGATCTCAAAATGACTCCTTGCGAAGGCTGCCGCCCCCGGTAGCCTTCGCTTTTTTGTTGCCCTGATGGAAAATTCCCGCGAACCTCAAGTGTTGAGAAGTGTCGTCTCTCCGCTGCCTTTCATGGTTTTTTCACGCAGGAGACACTGCGATGCGTCCACAATAGCTATAATCGCGGACTCAATCTTTCATCAAAACACCACCGCGAGCGTCCAAAGAGAATGAACTGGTTCAGCCCCCTGTGAGTGCGATTCTACTGGCTAGCCCGGAAGCGCGACTCGATATCGAGGACCAATCCTGAATCATTTTCTCTTCCTGTCGACTCTCGCGATTCCCGTCGCAGCGGCTGTGATCATTCGCGACGAGGACTTTTTCACCTGACGGATCAGACATGGACTCTCCCAGCGTTCCCGTTCGCTCACGCTATACCCCCGGTTCATTTGCCGAACTCCTCTCCGTTGCTATCCCGCTGATTATCAGTTCGGGATCGGTTTCGCTGATGCATTCGATCGACCGAGTCTTCCTCAGCTGGTATTCCCAGGAAGCCCTCGCCGCCTCCATGCCTGCGGGCCTGTTCAACTGGCTGATGATGAGCCTGGCCTATGGCACAGTCCTTTACGTCAACACCTTCGTCGCCCAGTATCACGGCGCCGGACGAAGGGACCGGGTCGCTGCCTCTCTCTGGCAAGGGATCTATCTTGCGACCGTTTTCGGACTGTTCCTGGCGGCGATCGCACCCTTCCTTTCGTTGCTCTTTGCACGCTTCGGCCATGATCCCAAAGTCCAGGAACTGGAAGTCACTCTCTTCTGCTTTTACTCCTTCGGCTCACCCATCATCCTGATCAACACGGCTCTCACGTCGTTCTACTCCGGACGAGGCGCGGTGACCGTTGTCATGTGGTCCAACATCTGCGCCCTGTTCGTCAACGCGATTCTCGACTACCTCCTGATCTTCGGCATCGAAGGCGTGATTCCCGCCTACGGCGTCACGGGAGCAGCCGTTGCGACGATTGCGGGTTACGTTGCCTCCTGTGCCTTCATGGTTTTGCTGATCAATCTCGCCAAGGGTTACAACGCCTATCCCTTCCGTCAGACCTTCGGCTTCGACCGCGAACTTGCTGGTCGGATGCTCCGTCACGGCTTCCCGACCGGCATGCAGATGTTTGTCGATATCGTTGGCATTATGGCCTTCCTTCTCGTTGTCGGTAATATGGGGACGATCCCGCTGGTCGCCAGTAACCTCGCCTTCAGCTTGAACTCGCTCACCTTCATTCCTCTCATGGGACTGGGGATCACTGTCACGACGCTCGTCGGTCAGCGCATCGGCGAAAAGCGACCCGATCTGGCTGAGAAAACGGCCTGGATGACCTTCGGTCTGGCGTTCCTTTACATGTCTGTCTGGATCACGGCCTACCTCGCGATTCCCGAAACACTCATGTATCCCTACCTGCTGCATGCCACGAAAGACGTCCCTGAAATCCAGGCGATGACGACCATCCTCCTGCATTACGTCTGTATCTACACTTTCTTCGATGGCTGCGCCACCATCTTCGGCGGTGCCATTCGCGGAGCCGGTGACACGCACTTCCCTGCCGTCCTGACGGTCATCACCTCCATCTGCCTTCTGCTGATCCCGATGCTCATCCTCGGTTATTACGGCACCACACTGCACATTGCCTGGTGGGTTATCTCAATCTACATCATCGTCCTCGGCGTCAGCCTGCTCCTCCGCTTCCTCACGGGCAAGTGGAAACACATGACCGTCATGGAGCATTCCATCATCGTCGCTCCCGCCTATGACATGGAGTCTCCAGCCGAACACGTTGCTGAACTGACGATGCCTCTCCATGCCGAAGACTTATCCGACGAAAAGCAAATTGCTAAGATGCATTAATGCACACTTTCTCGTTCGATGTAGGGTGCTGGTGAGTCTTCGAACCGCACCAGCACCCAGCTACGGATCGCGGCCCAATCCCCTTTCGAAACCCCATCTCATGAACCCCCACAACGCCCGCGTCATCGCCGCCTCTGTCACCTTCGAACCGGTCTCTTTCCGCGCCCCGCTCAAGTTCGGCGGTCGCGTCGTCACCCAGACCGACCTCATGAATACCGAGGTCACCCTTGAAACCCCGGACGGACGTCGGGCGAATGGCTACGGCTCCATGCCGCTGGGCAACGTCTGGGGCTGGCCGACGAAAACGCTCACTGAACCACAAACCGCGCAGGCGATGCGAGACTTTGGTCAGAACGTCGCGGCTCTTGCCATCTCCGTATCCACACTCGGCCACCCCATCGATATCGTTCTCGAACTCCACCATCACTATGACTCCCTCGCGAGCGAAATCCTCACTCAGGCCTCTCTCCACGAGACGATGCCCAAACTCGCCCAACTCGTCGCCGCCAGTTCCCTTGATGCCGCTATTCACGACGCCTACGGCCGACTTCACCACAAGAACTCGTTCGAGACCCTGTCTGGCGAGTACATGAACCACGACCTCGCGTATTACCTCGGAGATGACTTCCGCGGCGAATACCTACATCAATACGTCAACATCACCCCCACCCCGACCATGCCCCTGTACCACCTCGTCGGCGGCCTCGATCCTCTCGAAGACAAAGACCTCACAAAATGCCTGAATGACGGCCTTCCGGAAACCCTCGTCGACTGGATCCTCACTCAGCGTATCACGCACTTCAAAATCAAGCTCTCCGGAACCGATCCTCACGCTGACATTGCCCGCACGCTGCGTATTGATGAAGTCGTCACAAGCACCTGGAACGGCATCGCTCGCGCCCCATCCCGCCCGATTGCTTACTCCCTCGACTTCAACGAAGGCTGCCCCAACGTCCAGACGGTGCTCGATGTTCTCAATGCTGTAAAGTCGACCAGCACCCGTGCTTTTGACCGCATTCAATACGTCGAACAGCCAATGGCGCGGGATCTCCAGGACACCCCCGAGTTCGACATTTCCCCCGCTTCGAAAATCAAACCGGTTGTCATCGACGAATCACTCACCGACATCGCGAGCTTCCAACTTGCCCGAAAACTTGGCTACTCCGGAGTCGCCTTGAAAGCCTGTAAAGGCCAGACCGAATCACTCCTCATGGCTGCCCTCGCCATCAAGCAGAACCTCTTTCTCTGCGTCCAGGACCTCACCTGCCCCGGCGCCAGCTTCCTCCACTCGAGCGCCCTTGCCGCCCGTATCCCCACGGTCCAGGCGATCGAAGGCAATGGCCGCCAATACTGTCCTTCAGCCAACACCCGCTACGAACCCGTCTACCCCGCTCTCTTCGACATTAATGACGGCGAAGTCACCACCAGCGTCCTGACAGAAAACGGCCTGGGCTTCATTCCCGTCTTGTCCCTTCTCCCCCGGGGAGAAGGTGGCTGAGTCTTCGAAGCCGGATGAGGGACCTCTGCGAAGCTCACTCACCTCTCATCCCTGCCTTCTTCCCAACGCCCAGCGCCGCCTCACCCCACAAACCGAGTCCACGCCTTCGCCAGATAGAACGGCAAATCACTCGCCAACATCCCCGGCTGCGACAACTCCTGCGCCGCCAGATCTCCCGCCAGCCCGTGTAGGTAAACCCCCAGGCACGCTGCATCAAACGCTTTGAATCCCGGCTGCGCCACGAGCCCTGTAATGAATCCCATCAACACGTCTCCGGTCCCACCCGTCGCGAGCCCCGGGTTGCCAGTCTTGTTGACGTAATACCTGGCACCATCGGTCACCACGGTCCCCTCGCCTTTGAGCACCACGACGACCTGATACTTCATCGCATAATCGACCGCGAGCTCGACCCGCTTCTCCTGCACATCATGCGTGCTGACATCCAACAGCCGGGCGAACTCCCCGGGATGCGGCGTCAGAATCGTCTCCTCGTGTCGCTGCTCCAAATACGGCTGATGCGAAACAAGAGCATTGATCGCATCCGCATCGATTACCAACGGCAGCGGCAGATCACGCACCAACCCGCAAACCGTATGATCCAAATCAGACGATCTGCCAAGCCCAGGCCCGATTCCGACCGACGTACAACTCTCTGCTGTCTTTAATAAACTATGATGCTCAACCAGGCTGATCCGTCGATCCCCATCCTCCGGCAATGACAGCGTCATATACGAAGGCTCCCCGGCAGCGATCGTCGGCACACACGCATCCGCCGTCGCAACGGAAACGAGCCCGACCCCACTCCGCAGCGCCCCCTTGCCAGCAAGGACCGCCGCCCCCGTCATCCCCCAACTCCCGGCGATCAACAGCGCCTTCCCAAAACTCCCCTTATGTGACCCCACCAACCGCGGCTCATACTTCGGTAACGACGTAATCTCAACAGCCATACAAATTCACTTTCAACAACAATGTCCGTTCTCCCTCAAAGGGAGAAGGTGCCCGAAGGGCGGATGAG
>SXGT01859153.1_pt1 | contig 16403 bp, 13 predicted proteins | sample 3176221 | NCBI WGS metagenome assembly SXGT01 (sample SAMN11356862, study PRJNA531348) | freshwater metagenome | isolation source: freshwater sample F1-120 | place: China: Fuxian Lake, Yuxi | collected 2017-12-25 | reverse complement strand
CTGCTGACCATTGGCGATGGCCTGGTTGCCCAGATTCCGTCACTGTTGTTGTCCGTGGCTTCAGCCATGATCGTTACGGGCATATCCAGCAGCACCCAAAACATCGGAGCCCAGTTCAGTACCCAGTTTTTATCCGATCCCAGGCCTTTGGGTGTATCGGCGGCACTGGTGGGCATGATGGGCATGATACCGGGCATGCCTAATCTGGCCTTTTTGCTGTTGGCCTCCGCATTGGGAGGGGCTGCCTACATGATCATAAAAAAGCAGCACAAGAAAGAAGCGGAGGCGCAGACCGTGCGGGCGGCACCGCCTTCGCAACTACCGGCTCCGGAAGTCAAGGAATTGAGTTGGGACGATGTAATGCCGGTTGATCTGGTCGGTCTTGAAGTGGGTTACCGGCTCATTCCCCTCGTAGACAAAAATCAGGATGGCCAACTGACGGGCAAAATCAAGGGGGTCAGGAAGAAATTGTCCCAGGATTTGGGATTTCTGGTGCCTTCGGTGCATATTCGTGACAATCTGGATCTGCAACCCAACGGTTACCGGATCAGTTTGCAGGGCGTGACGGCTGGCGAAGCCGAAATTTATCCGGAACGTTTGCTGGCTATTGATCCTGGCCGTGTGTACGGTACCCTGCGCGGCATGGAGGTCAAGGATCCGGCATTCGGACTGGATGCCGTGTGGATAGAAAATGATCAACGTGATCAGGCCCAGTCACTGGGTTATACCGTCGTCGATCCGGGAACCGTTTTGGCAACCCATTTAAGTCACTTGTTGCAGACGCATGCGCATCAATTGTTGGGGCATCATGAAGCCCAGCAGTTACTGGATGTACTGGCAAAGTCAGTACCCAGACTGGTCGAGGATTTGAATAAAACCGTTCCTTTGAGCGGTATCGTCAAAGTTCTGCAAAGTCTGTTGCAGGAAAATGTACCCTTGAAGGATATGCGCACGATTGCCGAAACCTTGACGGAGTATGGTGGGCGGAGTCAGGATCCCGTCGTGTTGACGGCTGTCGTGAGGGCGGCTTTGGGGCGGCTGATCGTGCAGCGTGTCTGTGGTACTGAGAAGGAAATCGCAGTCATTACGCTGGATCCTGATCTGGAGCAATTATTGCTTAAGATCGTTCAATCGGCTGCTCCTGACGGGGCAGGGCTGGAGCCGGGACTGGCTGAGCAGTTGCACAAATCCCTGGAAGAAAACAGCCAGAAAATGGAATTGGAAGATCAGCCTCCCATATTACTGGTATCATCACAGATACGGGCCTGGCTGGCGCGCCTGTTTCGGCATGCCATCCCCGGACTCAAGGTACTGGCTTACAATGAGATACCGGAAGATAAACAGATCAGGATCGTTGCGAGCGTGGGTCAACGCGGATGACAGGGATTCCGGACCACAGCCAATCAAACGTACATCATCTCCCAATGCCATGACGGGTTAGGTTAAATCAATGAGGATCAAACGCTACTTCGCCGCTGACATCAAACAGGCGATTCGCATGGTGCGCGAAGAGCTGGGTCCGGATGCCGTTATTTTATCCAACCGTAAGGTGGATGGCGGTGTTGAGATTGTTGCCGCCCGTGATTTCGACGAGCAAAATCTGATGGAAGGCGGGAAACAGGGCGCGGATTCGATTTCTCCGGCTCCTGCCCAGCGGGGGCGTACCGAAGCCAGGCGCAGAACCGATGACACATTCGAAGCCGCGATGGGAGCTGCTTATCGTGGCATCAAACCAGATCCGGTTGAGGCCGGTTCCGGCCCCGGGCCTGGTAGTTCTGCGTCCGGTCGGTTTTCGCGATCCAGCCCGATGTCCGCAACAGGTCGGGTCAGACATCCCGGCATTGGCGATGGGCCGCAGGAAACACCGGTTTCATCATTCTCGTCCGGGTCGTCCCGATTATCGTCGCCAGCAGATGATGCCCGGATTGAGCGTGGCGGTTTTGTGGGCAACCCGTTGCGTCAAAGAAGAGCGGATGCCGATTCCGATCCGAGGCACGCGCCGACTAAATCTGCTAACAGGCCAGCACCATTGGGTCAGGCTCAGTCCATTCTCGAATCCAGAGACCGGTTTCCGCCGGAAGGGCAGGATCAGTTCGTCAGGGTTATCCAGCAGGAACTGCGTCTCATGCGGAACATGCTGGATGGACATCTTGGTGAGACCGGTTGGCAACAGGTTGCCAGTCGTTCACCGCTCAGAATGGAATTACTCAGGCGATTTAGCGGCATGGGGTTTTCGAAGCGGTTGATACTGGATCTGGCCCAACAAGTCAGTAACTCCATTGATGTGGATACTGCGATTGAGGATGCGGGCGAACTACTGGGCAAGATATTGCCCCTGGCTCAGGAAGATTTGCTGGAAACCGGTGGTATAGTCGCCTTGGTGGGCCCTACCGGTGTGGGCAAGACGACCACTATTGCCAAACTGGCTGCGCGCTTCAGGATGAAGCACGGTCCCCGTGAAATTGCCCTGGTCACTACGGATAATTATCGCATTGCAGCTTATGAGCAATTGACGACCTATGGTCGCATTCTGGATGTACCGGTCAGGATTGCCTCCGGGCTTGATGAATTGCATCAACACCTCGATACGTTTTATGACCGCAAACTGGTACTCATCGATACGGCGGGGATGGGGCCGCGTGATTTGCGATTAATGGAGCAGATAAACCTGTTCAAGCGAGTCTCGATTCCCATCAAGTCCTGTCTGGTGCTCTCGGCTGCCAGTCAATTGCGAACCATGCAGGAAGCGATGGATGCGTTTCAGGGATTTTCACCCGAATCGTGTATCCTGACCAAAATCGACGAAGCGGCCCAGGCGGGTGCATCCCTGTCAGCCGTCATAGAAAACAGGTTACCCGTTGCTTTCGTCTGTGATGGACAGCAAGTGCCAGAGGATTTACATCACGCCAGAAAAGGCATGATACTGGACTGGTGTCTGAGTTACGACGATACCCGGGATACAGAGACCCACCGCCCATTCAGCTATGAAGACTGGATAATTCACGCCAATGTCTGAAAATATACAAGCACCCCGCGTTCTGGCCGTTGCCAGCGGAAAGGGGGGAGTCGGTAAAACCAACGTTGCCGTCAATCTCGGTATCTCGCTTTCGGAGATGGGGTATAGGGTCGTCCTCATGGATGCCGACCTGGGACTGGCCAATGTTGACGTTCTGCTGGGGCTGCATCCCAGGTATAACCTGTCCCATGTCCTGAATGGCGAGCGTAGTCTTTCCGAGATCATGGTCGAGGGCCCCTCCGGCCTCAGGGTCGTACCCGCTTCCTCCGGATTGCAGCATATGTCTGATCTTTCCGCCACTGAACAGGCAGCCGTCATCCGGGCTTTCAGTGATATCGATAAAGATCTCGATGTTTTACTGGTCGATACCGCAGCCGGTATATCCAGCAGTGTGGTCAATTTTGCCCGGGCCTGTCAGGAAGTGATATTGATCGTCTGCGATGAGCCGACGTCCATTACCGACGCATATGCCTTTATCAAGTTATTAAATCGGGATTACGGCGTCTATCGCTTTCAGATACTGACCAACATGGTACAGGATACCCGCCAGGGTCAAATTCTGTTTTATAAGCTCAACAAGGTAACGGATCATTACCTGGATGTCACCCTGAATCATCTCGGCATCATTCCTTTTGATGAATTTTTACGCAAGGCCGTACAGCGTCAGGCACCTGTGACCTTATCCTATCCCCAGAGCAAGTCCAGCCTGGCCTTCAGACAACTCTCAAAACGGGTTATGGGGCTTCCCATCACCGAAAGCAGTAGTGGTCGCCTGGAATTCTTTATTGAAAGAATGATTCAGTACGGTAGTTTGCGTTCATGACGGGAATAGCCCTCTATGCATCGGTTCAATCACCGGATACCGACACCCTGGTGATGCAGAATATAGGCTTAGTCAAGCGAATCGCTTACCATCTCATGACCCGCTTGCCTGCCAGTATTCAGGTTGAAGATTTGGTACAGGCCGGTATGGTGGGTTTACTGGAGGCAGCCCGTTTGTTCGATCCTGTTCAGGGTGCCAGTTTTGAAACCTATGCAGGTATCCGGATTCGGGGAGCCATGCTCGACGAACTGAGACGTAACGACTGGACACCCCGGTCGGTTCACCGTAAGGCTCGCGAAGTGGCCGAGGCCATTCGTCAGTTGGAGGAACAACTCGGGCGGGATGCCAGGGATGCGGAGGTGGCCCAGCACCTTTCCATGAGTTTGACCGACTACCACCATATTCTTCAGGATGCAGCCAGTTGTCATCTGTTCAGTGTCGATGAACTTCTGGAAAACGGGGATCAGATTCTCGAAGGGTGTGCCACACCGGAAGATTCCCCTCTGGAGCAGATTACCCAATTGGGTTTTGCCGAGGCATTGGCCGAGGCTATATCCCAGTTACCTGAACGTGAGCGACTGGTTTTATCCCTTTACTATGATGAAGAACTCAATCTCAAGGAAATTGGGCAGGTTCTCCAGGTCAGTGAATCGCGCTCTTGCCAGATTTTGGGACAAGCGACTTTGCGACTGCGTGCCAAACTGCGTGACTGGACGGCTCATTGAAGGTTAACTGCGCAGCAGGCAAGGCGCAGGTTGTCAGGTGGTCGCCCTTCTACTCGTTGCCGCTTGCCTTTGGCGGGGTAGCATCATCAATCCGAGCCCGGCTTGAGTCGGTAGCTCACGCCAGTATTTAACATGCATATCATTTTAGAATGAGGTTTATATCATTGGATAAGAATATGAAAATACTCATAGTCGATGACTTTTCCACTATGAGGCGAATAATAAAAAATCTGCTGAGGGAATTGGGTTTCAATAATACTCTCGAGGCGGATGATGGGCAGACGGCATTGCCCAAGTTAAGAACCGGTGGCGTAGACTTCCTGATTACCGACTGGAATATGCCGGGGATGTCGGGCATAGAACTGTTACGTACCATTCGTGCGGATAATAACCTGAAAAATCTACCGGTTCTGATGGTTACGGCAGAAGCAAAAAGGGAGCAGATTGTTGAAGCAGCGCAAGCCGGTGTCAATGGATATGTCATAAAACCCTTCACTGCCGCGACCCTCGAAGAAAAAATAAACAAGATTTTTGAACGTCTGGATCATGAATAATTACAATTCCGGGAGATGGTAATGGCAGAATCAACTCCAGCCCGACTGAAACGACTGGAACAGGCCAGAGCCCTGGTCGTTGCACTGGAAAACGGTGATGATGAACAAGTGAATGGCCTCATACAGGAAATCGGCCAGGTTCAGGAGTCCATCCTGTTTCAGGAGATATGTAAACTTACCCGGCAGTTGCATGATGCACTGGCTTCGTTCTACCTGGATGAACGCCTGACCCGCCTGACGCAAAATGACATCCCTGATGCCAAGGAGCGACTGAACTATGTCATTACCATGACCGAGCAGGCGGCGAATACGACCCTCAATGCAGTGGAAGATTTGCTGCCCATGGTGCGAACTCAGAGTACCCGCATCACGGCACTGAAGGAAGACTGGCACCGCTTCCGGGTTCGTGAAATGTCAGTGGAGGAATTTCGCGAATTGAGCCATACCATTGCCTCGCATTTCGAGGAATCCGAAAATCAGTTGGAACAGGTGCAGGAACGTTTGACGGAAATCCTCATGGCGCAGGATTTTCAGGATTTGACCGGGCAGATCATTCGACGGGTTATCAATCTGGTCAAGGATCTGGAGAAAAGTATGGTGGGGATGATACGTCTGTCCGGTGGACATCTGGAGTCCCTGCCGGATGCTGACGAACGGGCAGCGCAGATCACTCCTTCACCTTTACACGGCCCTGCCGTTCCCGGGCTCGATACTGACGCAGTCAATAATCAGGATGATGTAGATTCATTACTTTCGAGTTTGGGGTTTTGAGGCCGGTATGGCAATCAATCTAGATGACGAAATCGTTCAGGATTTTCTGGTCGAAGCAGGGGAAATACTGGAAAAGCTGAATGGACAACTCGTGGAGCTTGAGCAAACACCGGATGATTATGATTTGCTCAATGCCATTTTTCGCGGTTTCCACACGATAAAGGGCGGTGCCGGTTTCCTCAATCTGGTCGCGCTCATCGAGATATGTCATCGTTCCGAAGATGTTTTCAACAGCTTGCGGCAGGGCGTAAGGCGGGTTGATGCCCAACTGATGGATACCATTCTGGAGGTACTTGATGTCGTCAATCTGATGTTTCAGGAGATTGCGTCCGGTCGGGATCCGGTACCCGCTGACACGGCGTTATTATCCAGACTGGAGTTACTGACCAGTGCTTCCCCGGGCGAAGATGGCGAAGATGGTTTCGACCTGGATGTAGCGGAGGAATCCATTGAACACATGTCAATGGAACCGTTACCCGTGGCAATTGTGCCGGATGATCCTGTCGGTCAGCCGACCGGACGTACCATCGTGGAAGCCGTATTCACCAGCATGCTGGAATCCCCGGAACCCTTGGAGTCGCAGGAAATCCCGGGGGCAGAAAAAAACACCGGTCAGCCGCTGTCCTCTACCGATGAAATGACCGAGGAGGAGTTTGAACGCCTGCTGGATGAACTGCACGGTACGGGTAAGCATACTGGCAAACCTCAGCCTGATCCGGTTGAAATGACGGCCCAGCCGATGGCTGTCAGTGCCAATCCGGCCGATGAAATCACGGAAGAAGAATTTGAAAATCTTCTGGATGCCCTGCATGGCAAGGGAAAGCAGCGTAAACCGGCGACAGCATCGACAGCCGCTGCCGCAAATGAGCGGATGTCCTCTTTGTCGGTTTCAGGGACCGCCGGAGAAATTTCCGAGGAAGAATTTGAATCCCTGCTCGACTCATTGCATGGCAAAGGCAAGCACGGCGGCATACCCGCCCAGGCCACTCCGGTCGAACCCGGGGAGGCGGGCTCTCCTGAACCGATCCGGAAAAAAAGCCCCCAGCCGCCCCTATCCCCAGGCACCTTGAATCCCGCTAAAAACAGCGAGGAGAGCATGCCTCGCGTGCCGGTGAGTGCCGCCAACCGCCAGAGTAGTACGTCGGCAGCCGAAACGACCGTCAGGGTAGACACCCAACGGCTTGACGAAATCATGAATCTGGTGGGTGAACTGGTATTGGTACGAAACCGTTTCCAGACGCTCAGAATCGCCTTGAATGATGAAGATATCGCCAAGGCCGTTGCCAATCTCGATGTCGTCACCTCTGACCTGCAGATTTCCGTGATGAAGACACGGATGCAACCCATCAAGAAGGTGTTTGGGCGGTTTCCCCGTGTGGTCAGGGATCTGGCACGCAGTCTCAGCAAGGAAGTTCAGCTTGAATTACGCGGTGAAGACACTGACCTGGACAAGAACCTGGTGGAAGCGTTGGCCGATCCACTGGTGCATCTGGTAAGAAATGCGGTTGATCACGGCATAGAGACACAGGAAGAACGCTTGAGCTACGGAAAGCCCAGGCAAGGGCTGGTGATACTGACCGCAGCACAGGAAGGAAACCACATAGAACTCACCATAGAAGATGACGGACGTGGTATGGATCCCGCCGTACTGCGACGAAAAGTAGCGGAAAAAGGGCTGATGGATCAGGACAGTGCCAACCGCCTGGATGACAAGGAAGCATTCAATCTGATCTTCATGCCCGGTTTCTCTACCAAAACCGAAATTTCCGATGTATCCGGGCGAGGTGTGGGGATGGACGTGGTTAAAACCCGAATCTCCCAGATGAACGGCTCGGTCGCCATTGACTCGACCCGGGGCAAGGGTACCAAGATCACCATCAAATTACCTTTGACCCTGGCCATCATGCCGACCTTGATGGTGAAACTCAATGAGCAACCTTTTGCCCTGCCACTGGCCAGTGTGGTGGAAATCCTCGATCTGGATTTGAACAGAACCAACGTGGTTGACGGACAACTGGTCGTCATGGTACGGCAGCGGGCTTTGCCCCTGTTTTATCTCAAGGAATGGCTGGTTCCCGGTTTCTATCATGAAAAGAAGGGAGAAGAACTCATCGGCCATGTCGTGGTGGTCAATACCGCCGGTAGACAGGTGGGATTTGTGGTGGATCATTTGGTTGGGCAGGAGGAAGTCGTCATAAAACCACTGGGCGTTAAACTCAGGGGTGTCGCGGGCATGGCAGGAGCCACGATTACCGGGGATGGCAAGATCGCTCTTATCCTGGATGTGCCGGGGTTGATGAAACGCTATGCCCCCTGAATACGATATTTTTGCTGGCTATTAAGGTGTTCATGTGGATCTGTTGAGCATACTGGGTATCTTGCTCGGGTTAACCGCAATCGTTGGCGGTAATCTGCTGGAAGGCGGACATATTGGTTCCCTGTTGAATGGCCCGGCCATCATCATCGTTTTGGGAGGAACGCTGGGTGCCACGCTACTGCAAACACCACTGGAGATTTTTTTACAGGCCATCAAAATGCTCAAGTGGGTTTTCGTACCCACTACGCCCGGTCACCTGCAAAATATAGAAAAAATTGTCAACTGGAGTACCGTTTCGCGGCGCGAGGGCTTGCTGGGACTGGAGTCGGAAATTGAAAATGAACCCGATCCATTCACTCGCAAGGGGTTGCAATTATTAGTCGATGGCAACGAGCCGCCAGTCATCCGTGATAGCCTCGAACTCGATCTTTACGCCAGACAACAACGCGAGATGGGGGCTGCAAAAATGTATGAAGCCATGGGCGGTTACTCACCCACGATAGGCATTCTCGGGGCGGTAATGGGGTTAATCCATGTCATGGAAAATCTCAGTGATCCCGCCAAGCTGGGTAGTGGTATTGCCACGGCATTCGTGGCCACCATTTATGGGGTTGGCATGGCTAACTTGCTGTTCATTCCCATCGCCAACAAATTGAAAACACGCACCCAGCTCAATCATCAATCCAGAGAGTTGATCCTGGAAGGAATGATATCCATTGGTGAAGGGATCAATCCTAAAAACATAGAAATGAAACTCACCGGTTTCATTTATCAGTAGCAGACATGCCCAGACGCAAACACACTGAAGAAGAGCCGGAAAATCTGGAACGATGGCTGGTTTCTTATGCGGATTTCATTACCCTGCTGTTTGCCTTTTTTGTAGTGATGTATTCGATTTCATCATTGAATGAAGGCAAATACAAAATCCTTTCACAAACCTTTTCCTCGGTTTTTTCGCTGGATAAAACCTCTCAGGCCGCCCAGGCCCAGACCGCTCTCATCGAAATGGCCAATCAAAAGGGCTCCGAATTGGTTAATCTCTTACCCGAGGTTCCCCCTGTTCCCCCTCATCCCGATGGAATACAGGAATCGGAACAGGCCCAACTGGAACGGGTAGCCAGTCAAATGGAGGCCGTGCTGGCACCTTACGTACAGGATGATCTCGTCACGGTAAAACGCAGTGAACTCTGGGTAGAACTCGAAATCAAGAGCGGCTTGCTGTTTTCCAGTGGCAGTGCGGCCTTGTCGAAAGGATCGGGGGCCCTGTTATATCGTCTGTCTCAAATTTTTACCGGCGTGGATAATGTCATCCATGTCGAAGGCCACACGGATAATGTTCCCATTGCCACCTTCGAATTCCCCTCCAACTGGGCCTTGTCCTCGGCCAGAGCGGCCAGCGTAGTCAAACAACTGGTGGACTACGGGGTATCACCACAACGCATGGTAGCCCTGGGTTACGGTGAATATCATCCCGTCGCAGATAATAAACAGGAGGAAGGTCGCAACCGCAACCGCCGGGTTGCCATTATTATCATGTCGAAACAGGCCTCACGCTATAAATTGACTTCAGGGATTGCACAACAAACCCGCGTACAGGACGAGACTACCTCAACAGGGTCAGGTCAGTGAAAATCTGGGCTGTTTCCAATCAAAAAGGAGGGGTAGGAAAAACCACGACCGCCATTACCCTGGGCGGTATCCTGGCCTCCAGACGCTTCAGGGTTTTGTTGGTGGATCTGGATCCTCACGGGTCGTTGACCACTTATTTCGGATTGAATCCGGATGAAATCAGTTTTGGTGTATACAACCTTTTTCAGGATGCCGTAAGCAAGCGCACCCTGATGCCGGCAGCACACCTGGTAGATACCTCATGTGAAGGCATCGCCCTCTTGCCATCTTCCACGGCACTGGCCACGATAGAGCGGCTGGCCGGGGTTGGCGGAATGGGATTGGTCATGGCGAATAGCCTGGAAACCCTGAAAGAACGATACGACTATGTTTTGATCGACAGTCCACCCATGCTGGGTGCCTTGATGGTCAATGCCCTGGCGGCCTGCACCCAACTCGTGGTGCCGGTGCTGTCGGAATTTCTGGCTGTTCAGGGATTGGACAGGATGTTGAACACATTGAACATGATCGCCCGATCCAGAAAAACGCAAATCCCCTATACGATAGTCCCCACCTTGTTCGACCGGCGCACCCGCGCCTCTCTGGAGACACTGGAGAAACTCAAGTTACGCTATGGTAACCAGGTATGGGAGCACGAAATCCCTGTAGATACCCGTTTACGGGAGGCCAGTCAGGCAGGGATACCGCCCTCTCATTACGCACCGGCCTGCCGGGCCGTGCAAGCGTATTCCAGTTTAACCGATACCCTGCTGCAAACCGAACGGGCATTCGACTGATGTGACCAATACTGCGAACCGGCTGGAATCTCCCCCTCAGGCAGCGACCGCTTTACAGGATCGCGTCTGGGATACCTATCTCAAAGGCTTGCTGAATTATTCTTTTGCCCCGAGCGAAACGCTGTCAAAGCCCCGGGTCGAGGTGCAGATGGATACCAGGCCGGCATCGGAACCGGAACCGGCCGTCCCTGTGGCCGGGACAACCCTGATTCCACCGCCGGCATGGTCAGCCGAATCCTTTCAGTGCATGTTTTTCAGTGTAGGCAAAATGTTGCTGGCCGCCCCCCTGCTGAGCCTGCGTGAAGTGGTTCGCCATGATCCAAAACAACTCAGGCATTTGCCGGGACAACCCAGCTATTCAAAGGGGGTCATGGATCATCGGGGTGAAATCATTCATTTGATTGATCCGGGGCATTTGCTCATGGGCGATCGTTACGATCAAGGCGAGCTGAACTATCGTTATGTCATTTTAAGTGATCGACCCGGCGTTGGCTTCCTTTGCCATGAATTCGTCGACATGTCCAGGCTGGATCCCGACACCATAAACTGGTATCAAAACCGCAACAAAAGGCCCTGGCTGGCCGGGATACACCGTCAGCGGTTATGTATGGTGATCGACATCGATAATTTAATACCTTCCTCCTATTTCATTCCACCACACGATCAAGCAGAGAAAATACTATGACTGGAGCCCTGGAAAAGCGTACTGACCCGGTTAATCAATGGGTAACCTTTCGGTTGGGAGAGGAAACCTATGGTGTCAATGTCATGCAGGTACAGGAAGTATTGAGAATAACCGAAATCGCACCGGTACCGGGTTCGCCGGACTATGTGGTGGGTATCATCAATCTTCGCGGCAATGTAGTGACCGTTATCGACACCCGCAAGCGTTTTGGTCTGTACCCGAAAGACTCGGATGATTCCTCCAGAATCGTAATAATAGAAGCCGAAGACCAGGTCATCGGCATCCTGGTAGACAGTGTGGCCGAAGTGGTCGAATTGCGATCATCAGAAATAGAATCAGCTCCCAATGTCGGTAACGAGGAAAGCAGTCGCTATATTCAGGGCGTTACCAGCCGGAACGGGGAGTTATTGATACTGGTTGATCTCAACCGGTTCCTCAGTGATGAAGAAAAGGCAGAACTGGAATTGTTTTAAGGCTTGTCGGCCTTGATCATCGGACAGCCCAATGTAGAGGGTTTGCCTGGATGCAAGCCCCCGAGGCCGGACATGACGGAGTCCCGTTCACTCGGCCTGCCCGTCGAGCCTGGCCGCATTGGCCCCGGTCCGGGTTGATCGCCACAATTTATAACAATGATTAACTATATCCTTGCACTCGATGTGATTCAGTGTGTGCTGATCCTTGCCCTGGGCGGGTTTGTCGTCCGCTTGCGTGGTCGTTGCGGCACCCTTGAGCAGCAGCAGCAACAATTACGCAATCAACTGGAAAAACAGCACCGGGATCAGTATGGCTTGTGTTCCGCTGCCGTTCAGGTGGACAAACGCTTGATGGAACAGGAAAAACGCCTGAAGGACATCATGGAGAAAATGGAGTCGGTGGCCACCCGGGAATCGGCGGGGGCACCGTATTACACCGCCATCGACAGACTCAGGAAAGGGGCGAGTCCACAGCAACTGGTATCAGAATATGGACTGGCCTTATCCGAGGCCAAATTGTTGCACAATCTGTATGGCCAGGGGGCCGGTGGCAGTCAGGAGGGTATCCATCGCGAGGTGGAATCCGGCGAATGAAACCGCTACCCGCATAAACCAGAACATACGGGTTCCCCCCTGGCAAAACCCGGTGATCCCGTCATTCCGCCAGGGATGAGCGAAATCCAGCCTGCAGAAATGACCAACGGTCTCCCGGCTTGTGCGTGGGTGGCCGTTTTTTTTCCTCATCATACCCAATGGAGCTTTTGTTATGGCGATCTTCACCCTGACCCCCAACCACGACAAGAAAAAAGGCACCACTCAGGCCGATGCCATCAGCGGCCTGGCCGGTAACGACACCCTGGCAGGTGATGCCGGCACCGACACCCTGCAAGGCGGTAGCGGTAACGATTCCCTCGACGGCGGCACCGGCAACGACCGCTTACTCGGCGATACCGGCAACGACACCCTGCTGGGCAGTGCCGGCAATGATTTCCTTGAGGGTGGGGCCGACAACGACCGGCTCGACAGCGGAGCCGGAGCCGATACCCTCGACGGCGGCAGCGGAGCGGATACCCTGATCGGCGGCGACGGCGATGACCTGTACCTGGTTGACAACATCGGCGACAAAATCACTGAAGCCAACAAACCCACCAGCGGCACGGCCGATACGGTCAGAAGTTCCATCGACTTCAGTCTGCCCGATTTCCTGGAAAACCTGCTGTTGCAAGGCTCCAGCTTCCTCAAGGCCACCGGTAACAGCCTGGCCAATCGGCTCACCGGCAACCTCGGCAACAACCGGCTCGATGGCAGGGCAGGGGATGACACCCTGCAAGGCGGCGACGGGGATGACACCCTGATCGGCGGCACCGGCAAGGACCGACTCGAAGGCGGTGACGGTTCCGACACCTACCAGATCAGCAGCACGGAAGATCAAATCGTCGAAACCAACAGCAATGGCGATCAGGATCAGATCGAAAGCAGCACCGGTTACGACCTGACGCGGAGCCCTGGTGTGGAAGCACTGATCCTGACCGGCACCGCCAGCCTGGATGGACAAGGCAATGCACTCGATAACACCCTGACCGGCAACGGTGGCAGCAACCTGCTGCAAGGCCGGGACGGCAACGATAGCCTGTCGGGAGAAGTGGGCGATGACAGCCTGGAAGGGGGAGTCGGTGATGACCGGCTCGATGGCGGCGACGGCCAGGATCGGGCGGTGTATGGTGGGGTTCGGGACGACTACAACATCGTGCAAAGTGATGAAGCCGACACCTGGACGGTCGAACACGTTTCCGGCGACGAAGGCACAGACCGTCTCACCGGCATCGAAACCCTGCTGTTTGCCGATGGAGTCATCGATCTTGCTGACCTGGCTCAGGGCGATCTCCCCCAACTCAGCGTGCAAGACATCAGCCTGACCGAAGGCCACAGCGGCAGCAAACTGGCCAATTTCCAGTTCACCCTGTCCAGGGCTTCCGCCAGTCCGGTCAGCGTCAGTTACAGCACGGTCGACATCACCGCTACGGCGAACAGCGATTACACCCCGCAAACCGGCACCCTGATATTCGCTCCCGGCGAAACCCGCAAAAGCGTCAACATCAGCGTCCTCGGCGATACCGTACTGGAAGCCAACGAGAGTTTTCTGTTGCAACTGGATCAAGTGACCGGCGCAGAACTGGCCGTCACCCAGGCCACGGCCAGCTTGACCAACGACGACAAACCCGGCTTGGGGCTAAGCGATCAGCATGTCACCGAGGGCAACAGCGGCACGACCCGCACGGCAGTCACCGTTACGCTATCCGCTCCCGCCACCACACCGGTCACGGTGCAATACAGCACCGCCGATGGCACCGCTCTGGCCAATAGCGACTACGAGGCGGCTCAAGGTACGCTCACCTTCAAGCCCGGCGAAACCCAAAAAACCCTGCCGTTGACGATCCAGGGCGATACCCTCGCCGAGGGGGCTGAATCCTTCCGGGTCAGATTGAGCAACCCCAGCGGGGCTACCCTCGATAGCCTCCGCGCCACGGCCAATGTCTACATCGACGACGATGAAGCAGCGGTCAACCCCGGCACCGGCACGAATCCCGGCAATACCCTGCCCCCCGTCACCCCTCCTGCCGGGGCTGCCTTGCCCACCATCAGCCTCACCGACACCCGCGTCACGGAAGGCAACGGCGGGGCCAGCCTGGCCACCCTCACCCTGCAATTATCCGCGCCATCGAGCCAAACCGTCAGCGTCAGCTACAGCACCCTCGATGGCACCGCCACCGCCGGTTCCGACTACCTGGCTTCCGGCAACACCGTCACCTTCGCCCCCAGCCAGACCGTCGCCACCTTGCAAATTCCGGTGCTGGGCGACACCGAGGTCGAAACCGATGAATACTTCAAAGTGATGCTGAGTAACCCGGTCAACGCCACCCTGTTCACCAGTACCGGCACCAGCACGGGGATGGCCTCGGTTTACCTGAGCAACGACGACCTGCCCAGCCTCTCCATCAGCCCGGCGACCCAGGCCGAAGGCAACACCCCGGCGGGCTTCATCGATCTGACGGTCAACCTGTCCTCCGCCAGCAGCCGGACGGTATCGGTCAACTACCAGACCCTCGACGGCACGGCCATCGGCGGTTCCGACTACCTGGTCAGCAGCGGTGAAATCCGCTTCCTGCCCGGCCAAACCCGCCAGACGATCCAGATTCCGGTGGTCGGCGATACCACGGTCGAGCCGGATGAAACCTTCAAGGTACAACTCGCCAATGCCATCGGCGCCGTCCTCGATCCGGCTGCCAGCCTGGCACTGGTGACCTTGAGCAACGACGACCAGATGCCACGCCTTTCCATCACGGCCAATCCCTACACCGAAGGCAACAGCGGTATCGGCAATGCCAGCATCATCGTCAGCCTGTCAGCCGCCTCCAGCCAGACCATCACCGTCAACTACACCGCCACCGATGGCTCAGCCCAGGTGGGTTCCGACTATCAAGCCCAGAGCGGCATCCTCACCTTCGCCCCCGGCCAGACCAGCCAGAGCATCAGTCTCCCGGTGCTGGGTGACACCACCGTGGAGCCGGATGAAACCGTGCAGATCAGTCTATCCAACCCGGCCAACGCCCAACTCCCCGCCAATCCCACCGCCAGCGTGATGATCCGCAACGACGATTGGCCGGTCATCAGCGCGGCCAGTACGACGCAGGCCGAAGGCGACAGGGGCGCCAGTTACGCCACGGTTTCACTCACGCTGGATCAGGCCCCGTACCTGCCGGTCACGCTGGCTTACACCACAGTGGATGGAACGGCGCAGGCGGGAACCGATTACACCGCCACCTCCGGCAACCTGAAGTTTGCACGAGGCGTAACGACCCAAACCATCAAAATCCCGGTGCTGGGCGATGGCACGGTGGAAGACGATGAAAGCTTCCGCTTGCAGTTCAGCAATCCCGTCAACGGCAGTCTGAGTGGTTCCACCGCCACGGTGACGCTGACCAACGACGATATACCGCTCATCCGCCTGACCGGTGCTACGGTGAATGAAGGGAATAGCGGAACCAGCAATACCACGCTGACGGTGAGTCTTGATAAGCCTTCCAACAAGACGGTGACGGTGAATTATGCGACGCAGGATGGAACGGCAACCGCCGGTTCGGACTATGTTACGAAGCAGGGTACTTTGCGCTTTGCACCGGGAGAAACGAGCCAATCCATTGATATTGCGGTGGTGGGGGATGGGGTGGTTGAGCGGGATGAAACATTTCGGGTCAACCTGAGCAATGCGGTCTATGCCACGCTATCCACCAGCAATGCGACGGTGACAGTGACCAACGACGATATCACACCCACCCTCACCATCGAGGCGGATAAAACCCGGCTATTGGCCGGTGAAACAGCAAACCTCCGCTTCAGCTTCAATGTCGTTCCCGTTGATTTCACCGCCAGCGACATCCGCGTGGTCGGCGGTACGCTTGGCAGCTTGTCCGTCGATGCCAGCGGCAAAATCTACACCGCTACTTTGACGCCTGTTGCCACCAACGCCTGGACGGGTTCGATCAGTGTTCCTGCCAGCAGCTACACCGACAATGCCGACCTAGTATAGGATATGGATGCATGGGACTGTCCCGTGGAGCTTATGGTAAAATAAT
>SXGT01548482.1_pt1 | contig 16403 bp, 11 predicted proteins | sample 3176221 | NCBI WGS metagenome assembly SXGT01 (sample SAMN11356862, study PRJNA531348) | freshwater metagenome | isolation source: freshwater sample F1-120 | place: China: Fuxian Lake, Yuxi | collected 2017-12-25 | reverse complement strand
TTCCTCGTCGAAACTAAGGTGCTCTGCATCTCCGTCCCCCTCGTAAACCTGCACACAAACGTCATCGACCTGCTTGCCGATTTGCGATTTGAGCCGGTTGACATACTTTTTACGCAGATTCTTGTTGGGCAGGAACACCGCGACCTCGAGGTCGTCGTTTGAGACCACGAATTTGACGATCTGGGCCACTGAATCCGAGATGTCGGCTGTCTTTGTGACCTTCGGCTTAGGTCCCGATGTCTCCGGGAGTTGTGGAATCCCGCCCGGGAGCCCGGCGTAAAAGCATGCAGCGGCTGCGGCGATTTCCTTCGTATTTCTATAGTTCCGCGTCAGACGATAGTGGTGCTCTTTTCTTATGAGCAGCGAGCGCTCAATCTGTGCAATTGTTGAATTCCTATCCTGCGAGATTCGCTGGTTCTCGTCAGCGAATACGGCGAGAGACACAGACTGGCCCTTTCCAGCCAGCAGAATGCAGCTTGCAAGATCGTAGAACCCTGACGCAAAGTCCTGGCCTTCGTCGACAATCAGATGACCGAACTGTGCGATCGCGTTCTTCAGCTTGCGATCGTCTGAAAGGAGTCGTTGCTGCATCTCTGGCCAGTTGGGTCGGTAGGGTGCGACCTGAGGAACCCACTGGCCACCGAATACGTGTCCCCACCACCCGCGAAGCCAGTTAAAGAACGTTGCGGTCCGACCTTCCTCCAGATCATTCAGACCATCTGGTACAGCCCGCGTGTACTGTTCCAGTGCGTGATTGAACATGACAATTGTCGGCTGGTGCCCCTGTTTCGCGACGGTATCCGCGCGATAGAACGCCATCACCGTCTTGCCGGAGCCTGGGGGGCCTGAAACGAGAATCGCCCCAGAGAGTGGCGCCTTCAGGTAGACGTTGTCCTGCTCCTTGCTGAGATCGTTGTAAGTCGGAAGTCTCATGCCTGGCTCGGGTTCAAAGTTGAGTCTGCGCTAACCCAGTCACCAAAGAATCCGTGATCGCCGACAACGAATTGTCTGTCTAGGAGAACGTTCGAGTACTGACAACTTGTTTCGGAAACAAGAGCGCAGGAATGGCATGCAGCACGATTGAGGCCGCCAAGGCCCTGAGCTGGGAGTTCGGCACAGATAGGATCCGCCGAGCACCATGCCGCGCGTGAGAGTGCGACCGCTAAGGTGCGGAGAAACCGGTCAGGGCGGCCCTGTCGCGCCAAGCCACCCATTGAGCCCTCAGCATCTGCGTCGGCGGTGTAGATCAGAATGCCGGCCATCTTCGGAGATTCCTGAGGACTATCTGATGCAAATACCCGCTCTCGAAGTGACGACGCGGCGTACCCGCATTCGAACGACAGCTGGCGGATAAGGAGGTGTGCGAGTGTATGCACCAGCAGAAGGGTCGCATCTTCTTGGGGAACAAAACTCAGGCGCGCGTTCTGCCGGCGGTGGGACAGAGCTGTCAGTCTCGAGTTCATCCAGCCTGCATGTCGCGTCTTCCACTGTTCAATTGCATCTCTGTTCAGAGAAAGAAAAATGCCTTCGCCGAATATTTCCAACGCTGGAAGCCAGTCCGGTGCAGTCGCAAGCGAAGGCCGTACAACGGTGGTGCCCGGATCAATTCGCTCGAAACCGACCAGGGCTCGCACCTCGCGTAGTCGGTGCACTATGGTCAGCGAGTGAACTAGGGGCGCCAATCGGCCGACAATTGGAAGGTCAGCGCTGACTCGACGGGCCCATTCGTGCCAATCAGTCGAGTCACTCACAAATCGCTGTTGGGGACCTGCCTCAGGCATGCCTGAGCCAACTAGAGTTTGCCACTCCTCCGCAAGGAGATCCTGCTCCGTGCGATGTACCGTTTCCGGCCCTTCCGACGGATTCAGGTCCTCATCCAGCAGGCCAAGGACGAGTGAGTCCGCGCAACTGAAGCGGATAGCGATGCGAGCGACAAGAGCTCGCGCACCGGCCGAGAGCACGCCCTCACTGTTGGCTTCAGTAACAATGCGAAGAGCGGAATAGTCACCATCTGTGCGGATTGCGGACTCGAGGGCAGCGGCTTCCTGCTCGGCATCAGCGGCCGGAATATCGAGAGCCGAGACCACTCGAGCATAGTAAAGATTTGACGCGCCGCGCTGTAAGACTTGAAGCCGCTCAGTGCATGCCTCCACAGTGGCGGTCGTCTGCCATGGCTGTTTTCCGAAGCACTTGACGCCCGCGGCAGCCAGGCTGTGCGGCTGCGCGATTCCCTCCAGTGACCGATTCGTCTGACAGGTGGTGCAACGTACGCGGAGAGAGCCGAGTCCGCCTCCGCCACCAGGCGTCACCTCGAAAGAAAGCCGGGCGTCGGCACATTGCTTCTGGGCATGGGTCTCTGCCTTCGAGTGGGCCCACTCTCGCCAGGGAACGTCTGCCATGTGACCACGTCGACACGCGGCCACGAAACGCATCGGCGCAAGCCGACTCCTCTTCGGGCAGACGCAGCGGGGAACTTCGCCATTCTCATTCTGGCTGCTCCAGTGGTGCATCTGTCGGCAGGAAGGACAAAAGAGCCAGCGCGGAAAACGAAAATATGGAACACCTGAGCCCCCGTTAGGACCGCTTCCCGTCGGCGCAAGCCTGAACGACGAGACCCGTAGGACTTCTGCCAGACGCGGCAACTCACATCGGTCCCCAAAGGCGCCCCAATGGAGCGTGTCCATCGCGGCAAACGACTCGTCCCCGATGTCGTAGATTGAACCAACTCCGAATGGGGATACCGTTTGCGCTCGCCTGATACTCCGCTTCAGGGGACGGCGCCCCGGACGGCGGCCTTGGGCCGGAGCGCGATGGCGAGTAGCTCGTGACTTGGCCATGTCAGTTGCTCAATACAGTTCCGAACACGTGGAGGACGCACTCCTTGTCGACGTGCCGCACGGAGTTGAGCGTCGGCCAGCGACCCGGCATTCTGTGTTCAAAACTACAAAGGAGCGCAGCGAACTGTGGAAGGTCGTTGCCATCAAACAGCAGTTTGGCGCCGGTTGCGCGCGCTTCAGCGGCTCGTTCCGCCCATGACTGCACAAGCAGCGACAGATGTGCGTCAGCATGTTGACCTTCTTCCGGCTCGACGAGCCGCAACCTTGCGCTGAGTACCGCCAGGACGGTGCGGAACGGCTCCGCAGCAGGATCAAAGGCGGTGGCACTATCGTTGTCGGACAACCCACCGCCGTGTCGCTGGGCGATGACCAAGGCCGCGTGAAGTGCCCTGCTTCGGGCGGGTAGGGCTAGGGGGGTGACGCTGGTCGGTTCGACATAGCGGTATAACGCCGAGTGGTAGCCGACGAAGTCCTCGTAGTGTGAGCGATCCCGTGGTTTTGTTGGTGAGTACAGAGTAACGACCAGCCCTGGCACTTTCGACCGACCAACGCGACTAGTGGCTTGAATGTATTCCGCCGTCGTTTTTGGCTGACCCACAACGAGCATTGCTCCGAGGCGCTGAATATCCACTCCGACAGAAATCATGTTCGTGCAAGGGACGATGTCGGGGCAGTCGGCGCTTCTCCAGGATTGAGACAAGCGCCTGAGCACTTCTGGCAAGCGTGGGCCTGAAACGTTTGCCGAGATTTCCTCGACGTTGTGAACAGCCCTCGCGCGACTCTGATCTCTTGCTGTCACAGCGTTAATCCAAGCTGGCACGTCGTCTCGGGCACGGGTCATCGTCTTGCCGAGTTCACGCCGACTGTTGTGATAGATGAGAACCGACCAGTAGGCATCTTTGGCGGCGTCTGTTTGCAGCCCCGCTTCTTCGGCCGCTTGGACGAGGGCGGCAGCTGTGCGCACTACTGCCGTCACTGGAGTGTGTCCGGGAGCCATCAGGCCTAGGTAGACCCGTCCGGGGGCAGAAGTGTCTTCGGTTGCGAAGTACGAATCCGTTGCCGATTGCCCGGAAGGAGGAAAAATTGCTACGGGCCGGCCGTAAAGCCGTTCAGCCTGATCACTGGAGCGTCGTATTGTTGCCGTCGCTGCGATGAGCTTCGGCTGGCTGCCGCGCAGCCGCAGCACCGTGTCAACGCCGGCTTCGTAAAGCCCTGCAATCGTACCGAGTGGTCCCGATATCAGGTGCATTTCGTCTTGAATAATTAGCGACGGCGGCCGACGAGCTGCATCGCCGAAGAAGACACCGGAACGAGGGTCCCACGCGAGCCTTGCGAACTTGTCAATCGTTCCGATGATTAGCGCAGGAGGGGCAGCAAAAAGATCCTCGTCAACAACCGCGATCGGGAGACGATCGTGAAACTGACAAGTCGGTTCCGGACAGAAGAAACGGAAAGAAGTATCGGTCGCGTGCACTCCATAGCTCGTTGCCTGCTCGGCCCTTGCGGGCGGCACTATCAGCGTGCCGCACCACGGACAGTGCTGCAGCTGGAACGGATTCTCTGGCTGTTCCGTTTGAAGCATGTCTTCGTACAACTGTTGGGCTTTCTGGTAGCGGTTCGGCGTAACTTCGCCCCCGACCCATAGACCAACCCGAATTGCCTCCGCTCCAAGTGGCGGATGCGACCGTCGAAGTAGCTCGCACGCGCAGATCAAAGCAGCAGCTCGCTGGAACTGTTGTGAAGTCAGTAGCCGCAAGGTATACCGCTTTATGACGGCTGTACCTGCACCAGCTGCGCCGAACCGCAACCGGCGCAGGAACACTTCGAATGCAGCCGCCCAGAGATAGGCCTCTGTTTTTCCGCCGCCGGTAGGAAACCAGATCAGATCGACAAGCGCCCTTTCGGTCGACGCCTCGTTGGCAAGCGACTCCATCACCAACAGATGGAAGCCGAGCTGGAATGGCCGCCACTCGGCCTTCCCTGCGTCCGGCCCGTCGTAGTCAACCTTAGCTGCAGGCTTCCCCAATGGATGAGGAGTGCCAGCGACATCCTTGCTGGAATGGAGCATCTGCATGAGCATCGCGCGGTTCGCGAGTCGAAACGCCTGCTGCACCCCCTGATCGTGGTGGAGAATGAAGATTCCTTTTCGCATCCGCGCGATTGATGCCTCCAGCCTTGTAGCAATGCGCGAAGCCGCTCCAAGAAGCTCAGGGGGCAAGCCATGAGTTGCGCTCTGGCTGATCTGTGCTTTTGCCCATTGCTCATAACGATCAACGAAGTTAGTGAGTTCGCCGGCGAGGACCTCGACTGGGACCGATTCATCGGCGAGGTAATGCAGGCGAAGGATCTGCTCGTCGAAACTGCCAAGCGACGGATCCGATCTCAGCGTGGTTGTCATCGCTGAGACTTGATGGGTGGGAAGTACCGACGCGCTAAGCACTGTTCGGCCCTCGGCCTTCTGCCATTCAGCTGCGCAACCGTGGCCAACAGCCAGCCTTCGCCTGTCGCGGTAGAGCAGTGCAAACTCCCAATCTTCGTCGTCGCCAAGGCCTGGCACAGATTCCGGATACGGCAGGACATCACCACTGATGCCCCGAACATCGAAGGCGGCTTGAAAGAGGCACTTTTCCGGTGATGGCCGCGAGGAGTCCGTTTCCGCCTTGTTGATGAACGTCACTGTTATGAGCCACCCGGATGGGTGCCGGCGCCACACGACGTGGCAGCGCGCGGCGTCGTTCCAGATGTCCTTCTGGTCTTGCAATCGGGTTGCGTTCCCAGTCGGTCTGGGCATTTGGAGCACGAGTGGAAAAGCAGGTGATGAGAGCGGCCTACGGACCCATTCGTGGCGGTTGGCACCCCGCTCGTACCGGGCTGCCGATAAGCGGACTTCGAGATCACTGTTGCCTGAGATCAGGAAGCTGATTCCCATGGATGCCGGCATCCGTTCGAAAGCGAGGCTTATTGGGTTTTCCGCCTCCTCCTCTGATGGGACCTCGATGCCGTCTTCCTCGGCCGTGGCATCAGCGATATCAGTTTCGCCCTGTGGGTAAAGCACTCCAAGGAGGTAGCGCTCGAAAGGCGTCCCTGTTAAGACCTCGGACTCGCCAAAGGCAGGTCCAACGAGCATCCGACGGAGGTATGCAATCTCCCGATCACGGTCGCTAACGTAATCCGATATCTCAGACATGAGGGCTACCTGTGTTTGCAAGCGACAGAGCGTGTTTCGCGGATAGCGAATCGAAGAGAGCCTTCCTGGTGATCGGAACGGCAACCCAGAGCGCCGCGTTCGCTCGCGTCATGCCAACATAGAGTTCAGCCAGTGCTCTCGGCTGTGCGTCGAATGCGTCAAGATCAGTGATCGCAATGCATCGGTTCTCGAGGCCCTTGAATTGCTGAATAGTCGAGAAGGTGATTCGCGGCGAAGGCCAGATCTTGCCAAGGTTGGCTTCGAGAACTGAAATGGCACCCAAGAGGTCCGGCGGAAGAAGGCGTGCCGCTGATTCGGTCCAAGGGCGCGGCGACAGGATTGTTATGAAACCTGGCCGCATATCCTGTCGAAGCCACTCGCGAATCTGCCGCGCCAGCTTCTCGGCAGTTTGCGCTTCGCCGGACGTCGTAACAATCTCGACCTTGAGGCCACGCCCGTCTATTTCCGCTTCGCCAAGCGACGCTCCTGTGAAGAGCGTTGTTTGAACCACGATTTGTCGTGTGTTGCGGCAGTTCCTCGTGAGTCGAAGAATCGTTGCGACATCGCGGAGCCGTTGTAACACCGCAGGGTCCGCGGCTATTTCGAGTCCGGCTTGATTGTTCGAGTCCATGAACAACCGCCACTCACCACTCTTAAGCCCGTGTCGGACGAGACGATCGAGTGTGTGCCATCCCTCGGTGTCAAGGAAGTCCTGTGCTTCGTCAACGATGATGCGATCGAAGGTCTGCGAATCCGGGTCCTGAAGTTCGGCGCCACTCAGAACTGCGACGCCTCTCTTTGGGAGTCGCTGTGCGACGAAGGATGCCAGTTCGGGTCTCCGGCAGACGAAAGCGATGCGGCGGCCACTGGCGGCGTCACGACGAGCGAGTTCAGTGGCAAGGATGGTCTTGCCTGTGCCAGCTGGGCCTTGGCAAAGGATCCGAGGATTGTCCTCACAGCTGTCGAGCACCCGCACTTGTTCATCGGTAAGTCGAATTGCCTCTTCTGCGATTTCGTCCGCTCGCTGTGCCATGGTTGGCACCATCTCGAAATCGGGTCGAAGTGTGTGGACAAGTGTTTCTTCATCGTGAGTCGCCGCCACTGGTGCCGCAGGCACTTTGCCGCGCCAGTAACGAGCCAGGCGAACCAGGTACGGATCGAGTCGGTCGCCGTCACCCCTAAGCGCTCTTCGGTCGAGGATCGTAGCCTCGGGTATTTCGACGCCGATCTTCGGGCAGTTAGCATCGGGAAACACCACTCCCCATCCCCAAACAAATCGCCGCGATAAGTCTGCCAGGCCTCGGTTCTCAAGGGCTTTCTGGAGACCGAACATCGCGCCACGCACTTGATCAAACGGGCCTTCCGATCGACGGTGTTCTGTTCCAAATCGATCGGTGAAGTGCCAGATGCCATCACGGCACTCGACCCCTCCTCCTTTCACCTCAAGAAGGAATACCCCACCGGATGAAACGATGACGAAATCCACTTCCGCCCATTTCTTGTATTCATGCACAGGCAGATTAAGTGAGTGCAGCGCGACGCCGTCGACGGCGCTCGACTGGAGCATTGTGAAAAGGCGTGCCTCCGCGCTGCTGTGGAAGCGAAAGACGCTAGGTGGTCGAAGCCTCAATGAGACACCTGCGAAGCTGGCAAATGCCAGATTCTGCCATATTCTTGAGTTAGAGATAACATCAGAGGCTGCGGCGACTTGGCTGATGCCAGCGAGGCTGCAGAACTGCTGAAATGGGGCCCAGTCCGCATCAGGCCTCTTCCTGACTGAGTTACTGCAGTATTTGGACCTCGCCGCCGGGAATACAGAAACTGGGCTGACCTGCCGGGTTCCTTCGGGACCAATCGTTACTGGAGAATGGCCCCTTCGGGGCCAGTGCGTGTGGTTAGAAGCCCTATCAGTTCAGCCGGGCTTTGCATCCGACAGTGGAGAGGATGCGTTACTTGAACTTTGGGAACTTTGCGACCTGTCCGGACGTTGGAGGGACTGCCTGCAAGTCGCCGGGTTTTCGTGTCGCGAAGAACCAGGCGACTGGCCCCTGGCTCATAGGGGGCAACAAGGCTAGACTAGCACCTTGGCGTCACCCCCGAACACTCTCTGCCACGCCGGAGGCGTTGGGTCCCTCTCTCAACAAGTCGCGTGTCTCTCGCTTCTGCAGCAGGGCGAGACTCGTAAGTTCCTTGGCGAGCACTAACAATCCATGACAACGAACCGACGTTTGAACAGAGCCACGGCTTACCATCGTGCTCAGCTTGCGATCTCCGAATTGAAGACCGCGGTGTTGGAATTCTTGCAGGAATCAGACGAGACCGGCTTGACAAATGCCGAGATTGGCCGTGGCTTGGGTATTTACCATGGTCACGTCGGTCACGAAGGACATGTTTCGAGAACTCTCTTGGGTTTGATGGAGCAAGAGGGTGTCGTTAGGCAGGATGAAGACTCCAAACGCTGGATTGTGGTATCCAAGGGGTAGCGGGTGCCGGTCACTTTGAATCGAAGCGATTCGATACAGCCGGTTCACGAACAACTACTCGGTCCTTGGAGCTTCCGAGGACGGGCCCGGAACCTGAATGAATGAAACCCAAGCAGCCAATACCTGTAATTGATCTGTTTGCCGGGCCCGGTGGCTTGGGAGAAGGCTTCAGTTCTCTGGCAGATGGAAGACATTTCAAGATCGCGATTTCTGTCGAGAAGGATGCCCGCGCACACGAGACCCTCCGCCTTCGCGCAGCCTTTCGGGCCCTGACACCCAGACAGCAGGTCCGGTTTATAGAACTGCTCGGTTCATATTCGCCTGAGGTGGCCTTGGCGGCTTTTCCAATGGCGAATGAGATCGCCGCCAAAGAGGCAATCCATCATGAGCTTCGGCTTGAAAGCTCTGATTGGCTTCGCGACGAAATTCAATCCCGGCTAGGCAACTCCGAACACTCGGTCTTGATTGGCGGTCCGCCATGTCAGGCATATTCCCTGGTCGGCAGGTCCCGAAACAACGCAGTGAAGGGATACCGTTTAGCAAATGATGAACGGCATGACTTGTACTTGCGATATCTCCGGGTAATTGCAGACCATTGGCCTTCAGTATTTGTGATGGAGAACGTCAAGGGACTCCTGTCGGCGTCATTGGAGACAGAGTCGATCTTCCAGCGAATTCTGACCGACTTGGAGGATCCAGCCAGGGCCATTGGAACTTCTCGCTCTCGACGTCATCGCTACCGATTGGTGGCTCTAGGTGGTCGTCACGCTGGCGATGGTCTCTTTGGTAATCACTCTCCGAGCGGCTTCATCGTCCGATCCGAGAAGCATGGTGTTCCGCAAGCCAGGCACCGGCTGATCGTTGTTGGAATCCGAGATGATCTCGGTAATGCAGATCCTGAGATGCTGGCGACTATCGCCCCGGTGCCGGCAAGTCTTGTTCTGGATGATCTTCCACGGTTGAGAAGTGGTGTTACCGACCGAGGGGACAGCCGCGAGAGCTGGGTCGGCGCCATAGCCGAATCGCGAAATTCAAAATGGTTGAAGGAGTTGGAATCCGTTGGCCAAGGTGATGTCCGGCAACACATTCTAGGCGTGTTGGATCGTCTCAGAGCTCCGAGTAACGGACGCGGAAGGGAAACAATCGCTCTCGCGTCAGCTCCCAGTTACGCGCCAGGTTGGTACGCCAAGGATTCAAGTCCGCTCATCTTTAACCACTCGACGAGGGGGCACATTGCTTCGGACCTCCACCGATATCTGTATGTTGCCAGCCATGGAAGGGTGCGAAGCTCATCGCCTTCTCTTTCAGACTTTCCTCCCTCTCTCTACCCTGACCATCGGAACGCCAAGACTGCTGCACGAACCGGAAATCTATTCTCCGATCGATTCAGAGTGCAGCTTCGAGACCAGCCTTCGACAACGATAACCAGCCACATATCGAAAGATGGGCACTACTTCATTCACCACGACCCGAGTCAGTGTAGGAGCTTGACTGTTAGGGAAGCCGCGAGGCTCCAGACTTTCCCAGACAGCTACTTCTTCTGTGGCCCGCGAACGTCGCAGTACATCCAGGTCGGCAATGCTGTTCCGCCGCTGCTTGCTCGCGCTATCGCCCATTCCGTGCACGGATTGCTCCGAACAGCGGGCGCAACCGAATAGGGCATGGATCGCCTTTCTCGCGAACGCCGCAGTTGGAATATGTCTCGAATTCGAAATCGAGACACCAAGCCCGAAAGAATCACTCGAGCCGTGTTACATGCATTAGGATTCCGCTTTCGCCTCAAACCTCAGCTGCTGCCTGGGAAGCCGGACATCGTGCTGACTCGCCACAAGACAGTAGTCATGGTTCACGGCTGTTTCTGGCATCGACACAAGAACTGTCGGTTCGCCTATTCTCCGAAGACCAATCGCGATTTTTGGGGGAAGAAGTTTGCCGGTAACGTTGCTCGTGACTTGGCCGTAAGGCGTTGCCTCCGACAAGACGGTTGGAGAGTCATTGTTGTATGGGCCTGTGAGACCGTCCATCCTATTGGGTTGTCGAGACGTCTCCAACGTAAGCTTCAGTAAGAAGGAGCCTGACGGCCACGACGACGAGGACCGTGCCTTGTGGTGCAGAGACAATTGAATCGGTGTCAGGTAGCACGCCCACGCCTGACGGCCTTTAACTCGCGCCGAACGGCATCCTCATCCAACCCTTCAAGGACAAGAGTGGATAGGAGGAACCGGAAATCTCGAACGGTTTCCCGGGCTTCTAAACCACCGAGTGGAGCGAGCTCATCCAGCAGCACCTTCAACGCGTCAGGGTACCGCGCGAGGCTCCGGCCGATGACTGCCTCAAACAGATCTTGGTTCTTGAAGATCAACTTCGTGTACTTGTCTCGAGGGATGCAGGTCCGGACCAATTCGGCGCCCCACCATAAACGAGCAAAGGCGTTGCGATTGACCGGGCCAATCATTCTGTCACTACTCACTACACCGCCACTCGCCCAGCGCTCTCGGACAATTTTCGGGTATCGGCTCAGTGTCAGCCACCACCACGTGTTTCTGTCAGCAGCTTCACGCGGTGACAGCTGGAGGGACTCCCGGATTGTCACGGCCATCGCGGCGTCGTCGGCCGACTGAAGAATTCTGTCTTGAAAAGCTGCCAGGGTCTTGTCCAACTCCGTGAGACTGATTTCCCTCGAGAGGTCCAATTCATAGTCTCGGAAGTCCTCCGTGCCGTCCAATGTCGACAGCGCTTCGGAGCCGACTTGGAGGCGAATCTCGTCGGAGAATCGTTTCAGTACACTCACAATAAGACCCTCGTAGTCTGTTCGGCCCGCTCTCTGAATTGCACCATTTCAGCGATGATCACGGGAAGCCGCTGGTCTATCGAGCGGCCGCCCGATGTATCCCTAAGATCATTGATCATGCGTCGGAGAGCCTCATCGGGAGCGCAGCCTGGTTCAGCCACCAAAGCCACGGAATTGAGAACCTTACGTTGCCACCCATGGTCGATGTTGCCCTCCGCGTCGACTTCCGCCAACGCGGTACGTATTAGGCTCATCCAGACGGGCATAGCAATCGCCGAAAAGAGTACGTTGCGGAGCGAAGCCTTGCGTCCTTTGGGTGCATCCTCTGACAGGATCGCCTGTAGATCCGGATCAGAGTCTTTGTTGAGATACAGAACGGGTCCGTCTGTATCCAGGTGAAAGAGCGCGTGGGAATGCGAAGCTCTGTAGTTGTTGGCACTTTTCGAAAAACTCTCCCATTCGATCGGTAGTCCGGGACCTTGTCTGTGCAGCGGTTCATCAATGCGGATCATCACAAGTTGGGAGGAAGTGACCCGGGCAGCGGCGTCTGAAGCAAGCCGGGGCTCATCCTCCTGCGAACGGCATCTAATGACGTGTACCTCAAACTCAACCGCGTCGACCAAGTCCTCTCGGTTCAAGACTAAGGTGATGCGACCCGATTGAGTCGGGAGATCCAACACTCCCTCGACGCGAATCTTTCGATAGGTCTTGCGGCATTGAGCGCAACCGATCAACTTCACCGAAGGCTTCCGGCGCTCCTTAGCCGGCAGCAACTCGACCAGCTCAATTCCGCCTGGCTGATGTGTCACATCGAATTGGAGCTCCGCCGACGACCATGGGTTCCCTCGCACCAAGTTGCATTCTGACCTGTCTTCGTCCCATAAGTCGTTTGTTGGGACGCCATCAATCTTGCAATCACTCAAAGACAGGCGGATTGCGCCCTCGCCAAAAACATAGGGAAAGAACACTTCGCGTGCTCGTGTCGGTGCCATTTGTTCTCCTGGCTAATCAGTATCTTCTTCAAGAGTTCCGGCTCGAATATCCAAGTGGACAGTCGCGCGTCTCGAGCTCACCGGGTGCAGGGATTTGTCGCTAACGCCCTCAAAAGCCAGCGTATGTTCTGACTCCGGTACCGTGAAAGTTACTTCACCATCCTTGACTGAATACCTTGCCGCCTTCGGCGTTACCTTCCTGATGTCTCCGACAACGGAGCCCTCGGCGCCCTCATCCGTTCCGAACCGCAGCGCAACGCGGGTTTCCCAAGACCCGCTACCGCTAGCTCGCTTAACCTCTCCGGAAAACAACCACTGACCGTCCAGCGTAAGCACTGCAGTTCGTTTCGAAACTGAGAACGGATGCTGGCGTTTCTCCGTGCCGGCGCTGCTAATCGGGAACATCTTGGAAAGCAGTTGGGGGCCGCGTTCGCCCTCTTCTGCAGCTTGGCTGACCAGCTGTTTGATAATTGCAATCACCTGTTTGTCGAGTTGATCGAGGAGAGTGGCATAGCCTTTCTTGTAAGTCGCTTGGAGACGCTGGTTAGATGTCCAAGTGTCATGTTCTGGGGGCTCTGCGGACCTCAGGAATCGCTCGACGGCTTTGTCTTCTTTCGTGTCTCCCCGCATGGTGCCACATAAGAGCACGGCGACGAATTCCTGCGCGGACAAAGAGATGCCATCTAAGTTCTTGTATTTCACGACCATGCCGAAACCGCGGGTATAAGCCACGTGGTTTACGAGCCCCTTGAGTTTGGGGGCGAGCTTGACGCAAAGGGAGACCCTCGCCGAGACCGATGGCTCGCCGCTGAGAGTGGGAGGGATAACGAATGGAATGTCCGCCGCCGCAATGTCGTCGTCCTCCAGAATTGCCTCAGTGGTTGTTCCGTTTCGGTGTGCTTCAAGGCACGCGACAAAGGGCTTTACCTCATCCGTAATACCAGCAGTGTGCGGGGACGAGGTTTGTTGTGTCTCGGCATCCAGAATGTCTGAACTGACGTAAAGGATTGGTGATTCGCCTGCGATCACAGGCCAAAAAGCCTTGGAGGCCGCAGCGCAGATTCTCTTTGCAACGTCTGAAGGGTGGAAGGCCTCCTCGGCCGGCGGATTGAAGCCGACGATCAGAATCGATGTCCCGGGCTCCTTCCTGTTCAGATACAGACGCTGGGCATGTTTCGAGGACGTCGGATCCCATACCGAAAGGGCGATTGGATGTCCTTGATGCTCATCCTTCTTGCCGAACCAGCATGGTCCATCAAAATCATCGTCATCGATCGAATGCCAAGGCAGCTGCGTACGTCCGAAGAGTCGAAGTCCCTTTTGGCCTTGCTCGTACGCGGACGAAGTCAATCGGGAAGAAAAGATGACTGTGGACAGCGCCGAGAATCTCCAGAGAACGGATTTTCCGAGGCCGTAGCTGCCACCAGAGCCGCCCGGACTGTCTTTGGTGCTGAACAGTTCATCAATGCACAACGAAGCGAAGGGCTTGTCTCTCTCCATGTCTTCGCCGACAAGTCCTCCAGTTCCAAAGTCGTCGATACGCAAGAGTGACAGCCGCTTGCGACTGTGCAGGTCTTCGACGCCGCGCTTCAGGAACATCGCGTGCTGGCTTTGTTCGGCGGCGGACAGAATGTGAGCCTCCAGCGCGTTCCACTGGAGCGCATCAAGAAAGTCGGCCAGGGAGTCCCCACTCAACTCCACTAGGCGAAAATGGACTTTGGCTTGGAGCGAATTTGCTCGCTTCTGATCCTTTGCGTTTTGAACGACTTCCCGTACGAAAACATCCAAGACGGGACGGAAAGCGTATGCGGCTGTGTTACCCCCCCTGCGCACACGAACGCCGGGCTCGAAAAGCCAATCCATCAGTCCTCCCCTACCGAAAAGAACAAGCCACCAGACCGTTGCTCTGCACGAGCTATAGACCAAGACCGCGCCGCTGCCATCACCGCTTCTTCCTCAGCCAAAAGAAAGTCGGGAGGTTCGTTCTCCAAGAGCCAAAGATCTGAAACATGAATCGGCGCGGACGCCCGTCGAAGGCGTAAGAGCGACAAGACGGTACCCTCATCGCTCAAGATCTGAATCATTACTCCCCTGGTCAAAGGCGACAAGCCGACGATGTCCCTTGTGTATCGAACAAGTCCAGGGACACGATCGAAGTAGTTTTCAATTTGTCCGTGTTGAAGATCGCGACGAGTTCTGACGTAGGCCAGGAGCTCTCCCCTGGTCATCGGCGCATCCTTGTGCTCAAGGGCTTGGAGAATCAACTGCCGCGTGCGAAGGTTGCTTTCGCTCAGGTTCGCGGCCGTATAAAGACGGCGACCGACGTGACAGATTGCGGCCTGGGATCGCAGCATCGACGCCAGAGCGAAAGCATCGAATGGAGCCTCCTCATTGGTCTCCAGGAATCGGAGAATTGAGTATGGTCTTCGAGCAGCAAGAATCTCGGCCACCACCTTTGGAATCCATACGTTGATAACCGACTCGTTCGGCGCCTGTATTGTGGCCGTGTACTCATCGAGCATGTGGATGTCGGCCATCAAGGCAAGCTTGCCTCTCATGCGAACAGTATCGAAGTATGACGACTCCCCATAGCTCGCCAGCACTGATCCCAATTGCTCTACCAGCAGTGCTACGCTGCAAGTCCCGCCTGCTTTTCGAATCAATGCCCGAATAAGTCTCCCGACGGCGGGTTTGGCTCCTAATAGGACGCCGCCTGTGTCAAGCGACCGGGTTCTCTTGGCGATGAGCCGCAACAGCTGGTCTCTCGGGAGTTCGGCGAGCGAAGGAGCACACTGTTGAGCTATTGTCCAGACTCTGCCTGCAGCGAATGATCCGGTCAGGTAGTCATCACTGCCTCGAATCTCATCGCTCAGAAGGTCCAACTGAGCGTTGTAGTATTGCCTCGTGGCCGCGGCGCTACGACCGCCGCCAATCGCTGCGCGGGCAAGGGCGACATAAAATCCAGAGGCTCTGGTTCCAACGGTGTCAGTCTTGCCTAGCTCGCTCGGTTCGATGAAGCCATCGTCCAAGACACTTTCGTCAAGCACGCCATCTCGCTTGACGCATTCCTTGAGTGTTCTGAGAAACTTAGACTCTATCTGCCGCACCCGCTCGCGCGTTAGGCCGAACTCCGCAGAAATGTTAAGTAGCGTCCGGTTTCTCTCGAATCGCTCGCGGATGATCTGAGACGAACACTCCGGCGTCGTGGCCAATAGAGCGTCGACCAGTTCAACGAATGTTAGGCGTGCGGCCTCAGGTGAAAAAGCGCGCTGAATCTCGGCGAGCAGAGCCTCGAGCGATCGACGCCCGAGATTCTTTTCTGTGAGAAGTTGCTCTGGGTCTAAGGCCAGAATGTCTTGAGCCGTGACGGCCGAATTGCTAACCACAACCTTCTTGGCGCGTTCTGGTAGTCCTCCGATGAACAGGGGCGCTGCCGGTAGTGTTTGGCCTGTGGCGCGCAACTGGAGCCACAGGGCGACGATTGGTGCGGGACCGGCGGTGGAAGCCGGCGCACCTGTCTCTGGAATCGTCATGATTGTTGACCGCTAAAGTTTGAAGGCCCTAGACCGCGTTCCTTGGTCAGCTAGAAACTTGCTGCGGAGCAATTTCAGCTCTGCCTCCAGCACAGACAGGATCTTCTTCGCGTCCCGATCCGTATAGGCGTAATTGTGCCGATTTGACAGGTTCCCGATGAGATTCAACTGCTTGATCGCACGTGTTACGCGCTTCTCGGCCAGCTCGACAAACTTGTCTCTCTTGTTCGCCATCAGTGATTCTTGTTAGCTACAAATTGCGAATGTAGCCAATATGTGTGATTAATAGCAACCATGGCGTTCGGGCGTCTATTCTGCATGCCCAGCGACGGATTGCCGCCGTGCTAGCCGTGCTAAAACTGACCCCCAAGAAGCCGAAGATGCTTGCCCTTGCAATCGCACTACTCTCGAATACCCATCGTCGCCTCTCAAACATCCCTAGCCTCACAGATCCACGACATCGCCTCCGGCGCCACCTTCACCATGGTGGTCAGTGACCTGCCGGGTTTCTTCGGACCAACCGTTACTGGAGAATGGCCCCTTCGGGGTTAGTTAGTACGGTTGCTTCTTCTGTCCTGTC
>SXGT01734246.1_pt1 | contig 16407 bp, 10 predicted proteins | sample 3176221 | NCBI WGS metagenome assembly SXGT01 (sample SAMN11356862, study PRJNA531348) | freshwater metagenome | isolation source: freshwater sample F1-120 | place: China: Fuxian Lake, Yuxi | collected 2017-12-25 | reverse complement strand
TTCATCTCGCCGGCGGCATAGCCCTCTGCGTGAATATAGCTGATCTCTTTGAGCTTAAGCGCACCTTCCAAGGCGATCGGGTGCAGCAGGCCGCGGCCCAAATACAGCGACGAGTGCGACCCGGAGTGCCGACGCGCCACGTCGCGCACGTGCCAGTTGAGCGCGATCGCCTTGTCCACTTCGGTGGGCACCTGCAGCAGCGTGCCGAGCAGGTCGCGAGCCGCTTCGACGGTCAGCCGCTCCAGCCGTCGGCCCAGGTAAATGGCCAGCAGGTACAGCGCCACCATCTGGGTCGTAAAGGCCTTGGTCGAAGCCACACCGATCTCCGGCCCGGCATGGGTGTACACGACCTCACCGGCAGTCCGCGCGATCGTGCTGCCGATGACGTTGCAGATGGCGGCAGTGCGCGCCCCGCGCGCTTTGGCTTCTTGCACGGCCGCGAGTGTGTCAGCGGTCTCGCCCGACTGCGAAATCGCCACGACCAGGGTGTGGCTGTTGACCACCGGGTCGCGGTAGCGGAACTCGCTGGCCAGCTCGACTTCGACGGCGATGCGAGTCGCCTGCTCGATGTAGTGCTTGCCGACCAACCCCGCGTGCCATGAGGTGCCGCAGGCCACGATGACGATCCGGTGCAGGTCCTGCAACGAAGCCTTGTCAAAGCGCAGTTCCTCAAAGAACACATCGCCTTGTTCCAGCGACGCCCGGCCGCGCATCGTGTCGGCGATGGCCCGCGACTGCTCGTGGATTTCTTTGAGCATGAAGTGCTTGTAGCCGCCTTTTTCCGCGGCGACTGCGCTCCACGCGATATGGGCCTCGGGGCGCGTCACAGCCTCACCCGTCTGCACCCGGACAATCTGGTGGCCTTGCCGGGTCACGATGGCCAGGTCGCCGTCTTCTAAGTAGACGACGTTGCGGGTGTGGCTGATGACGGCCGGAATGTCCGATGCGACAAAGTTCTCGCCTTCGCCGAGCCCAAGGATGAGCGGCGACTGCTGCTTGGCCACCACGACCTTGTCGGGTTCACCGGCGTGCACGACGGCGATGGCATACGCGCCGCGCACCCGCAGCGCTGCCAGGCGCACGGCTTCTGGTAGCGCTGCACCGCGCTGCAACTCCTCGTCGATCAAGTGCGAGAACACCTCGGTGTCGGTCTCGCTGGCAAACTTGCGGCCCTTTTCGCGCAGTTCGTGCTTGAGTTCCAGGTGGTTCTCGATGATGCCGTTGTGCACCACTGCGACCTTGCCGACCACGTGCGGGTGGGCGTTCTCTTCGGTGGGACGGCCGTGAGTAGCCCAGCGCGTGTGCCCGATGCCGAGCTCGCCGAGCACCGGCTGCGTAGTCAGCAGTTGATCGAGGTTGCGCAGCTTGCCGACCGCGCGCCGCAGGTGGATGTCACCGTTGACGAGCGCAAGGCCAGCAGAGTCGTAGCCGCGATACTCCAAGCGGCGCAGGCCTTCGACCAGGATGGGGGCCGCTTGCTGAGGCCCGATGTAGCCGATGATACCGCACATGTTGGACTCGCTGATGGGTGAGAGTAGGTGCCGAAGGGCCACGCGGGGCGCCGATTGTCGGTCCGCATCAGTTGCCGCGCAACCAGTCCAGGTTGTGCGGCAGCGCCTGCGGGCGGCCCATCAACTGGCGTAGCCAGCAGCGCATTCCCAGCCTTTGGACAATTGTCGACGGACCACGGTTGTCAACAATCGTAAAGGCAGAATGCCGTCCTTTGCTTGACACGTCCGCCGGCCGGACTATTTTGCGCGCCGCTTGCGGGTTCGCCTGGTTCTAGCGAAATTTTCGCGCGTTGCGCGAGCAGATTGCAAGGAACCGCGCGATGGGGCGCGTCGAGCCCGCAAGCCGCACCAAGGTGCGCACAGCACGGCCAATGGCCATTTTTCTGGGGGCAATTTCCATGAACATCGGGATCGGGGCGACGCTGCGTCGCCCATTTGCGGTCATTGGCGCGACGGGCGCCCTGCTGGCGGCGTGCGGCGAAGAAGCCAAGCCGGCGGCCGACGCTGGGGCAACAACCGACAGCGCCGCGAGCGGCGAGACGACCGCTGGCGAGACGGCTGGCGGTGGCGACACAGGCACGGCTGGTGAAACCAAGCCGGGCGGCGACGCCGCCACTGCGGGTGATTCTGCGACTGGTGGCGACAGCACCATCACCGATGCAACCGTTGCGGATACCGCGGTGACCGATGGGGTAGCCACGGACGTGCCCGTTGCAATCGACGTCGCGGCCGATGCTGCGGCTGCTGCGCCCACCTGCGAGGCCTACTGCAAGGTCGTCACGACCCACTGCAGCGGCGCCAACGCGCAGTACAAAGACGAGGCCGAGTGCAACAACTACTGCAAAACGCTTGGCAAGCTGCCGGTCGGCACCGCCGACGACAAGGCAGGTAACACCATTGGCTGCCGTACCTACCACGCCGGTGCCGCCAAGGATGATGCCGCGCTGCATTGCAGCCACGCTGGCAAGTCCGGCGGCAACGCCTGCGGCACCTGGTGTGACAACTATTGCCACCTTGCCGACAAGAGCTGCCTCGCTGCCAAGCAGGAACTGGACGTCGACACCGGCAGTTGCCTGACCAAGTGCAAGGCGCTCAAGGACGGTGGCAAGGCCAACGATGCGGCAGGTGACACGGTCCAGTGCCGTATCTACCACTTGGGCGTCGCCGGCACCGACGAAGCCAACGCCAAGATCCATTGCCCGCACGGCAAAATCGCGCCGGCGGCAGGCACGCCCTGCGGCGCCGCTGCCCCGAGCTGCGAAAGCTACTGCAAGACCGTGACTTCGCACTGCACCGGCGCCAACGCGCAATACAAAGACGAGGCGGAGTGCGTCAGCTACTGCAAGGTCCAAGGCAAGCTGCCGGTCGGCACGGCCGACGACAAGGCGGGTAACACCATCGGTTGCCGCACCTACCACGCCGGCGCCGCCATGGGCGACCAGGCCCTGCACTGCCCGCACGCTGGCAAGTCGGGCGGCAACGCCTGTGGCACCTGGGTCGACAACTACTGCCACCTGGCGCTCGCCAACTGCACCGGCGACGACAAGCTCTACGCCGATCTCGCCGCGTGCACTGCGGCGGCGGCAACCGCCAAGAGCGACGGCAAGCCCAATGACGCCAGTGGCGCCACCTTGCAGTGCAGCATCTACCACCTGGGCGTGGCCGGCACCGACCCCGCCGCGGCCAAAGACCACTGCCCGCACGGCAAGCTTCCCGGCCCCGCCGGCACGCCGTGCGCAACCGCCCCAGTCGCCGTTACCAAGGAGGTCAAGACAACGGGCGCCAACACGTTCGACCCCGCCGAGACCACGATCAACATGGGCGACAGCGTCAAATTCACCACCGGCAGCAACCACAACGCCGTCGAGGTCGACGAAGCGGCCTATAACGCCGGTTTGCCGACCAAGAAGACGGGCGCGATCATCGACGTGGGCTTTGGCGCCACTGGCACGGTCAAATTCGACAAGGCCGGCACCTACTACTTTGTGTGCACGCCCCACGCGGCGATGGGCATGAAGGGCAAGATCATCGTCAAGTAGCCTGCGACACCATCGCAAGATCCGCTGTCGGCGGGTCGGTGGCACGCGATGCCGCCGGCCCGCCGATGGCGTTTTTGGCGGGGCCGTGGTCAGCGACTGCCGATGCGCAATTCGACAGCGGCGCGGCGACCATCAAAGCGCACCAGCTTGCGCACTACCCGGTCGCCATCGGTAACCGTGATCACGTGGCGATCCGTGGCCACTTTCCCCATGACCCAGCGTTGGCCCGGACTCAACTTGCGTGTCTCCCCGTCATCCAATTGCACGGCCACGGCGCGGTCCGTTGCGCCAACCACGGTCACAGACACTTGCTGCCGTTGGGGCGGTTCGACCGCCAGTTGCTGGGTGGGCGCGGCCGCGACGTCGGTCCGCTCGCGGTTGCCGTCTGCTGCCTCAGTCTGCGCATGAACCGTGCCCGCCGGCACTGCCAGGGTCGCGCGCTCACCTGCGGCAGCCCGCACGCCCTTGCCGTCGACCTCAAGGGTCGCCGGGCCAGCGCCTCTGCGGTTGTCGAGCGCAATCGCCGCTCCAGGCGGACGGAACTCCGCGCGCAACCGGTCGCCATCTCTGACCGCCATGCGGCTCGACTCACGCCAGCTCAGGCGGTGCTGGAACACTTCGATGTGGTGGTCGCCGGGCAAAGCCGGCAGTCGCACATCGCCCCCTGCCGCGACCAACGCAGCACGGCGGCCGTCCAGTCGCACGTCCAGGGGCTCAGGCCAGTGGTTGACGACGACAATGTGGGTATCGCTTGCGGCGATGGTCCACTGGCCCTGCTCGCCGGCTTGCAGCATCGCCCCCGCCGTCTGCGGCTCTGTCCGACCTTTGAGCGTTGCACGCAGCTGCAGCCTGCCTGCCGGCACCCGAAAAGTGGCCCGCGTACCGTGCCGAATGTCTGCTACGTAGGCCCCGTGGATGCGCAGCGCCGCCGACTGCCCGGCCTGATTGACGACGCGTAAGGTCGCCGTCGGCCTCTCGATTCGCCAGGCTTGTGCCGCCGGGCTGTCGGCGCGCACATCGAACCAATAGCCCAGTCCAGAGTCCACGCCCGTCGCGCGCAGGCGGTAATCGCCGCGCACCAGCGACCACGTCGGTGTCGCATCCGCCGGCAGCACGCCGCCCAGGTGCGCCAGTTCGGCCGGAAACTGCAGATCCTCGCCCGTGCGGTTGCGAACCGCAAGCGCGATGACGCCCGACCGCCGCGCAGCCGGGTCGTCGGCCAGCCAGGTCTCGTCGGCGATCTTGCTGGTGCGTTCGCCTTGCCAGCGGACCGCGTGGCCACCCGGGCCGACGCCGACGACCCACAGTTCCCCAAGCGCCTCGACCTGCCCGAAGGGCTGCCCATCGACCAGGACGCGCACCGGTTCGTCCAACGGGTTGCGCAATTTGAGCTTGCCGCGCGGTGCGGGCACGACCGCAATCGCCTGCCGGCCTGGGGCGACCGATACCACGCCCCCCCAGCGCTGCGCGCTGCGCAGGGACTCAGCCGCAACCCGGTGCTCGCCCGCGGGTAGGGGGCCAAAGGTCTTGGTCTGACCTGGGCCCAGGTCGGCCGGCGGCGCTCCGTCGATGCGAATGGCCTGCGCCTCTGCGCTGCGATTGTGGACCGTGAGCGTGCCGCCCGGCGTACGCAGCACCACCGTACGCTGGTCGCCCGCTGCCGCGGCTAGTGTGCCGGCGTATTGCCAGTGCGCGGCTCGGACCAGGTAACCGGTCGCGCCGGCAGGGCGGCACACGGCTGCAGTCGACGCCGCTGCCACTTTCCGCGGACCCACCGATTCCACGTCCAATTCTAGCGGGCCGCCGGTCGCGTTGGTCCAGCGCAAGCGCGCCGGGCACTCCGCTGTACCCACCGTTGGTGCGGCCCACGCTTGCGTCGCGAGGGCGGTCAATGCAGCCCAAACGACGACCGTCCGCGCAGTGGACCGTGCCTCACCCATGATCGGCACCGGCGGCACCCTCAAGCAGCGTGTCCAGAAAGACCTGCGCATCAAAGTCCCGGAGGTCTTGCATCTTTTCACCCACGCCCACCAGCTTGACCGGCAGGCCCATGGTCTCCGCAATCGCCAACACCACGCCGCCTTTGGCTGTTCCGTCGAGCTTGGTTAGCGCAATGCCGGTCACTGCGACCGCCTCCTTGAACAACTCAGCCTGCTTGACGGCGTTCTGTCCCATGGTGGCGTCCAGCACCAGCAGCACTTCGTGGGGCGCGCCCCCATGTGCCTTGCCGACCACACGACCCACCTTTTTGAGCTCTTCCATCAGGTTGTGGTTGGTATGCAGCCGGCCAGCCGTGTCGACGATGACCAGATCAAAACCCTCGGCTTTGCCGCGCTCGATGGCCGCGAAGCACACGCTGGCTGGGTCCGCCTGATCTTTGCCGCGGTGCAGCGGCACGCCGGCGCGCTGACACCACACGTCCAGTTGGTCGACCGCCGCAGCGCGGTAGGTATCACCTGCAGCCACAAGCACTTTGCGGCCCTCGCCCGCGAACCGGTGGGCCAGTTTGCCGATGGTGGTGGTCTTGCCGCTGCCGTTGACGCCAACCACCATCAACACCGCTGGCCCGTGGCTTCGGTCCAGGTTTAGCGTTGCCGAGCCCGCCGCGGCCAGGATCTTGTCGGCGTGCTGCCGCAAGCTGGCCCACAGCGCCGCCGGGTCCGTGCTCTGACCTTTCTGCACGGCCGCGCGCAGCTCGTCCAGCAATTTCTTGCAGGTGCGTGCGCCAAGGTCGGCGCGCAGCAGCACTTCCTCGATCTCGTCCACCAGTGCGGCGTCGAGCTGGCGACCGCCAAAAAGCTGCCCGATGCGGCTGACAAAGCCCTCAGACCGGGTCTTGGCGAGGCCGCCGCGCAGGAACTGGCGCTCGCGGTCGCGGGCCTGGTCTGCCGCGCTGCGCACCTGGACGGTCTGGCTATCCAACGGCTCGCGCCGCGTCGCGTCGTCGCTGATCGGCCGGCCTGGCGCCCGGTTCTGCGGCGTACGCAGCACTTTCCAGGCTACCCATGCGACCACCAGGGCCAGCAAGGCGGCAGCGGCCAGTCCAGCGAGTTCCACCGGCGCCAGGGCTTGGGCAACCGGCACGGTCAGGGCCATCGACGAAGCGTGCATGCAGCGATCCGTGGCGTGCGCGATCTCAAGCGCCGCCGCCGCGCCAGTCGACCGGCTGCCAACGGGGGCGCGCGGCCGCTGCGGGTCGCCAGCGGACTTGAGTCGGCAATGCTAGAAGTACAGTTCGAAGTATTGCACCGACGGCACCGGCACCAGCCGGGTAAAGCTCAGCGACCCGTTGGTGATGTCGGCAAAGCCCTGCTCGCGGTACAGGATCTCGGTCCAGGTTGCAGCGGTGCCGTCCATCCAGCCCAGCTTGTAGCCGGCGACTTTGGCATCGGCCGGCAGCCCGTCCACCTGCACCCGCAGCTTGTGTTCGAGCACTTCTTTGCCCGAGCGCAGCTCGTTTTGGAAGTCGGTCACCAGGATCCGCAGGATATTCTTCTTGCCCTTGGTGTAGAAGGTGGCATTGGTCGGCGTATCGCTGGCGTCGGCCACGCAGGCGACGGCCTCTTTGTTGACACCCACGCACGAGGTGCGAGTGGCCATTACCACGATACCAGAGTCGGGATCGATGGACTGCTTGCCCGACATGGCGAGCGCGTCCGGGCCGTGCTGCACCGACACCAACTGCTCGCCGCCCATGTGGTCGCGGTGGAACCAGAAGCCCGGCCACGCCGAAGGCTTGAGCGCGCCCGACTGGATCTTGGCCTGCGAGTACCACAGGTAGTCGCTTTCGCGGGCATTCTGCGCCAAGGTAATCGTGTCGGCCACGGCCGGATCGACGGTCGGCACACGTACCACGCTGCCGATGGTTGCGTCAGAGACCAGACCCTGCCACAGCATCTTGGTGGCGGTGATGAAGCCGCCGCGCCAGGAAGCCAGCCGCTGCAGGTCGTAGCTCGGGCTTTTTGGATCGGCGAGCGGCGCTACGGCGGTCGGCAGCGCTTTGACCTTAAGGTCCATCACCCAAATCGGGATGGCGGCGGTGCCGTCGCTGCCGAACAGCCCCTTTTCGTGCTTGAGGCCTTTAGCCGCCGCGTACTCTGCCACGCGGTTAACGATCTGCCGCGCCTCGCTCGGCGTGCTGGCTTCGATTTCCAGCGACAGCGCCGACAGCGGCAGCGGCTGCACTTTGCCTTGCGCGTCTTTTTCTCCGGCCACCACCCGGTCAATGAAGTCATAGATCGGCGAGCGGTTGGCACTCGTCTGATCCTGGACTTCCAGGTCGCTCTTGATGAGCACCGATGGGGCGATGACGCGCACATCGTTTTGCGGCAACGCGAAATTGCCGGGCAACCGCATCTCCAGCGCAAAGGCCCTGTAGGCATCCAGCCACGCCTGCTTGTTCTCCTTCTTGTAGCCGCCGGCGCCAAACGGGTCGCGCAAGAACTCGATGTTGACGATGGTGTGCGAGCAGTACCAGGGCTTGTTGGTGATCTTGGGATCGACGCACAGCGGGTCGGGGTTCTTGGGGTCTTTCTTCTTCGCCGGCAGGTCGAAGTCGTACCAGTGCGCGATACGCGCCGCGGCCTTGGCCCACTTGGTCACGTCCTGGATGGGTTCGCCCTTGACCTCACCGTTTTCGTAGACGCAGCCCTTGCCGGCAGTGCCCAGATCATAACCGACCGTCCACACTGGAAAAGCGTTGGCGCCGCGAGTGGCTTCGATGAGCGCATCCAAGCCCTCGAGCTTATAGTTCTCGATGGCGTTGACGTCTTTGGTCCGGTCCGGAAACAGCCCCTGCATCATCGCCTTGCAGCCGTAGCCGGTCGGGATGCGCATGGTTTCCGCGTACAGGCTTTTGACACTTTGGGTAAACAGGGCCGGATTGGACTCGTCGGTCGGGATGACGGCCTTGGCGGTGCCGCCGATGCTCATCATGCTGGCAACTTTGACCCCGTCGGTCTTGACGGCCTTGAACTCGGCGCAGTTGGCCGCGCGACAATCTGCCGTGTAGTCAACCAGTTGGCCGGCCTTGAGGCTGGCAATGTCGACGAGCGTCCCAGCTGTCGTGACCAGCTTGCTGGCGTCCACACGCACGGAGCGGTTGCGCACCTCGTTGGTGATGGCCGGCAGCGTGACGGTCGCCTCTTCGACGCACCCTACCAGCAGCGCGAGCCACGCCGATACCCGCAGCGCGCGGACAAAGGTGTCGGCGCGGCGCGGCGCAACTAGCCGAATTGCGGTTGGGTGACCGACCATCGCGACCTCTTTGGCGCCGTATCCGCGAGCTTGGGGCTGGCGCGCGGGCGCAGTATCCCCAAGGGTTGCCGCACGGTCAAGAACGCGATGCTGCGGCGCCATGCCAGCTTGCGCTTTACATCGCCGAAAAACTAGCCGACGCTGGATGCGGCGCTCTGGGGCAGGGGCGACCATCAGGCGGACATGCCGCGGAGGTCAAGATGTGGAAGAAAGTCGCTATCGTCATTGGCGTGCTGATCGTCGCCTGTGTGGGTGCAGCCGCAATGCAACCCGAAGATTTTTCGGTCCAGCGCAGCGTTGATGTCAAGGCGTCGCCGGACAAGGTGGCCGCGCTCATCGCCGACTTTCACATTTGGGAAAAATGGTCGCCGTGGGAAAAACTCGATCCGGCGATGAAAAAGACCTACTCGGGGCCGAGTTCAGGTGTGGGTGCCGTCTACGAATGGGCCGGCAACGGCGACGTGGGCAAGGGTCGCATGACTGTCCTCAGCATCGATCCCGGCAAAAGCTTGAAAATCAAGCTTGAATTCTTGGAGCCCTGGGTCGCGACCAATACGACCGAATTCGCTCTGGCGGCCTCCGGCGACACCACAAAGGTCACTTGGAAGATGTCCGGCAAAAACGAGGGCCTGATGGCCAAATTCTTTGGCATGTGCATGAACATGGACAAGATGGTCGGCAGCGACTTCGAAAAAGGCCTGGCCGCGCTCAAAGCCCTCGCCGAAAAAGGCGGCTGAGCCGCCGGGCTCGCCGCTACAGCCGACGGTGCTGCTCGCACGGGATATTGCGTCGCACGTTGGCCAGTGGCTCGGGGTCGATCCAGGCCGTCGCCCAGCCTTCGCCGTCCGAGCACCGCGCGACCACGTGCCCCCACGGGTCGATGATCATCGAGTGGCCGTAGCTGTGGCGCGGACCGCCGTGGTGCCCCCACTGGCCGGGCGCCAGCAGCCAGCACTGGTTTTCGATGGCGCGCGCGCGCAGCAGCACCTCCCAGTGGTCTTTGCCGGTCTGCAACGTAAAGGCCGCGGGCACGCACAGCACCTCGCAGCCAGCGGACCGCAAGCGCCGATACAGCTCTGGAAAGCGCAGGTCGTAGCAGATGGTCATCCCAAAGCGCGTGCCGAAAACCTCCGCGTGCACGGGATCTGCGCCCGCGGCGACGTGCTCAGATTCGCGAAAGCTGACCTGGCCCGGAATGTCGATGTCGAAAAGGTGGATCTTGCGATACGACTGCACGATGGTGCCGTCGGGGCCGAGCAGGACGCTGGTGTTGTAGACGCGGTGTGCCTCGCCAGTCGCCTCCTGGTAGCTGCCCAGCAAAATCGCCGCGCCGGTTTCGCGGGCCAATCCTGCAAAGTGCTGCACGATCGGGCCGTCCAGCGGCTCTCCGAAGTTGCTGGGCGTCGAAATGCGTAAGAATGCTACGTTTTCTGGCAGTGCGATGAAGCGAGCGCCATCGGCGGCGGCCGCTCGAATCAGCTCGGCGGCGCGGGCGAGGTTGTTGGCGATGTCCTCGGTCGAGCGGGTCTGAACGACGGCGACTTTGATGCGTTGCATGGAATGCCTCTCAAATGGGGGCGCGTAGTGTCCGGTCGGTAGCCGGCGAATTCAAGCCGTGCGAGGGCTTGACATCAGCCTTGCCCTTTCTACCCTACGCCGCCCCGCCCGCCGGGCGGCCCACCGATTGCCTGGAATACCGATGCTCATGTCCGCCAGAACGATTCGAATGGTTGCTGTTTTCGCGCTTGGCGCCGTCACGACCGCGCACGCCGCCGAGCCCGCCCCGGCTGAACCCGACGCCAGGCCCAAGTTGATGATCGTGCCGCCGACAACCTTCGGCGATCCCAAGCCGGCGCAAGAGCGGCGCGTATTCAAGGCGGCCCAGGATCAGCTGTCCGCTTCTTCTGCCTTTGAGCTCGTCAGCGATCGCGACAAGGTGCCGGACAAGGCCGACCCCAAGAAGAACGCGCCCAAGCCATCGCTGTCGAGCAAGCGCATCGACGCCGCCGACGCAGTCCGCCAAGAGGGCATCAACCTGCAGGCCGAAGGCAAGCACGGCGAGGCCCTGTACAAGCTGCGCGACGCCGTCGCGCTCTATGAGAAGGCCTACCTGGAGCTGGTCAACTACAGCAATCTCGCCGATGCCTACATGCGCGCGGGCGTTTGCGCGCACTACGCCGGGCAGGGCGCCGGTGAGGCCACGCGGTGGTTCGAGCTTGGCATCGCCATCGAGCCGACGCTGGTGATCGACCGGCGCAAGCAAGACAAAGCGCTGCTTGAGCTGTTTGACGGTCTGCACGCCAAGATGGACTCGGCGCCCAAGTTCGCCATCGAGGTGGACGTGCCGGGCGGCGCCAACGTCGAGGTCTACGTGGACGGTGTGCGCGTAGCGGCGGCCCCGTTTCGCGCCCAGAACCTCATCCCGGGTACCCACTACGCGCAGATCCGCGGCGAGGGCCTGGTGCCGTGGGGCTCGATCGTGCGCCTGGGCAAGAAGGACGCCAAGGTGAGCGCAAAGATCACCGAGGTCAAAAAGGAAGAGAAGAAGGTCGAGGCGCCGCTCACGCTAGACGCCCTCGCCGACTGTGCCCGGGTCGGGGCCTTCACCATGCCGCTGTGCAAGCTGCCCGCCGCCAAGCTTGGCAAGCAGACCGGCGCCAGCTTCTTCTGGTTCGGGCTGCTGCGCTTTGATCGCTTCAACCGGCCGAGCGTCGTGCCGTTCTTGATGGATCTTGCGTCGGGCGGGACCGTTCAGCTCAAAGCTGTCGAACTGGCCGTCGACTTCGGCGACTTGAACCGCAAAATGACTGAGCACGAAGCCGAGGTCTCGGCGGCCGTGGCTCAGTTTCCCAGAGCGCGGTCGCTCAGCAAGACGCCAGGCGCATACAGCGGCAAGTAGGCAAGTGGGGCTGGCCACACGCGGTCTCGCCCAAACTGCGCAACGCCCTGCGCCCATCGGCCGGCGCACGGTCTTTTGCGTTGACGCCGCGCCGGTTTGCCCCCACGATGCAGCGTGCGGCGGTCCCCCGAGGTTTGACCTGTCGCCAAGGCACGCCATGCAGACCCCCCATTTGCCGCCCGTCGCCCGTGTCCGCAAGACCGTCGCCGGCTTTACGCTGCTCGAATTGATGATCGTAGTGGTCATCATCGGCATCCTGGCAACGGTTGCGGGTCAGAGCTACAAGCGCTTCACTCGCCGTGCCCGCGTGCAAGAAGCGATCTCGATGCTTGGCGACATCCGCATCAAGCAAGAGAACTACTACCAGACCTACCACCGCTACGTGTCGACCGGCGCCAACGATCAGGACTTCCACCCCAAAGACATGAACTGGATCACAATGAAGACCACCTGGGGCATCGACTGCACCAAGGCGGGCGACGTGACGGCCTATCCCGGGTGGTGCGCGCTCGGCGCCGGCTACAAGAGCGGCGAAGAAGCCAACTTCCAGTTGTTGGTCATCGGCCGCGATCCGACGACCCCGCAGGTGCCTCCAGTCAAGTACGTGACCAATCCCAACGTCGACTGGTGGTATGCCCGCGCCCGCGCCGACTTCGACATCGACGGCACCTACAGCGACATCTACCTGTCCAGTGAGATGCGCGAACCGGTGCTGGAAGACGAACTGGAATAGTCACTGGGATCGCGCCGGACCAGCGCCGCAAACAGCCGCTGCACCGGGGCCCGCGACACGCCGTTGTCACCCACAAGCTGCAAGAATGGCCCGGCCGCAGTGGCTAGGCCGGCGCGGCGCGCCAGACTGCACAGGCGATCCGCGCTAGCCAGGAGCGCTTTGTGCCCGGGTTCCGCAGTCGCACATTGAGCGACGAGGCGCGCCTGGCACGCGGCGACGGCCTTGTCGGGGTCGGTAGCCGCGAGGAGATCGATCGCCGAGTCCGCGGTCAGATCGCGCAGCGGTCCCGCGATGACAGCTGCGTAGAGCGCTTGCACCGCGTCGTGCTCCTGCGCCAACTCGCTCGCCAACCACGGCGGATCGTCGTGGGCCAGCGTCGCCGCCACCCACAGGTCGCGCCGCACGGGCCACTGCCCGGGGTTGCTCGCGGCACGCGCGCGCCGGTACCAGGCCGGCTGAGCGGTGCGATCCAGCACCCAAACCGCCAGCGCAGTGGCCCCGTCGCCCGCGTAATCGAGCGCGACCCCCGCAGCTTCGCCAAAGGTCGCCCCGCGCGGATCGAAACGTGACAGCAACGTGGTCGCGCGGTCTGCCACAGCGCGGTCGCCTGTCGCCAACAGCGAGACCAGCGCCGATCGCCCTGGCGGCCAGGCCAGAGCCAGATCCATTGCGCGCGCCAGCTGGCCGGCCCGCCGCGCCGCATCCACGCAAGCCGATACCAACAAGTCGACACCGCCAGGCTCGGCGTGCTCGCGCCAGGGTCGGTGCCGCTGGTTCAGCGTCCAGTTGGTCAGGCTGACGTGCACGGCCTCGGCCCAGCCGGCGTCCCGACCGCATTGACGGCCCAGCAGCGCAGCGACGGGCGGAGCGATCTGCGGGGCGCCATCGGTCGCGTGCCGAAACAGCGGCGCGATCAGATCGGCGTCAAAGCCGGTCTCAATCAGCCTGCACAGCCGCTCGACTTGCAGGCACGCAGCCTCAGGCAACGGTGTGAACACCGGCCGCGTCGCCCCCAACGCGTCCAGCAGTCGCAGCGCCCAGCCGGTCGCGCGTTTGGCGTCCGCGGTGACCGCGGCTACGGCCCGATCGACCGCAAGCGTCAGCTCGGCGACGTCGCTGGCGGTCGGGCGCAGCGCCTGGCGCCACGACAGAGCCACCATGTCTACCGCAGCTTCATCGGGCAGCCGCTCCAAATCGCGCAGTGCGCGCGCCGGCTGCATTTCCGGGCTCTGCGGCGGTCGAATCCGCGCCCGCAGCGCGGACAGCACGTTGTCGCGATCTCCTTGCTCGATCGCCGAATGCCGCGCCTGACGTTGCAGTTCGACCACGACCGCCACGGCGTGCGCGCAGCGCGCCACACCACAAGAACACTCGGCGTCCACGCCGCGCTCGCCGCGCCGCAGCCTTACGTTCTCGCCGTGATCGCCGTCGCTGACCAAGGCCTGGGCGGCGTCGCCATCGAGCCGGACGCGGCCGACCCAGCCGTCGCGGTGCAGTTGCCCACCGCGGGTGCTGTTGCGCGCGCCGGCCCAAGCCAGGGTCGACAGCCCCGCCAGCAGGTCGCGCCACGCGGAAATCGCCCTATCGCCCGGCACCCGTGAATTCACGCGGGTCCAGTCCGGCCGGCCGCGGCTTCTGCGGCCAAGATGCGACACAGCTCGGGCTGGCAACTGCCGCCACACGGTCCGCAGCCAGCAAAGGTGCTGTCAAACAGGTCGGCCAGCGTGCGCGCGCCCTGACGCATGGCGCGCTGGATCTCGCTGAGCGGTACGCCGTTGCAACAGCAGATGATCGGATCGGCGATCGCCTTTGGCGGCCGCCCAGGTCGAGGCGCTTTCACGCCTGGCCCCTGGTCGCCGGGCCGCGGCCCGGTTGGCCGGTAGCCGGTCCGACTTGGGCCCAGATTGCCGCTTCGACTTGGCTGACCACGTGCCGCGCCATCTCGTGCGGATTGCCGACGAAGGTCGCGCCGGCCGCGTGGTCATGGCCGCCGCCGCCGACGTCGCGCGCGATGTGCCCGACCCGGACCGCCGTCTTGCTGCGCAGCGAGAACTTCCATTCGCCCGGAACCCGACCCGGCTTGACCTGAACCGCCGCGAGCACACCTTCGATGCCGATCATGGCTGAAATGGTCTCGCCCACGGCGTCATTGGCCAGGTCCAAGCCGGCCAGCATTTCCGGTTCAACCACGACCCAGGCAATTCTGGCGGCATCCGCGAACCGCAACCCGCCGATCACCCGGCCGAGCAGTTCAATCTCGGCGCGCGGACGGTTGGCGAACAGCGCCTCTTGGATCGGGTTGGCGTCCATCCCGGTCTCGAGCAGCGCGGCCGCGACCCTGAGCGTGCGACCCTGATTGCGCAAAAAGCGAAAGGAACCGGTGTCAAAGCTCATGGCCGCGTAAAGCGGCGCTGCCACTTGCGCGTCGATTGGCCAGCCGAGTGCGCGCAGCAACTCGTAGACCAGTTCGCCCGTGGATGAAAAGTCGGTGGCGATGCAGCCCATGATCTCAGAGGCCGGATCGGCCGGGTGGTGGTCCACGACCCACACGGGCTTGCCAAGGTCGCGCAGTCTGCGCGCCGGGCGTCCTGCGCGATCCGGCTCATGCGCATCAAAGATCAACCCCAAATCGGCATGCCCGAGACTGTGTGCGGCGCCATCGAAGTCGCCGATCTGCCCGTCCGGGTCGAGCCAGCCGTACCGCGTCGGACAGGGATCTTCGTTGACGATGAAGGCCTCCTTGCCCGCCAATCGCGCCGAACGCAGAAGCCCCAATTGTGAACCAAGGCCATCGGCATCGGGCCCCAGGTGGGTCATCAGCGCCAGGTGGTGGGCCGTGCGCAGCGGCTCCAGAAACCAGGGCGCGAAAGGATGTCCGCACAGTCGCTGCAAGGTCGTGTCCACCGCGCGCCATATCAGCGTGCACGGCCATGGTAGCACAGCCAAGCGAGCCGACGTGTCTAGCTGTCAGTCCGCCCAACGCCGTCGTCGCCGGTGACCCATTGGCGCGCAGCCCGGCTTGCTCGTCGCTGCGTGGACCGCTGCCCCGAGTTCGCCCACAATACGCCGTCGCGCGCCCCTGCGCTTGCTGCCCTTGATGTCCAAGCCCAAAGTCCTCATCGCCAATCGCGGAGAAATCGCCTGTCGCGTGATCGCCGCCTGCAAAGAACTGGGCTACGGTTCCGTTGCCGTATACTCCGACGCCGACGCCAAGAGTCGCCACGTGTGGCTGGCCGACGAGGCCGTGCGGCTGGGCCCCCCGCCCTCGGCAGAGTCGTATTTGCGCGGCGATCTGGTGCTGCAAGCGGCGCTGGCGACCGGCGCGACGCTGGTGCATCCAGGCTACGGGTTTTTAAGCGAGAATGCACAGTTTCGTGAGCAGTGTGACGCTGCTGGGGTGACCTTCGTCGGACCTCAGACCTACGCAATGCGGCAGATGGGGACCAAGACCCTGGCCCGACAGACCATGCATGCCGCTGGCGTGCCGGTGGTTCCCGGTTCGCTGGAGCCGTTGCGCGACGTCACGGAGGCGGCACGCATTGCCACCGAGATCGGCTACCCGGTGATGATCAAGGCTGCGGCCGGCGGTGGCGGCAAAGGCATTCGCTTAATTGCTGATCCGGCCGACTTGCCCGAGGCCTTTGCTGGTGCGCAACGCGAAGCAGTGGCGTACTTCAGCGACGACGCCATCTACCTGGAAAAGGCCATCGTGCGGCCGCGCCACATCGAGATTCAGGTGATGGCCGACCGCCACGGCAACGCCGTGCACCTGTACGACCGCGAGTGCTCGGTGCAGCGGCGCAACCAGAAGATCATCGAGGAGTCGCCGGCCGCGCACTTAAGCGACGCCACCCGGCTGGCGATGGGTGCGGTTGCCGTTCAGGCTGCGCGCGCCGTTCAGTACGAGGGCGCAGGCACCATCGAGTTCCTGGTCGATCCCCAGGAAAACTTCTACTTCATGGAGATGAA
>SXGT01429629.1_pt1 | contig 16409 bp, 13 predicted proteins | sample 3176221 | NCBI WGS metagenome assembly SXGT01 (sample SAMN11356862, study PRJNA531348) | freshwater metagenome | isolation source: freshwater sample F1-120 | place: China: Fuxian Lake, Yuxi | collected 2017-12-25 | reverse complement strand
GTCGCGGCCAGCAACGTCTCGCCACCGATGGTGGTGTGCTGCTTCATGATCTCAAACTCCTCCGGCGTCAGACGGCCGGGCTTGAGCAGCACGCTGTCCGGGATGCCGACCTTGCCGATGTCGTGCAGTGGGCTCGTCAGGTAAAGCAGCTGCACATACTCGCCGTCGATCTGATCCTGATATTTGTCCCAGCCGGACAGTTCCTCGGCCAGCACGCGACAATACTCGCGCATCCGTTCCAGGTGCAGCCCGGTTTCGGCGTCGCGCGATTCGGTCAGCTTGGCCAAGGTGAATAGCAGCACGTCACGGCTTTCCAGCAGGAGTACCCGCTCACCGGTCCGCAGCCGTACTCGCAGTTCGTCCGAATCGTAAGGCTTGGTGAGGAAATCGTCGGCACCGGCCTTAAGTCCCTCCACGATGCGATCGACTCCGTCGTAGGACGTGACCAAAACGATGTAAATGTACTTGGCCCACTGCCGCGCACGAATCTGGCGGCACAGTTCGGCGCCGTTCATTTCGGGCATTTCCCAATCGCTCACGACCATGCTGAACTCGCCCGTGCGCAGCCGCTCGAAGGCTTCTCGTCCGTTGGCGGCCAACGTGACTTCGTAACCGAAGTACGTCAACGAATTCTCGAGGAAGCTGGCGGAAACACGGTCGTCTTCCACCACCAAGATGTGCATTGCGTCTCCTTGGCATCGTCTTACGACGATGCCGCGACCGGCGTTGGTTGATGCCCCGAAAGGGCGGCCCCGAGTCGCTGCCACTCACTCCGCAATTCCTGCAGACAAACCGATACTTCGGGCAGGGACCGTTCTTGGGCGGCAGTTCTGAGTTTCGCGGCACGGGCTTGCAGCTCCTTCGCGGCCGCGTTAGCGCTTGAGCCTTGCAGACGATGAGCGATCCGGCTGATCGCGTCCACATCACCCGCTTCGAGAGCCCGGTCCACCTCGGCCAACTCTTCTCCACAGGTGCATTCGAACAACGTCAAAATGCGTTCCGCAAACTGCAGATTATTCAGACAACGGCGCAGCAGCGCCTGGTTGTCGATGATCGAGGAGAGTCCGTCCCATTCTTCTGGAGACATTGCTCGACCCCATTTTCATAACCGCTCATTGGACTGCCTACCCCGCGGGCTGCATGGGATACCTGCCCCATCATCACGCGTCCCACGCATCGGCGTGGTCAGCCAGCCGCTGAACCGATTTCAAGCCGCTAGCTCTAGGAAAACGTAGCTTGCTTGAAAGCCGTGTCAAAACGCATGCGTCTTACCCAGGCCGGGCAACCGTCGTAACCCTCACCGGCACCCCGTTTTTCCCGAGAAGTCACCATGCACGGGCCGCGAGAACTGGCCGATCTTCCCGGCGAAATTCGAGAGAGAAGGGTCCTCTTGTGAGGTGGTTGCCCAGCATGCCCCCCGGGAAAATGTGCCCCCCTGACTTTGCCAAAAAATGGCGCATCACGCCTATCGTTCGAGCAGCGCAAGCAGATTCCCACCGGTGAGCCTGGCCACATCTTCTTCGCTTAGAAACGGCATCTTGTTGAACATGTTGACGGTTTGCGGGAAGGTGACCAAATCGAGGCAGGGGCTGAAGTCGGAACCCCACAGCAATCGATGACAGGAAAAAACACCGATCAATGACTCCACGTACGGCCATGCCGCTGCGTGCGGGTAGTCGTGTCCTGGCGAGGTGAGCGCGTAGAAGCCGCTGAGCTTCACGCGCACGCCAGGATATCTCGAAAGTGCGGTGATCTGTCGCATTGCCTTCGTGGCCTGCTCTCGGCTTAGCGGCGAAGCCGCGGCGGGGGGCAAGCCCAGATGGGAAACCAGCAGGCGTAACTGGGGGAATTGTTCCAGGATCGGTTGCCAGCCATTCCATGCGTCCCCTTGCGAATTCACACTGACGAGCCAACCCCGCTGTTCGAGCCAGCGCCAGAAGTTGGCTGGAATCTGCGCAAGCCGCTGCACGGCATCGCCAAAGACGTACATGCTGACCCCCACAAATCCTTGCTCCTGCAGGGCCTCCAGATCCTGGACCGTACCGGCGGAATCGACGGCCATGTAGGCCAGCGCGTGAATCCAATCGAAGTGCTGAGCCTGTCGTGCGAGGTACGCATTGTTGCCAGCGCACCAGTCCTCCGCACCGTAACCCACGACCAAAGCGGCCGCCACATGGTGCTCACGAGCCAGGGAGTCGTAACAGGCGGCTTCGTCCATCGAGACTCCGGGTCGCGATGCGAAGGATCCCCCCTGATAGCCACCGGCAAAGAGGTGGATATGTGCGTCGGCGCGCTTCGTCATGGCAGGTCACCGTGGTCCCAAAGCTCCGGTTCACACTCCCTGGATCCATTGACAGGTCTTGGCAGACAGCAAGGCCGCATCGACCAGACGCACCGCTTCATATCCATCGCGTATCGTGCTGATCGCGGGCGCGGTCTGGTTTTTAATGCAGTGAACCATGTACTCCAAGCTGGAGCGGAGAGCGCCGAATTCCATACCATAGACGTTGCATTCATACTGTTGATTGAGAAACTGATATCCCTGCGAGCTCAAGAACGTAAAACCCATATTCGGCAGGGCGATTTCGAAGGTGCCCCCTTCGAAGTCCAGCGTGCACCGATCATTTTCCAAAAGCGCTGCTTGCGTAGGAAGGTACCACCCGCCTTCGATGGAACTGGTCACCCCATTCTGATATTCAATCAGAATATTCATGCCGTCGATCTGCCCTTCCGAGAACTGGGTTTCCAAGGCACAGACTCTCTTGAACTGGTCCTGAGCGAATGCATTGCTCAGTTCAATTTCGTGGCACAACAGACAATAGGCAGGGTGAACTCTTCCAGAGACTTCCTTTTCACCCTGCGTTCTCTTGTCGCGAAAGCTCATGTGGCGGAGCCGGCCCAACCTGTCTCGTTGTGCGAACACATGCGCCAAGCGGGACTCAAACCGCAAACAATGGCCGCTCATGGCAATGAGGGAACGGGAGAGTTCCAGCATCTCCCTGGCTTCCGCCAGGGAGGTGGCCAATGGCTTCTCGACATAAATGGCTTTTTTCTTTTCGGCCAAAAGCCTGAACGGTTCAAAGTGAGCGTTCTCGGGGGTGGCAATCGAGACCAGGTCAATGGTCGTGTCGGATGCCAGCGCTTCGAGGCTTGAATAACACTGCCCGCCATAGCGATCGCACAATGCTTTCCCCCGTTCCCGCTCCAGGGTATAGATCCCCGCGACATCCACCTGGGGCATGGCGCGGAAGGTTTTCAGGTGGCACTCACCGAAGGCGCCTCCGCCCACGACAGCCGCCCGAACGGGTCGCGTGGTTTTCATGGTGGCAGGCGTTTGCGCCCTCCAGTCGTTGTCGGTGCTCCCAATCGTCAAGGTAACATGCTTCCTGGTTGGTCAGGAACGGACCTCGGCGTAGATTTCAAGAAGATTGCCTTCCGGATCAGCAAAGTACACGGTTCGGTGCCCCCACGGCTGGTCGTTCGGCGCATCCAGGATGGTCACTCCCTTGTCCACAAGTTGGTTGTGGCACCAATCGACTTCCGGCGGCGACACAAGAAAGGCAAGCTGCACGCCAGGTGACCCGATCCCGGCACTGGGGCCGTCGTAAGCTCGCGTTCGCTTGCGCAATCCCAGGAACAGGGAACCAACACGGAACGTCAATCCGGTGGCCGATTCGCTTGCGACGGGAAATGCGAAGACATCCCGGTAGAAAGCCTTCATGCGATCCAGGTTGTCGCAGAGCAGGATCACATAGCCAAGCTGTTGGACTCGGTTCAGGATAGCATGATGTCCTCATTCGCCAGCTTGGGAGTCGGCTGTCAGTACCTATTGCAGCATGGCCGACGACGGGATTGCGGCCGCATTCTGGATGAGCAGGCTAGCATATCCAAACGTGGCAATCGAGGCGGTGAGTATCCCCAACCCGCCGGCCAAGGTGGCGAGGGCTTTCCCCTTCCAATCGCCATACAGGCATTCCACCAGCGCGGCAGCAATATTGCAACTGGCCAAACAGATGGGCCAGCCGAGAATTGGACCATAGGTTCGCATCCAAGGCAAAGCCCAGCCATAGAGCACATTGCCCCCCATCCACAACGACGCAATCAGGGCGGCTATCGCCACCAAGTGCAGGATCCGCGGTTCAAAAAACTGCTGATACGATTGGTTCTTCTTCCACAAATAGGCGCAGTACACGCCGTTACTGACAAACGTCGTCGCGAAAAAGGGAACGTAGACCGCAAAGCTCATGAACGTTTCGGATGCACCGTGGTCCCGGGCGACCTGCATGAAATCATCTCCGAAGGCAAGTCCCAGGTTGATCAAAGGCATCAGCAGGCCCGCGGCAATGCTCAGAAGGATTCCCTGCAACACGATCCGCTGCCGAGCTCGCCGGTCGTTCGAGTGATTGCCCATGTAGGCCGACGGCTCCTCGCGTTGGGAACCCGCCCAGGCACAAACGCAGACTCCGGCGACCGAAAGCAGGAACCCCACCCAAAGGGAAACGCCGATCCGGCCCTGAAGTGCTTCGCGATGCTGAAAGATCAAAGGTATGAAGGAGCCTGCAATCAGCGAAATCCCATTGCACAACGAGTTGACAAGAGTCGTCCCTACCCGCGCCAAGCCAAGCCCAAAAAGAATGCCCGAACCGCCGGAGAGCAGACCGGCAACCAGCATAATGAGGTTCCGCTCGAGGCCGATCTCTCGAAAAACCTCGAATACCGAAGGAATGGTCAGCCAGGCAATCAGCGGTGACAACAGCAAGCAGGCACAAAAATTCCAGGCAAACCAGGTATTCTCCCACGCGAAAGCCTGCATGTAACGCATCGGAGTAAAACAAATCCCAAACAGGATTCCGCTCAGCACCGCCAGTAAGATTCCGATGATCATGCGGTAAGTAATAATACTGGCGCGAGGGTTCAATACCGATCCGCGAATCAAATCGTCTAAGTATAGAGAGTTGACGGGCCAACACAATCTCGGACGCCACAAGTCTTTTGATTTCTTCCCGCATGCGATCACGATCTTCGGACGACAATCTGCCAGCGGACTTCGAGATGCGGATTTGATACACTATCGCTCTTTGGAAAGAATACGCTGCCCACAACCATGTCACTTCTCGACGTATCCGAGGCCGCCAATCGTCGTCGCGCCCAGCCACTTGCCGCGCGGATGCGTCCGGTGTCGCTCGAGGAGTTTGTGGGGCAGCAGCACTTTTTGGGCGAAGGCAAACTGCTGCGACGGTTGATCGCGGCCGATCGGTTGGGGTCGGTCATCTTTTATGGGCCGCCGGGCACCGGCAAGACGGCCTTGGCGAACCTGCTGGCCTCGGCCACGCGGAGCACGTTCCGGCAGTTGAACGCTGTCACCAGCGGCGTGAAGGACCTGCGCGATGTGCTCGACGAAGCCCGTGACCGGCTTTCGACGTCTGGCAACAAGACGCTGCTGTTCATCGACGAGATTCATCGGTTCAACAAGACGCAGCAAGACGCATTGTTGCCGGACGTCGAGGAAGGCATTGCCACGCTGGTGGGTGCAACGACGCAGAATCCGTTCTTCGCCATCAATAGTGCGCTGATCAGCCGCAGTCGCGTGTTTCAGTTCGAGCCGCTTTCAAACGACGACCTGAAGACGCTTCTCCTTCGGGCACTGGCCGACAAAGATCGCGGGCTGGGCCATTACGACGTGCGGATGCATGATGATGCCTTGGATTATCTGACCAAAGTCAGCGATGGTGATGCGCGCCGGGCACTGGGAGCAATGGAAGTTGGCGTGATTTCGAGTTGTGAGGCGAGCCGTTCACGCGGCCCCGGCTCGATTGGCCGCGATCGCGCGTCTGAGACGGACTCACCAACGTGCCCGCCGGTCGAGTTTACGCGGGCTTTGGCCGAAGAATCCGTGCAGCGCAAGCAAGTCGATTACGACGCGACCGGCGACACGCACTACGATGCGGCCAGCGCACTTATCAAGAGCATTCGCGGCAGCGACCCGGACGCGGCCATTTACTGGCTGGCGCGCATGCTGGAAGGGGGCGAAGACGTGCGTTTCCTAGCGCGCCGGATTGTGATTGCCGCCAGCGAAGACATCGGCAACGCCGATCCTCAGGCGCTGCCGATTGCAGTCGCCGCGATGCAGGCTTGTGAGTTCGTGGGGCTTCCGGAGTGCCAACTCACGCTGGCACAAGCGGTGACCTACTTAGCCTGCGCGCCCAAGTCGAATGCCGCTACCGTGGCGATCGGCGAAGCCCGGCACGACGTTCGCGAAGGCCGCATCCTACCCGTGCCCGTGCATCTGCAAGACAAGCACTACGCCGGCGCCAAGCGGTTGGGCCACGGCGAAGGCTATCAGTATTCGCACGACGCGCCCGAGGGGGTGGCCGCTCAGGATTATCTGGGCATCGAGCGCGAGTATTATCGACCCGTGCCGCGCGGCTTCGAGATCGAGCTAGCCGAGCGATTGCAGGCAATCCGCAAACGACTGCATGAGCGGTAGGCGGGAACGATCGGCGAATGGTTTGACGGGGCGAGGCAGTTCTCTTGAATTCGCCGGGAAAATAAGCCAGTTCCCGGCCCGTGCGCGGTTACGCGCAGGGCACCGTGCGATTTTCCGGCTTACGCTTCGGGTTGGTAACCGGCGGTGCTAGCAATCGTCGCAACGTCAGGATCAAGGCGATTCCTCCGGCCGTGGCGTCAGCCCATGTTCGCACCATTGCACTGGCACACTTCGCCCGAAATCCGTAATATCCCCGGCCAGCAGGTCCCGCGAGCCGAGCGGGACCGGAACGCTCTGGAAACCGACCTCGGCCATGAGGTTTCGAGGAGGGGGTCGTATTTCCATTGCGCCGAGGGTCCACTCAGGCCGCGCTCGGCTCGCGGCGTCTATCGAGAGGAATCGACGGTGAACAACTTCAAGCCGCTCATTACCATTGCCGTGCTTGGCTGCATCGGCTACGTGGTCTACACGCATCTCAACAGCAAGCCATCGGCTCCCCCGCCCGGAGCACCCACCGGTTGGGACAGCGCTCCAACCGTGCAGATGCCCGCTGAAAACGGCCTGAGCGGCAAGTGGGATGGGCTCGGCAGTGGCCAAAACAATCCGTTGCCGCCGGCCGCGATGAGCCGTAGCGCCAGCGGTCCGTCCGGCGCGAACTCCGCCAACACCGTTGCCCCATCGTTCGCGACCTCCGCGCCTTCGATCGGTTCTCAAGCCGAGACGACCGGGCCGACATTCGGTTCAGCGGCGAACTCCAACCCTGCGCCGGCTGCGTCCGTGACGCCGACCGCGGACGACCAATGGGCCACCACCGATCCCGCCGCCGCGGCCTCCAGCAGCACTCCGCCGCCAACTGCCAACTATGGCGACCGACCTGCCGCAGACCCATCGGTTCCGAACAACGACCGCTACCCAAGCGTGCCGATCGACGGGCAGGCTCCGCAAGGCGGCGCCCCCAATCCTCCGCCGGGAGCCGAGCAGCAAGATGTTGGCAAGCAGTTTCAAGCCGCCTGGGAAAAGTGCAGCCGCTTGCTTGAGGACGGTCGACTCGTCGAAGGGCTGACGGAGCTTTCCTCGTGGCATGAACATCCGCGGCTCTCGGCCACTGAGAACCAGCAACTCACCGACTTGCTCGATCAAGTGTCCGGCACGGTCATTTATTCCACGCAGCACTTCACTGAACCGGCCCACGTGGTGAAGGATGGCGAACGATTGCAAGACATTGCCGACCAGTACAGCGTGCCGTGGCAGTTGCTGGCCAAAATCAACGGCATCGAAGATCCCGCGTCGCTGCAACCGGGTGAACAACTGAAAGTCGTGCGTGGACCGTTCGGCGGCGTAATCCAGACCGAGAAACGGCAACTTACCCTGATGCTTGGCAACCTCTACGCCGGCCGGTTTGTGATCGGCCTCGGCCGCGACCTGCCGCCGCGCGAGGGCACGTTTACGGTCACGGAGAAGGTCTCAAATCCCGTGTACCACGGCCGCGAGCGCACGATTGACGCCGATGACCCGAGCAACCCCCTCGGCGAGCGCTGGATCGCGTTGGGCAGCGACATGGGCATCCACGGCGTGGGCCCGCTGACCGACATTGGCAGCACCAATCAGCCGGGCTCGATCAGCCTGGGCCAGCGCGACATCGACGACGTGTACGACATTCTTAGCGTCGGCTCGAAGGTGATGATCGTCAAGTAGGGGGAAGATCGCTGGGAAGGCGGCCGTAAGGCGTTTCTCGCGCGAGGCTATCGTCTGGAAAGCCTGCTGACGATCCGAGACTGGGGAATTGAGCCAGCGAAGGAATGACGAATGAATAAGCACGAATGACGAATGAATGACGAATCACGAATGACGAGTCGCCTGGAGCTTCCGCTGATTCGTTATTCGTCATGAGGTATTCATTCGTGATTCGGAATTCGTGATTCGTGATTCTGCCATGGAAACTTCGCTCCACCGCCAACTGAAGGCTCTCTACGCTGGTCTCGATGATCGGCAAGAGGTGAAGCTCGGCGGTTATCGCATCGATGTGATGCGAGGCGCGGAGTTGGTTGAGATTCAGCACGGCTCGCTTCTGGCAATCCGCGACAAGGTGCGGCGGCTGGCCGAAGAGCATCAGGTGCTCGTGGTGAAGCCGATCGTGGCGCGGAAAACGCTGGTGCGGATTTCCGAGAATGGCCGCGAAGTATCTCGCCGCCAGAGCCCCAAGCGCGGCACGCTGCTCGACATTTTCACAGAGCTGGTTTACTTCACCCAAACGTTTCCCCACCCGCAATTGGCATTGGAACTGCGATTGGTGGAGATCGAAGAGCTGCGCAAGCCCGGCCACGGCCGCCGCCGGCGTTGGCGCCGCGACGATCATATCGTGGTCGATCAGCGGTTGCTGACCGTTGGCGAAGCTCATCGACTATCCAGCGCGGCGGATTTGCTTGGACTGCTTCCCAGTCCTTTGCCCTCGCCGTTCCATACGGCACAGCTTGCCGCGGTGGCCGACGTGTCGCGGGGAACCGCCCAGCGGATTGCCTACTGTTTACGCGAAATGCGTGCCGTGGAAGCCGTCGGGAAGAAAGGAAATGCCTGGCTTTACCGAGTGCGGCGTACGTCGCCAGGCCGCACCCGGCGCTCCGCGTAAATCGGTTATGATGGACGAGGAGGTGTCCCATGCGATGGATCATTGCGTCGTGGATTCTTTTGTCGCCCGCAGTCGCCAGCGCCGCTCCGCGGGTCTCGCTTGAGCTGGCGACCGAGAAGGGGTTTCCTATCACCGGATCGCAGCAATGGTCCAAGCTGCTGACCGATCTGGGGATTTCGAACTTCCGCATTCGGTCGGCAACCGGCTCCGATCATCCGGTCATCGAGCAACTGGGCGACGATGCGAGTCCCAGTTACCGGGTGGTTGGCATATTGACCTCCGGAAACGTGCTGGTCGTACCTGGCGGAAAGTTCTCCACGCGTGATGCCGGTGCCATTCGCAACTGGCTGAGTAATTTGGCCGATCAGGGCGAAGCGGGTGTGACCGAACGACGAGGTGCCTTTGGATTGCTCAGAAAGCAGCTCGCCGAAGTGCACGATGATCTCAAGCAGCCGATCGAATTTTCGACCCGCGACATGCCGATTGCCGAAGCACTTGCGAAACTGGAACCGCAGCTCAAGTTTCCCTTCGTGATCGATGTCGTCGCGAAGCCGGAATTGAACGACGTTAAGGTCGAAGAAAATCTGTCCGGCATCTCGGCGGGCACGGCCATTGCTGCGATGCTGCGCCCGGCGGGTTTGGTGTTGTCCCCCGAGCGACCGCCCGGGGGCGCATTGCAGTATCGCATCGCCCAACCGGTGACGGGGCGCGAAGCATGGCCGATCGGCTGGCCGCCGGAGAAAAAGCCTATCGAGGTCCTGCCGGATCTGTACGAGTTTATCAACGTGGAGATCCGCGAGACACCGGTCAAGGAAGCGGTCGATGCGATCGCCGAGCGGCTGAAGGTGCCCTTTCTCTACGACCGCAACGCCATGGCGTTGCACGAAATCGACCTGGAACAAGTCAACGCTACGGTGCCAAGCAAACGCTCCACTTACAGCCTGATCCTGCAGAAGGTGCTGCTCCAGGCCAAGATGAAGCCGGAGCTGCGGCTGGACGAAGCCGACAAGCCGTTTTACTGGATCACATCGGTGAAGCCGCTGGGAAAGTAGCAGTCGGCAAAGACCTGAAAGGTTGGCCCGGCTATCGGCATTCTGCTAACTGCCACCTGCCAATGTCTCCCAGACCAGCCGGTAATACTTCATGACGCGGACGGGATCACTGGTCGTCCCGCTCTCTTCGAGCAGCGTCCAACGGTCGAACCTGGCGGCATTGAGCAGTTCGAACAACTGCTTCCACGGATAATCGCTGATCAGCTCATGGATGTGGACCGTGCCGATGCGGTCTTGCACCAGCTTGAAGTTGTGCTCGAGTCCCGCACCTTGCAGGTCTTCGGCATTGCAGTTCCAGCAGACTTTCGCGCCGGGATGGTCGGCGACGTCCATGATCGTCTTGATATTCGGTAGCAAGCTGGTGCCGGCGCCGTGAACTTCCAGGCGAATATCGATGCCATAATCAGTACCGAATTGGGCGCACTCCTTCATCGCCTTGCCGATTTGCGCGAGCGTCTTCTCGACGGGCACCTCCTTGGGCAGGCCGTTCGGGCGCACCTTGACTCCGGTCGCGCCCGTGTCGTGAGCCAGCTTGATCCAGGCTTTGGTTTCGTCGATGTTCGTCTGCAGGACGGCCGGATCGGGCGAGTGATACGCGCACGTGCTGCCGTAGCCAACCAACTCGATGCCGGCGTCGTCGAAGCGCCTGGCGACGTCTTTTCGTTGCTGATCGTTGAGCGAGATTTCGACGCCGTGCTTGTGCTGAGTACGCAGCTCAACGCCCGCAAAGCCCGTCTCCTTGAGGTTCTTGAGCAGCGTTGGCAAATCCCATTCAGCGCCCCACATGTAGGTGACAAGACCGAGTTGCATGGTTGCTCCATCGCGGCCAAGGCCGCTCGATAGACGGTTACAACAGTTCGTCCAATTCGGCAACGAGTTCGCCGAAACGTTTGAGCGCGGCGTTCACGGCGTTCGGTTTCTGCATGTCGACGCCGGCGTCGCGCAGCAGATCGAGCGGCCACTTCGAGCAGCCACCTTTCAGGAACCGAAGATAATCTTCCAACTCCCGCCTGCCGCCGCCGGTGACGCGGTCGGCCAAGGCGATCGCGGCAGATAATCCGGTGGCATACTTGTAGACGTAGAATGCCCGATAAAAGTGCGGGATGCGGAAGCACTCCAGCGAAAGCTCGTCATCGATTGCAAAAGCGGGGCCGAAGTATTGTTCCAGCAGCTTGCGGTACTCGGCCTTCGCGCGGTCCACGGTGAGCGGCTCGCCCGATTCAACCAGGGCGTGGATCGTGCGCTCAAACTCGGCGAACATGGTCTGCCGGATGATCGTGCCGCGGATGCCATCAATCTCGCGATTGATCAGGTAGGCCCGTTCTTTGTCGGTCTTCGCGCGCGCGAGCATGTGGCGGGACAGCAACTGTTCGTTGAACGTGCTGGCCACTTCGGCCACGAAGATCGTGTAGTTGTAATACTGAAAGGGCTGCGACCTGGCCGAGTAATAGCTGTGCATGGAATGTCCGGCCTCGTGCGCCAGCGTGAACACATGATCGAGCACCTGGGGCTGGTAGTTCATCAGGATGTACGGGTCGCCGTCGAACGAACCGCTGCTGAACGCGCCGCTTTGCTTGCCCTGGTTGGGATAGCGATCGCACCAGCGTCCGTTGAGTCCCTTTTCCAGCACCCTGCGGTACTCGCTGCCAAGCGGTTCGAGTGCCGCGAGAATCAACTTCGTCGCTTGTGGCCAGGTATGGCAGCATTCCAGCTCGCTGAGGATTGGCACGTAGGTGTCGTAGTGGTGGATCTGGTCGAGCTTCATTTTCCGCCACCGCAAGTCGTAATAGCGATAGACCGCCGGCAAGTTGGCGTGAACGGAGTCGATCAAGTTGTGGTAAACGGAAAGTGGCACGTTGTCGTGAAACAGGGCGGCTTCAAGCGCGCTGGAATGCCGGCGCGCTTGGGCGTAATACACGTCTCGCTGCACGCTGGCGGCGAGCGTGGCGGCAAGCGTGTTTTCGTGCCCCTTGTATTGACCATAGAACTCGTGAAACGCCTGCTTGCGAACCGCGCGCTTGGAAGAGTGCATAAAAGTCGAATACGTGGCCGTGCTCAGCTCGACAAGCTCGCCCTTCTGATCCTTGATCGCGCCCCACCTCAGATCGGCATCGTTGAGCTGCCGAAAGATCTGGTTCGAAGCCTCCGACATTTCCGCCTGCATCGCCAGCAGATGTTCTTCCTTGTCCCCCAAGGTATGCGGACGGTAGCGCAGGATCCGCTCAAGCATCAGGCGATACGCGGCCAACTCCTTCGACGCCAAACAGTGCTGCATCTTCTTGGAGTCGATCGCCATCAGCTCCGGCCGAATGTAACTGGCGGCCTGCCCTGCCTTGCTGGCGACGCTCCGATAGCGCCCCATCATCCGCTGATAGTTGCTGTTGGCCTGGTCCTCGGTCATTTTGAGATGCGCATAGGTGCCCAGTCGCTCGCCGGCGCGTTCCAATTCGGCATCCAACTTCAGACACGCGGCCAGCCGTTGGGCGTCGTCCCCCAGATGCCCGCGGAATTTCTCATAGCCGGCGATCTGCTTCTCCCAGGCGGCGAAAGCCTTCTCCCAGGCAGCGTCGTTGGGAAAGAGACTGGCCAGATCCCAGGTGTCGGCGATTTTCACGGCCGATCGGGGCGGAAGCTTCTTGACCTTCGGTCTTGCTTTGGCTTTGACGGTGCTCATGGTGCTGGCAGTTCCTTCCCGATGACAAGGCGGTTAACGTTGGTTCCGGTTCACCAGCGCAGGACCGCCGTTCCCCAGGCAAGCCCCGCGCCGTACCCGGAAAGTAGAACGCGGCTGCCCCGGCCAATCAAGCCACTCTGTTGGGCTTCGTCCAGGGCGATCGGAATGCTCGCCGCCGAAGTGTTGCCATAGCGATCAAGATTGATGAAAAGTTTGCCGCGCTCGATGCCCAACGCCGCCGCCGCCGACTCCATGATCCGTGTGTTCGCCTGATGCCAGATGACCAGGTCGACGTCGTTGACCGCCAGCCGGGCATGGTGCAGCACGGCCCGTGAGGTGTCTTCCACAATTCGCACAGCCCATTTGAACACCGCGCGGCCATCCATTTTCAGATAGTGGTCGCCGCGAGCAACCGCCTCCGCAGTGATGCAGCCGCGCGAGCCGCCAAATCGGCGAATCAATAATTCAGCGCCGGACCCGTCGGAACCTAGTACATACGACAACAGGCCCTGATCGGGCTCGCCCGGGGCAAGCAACACGGCGCCCGCGCCGTCGCCAAACAACGGATACGTCTTGACGTCGCTGGGATCGGAGATGCGCGTGTTGGTGTCGGCCCCGATGACGAGCACACGCCGATTGCAGCCGCTGATCACGAACTGCATGCCGGTCACAAGGGCGAACATGAAGCCCGCACAACCGTTGTTCAGATCAAACGCCGCAGCGTTGATGCCCAGCCGATGCTGCACGAGGCATGCGCTGGCCGGCACCGACACATCGGCAGTGAATGTGGCAAGAATCACCAGATCGACTTCCGCCGGTGAAACGCTGGCCACTTGCAGACACCGCCGCGCCGCGAAGACGGCCATGTCGCTGGTGGCAATGTGGGGCGGTGCCACGCGGCGCTCGTGGATGCCGGTGCGCTGCTCGATCCATTCGGCGTCGAATCCCTGCTGTGCCAATTGCTCGTTCGTGACAACCACCTCCGGCGCATAACTACCGATGCCGAGAATCCGCACGCCGAGCAACGAACGTGGATCGAGCGGCGATGGAAAGGATTCATTCATCGGTAGCCTTCACGTCATCGCCCGTGCGGCCCAGCAGAATGCCAGGCTCGTGGTGATAGTCACTCACGACGCCAGCGCCGATGATGCCGATGCAAGTGGGCTTCAAGAGATACTCGGGACTCGGGACGTCGAGCAGTGTCAGGATCGGCAGCCTACGGGTTTTCTGCGTTGTACTCAAGACGAGACCCAGGCAGCCGATTGCGTAGACCGCGGGAAGCCGCCAAAATGCACGTTTCAAATTCCCGCGACCCTCGGCTCGAGAACCTCTCATGCCCCGCTCCATCACACTGTTCACCGGCCAATGGGCCGATCTGAAGCTGGAAGACATGGCCCGCAAGGCCAGCGAGTTTGGCTATCACGGTCTGGAGTTGGCCTGTTGGGGAGATCATTTCGACGTTCGGCAAGCGCTTGTCGATGACGGCTACTGCGCCGGCCGCCGCGATTTGTTGGAGCGTTACGACCTGCTGTGCCACGCGATCAGCGCGCATCTGGTGGGCCAGGCGGTGCTTGACAACATCGATGCCCGCCACAAAAGCATCCTGCCGGCGCATGTCTGGGGAGATGGCAAGCCAGGCGGCGTCAATCAGCGGGCGATCGAGGAAATGAAGAACACGGCCCGGGCGGCGAAGAGGCTGGGTGTGGAAGTGGTCAACGGCTTCACGGGATCGAGCATCTGGCACTTGCTGTACTCCTTCCCGCCAGTATCGCAGCAGATGATCGATGCCGGTTACGCATTGCTCGCCGAACGCTGGAACCCGATTCTTGACGTGTTTGGCGAATGCGGCGTGCGGTTCGCGATGGAAGTGCATCCAACCGAAATCGCGTTCGACATTTACTCCGCCGAACGCGCGCTCGAAGCACTCGACCACCGCGAGGAATTCGGCTTCAACTTCGACCCCAGCCACCTGCTGTGGCAGGGGATCGATCCGGTGGAGTTCATTCGCACTTTTCCCGACCGGATTTATCACGTGCACATCAAGGACGCGGTTGTGGCGCTCAACGGTCGAACCGGCATCCTTGGCAGTCATTTGAATTTCGGCGACCCGCGACGCGGCTGGAGTTTCCGATCACCCGGCCGCGGCGGCATCGATTTCGAGGAGATCATTCGCGCGCTCAACGCGATCAAGTACAGCGGCCCGCTGTCGGTCGAGTGGGAGGATGTGGGCATGGACCGCGAGCACGGCGCCCGCGAAGCGTGCGAGTTCGTGGCGCACCTCGATTTCACGGCCAGCAACCTGGCCTTCGACGCGGCATTTTCGACGGAGTAATCTCCCTGCGGAGTCCTGGCATGATATAATGAAGCTGGTGCAAGCCTCACGCTGGAAATAGTACCCAGGACGCATGCCGAGGCTATGCTCCCGCTCAAATGACTGCTGCCGAAAAGCTACACCTGGCGTGATGAAGCGATGTGCCGTACTCTTGCTGTTGCCATTCTCCGCGGGATGCGTACTATTTTCGGCGCATGCTTGCGCCGGCAATCCGGCGGCATTCTTTCTAGCGCCTTCGACCGATGCGAAGGGTAGCGGCGATGGCCAGGCGAGCGAAAAGCTTTTCGACGCGGCCTGCGAGTACGCGAAAAAGCATGCGACATCGAACGCCTATCGGTTGGCCTATGAATCGCTTCATCTCAACCCGCAATTAGCGCCTGCGCGCAAGCTGCTCGGCTACGTCAAGTTCCGCAACCAATGGCGAACGCCGTTCGAAGTGCGGCAGTTGAGCGCGGGAAAGGTGTGGACCGATCGCTTCGGTTGGCTGTCCGAGGACTACGTCCAGCGCTACGCAAAGGATGAGCGCTACTTCCGCGGCCGCTGGATGTCCGCCGAGACTGAAGCCCGATTGCGGGCCGACATCAATCAAGGCTGGCGCGTCGAAAGCGAACACTACTCAATCGTCACTAATCGCAGTTTAGAGGCGGGCGTTGAGCTATCGCAACAGCTGGAAATGTTGCATGAGATTTGGACGCAGGCGTTTGCCGGCTACGTCATCGATGATGCCGAGCTCGTTCGGCGATTCGACGGTAAACCGCCACGAAGCCGCGGGATCAAACAACATAGCGTCGTCCATTATAAGACTCGTGATGAATACATCGCCGCCCTTCGTAAACAGAAGCCGGGGGTGGAAATGTCGCTCGGCTGTTATTTCGACACCGAGCGGACAACCTACTTCTTTGCTGGGGATGAACAAGATGTCGGCACCGTATGGCACGAAGCCACGCATCAGCTCTTCAGTGAATCGCGGCCCACGGCCCGCGATGTTGGCAGGAGGAACAACTTCTGGGTCATCGAGGCGGTGGCCTGCTACATGGAATCGCTGCTCGATCACACCCCGGAGGGCTATGTCACGCTGGGCGAACCCCACGCCGGCCGACTTCCCGCCGCCCGGGAGCGATTGCTCGAAGACCATTTTTATGTGCCGCTCGCCGAACTGGTCGCGATGGGCATGGACGATCTGCTAGCCGATTCGCGGATCGCCAGGATTTACAGCCAATCGGCCGGTTTGGCCACGT
>SXGT01343080.1_pt1 | contig 16410 bp, 13 predicted proteins | sample 3176221 | NCBI WGS metagenome assembly SXGT01 (sample SAMN11356862, study PRJNA531348) | freshwater metagenome | isolation source: freshwater sample F1-120 | place: China: Fuxian Lake, Yuxi | collected 2017-12-25 | reverse complement strand
CAACGCCGCCACCAGAAAGTGGTCGAAGAGTCACCCTGCCCTGCATTGACCGACGACGAGCGCGAGCGCATCTGCGAAAGCGGCAGGGCGTTTGCAGCGCAGATCGGCTACGTCGGAGCGGGAACGGTGGAGTTCTTGTTCGACCCGGTCTCCCGGCAGCACTACTTTTTGGAGATGAACACCCAGCTTCAGGTCGAGCACCCAGCGACAGAACTGGTCGTCGGCGCGGATCTGGTCGTGGCTCAACTCCGTGTGGCACGCGGCGAACGACTGATCGACATCTGGCCGGGCGGCCTGCAGCAGCGCGGCCACGCCATTGAAGTGCGCATCTATGCAGAGGATCCGAGCGCCGGCTACATCCCGCAAGTGGGACGGCTGCTGCGCGCGGACTGGCCGGATGCGCCGTTCGTGCGCACCGACGCCGGGTTTTGCGCCGGCGACGACGTGTCGATGCACTACGATCCCATGCTCGCCAAGGTTATCGCCTGGGGCCGCGATCGCACGGAAGCGACTGCCCGACTGCAAGCTGCTTTGGCCGAAACCGTCATCCACGGCGTTGGCACCAACCTCGGCTTGCTGCGGACGCTGCTGGCGGAGCAGGCGTTCGTGCACAATGACCCTAGCCACAGCGCCGCCCACACCACCTGGCTCGACGCAGCTTGGGGCGATGCCGCACCGGGCGCGCCGGACGAGGCCGATGGGACTGCGCTGAGCGCGCTTGCCCTGGCGGGTTCTGGCGGACCTTTGTTGCGATCCGCGGCAGGTGCAGCGTCTGGCGGCGGGGCGGCGCGCGTGCCGGAGATCTGGGCGTCGCTGGGCGGCTTTCGGCTGGGCGGGGAGGGCGCGTGAAGCGGCTGTTTCGCTCGCCTGCGGGTCGGCACCTGGAGGCGTCAACGCACCCGGCCGGCGCCGGGCATCGAGTTGAGTTGCGACAGGCGGATGAAGCGACCCAAGCCGATGTGGTTGGCCGCTGGACCGCCCAGGGCGACTTGCTGGTCGAGTCGAACGGCATTATTCGGCGGGTCGCCGTGACGGTGGCTCCAGGCGCGACGTGGCTGAGTCACCGCGGCCACACCTGGCGCTGGACGCCGGTCGAGGCGGCGCGGTCGGGCAAGGCCGCGCACGACGAGGCGATCTTGCGGGCGCCGATGACCGGCCGCGTCGTGCTGGTGCACGTGCAGCCCGGCGAAGCGGTGGTGGCGGGCCAGCCGCTGGTGGTCGTTGAGGCCATGAAGATGGAGCACGCACTGCGCGCGCCGCGCGACTGCACGGTCGCTCAGGTCTGGTGCGTGGTGGGTCAGTTGGTCGACACAGGCCAGGATCTGGTCGAACTGTCCGCGTAGGGAGAACGGCGTGAACGGCGAGCGCGTCGAAATTGTCGAGGTCGGCCCGCGCGACGGCTTGCAGAACGAGCGCGTGCGCATCCCGACCGCGACCAAAGTACGGTTCGTGCAGGCCCTGGCGGACGCCGGCCTGCGGCGCATCGAGGTGTCGAGCTTCGTGCATCCCAAGGCGATTCCGCAACTAGCGGACGCCGAGCAGGTTTTTGCGGCGCTGCCCGCTCTGCCCGGTTGTCGCCTCAGCGCTCTGGTGCCCAACGATCGCGGGTTGGAGCGAGCGCTGGCGGCTCAGGTGCGCGAGATTGCCGTCTTCACTGCCGCCACGGATACCTTCGTTCGGCACAATATCCACACTTCGCTCAGGGAGTCGCTCACCCACTTCGCGCCGATTGTGGGGCAGGCCAAGGGCCACGGCATGGCCGTTCGTGGCTACGTGTCGACGGTATTTGGGTGCCCTTACGAAGGCAAGGTCACGCCGGCCCAGGGCATTGCGGTTGCGCAGGCGCTGTTCGATCTCGGCTGCGACGAGGTCTCTATCGGCGACACGATCGGCGTGGCGACGCCGGGCGACGTGGCGCGCTGGCTAAACGAAGCAAAAACCGCTGGATTGCCATTTGGCAAGATTGCGTTGCACTTTCACGACACCCGCGGCACCGCGCTGGCCAACGTGCTGATCGGCGCACAGATGGGTATCCGCACGTTCGACTCGTCGGCTGGTGGGCTGGGCGGCTGCCCGTACGCGCCGGGCGCAAGCGGCAATCTGGCCACCGAGGATCTGGTTTTCGCGTTGCACGGCTTGGGCTATGATACCGGCGTTGCGCTCGACAAACTGGTTGAGGCCTCCAGCATCATCGCCACGCAGATCGACCACCTGCTGCCGTCGCGGTACTACCAGGCCGCGCGCGTCACGCCCTGCTTGCCGGCATAATCAAGTCGTCGGCACCGCGCCGTTGGCTTTGCCGCGCATCAACACCCAATAGACTGCGGCGGCCAGCAGTGTGCCGGTGAACCAGGCGTACGTGTACAGGCCAACGAGCGACTCTGGTGGACTGGCCCACACGTGAATCCCCTTGAGAAATCCCGGCAGGTTGGGCAGCAGGCCCACCACCAGTGCAACGATCGCGGCGACGTTCAAGCCTCCATAGCGACCGTTGGTACGATAAAGGTCTGGCACGTCGAGTTCAGTCTTGCGAATCAAGAAGTAGTCGGCCACCAGAATGCCGGCCACCGGCCCAAGCAGCGCTGACACGCCGCCAAGCCACCCGCCCAGGTAAGTCGCGGGGTCCTGCATCAGCTTCCAGGGCATGCACAAAATGCCGAGGATGCCAGTGATGAGCCCGCCGGTCTCAAAGCTGATCTTTTGCGGCGCCAGGTTGGCAAAGTCGTTGGCCGGGCTGACGACGTTGGCGGCGATGTTGACGCTGAGCGTGGCAATGACGATGCCGAACACGGCGATGACCGCCACGACCGCCCGCACCACGCTGTCCGCGATGAGCGGCGCTGTCAGGCCCTTGGGCGCATCTGGCGAGGTCAACTGCCCCAGCAAATACTCGGGATTCCACAGGTCGTTGATGTCCGCTTCGGGCAGCACTGCTTTGGACGCCGAGGTGATGACGAGCGCCATCGCCGAAAACGCGATCATTGTCGTCGGCAGCCCGAGCGTCTGGCCCAGCATCTGCTCCTTCTGACCCCGGCCGTACCGCGTAAAGTCCGGAATGTTCAGCGACAGCGTTGCCCAAAAGCCGACCATGGCGGTAAGCGCCGGCACGAACGCGGGCCAGAACTCAGATAAGTCTTTGTACTTCGATGGCTTGTCGAGTAGCGGCCCGGTTCCGCCGGCGCGGTCCACCACCCACCACAGCAGCGCCCCGGCGAGCACCAGCACGATGGGCGCGGCCCAGTTCTCGAAGATGCGCACCGCGTTCATGCCGCGGTAGATGATGTAGATGTTCATGGCCCAGAACACCATGAACGTGATAGCGCTCGACAGGCTGAGGCCGGCGAGGCTCAAGTCGCCACCCAACGTCTTGAACTCAGGCCAGAAAGTGGCGACAAAGGTTTTGATCGCCTCGCCGCCGATGTAGGTGTTGATGCCGAACCAGCCGCACGCGACCAGTGCGCGAATGATGGCGGGGATGTTGGCTCCGGTGGTGCCAAAGCTTGCGCGCGCCAGCACCGGAAACGGAATGCCGAACTTGGTGCCCGGGTGCGCATTGAGCAGAATCGGCACCAGCACGATGAGGTTGCCAAGGCCAATGGTCAACAGCGCCTGCCACCAGTTCATGCCGCTGGCGATGAGGCCGCCCGCGAGCGTGTAGGTCGGGATGCAGTGCGCCATGGAGATCCACAGCGCCGCGTAGTTGTAGGTCGTCCACACCCGCCGCGCAGCCGGCACCGGCGCCAGATCGGGGTTGAACAGCGGCGACGTCGCAATGTCAGCAGGCAACGTGGCCAGCGCCTCGCGCGCGAGTTGCGGATCGTGCATCGTCCCATCCTTGCCTTCGGCGCCTGCCGGAACGCGACAACCGTAACCGGCTTGGTTGGCGACGGCAAGAATGCAGTCGGCGTTGGACCAAGCGCCGCCGACTCGCGTGCTTGCGCGGTGCGCGGTGTCTGCGCCAAGCTACGGTGCTGGCCACTTGCCGTAGCAGAATCACCGTGAGTTCGACCCTGTTTGATCAATTCGTACGCTTGCAAGAGGTCGGTGAGCAACTGGCCGGCCAGCTTGCGCAGTGGGCTGAGCCCGAAGCCCGCCAGTCGCTGCTCGACCGCGTGACCGCTGAACTCGGTGAAGCTGCCCAGGAGGTCGCGTCGCTGCTGCTGTCGGGTGCGTGGCGCGCGCCGCCCGAAGAGGTCGAGCGGCGCTTTCGACTGCTGCTCGCCTCCAAGAACCTGTCGGAATACGGCGTCGATCCGTTCGGCTTTGCCCCCGACAGCATGCGCGGCTTCATCCCGTTTCTGGAATTCCTGCACCGCGTCTGGTTCCGTACCGAGGTACACGACGTCGCGCGCGTGCCGGACGGCAGATGTCTGGTTATTTCTAATCATTCTGGACAGTTACCGTTTGACGGTGCCGTTATCGGCGCTTCGCTGCTGATGGACCGCGATCCACCGCGCATCGTGCGATCGATGGTCGAGAAGTTCGCGACTTCGCTGCCGTTCTTCGGAACCTTCTGCAACCGCGCCGGTCAGGTCACGGGCCTTCCGGACAACTGCCGGCGGCTGCTGGAGGCCGACGAGGCCGTGCTGGTATTTCCCGAGGGCGCGCGCGGCATCAGCAAGCCGTTTCGCGAGCGCTACCGCATGACCGCATTTGGCCACGGCTTCATGCGCCTGGCGCTGGAGACCCGCTCGCCGGTGGTGCCTGTCGCTGTCATCGGCGCGGAGGAGCAGACCATCAACCTGTACGACGCCAAGGGACTGGCCAAGCTGCTGGGTGCCCCTTCGCTACCGGTCACGCCGCTCATGCCGCTCATCGGGCCGCTGGCGATGCTGCCGGCGCCGGTCAAGTACCGGGTGTACTACGGCGAGCCGATGTGGTTCGAAGGCGACCCGAACGACGACGACGCGGTCATCGCCGTCAAAGTTGCCGAGGTCAAGCGCACGATCGCGGCGATGATCGAGCGCGGACTGCAAGAACGCAAAGGCTTTTTCATCTAGGTCTCAATGGCGCGTCGCAAACACGTTTCGGTCATTACTGGTATTTCGGGTCGCCTGGGTCAATTGCTTGCGCGTCGGCTGCATCGGCTCGAGGGCGAGACGGTGTTGGGCATCGATCGGCGGGCATTTTTGCGCAAGCCCGCAGACGTCGAGCACTTTCGCATCGACATTCGCCGCAAGGCCGCGGAGGACGTGTTCCGCACCCGCCGCGTCGACGTCATTTATCACCTGGGGGTGATGCACGACCCGCGCAAGGACACCAGCGAACACCACAGCTGGAACATTCTGGGAACCAAACAGATTCTGGAGTTCGCCAAGCGCTACGACGTGCCCAAAGTCGTCATGCTGTCGACCGGTGACGTGTATGGCCCGCAGAGCGACAACCCGGCCTTCATCGCCGAGGACGCGCCACTGCTTGGTGCGCAGCGGTTCGCCGGCATGCGCGATCTGATCGCCGTGGACATGTTTGCCCAGTCATACTTCTGGAAAAACCCGGAGATCGAGACGGTGGTGCTGCGCCCCGTCCACATCCTTGGCGCTGTGCGCAACGCGGTGTCGAATTACCTGCGGCTGCCGCGGGTTCCGGTGCTGCTTGGCTTTGACCCGATGGTCCAGGTGCTGCACGAAGAGGATGCGGTGTCCGCGCTCATCGCCGCCGCTCGGCCGGGCGTGCGAGGCGTTTTCAACGTCGTCGGCCCTGATGCGCTGCCCCTGCGTAAGCTGGTGCAGATCGCCGAGCGACCGACCATCGAAGTGCCGCACGTGGTGCTGCCGGGCGTGGCGCGGCGGCTGTTCCAGTTCCGGATTGCGGATTTTCCCGCCGCCGAGCTGGACTACATCCGCTACACGGCGACACTGGACGGCACTCGCTTGCGCGACTTGACCCGCTGGCGACACGCGTTTTCTGTGCACGAGGCGGTTGCTGCCGCGCAAGGTCGCGGCGTGTACGACGGCAGTCAGAAGCCGGTCGCAGGCTAATCAACAGGGATCAGCCCGCGCAAGTTCGCCTTGTCAATGGCCGACGTAGGTACCGCTGCGCTCGATCTCCGTGCGCTCCCACTTCGCCAGGATTTCCATCACCTTGGCTTCGAGCTTTGCCGGGTCGATGCGCTTTTCCTGCCGCGCGTCACCTTCGCTTTTGGTCGGAATCGTCGAAGGCGGCGCGCCCTCTGCGACCGGCGCAGACCCGCCCTCTTTGGTCCGGAACACACGCTGCTCCGCTTCGCGTGCGATCTTCTCGTGCTCTTCTTCTTGCGCTGCGTCTTCGTTGCCGGACTTGCGCTGATTGAGCAGCGGTCCGCCCGAAAAGCTGCTCGGAATGCCGCCACCTGCCATCGGCGCCACACCGCCCGGCATCGACGTTGGCGGTGCGATGTGCGCCAGTTCGTGGGCAAGCACGGCCAAACCACTCTGCGAGTGCGGATCGAACTCACCGCGGCCGAAGAACACATCGGCATCGCCCAGCGCAAACGCGCGCGCAGTCAGCGCATCGGCTGCGGATTGCGCCTTGGTGCCGCGGTGGATGCGCACATCCGCGAGGCTCTCGCGCCGAAAGCCCATGTTGGAGAGGCGGTCGATGAGCCCACGATCGAGCTTGGTCGGCGCGGCGTCGGCGAGCCACCGGGCGCCGATACCCGCATAACGCTGAGCCAGTGTCTGGCCCATCGACGCCGACTGCATTCCGGCCAACTGGGCAGCCAGGGCCCCCGGGTCCGCACCGCGCTCTGCCGCTACGTCTGACGCTTGCGCCTGGAGTTGCAGCAGTTCATCGTCGCGATTGGCAGCCATCTCGTCCTCGCATTGGCCCGCGGAGCGCAAGCCGCAGCCAGCCTACCGTAGCAGCGCAACCGTGCGACGCAAAGCCCGTAGTGGGGCGACCGCTGCCGTGTGGGGTCTGGTGACCACAGGCGTGGCGCCAGACTACAAGGACATCGCCTCGATGCGAAACGCGCCGCCCGCATTCAGGTCGCGCCGAAACGTAATCGGCGGAGCCATACGCCGGCCATGCCGGACCAGCATGTGCGCTTTGACCTGCTCCGTGCGCTGCTCGATGCGATCGGGAATCAGGCGCTCGAAGTCAAACGACCCTGGCGCGACCGGATCGGCGAGATAGTCGCGGACGCGTCCCACGAACGGCGCCCACTTGTACCGGCGAAGCTCGATGTTGAGCAGGGGCGAGCCCTGACGATCGGTGTGCACCAGGGCCTTGAAGGCCTCGAACTGAGCGTCAGCGGCCTCACCTTCGAGCCCCACGGTCTGCAGGCCAAGCGCAAACAGGGCCTGAGTCAGCCGGCGCAGTTCGGCAACCGCGTCGGGCAACGCTGCCTGCGAGACTGCGGGCACCACGATGGCAGCCGCGACCACGGGCGCCACGGCGGGAGCCGATGCGCTGGCCTGGCCGCTCTCGAGCGCCGCGACGCGGGCCGTCAACGCTGCGACTTGTTCTGCCAGCTGCTGCAGGCTGAGCGTGGACGTCGCCTCCGCGGCGACGGCTTCGGGTTGGGTGTCGGACATGTACACCGCGCGTGCACCCTAGATCGGGCGTGCCCACAGGCTACTACGGCGATGGCGATTTGGCACGCGCTGGCGCAACACTCAGTTGGCCGTCGGTTTGGGCCGCTTGCCGAGGCACATGACGTAGTCGGCCGCCCGCAGCAGCTGGTAGTCCGGCTGGATTTGCGGCTTTGGATCGCGCTTGGCAACGGCATCGGCCTTGCCCGTCTGCGTGACGCACTGGTTCAGCTCCGCAAGACTTCCTTGCCACGGCGACGGGCTGCGTCCTTGCAGCGGCACCAGGTGGTTGTTCAGGTTCTCTTCACGGAACCCAACCGGCATCTTGCCGTCCACGAGCGGCGCAACCTCAACGTCAGGCTGCACGCCGATGACCTGCAGTGTGTAGCCGCTCGGCGCGTAATAGCGGGCCACAGTGAGCTTGATGTAGTAGTCGTAGTGCAGCGCAGGCTCATACAAGGTCTGAACGCTCGCCTTGCCAAAGGTGCGCGCACCCACCACCAGCGCCCGCCCGTTGTCCTGTAGCGCGGATGCCACAATCTCGGACGCCGAAGCCGAACCGTCGTTGACCAGCAAGACCAGCGGAAATGTGTAGTCGGTCGGCCGGCTCGAAGCCTCGTGCACTTCTTCGTCGCGACCGCGGCTGCGCACACTGACAATGCGGCCCGACGGCATGAAAGCGTCGCCAATCTCGATAGCTTTGTTCAGCAAACCTCCGGAGTTACCGCGCAGGTCTAAAACCAGGCCCTTGAGTTTGCCGTCGGGCGCCTGAGCTGCGAGCTTGTCGATCATGGCCCGCAGGTCCTTGGTGCTGTTAGGAATAAACCCGGTCATCTTGACATGCGCGACCCCAGGTGTGTCGGGCAAGAGCTTGCCATCCACGTTCTTGATCTCGATGTTCTCGCGGGTGATGACGTAGTCCTTGGGTTCCGGGTCGCTCTCGCGGGTGATAGTGAGCTTGACCTGGGTGCTGCGCGGTCCGCGGATCATCTTGACGACTTTGTTCAGCACCATGCCGCCGACGTCGACACCGTCCACCTTTTGGATGACATCGCCGGCACGGATGCCGGCCCGCCAAGCAGGGCGACCTTCCATGGGGTTCTCGACGATGGTCTGGTCGTCGCGCTGGGTGAGCACGGCGCCGATCCCCTCAAAGCTCGAATCCTGGGTCTTGTCGGTCGAGTCGTCCCAGGCCTTGCGCGGGATGATTGCCGAGTGCGGGTCGAGCGCGTACAGAAAGCCGCTCGCTGCGGCCTGCCAGGCCCGGTTGGTATCGGGCAGCGGCCGCGGCTTTTCGGGTTCCTTGGCGGCATCCTTCGTTGGCGCGGTCTTGGCAGCCTCCGCTGCGGCAGGATTGGCCGCAGCCGCTGGCGCGCCGTCCGCTTGCGGGATCGCCCCGGGCTTGGTCGCCTCCGCAACGCGCACCGGAGCCGCCTTGCCCGCCGCCTTGGCCGCGCGTGCTTCGGCGTGGATCTGCTTGATGCGCGTGCCGACATAGGCCATGGTGCACTCAAACTGCGGCCGGTCAAAGGCAATCGCCTGCCAGGTATCGTGGTAGAGCCGGGTGCGCGCCTTTGAGCGGTCGCGCAACGCCTTGACCTCGTCATCGCTCAGGCGACCCTTCTTGCGCACGGGTCGCTTGGCCTTGAGGTAGTCATCGGTCGGCAACTTATGCAGCACTACCCCGGCCATGCCCTGCCCTTTACAAACGAACGGCTCGGTCTTGCCGTCCAGACGCCCTTCCTCGTCAGCCGTGCCTGCGCGCGCCTTGTGAAAGGCCTCTGGCAGCAGTTCTTCGCCGGGCTCCAGACTCAGCAGCGCAAAGTTCGCCGCCTCGATCCAAGCCATGTGCTTATCCGGCTTGGGGTCGATGTAGCGCACGTCGACGTAGTCGAGCACCTCGTCAAAGTTGGTCACGTCAAAGGTCACCCCCTTCCAGTAGTCGCGGTCATCGGCGCCCTCATCGGCTTGGGCCACGTTGTCGCCGTCTTCACCCTCGTCGCCGTCAGAAGCGGCGCGCGGAGCAACGGGCCGAGCGCGCGGGGGCGGCACAGCGGCAACTCGATCTGGCGCGGAGTCTGCGACGGGCTCGCTGGTCGCTGCAGCTGCGGCTTTGGCTGGTTGAGCGGGTGCACTAGCCGCAGGCGTTTCCTGCCGCTTGCAAGCAGCGCAAGCGATCAAAGCAGCGGCTACGTACGCGACCTGCAACCCGCGATTCGCGCCTGCAAAAGTCAGCCATGCATTGTTACGATGCAAAATCACTGTGTTTCTCCTACCGTCGGTCGGGGCGCTGAGGGCGCCGTTGCAAGCGTGCCAGCCGCCAACCGAGCACGCAAGCGCAGGGTTTCTGGCTCCGCGAACACCTGGCGCAGCCGCTGTGCATCGGGCCGGTTGCGCGAAAGGCCGCGCCGCAGCTGGCGAACCCGCTCGATCGCATCCAGGGCGCGCATCTGTGCCGACGCGCCGCGGCGACCCGCCAGGACATCCGCAGCAGCGGCGCGCGCCTGACGCCAGACGTCACGGCGACGGCACACCAAAAACAAGTCCACGCCCGCCTCCAGCCCCTGCACCACGCAGGCGCCGGGGTCCAACACCTTGGCGATGCCCTGCATTTCCAGGTCGTCGCTGACCACGACGCCCCGGTACCCGCAGTGGACGCGCAGCAACGGTCCCAGGATCTCCGGCGCCAGTGTCGCCGGCACGCGCGGGTCGATCGCAGGAAACAGCACGTGCGCGGTCATGACCAGGCGGAGGTCTTCGGCGAGCCGCAAGAACGGCATCAACTCGACCGCCTTTAGCCGGTCGAGATCGTGACGCAACACTGGCAGGTCGAGGTGACTGTCGGTGTCGGTATCGCCGTGGCCAGGAAAGTGCTTGCCGCAACCCGCGACGCCCTCCTGCTGCATCGACCGCAGCACGATACCGGCGAGGCGCGCCACCTGCTCGGGTTCGCGCGCAAAGGCGCGGTCGCCGATGATTGGGTTGGCCGGATTGGTGTCGACGTCGAGCACTGGCGCGTAGTCGACGTTGAAACCAGCAGCAGCCAGTTCTCGGCCGAGCTGCCGACCGACTGCGGCCAACAGTTCGGAATCGTTGGTGTCGCCTAAGAGGCGCATCGGCGGAAACAACGTGAACGGCGCACGCAATCGCGCGACGGCTCCGCCCTCTTGGTCAACGCTGCACACCGGCGGCAACCCACCCGGCTGTGCATCCGCAAGGGCATGAATCTGAGCCGTGTGGGTGCACACGTGGTCAATGTCTACGATGCCAGCCGCGTCGTAGCGCAAGTTGCGGCGAAACAAGATGACGCCGGCAAGCCCCTGCCGCAGATCTTGCGCGTAGTCGTCGGGAACGCTTTCGCCCTCGTAGCCGACCACGAACAGCTCGAGCGCGAGCAGGTCAGCTTCGCTGGCCAAAAGCGCCACGCCCGTGCGGGCCTTGTTCAGAGGATCCATGCGTTGCGCTCCAATGGGCGTTGCCGCCGCCTGGGATTGTGTCCGCGATTGGGCTGCTTTGCGAAAAAAGGCCGGCAGCCGCCGTGCGTCAACGGGGCGATCCGACGCGCGGGTCCAGCAGATCGCGCAGCCCATCGCCAATCAGGTTGACTGCAGAGACAAGCACAAGCAGTGCGCCACCCGCGGCAGCCAGCACCCAAGGCGCTTGCAGCACGACTGCGGCACCCTGCTCGAGCATCGCGCCCCACGACGCGAGGCCCTGTGGACCGAGTCCCAAAAAGCTGAGACTGGCTTCGGCAAGGACGCCGGTGGCGACCGCCAATGTGCCCTGGACCAGCATCGGCCCTGCCAATTCGGGCAGCACGTGCACAGTCAGCACGCGCCAGTGCGAGGCACCCAAACAGCGGGCAGCAACGACGAAGTCGCGGCGGCGAGCCGAATCAGCAAGCGCGCGCGCCAGCCTTGCGTGACCCGCCCAGCCGGTTGCCGCCAGCGCCACGATCAGGGTGCCCAGGCCCGGCCTATCGGCGACAAAGCCGATGAGCAGAGCTAGCAGCAAGCCCGGAAAACACAACAGCGTGTCGCACGCCCACCGCACTACCGCGTCGACGCGGCCGCCAAAGTACCCAGCAGCCATGCCAATGGCGGTGCCCAACGACACCGACAAGCCGGCGTAACCTAGGCCAACCAGCAACGCCAACTGGGCCCCGGCCGCGACCTTGGCCGCAACGTCGACCCCTTCGTCGTCGGTGCCCAGCCAGTGAGCAGTACTCGGCGCCACCAGCACATCCGCAGTCGCGCGATCAACAGACCACGGGACCAGCCAAGGGCCGACAACACCGACGGCCGCAATCGCGGCCAGTCCGGCAAGACCCCACCGCAATTCGGCGCTGCGGCAGGCGAAAGAGGCTTTCATGGGTCTGCCGCCGGTCGCCGCAGCCGCGGGTCAAGCCAGGCGGCCATGGCGCCACTGGTATGCATGGCCAGCACATAAAGCGCGCCGATGGTCAGCACGCAACCTTGCACGACGGCGTGGTCGCGCGCGGCGATGCCATCGAGCAGCAGCGTGCCCAACCCTTTGCGGCCAAATATTTTTTCGGTAACCAAGGCCCCGCCCAGCAGAGCGGCCAACTGAAGGCCAAGCAGCGTAACGACTGGCAGCAGCGCATTGGGCACGGCATGGCGCCAGAGCACCCGGCGCTCATCGGCGCCTCGAGCCCGCCACGCGTTGGCCATGTCGCTGCCCAAAGCCTCGACCAACGACGACCGCAGCAGCCGCGCCAACCGCCCAGACAAGGCAAAGCCGATGACCAGCGCCGGCAAGGCCAGCGCTGCCAGCGGATGCGCGTCGTGCGCGGGCGTTGGTGCCCAACGCAACACCACGGCAAACACAAAAATTGCCAGCGGCCCAGACACGAACGCTGGCAGCGAGACGCCCAGCAGCGACCAGATCCGCGCCAAATGGTCGGGCCAGCGGCCGCGCCAGCAAGCGCCGATAATGCCGAGCGGCAACGCGAAAGCAATGGCCGCCGCCAGCGAGGCCAGGGCCAGCGCCAGGGTCGACGGCAACCGGTCGATGATGAGTCCAGAGACAGGCACGGGTTGCCCTGCGACCGCGCGCGACGTGCCGAGCGTGCCGTCGCCGATCTCGCCGAGCATGGCGCCGAATTGCTGCCACAGGGGGCCGTCCAAGTGCAATTGATGGCGCAGCGACGAGCGCTCCGCTTCCGTCGCCGTCTCGCCCAGCAAGTGGTCGATCGGGTCACCGGGTGCGGCGCGCACACCGAGAAAGACCAGGGTGACAATGCCAAGCAGCAGGCCTGCGGTGCGCAAGGCTTGCGCTAGGAACTGACCGATCGCTGCGACCATCGCGGGCCGTTCGCTGCGGCTAAGTGGCTATTGGCACTTGTTGAGTAGGCTATGCATGGCGGCGTCGTCAAAGCCTGCGTCCACCGCTGCCTGTGCCGCCTTGAGGCAATTGCCCTTGTCGCCCTTGCCCCAATAAGCTTTGGCAAGCACCGTGTTGGCCTTCTTGTAGCCGCTCTTGATCGCCTGCCGACCCAGCGACACGGCTTTGTCCCACTCGGAGGAACCCAGAGCCTCGCGGGCTTCGTCGTACAGTTCCTTTCCCGACTTGGCGCCGGTCGGTTCCGGCGCTTTGACTTCTTCTTTGGGCGGCTTGGCTTCTTTGGGTTCAGGCGCTTTGACCTCCTTAGGCTGCGTCGGGGCGGACGACGGGCTGCCGGATTTCCTGCGGATCTTGGCCTTGGCGGCATCCACCAGGGACGCTGCCGCATCGCGCATCGGCGATCCGCTCGGCGCCCCGGCAAGCACCTCAGCGGCCAGATCGAGCGTCTTGGTCGGATCCTTGTCCAATTCGGCTTCTGCCTTCTGCAGCTTGCGCTTCTGCGTGACCAGTTGTTGCAATTCCGCGTGCTTGGCCGCGATAGTGGCACTGCCGGGGTTTGAGATCTTGGCGGCCTCCAGAATCGCAGCGGCTTCTTCGTACTTGCCTTCGTCGACCTTGGTCTGCACGGTCGCCATCAGCTGATCGCCAACCGCGACTTTGGGCGCCGGATCTTCAGCTTTGGGCTCAGCGGCTTTCGGCTCTGCGGCCTTGGCCTCGACCTTGTCCTCGGCAGCCTTTTCCGGGGCTTTCTCTTCGGCCGGAGTTGGCTTGTCGACATTGCCCGCACCTGCTTTGTCGTCGGCGACCACCGGCTTGGTGCCCTCGTCGCCCTTTTTGCCACTCAACACCACGGCGGCGATGACACCCAGGATTACGAGCAACACAACCCCACCGGCAAGCACGAGCGCGCCGCTGCCTTTTTTGCCGCCCGCGGCCGGCGCCACCGAACCGGAAGCGGCCTTCGCGCCGGCAGCCAGGAAGCGCAAGCTGACATGCCCAAGCTCGACGCGGTCGCCCGAGCGGACCTCTGACTTGCTATAGGGCTCGCCGTTAACCTTGATGCCGTTGGCACTGCCGAGATCGAGCACCTGCCAGGTGCCGTCGGTCAGACGCGTGAGCCGCGCGTGTTCCTTGCTAATCGATCGGTGGTCGATCACCAGATCGGCATTCTCGCGCACGCGGCCGATGACAACGGGCGTCTTGGTGATGCGCAGCTCGAGGCCACGCAGGTTTTCCGACTCAACCACCAACCGCGGCTGAGCCGCCTCGGCAATGGCCTGGCTGGGCGCCGCCGCCTCTTTGTTTAGCAGCGACGAGATGTCGGCGAGGTTTACGATCGCTGTCGCGCCATCCGGAGCCTTGCCCTTGCTGGCTTGAGGTGCCGCCGAGCGCGCGTCGCTTGCCGGACTGCCGGAGGGGTCCTTGAGCGCGTTGTCGCGGCGCGAGGCACCGCCGTCCTCGTTGATGAGCTCCAGCTTGTAGTCGCCGACCTCGATGACGTCGCCCGGCTGGACCTCGGTCCGCTCGCGCAAGAACAAGCTGTTGAAGCGGGTGCCGTAGGTTGCGGCGACGTTTTCGATCCACACCTGACTGTTCTTGGCGAGCACGCGCGCGTGTTGCCGCGACACGTTGCGGTCTGCCAGGCAGATCTGGTTGGCGTCGTCACGGCCGATGCTGTATTCGCCGTCTTTTAGCGGCACGTAGTGGGTGCGGCCCTCAAAGTCGTGAATCGCTAGCTTGAGCATGGGCGCCACGTTACTCCAGACCCGCGGTGACTTGCCGGCGATGCCGGCCCTGCCACGCTTGCGTTTGCCAAAGGGCTGACCGGTTGCGACCGGCCAGGCTGAACCCAGGCGTTTGGGCGACCGCGAGCCGGAACCCTCCAGCCTGGCGGACGCTACCGATTTCTGTCCCGACCGTCCTGCCGATCCGGCGTACGCAGCCAGTCTCTGCGCCACCAAGTGGGGCTCGAAGCCCCCACAACCGACTCGTTCGACGCGCGAACGACTGCCACGATCGATCCGGCTGTCGCCGCAGGTCCGCCGCCGCCGCACTAGGGCGCAGCCAACCAGCAGCACAAAAGCGGGCTCGCCGCTGCATTTTGCCGTCGGCGCCACGGGACAGCCACGCGACAGCGCCTCGATCCTAGCACGGGCAAGGGGGAGCGACAAGGACACGCGTTCGCGGTGCAAGCGCCGATGCAGAAAGGGAAAACAGTCATGCAGCGTCGGCCTTCTGGCTCGGTGTTGACATGTCAGCGGCCCCACGCTCACGCTGCCCGTCGATGGCAGACGCAGCGCCAACGACCCTGGCAGAAACCACGCAGGCCTGGAGCGCAACAATGGCGCCATCTGCGCCAGTGCGGGTCGGCTTGCTCATCAACCCGCATGCCCGAGTCACGCGCAAAGCGCCGCTGCGCCAACGGCTGACGACGCTGCTGAGCGCCCCGCACGCTTGGGTCGAAACGCCCGACTTGGGCTCGCTGCGGCGCGGGCTGAGTCGGCTGCTGGTCGAAAACGGCGCCAATGTGCTGGCGATTTGCGGTGGCGACGGCACAGTGCATCACGTGGTCAACGCGTTGCTGGGGTTGGCCGCCGAGATTCACGGCGACAGTCCAACGGTCTTGCCGCTTCCTCGCCTGTTGCTGCTCAATGGGGGAACGCTGAATATCGTCGGCCGTACCTGCGCGATCCACGGGCCGCCGGATGAGACGCTCGGACGCTTCTTGCGGTATTTCGGCGACGCACCGCTGTCGCGCGTGCCAGCGCGCAGACTCAGTCTGCTCGCGGTTCAGTGGCGCGTCGGCGACGCGTGGACGCCAGTTCGCCATGGTTTCGTGTTTGGCTCCGAGGTCGCCTACCACGCCATCGGGCTGTACGAGCGCTTTGGAGCTGGCTACGCCGGACTGTCGCGGTTTCTCGCGGAGTTGGGCCGCGGCGCTCTTTTCGGTAGCGCGTTGTGGCGGGCAGAACGCTGGAAAATGGGCCCGTTCGACGAAATGCTGTGCATCGATGGCCGGGAGTTTACGCCGTACACAGGCGTGGCCGCTTCGACGGTTGACCTGACTTTGGCAATCGGAGCGGCGCGCGCGATTCGCCGCGAGCTGTATCAGCCCGGCTTTTCGGTCCGCGTCGTCGAAGCCCTGCAACCAGCGGCACTGCTGCGGCTGGTGCCGGCGCTGATGTCCGATCGGCAAGTTCAAGGCCTGGTCGACCTGCCAACCGCGTTTCACATGGACCTGTGCGGGCCCTACACGCTGGACGGTGAACTGTTTCACCAGCCCGACGCGCCCGAACGTCGCGTGCCGCTGCGGGTTCAATTGGCGGAGGCGCGGCTGCAGGCGGTGCCCGGCGAATGGACCGCGGACGAGTGGTGAACGGGCTTCGTTGCCGCGATGGGCGCAAATCCAAACCCGAGCGCCCATTCTTTTTTAGGTTTGTAATTTCAAGCCATTGGCTAGCGGCCTTGGCGGCGCATCGACCGCCTGGCGGAAACTTTCATCCCAGGTATCCGACGCCCATGCACAACGCAGCCT
>SXGT01221338.1_pt1 | contig 16413 bp, 11 predicted proteins | sample 3176221 | NCBI WGS metagenome assembly SXGT01 (sample SAMN11356862, study PRJNA531348) | freshwater metagenome | isolation source: freshwater sample F1-120 | place: China: Fuxian Lake, Yuxi | collected 2017-12-25 | reverse complement strand
GACGCGCCCGCCCTCCGCCGGGCGGACATCGGGGTCGCGATGGGGCGGGCCGGGACGGACGTCGCTCGGGAAGCGGCGCACATGGTGCTGCTCGACGACAACTTCGCGACCATCGTGGCGGCGGTCCGGGAGGGGCGCCGGATTTTCGACAATATCCGGAAGTTCATTCGCTACGCGCTCGCCTGTAACTCCGCCGAAATCTGGACGCTTTTTCTGGCGCCCTTTCTCGGACTGCCCATCCCTCTCCTCCCGATCCATATCCTGTGGATCAACTTGGTGACCGATGGGTTACCGGGCCTCGCCCTGGCGGCGGAGCCCGAGGAAGAAGGAGTCATGGCCCGGCCGCCGCGGCCCCCGAGTGAGAGCATCTTCGCCCACGGACTGTGGCAGCATGTCGTGTGGGTCGGCCTTCTAATGGGCGGGGTGACCCTCCTCACCCAAGGGTGGGCCTATCATACCGGTACCGCTCATTGGCAGAGCATGACCTTCACGGTGCTGGCCGTTTCCCAACTCGGCCATGCGCTCGCCATTCGCTCGGAACGGGACTCGACTTTCCGGCTCGGGTTCTTCTCGAACCTCCCGCTGTTCGGCGCCGCCGTGCTCACGCTCGGGCTCCAGTTCGCCACCCTGTATGTTCCCGCGCTCAATCCAATCTTCAAGACTGAGCCGCTGACGGCGGGCGAACTCGGCCTCTGCCTCGGATTGTCGACCGTGGTCTTCTTTGCCGTCGAAGCGGAGAAGTGGATGACACGACGGAAGTGGATCTTCCAGGAAGGGTCCGTGACGTGAGCCCGCGCCTTTACCCCGCCCGCCAGCGGACCCGGAGCTCCGCCGGCTTCCGAAACTCATAGCCGGCCGGACGGGCCGGATGCTCGGCGTCCAGGCGAAGTTCCGGGAGCCGGTCGAACAATGCCGCCAGCGCCTCCTCCGCTTCCGCACGGGCCAGGTGGGCCCCGAGACAGAGATGCCGGCCCAAACCGAATGACACGTGGTCGGCTGCGTTGGGCCGATGGATGTCGAACCGGTCGGGATCGGCGAACGTCGCTGGATCCCGGTTGGCCGCGCCGAGCATGCATTGGACCGGATCACCCGCCCCGATCATGACGCCGCCTAACTCGAGATCGTGGGTCGCATACCTGGTACAGCTCTGAACCGCGGGCTCCCACCGAAGGCTCTCCTCCACGGCGGCCGTCCACCCCCCGGGGGCCGTCCGAGCCCAAGCCAGCGCCTCCGGGTGGGTCAACAGAGCCCAGACGGTGTTGGCGATGGTCGCGTCGGTCGTTTCGATCCCGCCGAACAAGATGATCAGGGCGTTCGACAGGATCTCCTCATCGGAAAGCCGGTCCGCCGCGTGGATCAGGCTCGAGAACAGCCCCGCACCGGGCTCCGCCGCCGCGCGGGCGAGTAGCGGCTGCATGGCGGATCGGAACTCAGCAGCGGCCATCTGGCCGCGAAGCCGGGCCTCGGGATCGGCCGTGAAGTTAGCCAGCGCCCGGGCAAACCGTTCGTACCACTCCAGAACGACCGGATGAAACTCGTCGGGAATGCCGAGCACCGAGCCGACGCTCGCCACGGCGAGCGGTCCGGCGAGCGCCTGACGAAGATCGGCCCGGCCCCGCCACTCGAACGCCAGAATCAACCGGTCGACCTTGGCCGCCACCACGCCCCGCCACTCCTCGGCCACCACTCGCTTTGAGAACGGGTGGATGCACGCCGCCTTGGCCCGCTTCTGCTCGGGGCCATCTTGGGCCAGCATCTGGCGGCCGAAAATGTCGCCGATCGGCGAGCGGGGATGGTCGGTCGTGAACCGCTCCGGATCTCGCAGCACCCCGACCACATCTTCCCGCCGGGTGACCATCCACATCCCGATTTCCTCGAACCAGGCAACGGGCATGGTGGCCCGGAGCCGGGCCAGCGCCGGGTAGGGATTATCGCTCAGCTGATACAGACTGATTGGGGCAATCGGGTGGCGGACTCGTTCGGGGGCGGTCATCCGCGCTTCCGGTTCAAGCTGAGTGTGCCTCGGGCGGCTTCGATCCCGTCGAGCTGGAGTTCCAGCCCCACTTCGAAGTCGGCCTCGAGGTCGATTGGCGCCGGGCCGGAGAGCGCGGCCCGAAGGAGGGGGTAGGGCGTGCCCGGCGCTCGGCGTTCGGCACTCGGCGCTCGGCTTTCCGTGGCGGGCGTCCGGTTTTCGGGCCGGCTGGCCCGGAGCATCAGGGCGGTGCCGAGGGCGAAGGCCTGGAGCATCCGGAAGATCCGGTGCGCGTCCGGGGGGGCGAAGCCGGCCCGACTAATGAGACGGACCATCCCCTCCCCCGCTGACCGACCGCGAGGGGTGTCCAACGGGGTGGTCAACATCAACGGGACGGCGTTCGGATGTTGGACGAGGACGCGCCAGAATGCCCGCATGGCGTTCCCCAGATCCGCGCGCCAGCCGCGGTTCGCGGGCCTGAAGACGATTTCCCCAAGGACCCGGTCGGCGATCCCGGCATGGAGGTCCGCCTTGCTCGGACAGTAGCGATAGAGTGACATGGCCTCGACGGAGAGCGACTCACCCAGACTCCGCATCGTCAGCGCCTCGAGACCGTGCTGGTCCACCAACGCCAGCGCCGCGGCGAGGACTCGGTCTCGGGTCAGGGCCTGGCGGGGCACTGCGGTTCGGGGCACGACACCCTCCGGCGGTAGCGGGACTGAAACTTACGTTGTAAACTTACGTAGTAAGCCCACGTTCTGCCAGTCTGCTTCCCGTTCCCGCGCCGGAGTGTGCATGACCGCGACCCTGATTCGAACCCGGCGGCTCACCAAGAGCTACCAGAGTGATGCCGCCCCCGTCTTCGGGCTCCGCGAAGTCGACCTCGATGTCGAGCCGGGTGAGTTGCTCGTCTTGATGGGAAGTTCCGGCTCCGGCAAATCGACCCTGCTCTACTTGATCAGCGGCCTCGAACGCTCCACCGAGGGAGAGATCCACTTCGGTGACCAACGGGTCGACACCATGAATGAGACCGAGTTGTCGCTCCTCCGGCGGACCGGGATCGGCTTCGTGTTCCAGGCGATCAACCTGATCCCCCACCTGAGTCTGTTCGAGAACGTGGTCCTGCCCGGGTACCTGGTGGACACCGACCGGGCGAAAGTCGATGCCCGCGCCCGGGAGTTGTTCACCACGTTAGGGATTGCCCAACTCGCCACCCGTTTGCCCGCCCAAGTTGCGGGCGGCGAGCAACAGCGCGCCGCGATCGCCCGGGCCATGATCAACTCACCCCGCGCCCTCTTGGCCGACGAGCCGACCGGGGCGCTCAACTCCGCCGCCGGAACCGCGGTGCTCGAGAGCTTCAGAGCCATCAACCGGGAGGGCCAGACCATCGTCATGGCCACCCATGAGGTGAAATCGGCGTGTATCGGTGACCGAGTCCTGTGTCTTCGGGACGGGCAGGTCCGGGGCGAATCCCGACTGAAGGATGCGGCCATGCCCGCCGCCGAGCGGGAAGCCGCGGTCCTGGCGTGGCTGGTCGGACAGGGCTGGTGACCGGGATGCGGAGCGTACTGCTGATGGCGCTGTCCAACCTCCGGCGCCGGAAGGGCCAGGGGCTGTTGGTCGGCACGATCATGACCCTCTCGGTCCTGCTGTTTGCCACCGGCGTCGGCGTGATGCGGGAGATCGACGGCCCGGTCAACACGATGCTCGAGGCGCAGCGGGGATCTCATTTCACCTTGACCTTCGATACCCGGATCCATGACCTCGACTCGGTTCGGTCGTGGTGGGCCGCCCGCCCCGAGGTCGACGCCGTGACCGATGGCCTGCCGGTGATCAGTCTCCGGGAAAGTTCGTTCTTCCGAGGACGACAGCTGAGTCAGTACGTCAATATGACGGAACGGCCCCGCCGGGCCTCGAACCAGGATTTGCTTCGGATCGTCGACGGCGGGCCTTCGGCCGGCCCGGGGCCCGGCGAACTCTGGATTCCGACCGCGCTGGCCCAGGACGCCGGCATCCACGCGGGAGATACCCTCGAGATTCCCACGGCCGACGGCCTCGAACCCTTCGTCATCGGTGCGGTGGTGGTCGACCCTCAATTCAGCGCTCCGTTCACCAACCCGACCCGCGTTTGGGTCGGAGCCGGCCAATTGCCAACCCACTTCCAAAGCCCCCGCCTTGCCGGCGCCACGGTCGGTGTTCGTCTCAGAAGCCTCGCTGGATCGGAGCAGCTCTGGGACCAATTCGTCCGGGACCAAGGCGGGGTCTACAGCGGTTCAGTCTACGATCACGCGGCGGTGCTCGCCGGCTACACCGCCCCCTATGCCATCATGGCGGCCATGATCTTGGCCTTCTCGGTCCTCGGCTTTCTGGTGGCGCTGTTCGCGATTCAGGGCACGGTCACCAGTTCGATTCTCGCCGATTTCAAGACGATCGGAATCCTCCGGGCCCAGGGCTTCACGCCGAAAGACGTTCGGCGGGTCTACGAGATCCAGTATCTGCTCCTCGCCGGAGTGGCCCTGCCCCTCGGTGTCTTGCTGGGAATCGTCGTGGTCCGGAACACCATCGGCTTGCTGACCCGCCCGGTTGCCACGCCGGTCGCCAGCGGCCCCCTCTTGGTCCAAGGCGTTGCCATTCTGCTCCTGTTTCTCGGTCTAGTGTACCTGTTCGTGGTCCGGGTGGCCCGAACGGCGGCGAGGGTCCGCCCGGCGGACGCGATTCGTTTTGGAGCGGTCGCCAATCAGAAGGCCCCGTCCACAGGTGTGCCGATCCTCCGTCTGCGGGCGCTTTCGGTCCCGCTGATCGTCGCGGTCAAGAGTCTGATGCTCCAAAAGGGCCGAGCGGTATTCCTGGCGGTGGCCGTACTCTTCGCGACCGTGGCCGCGCTGCTGGCGATCAACCTCGATCATTCCTTCGGAAAGATGCGGACCGACCTCGCCCGCTTCGGATTCGATGCCGCCGACGTGAGGGTGAGCCGGGTCGGCCGGCGGTTCAGCATGCGGCACGCGGACCTGATGGCGGCGTTCGCGAGCCGCCCGGAGGTGAAGGCCGTTGCCACCTGGGACGGCATCGACGGCACGGTGTGGCTCGGCCAGTCAGGGCACACTGAGGTCGTCGCCGGCACCGTGGTCGATGGCGATATGGCCGGCCTCCGCTATGACAACCTCCGGGGGCGGAATCCGGAGGGTCCGCATGAAGTCAGTCTGGCCATCGGCACCGCGACGGACCTGGGCCGGGACGTGGGCGATCGAATGAAGGTGCACCTCCTCGGGTCGACCCTCGAGTTCGAAGTCGTCGGGGTCTACCAAACCATCAACAACACCGGGCACGGATTCCGGATCCGGCTCGAGGCCGCGCAGATGGCGAGCCCGCTCTGGTCCCCGAGTGAATACGGGGTTGCGCTGGCCGACGGGGCCGACCCCGCCCAGTTCATTTCCGCGCTCGAGGCCGAGTATGGGGAGGCCGTGGACGCGAAGTCGGGGGACTATTTCATCCGGGACCAACTCGCGTCGATCATGTCCGGGATGCGAATGGCCAACGGGTTTCTGGCGGTGGTGTTCCTGCTGGCCGCGTCGGTGTTCATCTTCAACACGACGTTGCTCAACATCACCGAGAATCGCCGGGTGTTCGGGATCCTCAAGACGACGGGCATGACGCCGGCCCAGCTTCGCGCGTCGGTCGTTGCGGGGATTGGGGTCCAGGCCGGGGCCGGGATCCTCACGGGGCTCGTGATCTGGTGGCTCGCGGCCACGGTGCTCCTGTCCCCTTTGTTCAGCACGGTCGGACTGGTTGCCTTCCCGCTCGAGAACTCAATCGTCGGGATGGCCGTCGTCATCCCGATCATCCTCGGCTTTTGTCTCCTCTCCGCCTGGCTGCCGTCTCGCCGGGTCCTTGACGTGAACCCTCGTAACTTGATCGTAGAATGAGGCCGGTCATGAAGAGCCTTTGGACCGCGGCCCTGCTCGCGGCGGTCGCGATGAGTCCGTTGCCGGCCCAGACGCCCGCCGCGCCGGTCATCCAGGCGCTGGACCGGTTTCTGACCCAACACTTGGCCGAGATTCCCAACCCCGGGTTTTCAGCCGTCGTCGTGCAGAACGGCCGGGTCATTTTTCAAAAGGGCTACGGCGTCGAAGTGGCGGGCGGCCGGAGGCCGCTGACGGCCCGGTCTCCGATCGCGATGGGCTCGCAAACCAAGTCGTTCACCGCCGTCGCGATCATGAAGTTGGTGGAACAGGGCAAGGTCGATCTCGACGCACCGGTCGTGCGGTATCTCCCCTGGTTTCGGACCGCCGACCGCCGCGGCGCCGAGATCACGGTGCGAATGCTGCTACACAACACCTCGGGCATTCCGAGCGCGGATCGCGGCTTCTACAGCCAGGAAACCGACGAGTCAGCCATCGAGCGCGAGGTCCGCGGTCTTTCCCGGGTGCCTTTGGTTCGGGCACCGGGCAAGTCATTCGAGTACTCGAATGAAAACTGGGGCGTGGCCGGTGCGATCATCACCGCGGTTTCCGGACTGCCCTATAGCACCTATCTCGAACGCGAAATACTCGAGCCCCTCGGCATGACCCAGTCCAGCACCGCCCTGGCGCGGTTCAGCCAAATCGGCGCCCTCTCTGGCCACGCCGCCGGCCCGACCGGGGTGACACCGGCCGCTCCGCGATTTCTGGCCGTGGCGCTTCCGGCCGGCAGTGAATTCCGGGCCAGCGCTGAAGACATGGGGAGGTATTTGGCCATGTTGTTACGAGGCGGCGCCACTCCTCGGGGTCGGCTGCTTCGAGAGGAGTCGGTTCGCCAACTGTTCGTGCCGGGCAGTTTCACGACCGTCAGCATGCCGGAGATGGGGATGATCGGAGGCAAGTCCGGATATGCGATGGGGTGGGCGGTGGTGGAAGCCGACGGCCGGACCCTCATTCACCATGGCGGCGACGCCATCGTGATGGGGTCCTGGACGATGATCGACACGCTGACCCGGACCGCCGCCAGCCTCCTCTACAATGGTCCGTCGCTCGACCCGTACCGCTATCCGAGCAAAGTCTGGGTCGTCAACAACCTGCTCCACATCGCCGCCGGCCAGCCGCTGTCGGACCTCGGTCGTCCCCGCGAAACCGACCCAACCTTGAACGACTTCGAGCTTCCGGCCGACCGGTTCGACCGGTACGTGGGCACCTATCTCTCGGAAGAGGGACAGCGTCTCGCGATCACGAAAGCGCCGGCCGGCGACCGGCTTCGGCTCGACATGGCCGCGGGGTCGATCCGCTATTCGTACGACCTCGATTTCGCCGGCGATGCGAGCGCGGTGCTCCGGAACGTCGGTGGCAGCGCGGTCACGAGTTTTCTGGTAACGCCGAGCGGTCAGGTGACCGGCTTGTCCGGCGGGGTACCCGGCGGCGTGTTTCGGAAACGGAGCCCGGCTGAACTGGCACGGATCCAGGAAATCCGGTCGCCGACCGGGCGGCTGTTGATTCAGTTGCCCAAGAGTTGGCGAGTGCGTTGGACGGGCGACGGGTTCGAGGCTTGGAACTCCGCGGACACGGCCTCGGTCATCCGGGGATCTCTCGTTGGCGGGGCCGCCGAGGATTCCGCGTCTCCTGCCGCCGGTGCCCGGCAGCGCTCGGAAACGGTCGGTCGCTTCGAGTGGCGGGAGTGGTGGTGGACGGATGGCGATGGTGAACGGCGCCGGCAGCGAATGAACGCCACAACGTCGGCGGGTGGAGTCACGGTTCGGTTGAGCGTCGCCGCCTCGGCGGGCGGGATGACAGCCTTGGTGCGGGACGCCATGGTACCGCTCATGACGACCCTCGAGATCGGCCCTTCGCCGGTCCGTTAGCGTCCGGGGGCCGGTGGTCGGCCCCGCGCACCGTTGGCCGCCGCGGCGAGTTTCGGCGCCACGACCCGACGCGGCCGGTCGACGGGATCGGATCCATAGAGTGCCCGATACCAGAGCACCGACATGAAGTGCGCCAGCGCGTCGTCCGATGGCGCAACGGCCGCGACCAACCGGACGACCTCTGGCACCCTGGTTGCGAACAGCTTCCTGGTCAGGTCATCGATCATCCCGCCGACCGCATACACCGCGAGCTCAATCGAGGGGCGTTCCGGTGCCGCCTCCGGAAACCGCCGCACCACCGAATCCGCGATCCGGCGGTACCACTCATGGCTGGCCGTGGCGAACAGCGTGGCAAATTTCGGTTCATCTTCCGACAGCTCGAGCAGGCATTGCATCAGCCCCGCGTTGGCTCGCGCTCGGCTGATCCACTGCAGGTTGGCCTGATAGATGGTGGCATACGCCGTGAGCCCCGCACCGTCGCTGCTCGCCGCCATGAACCGATCGAGGAATTCCTCCAGGACGTCGGTGGTCAGGGCCAATTTTCCGTCGAAGTACAGATAGAGGACCGGTGGGGTGACCCCGGCCCGTTCGCAAATGTCGGCGACCTTCATTTGGCGGTAGCCGACGGTGTTCAGGAGTTCGACCGTGGCGAGGCGGATTCGGTCTCGGGTCTGTTCGCCCTTTCGGCGGGGGCCAGCATCGCGCTGACGCCCCGCGATCCACGCCCGAAAGCTCTCTCCCTCGGCTGGCGCCGCCGCGGCTTTCGGCATCCGGCGCTCAGCCCAACCGTTTGGCCGCCGCGGCCACCTGACCTTCCACCGCGGTGAGCAGACCGGCATACATCCGGCGGACCGCCCCCGCGACCACCTCACCGGCATCGTGCGGGGTGCCGGCCTTGAACGGTGGATCCGGGTCGTACTCGGTGTTGAGCATCTCGGCCTTGGCGTAGTTTTCACCGGTGAGCCGCGATGCAATGACGAAGGCCAAGTCGAGTCCGGCGGTAACCCCGGCACCGGTGATCCGGCTCCGGTCTTCGACCACCCGTTCGGCAACCGGTGTGGCGCCGAGCTTGGCCAAGAGGTCGCGGGTCAGCCAGTGGGACGTGGCCCGGTAGCCACGCAGCAAGCCCGCCGAGGCGAGTACCATAGAGCCCGTGCAGACACTGGTCACGAACCGAGCGGTCTTTGCTTGGCGCTGGAGGAAGGCGTGAACCTCCAAATCGGCCATCATCGCCACGGTCCCGGGGCCGCCGCCGGGAACGAACAACACATCGAGATTCTCGGGACAATCGGCCAGGGTGACATCGGGCAGCAGCTGGGCATGCCGGCCGATCGGAACCGGCTGGCGAGTCTTGGCGACGATGTGCACGTGAGTACTGAGCAGGTCTTCGAAGATGGCCTTCGGACCAAGGAGATCGAGCGGGAACATGCCCGGGTAGGCGAGCATGGCGATATGCCGCATCTTGGCTGGGGCGATGGCCTCGCGCACGTTCGGGTCGCCTTGGGCCAGGTCATCGACGAACCGCGTCATCACCTTCATCATGTCGTCTTGCTGCCGAAGCGACGACGGTTCAGCGGGCGTTGCCGACCCGAGTTCAGGCATCACGTGGAGGCCGGTGAGGGCGGCGGCACTCGCCGCAACGCGGCGGTGAAAAGCTCGACGATCCATTGTGGTCAGACTCCTGAATGGGAGGGGCCCTACAGAAATAACCTACCCGCTACTAGCTTTTATTGAAAGGGGGATCTGATGCGGCGTTTAACTCGGTTGGTCCTGACATTGGCCCTCGCGGGGCCGGCGGCCGTCGTCAGTGCCCAAGCCGGTCCGGGTCTCCCGACCGGCCAGGTCCTTACGGTCACTGGGCCGATCCATCCCGACTCGCTCGGTTTCACGCTCCCGCACGAGCATCTGTTCGTGGACTTTCTGTTGCCCGACGTGGCCACCGGGTACCGGCACACCGGTCCGCCACCGCCGGCTTTCGTGCGGCGGTTCCAGCAGTTAGGCAACATCTACTGGATTCCCCGCACCGCCGAGCAGTTGTCGTTTTGGGACCGGCCGGTGCTGACGCTCGACATGATCGACCGCCTCCGGCGGGGGTGGCAAACCAAGAGCAACTACGTCCTCGATGGCGACGCCGAAGCCCGGGAAGAAGTGGAGGGTTATTTGGCGGCCGGCGGACGGAGTCTGGTCGACGTGACCCCGGTCGGGATCGGGCGCGACCCGGTCCGGCTCAAACGTATCGCCGAGCTGACGGGGCTCCGGGTAATCATGGGAACTGCGTTCTATCGCTGGCCCTATCGGAGCGACTCGGTGCTGGCCATGACGGCCGAGGCCATGGCCGATCGGATGGTGCGGGACATCACGACCGGGGTTGACGGCACCGGCATTCGGGCGGGGATCATCGGGGAGATCCCGGTCGATGCCCATTCGGTCCACTTGTCCGGTCCCCTCGATCAGGTACCAACCGACTCGGTAGTTCGCGCGCTGTGGGGCCCTCGGTACCCGGGGATGAGGGCCGGCACGGCCCGGGCCGACGACGTCTACGACGGGGAAGAGCTCAAGAGCCTCAGGGCGGCCGCCTGGGCCAGCCGCCGTACCGGCGCGGCGATCACGTTGCACGCGGTGGACCCGTGGATCGGATACCTCGACGTGTTGGAACGGGAGGGCGCCGACCTGAGGCGAGTCGTCATCGGCCACGCGGCATGGGTGATGGCGGACACCTCGCTCGCTCGGCGGGCGTTTGCCCGCGGGGTCACGGCCCAACTCGATTGGGATTTGCAGATGATGGCGACCGGGGAGGTGGCCCCGGTCGAATTGCTGCTCGACCGGGTGGCGTGGGCGGTGCAGCGGGGGTTCGTCCGGCAGATCACCTTGTCGCTCGACGTCTGCGTGAAGGTTGGGCGGAAGCGCTATGGCGGGGGCGGGCTCACCCAGTTGCAGGACCGGATTTTGCCGGGGCTCCGGTCGCGCGGGGTTTCGGAAGCGGATCTCCAGGTCATTACGATCGAGAATCCGCGGCGGCTCCTGACCTTGGTGGCGCCCCGGCACTGACCGCGCGCCACGCGAGACCAAGGGCGACACACCGTCGCCGACCGCCGGACGTCCTGCCCTCCTGCCTGATTCGAACAGTCGGCGGACCGGGCCCTTGCGGACCATGCGGCCGCGGTCAGGGCTTGGGGGTGGACGGCGTGAGGCCCGTGGCTCGCGTTCCGCGAACCGGAAGGCCGGCCATGGCGTCGAGCACCTCGCCCTCCCGAACCACGGGTCGTCCCGCCACGATCACGTGACGAACACCCTCCGAAGGTCTGGCGGGTTCGTCATAGGTCGCCCGGTCGATCACCCGAAGCGGGTCGAACACCGTGAGGTCCGCATCCATCCCGACTTGAATGCGGCCCTTACGCCGAAGGGCGCCGACCCGGGCGCCGAGGATCTGCGCCGGATACAGGGTCATCTTCCGAAGGGCCTCGGTCAACGTCAAGATCTTGTCCTCTCGGACAAACCGCCCCAACACCCGGCAGAAGGTTCCCGCGCTCCGGGGATGCCCGCGGCCGCCGACCAGTTCGCCGTCGCTGATGATGGCCGCGAGCGGATGGGCCACCGCCGTCGCGACGTCCTCCGGCTTCATCGAGTGGATCACGACCGATCCGCCTTGGGTCCGATAGCGCTCGAACGATTCGGCCGTCAGGCGCTCGCCGGTTGCCGCCCATTGCAGGTCGCCATAGTCGATTTGAAAACGCTCCCGCCACCCCGAATCGAACACGGCCGATTCGATGCCGGTCATCGCGGCGGTGTACGGGTGCGTGTCGGTGGTCACCTGAATCCCTCCGGCCCTGGCGGCCGCCAACATTTCAAGCGCCTGCCCCACCAACGGGCCGGTGTTGCTGGTGAGGTGCTCCACGTGCAACTGGGCCCCGGTCACCAGCGCCATCGCCAGCAACTCCTCGAGACCGGCCAGACCGTCCGGTTCGATCATCCCGGCGTATCGCTGATGCACGCCGCACATGGCCGCGTGCCGTCTGGCAACCCGAAACATCGCCAGCAACTCTGACCGGGTGGCTCCTGGCACATACTGGATTCCGAATCCGACCGAGAGCGCCCCGCGGGCCAGCCCGCGATCGACGAGCCCGGCCATCTCGGCAATCTGACTCGCAGTCGCCGGGCGCCGGGCCCAGGCCTGATCGAGTCCGGCGTTGAATCCTGCCGTCGGCCGCCCGGTCAGGACCTGGTTGCGGACCGCGATGTGACCGACGCAACACCCATGATTGAGCAACCGGCTCCCCGCCCGCTCGGCATACCAGGCATCGACGTCAACGGGCCCGGTCTCGAGTTCGAGGGCGGTGGTCACGCCGTCGAGCGCCTGGACCCGATTGTTCTCGAGATCCTGGCCGTGAGCGTGCAGGTCAATGAACCCCGGCGCCACCACCAGACCGGCTGCGTCGACCACCGCGGGTCCGCGGAGTGGGGTCCGGCTCACCGCCGCGATCCGCCCGCCGGTGATCCCAACGTGGCGAATCGCGTCGAGCCGGGTCTCGGGGTCGATCACCCGCCCGTTGGCAACGACTAGATCGAAGCGCTGGAACCGAAACGTCTCGCGGTCGCTCGCGGCGGCGACCAACCCGGCGGCACCAAGGACGAAGTCGCGCCGACCAGTCATGATCTGTCCTTTGGACAACCGGCCCGAACGATCCCGGGCATCAGAACGAGAAGTAGTAGTTGGCTTTCACCAGGAGCACGTTCTGCATGGTGTCGCTGATGATCCGCCCCAGGTTCTGTCCCAGGTGGAACGGGGCCTCGTCCTCGAAGCCGTACCGGCTCTGGTTCCAGACCACGAACACCGTCGACCCCGGCCGATACTCCCACCGGAGCACGACGTTGCTCCGCACCGACCGAACCAGGAAATCCGGATTGTGAATCGTGGTGGCCGGGGACGGCCCCGCTCCATCAGCGTCGATGCCGAGCGCCAGAGTCGTGGCATCCCGGGTGTAGGTCGAACCGCCTTGGCCGTACCCATCGAACCGATATTCTCGGGGAACGGCCAAGGCGCCCGGCACGCCGTACTCCCCGCTCGCGACGAACGGCTCGACGTAGAGCTGGAGCGACAGAGCCGGCGTCACGTAGTAGTTGAGCCGAGAGGCGATACTGACCGCGCGCTGCCGGAGCGGGGCGAAGGCGTATCGGCGCTGAAACGTCGCGGTGGCGGTCGGATCGGGGTACGACGCGAGGTAGAAGTGATTCGAGTGCGAGGCCGCGAGGGTCGGGGTGGCGGAGAACGTGAGCCGGCTCCGGCTCCGCACGCTCACCCCCGCAAAGGCGTTCGCGGCCCAGCCGTCGGGGCCCCCGCCGTAGCCGCCGCCCACCGCGGCGGCGAGGACCCGGCGCCCGTCGCTCCGATATTGGACCGTTGCCTTCCAAGCGCCGGGAATCTCCATCAGCGGCCCACCCCGGGACGCTCGATCGTCGAACCCTTCGAACCGCCGGCCGAAGCTGGCCTGGATCACCGAAAAATCACGCCGACTGAGCGAAGCCGACCAAGTGACATCCGGCGCCAGGCGAGCCCCGCCGAAATTGAGCGGCTGATTGACCACCACGCCGAGGGACGCGGCTCGGCCCAGGCGCCCGGGACTGAGCCAGTTCCGTTTGGCGAAGGTCGCGAGGCGAATCCGGTCGGCGTCGAGTTGGAACCCGGCGTCGTTCACCTCGAAGCCCGGAGACACGGCATCCGCGCTCAGGCCGTAGGTCCAGCTGCCCTTGGGCCGCTGAATCGACACCCGCCCGGTCCAGCCTCGCAGGGTGGTCCGGGCCGGATCGAAGTTGACGTATCGCTGGTCGGGGCGCTGAAAGTACCGAGCGGACGATCGCTGAGCCACCGCCATGGCGGCGGCGGGCCCCCCGATCGAGGAGGCGCCGAATTCGCCCTCGACCTGGTAGGTATTCTGGCTCCAGCGGTGAAAGAAATCGACGGCGCCAAACACCGCCGACCGACGGAGATTGGGGAACGACGTCTCGTCTGCAGCCCGGTTCACCGCGGTTCCCATGAAGCCAAATCCGCTCGACCCGTTGCCGAGGTCGCGCTTGATCCGCACCACGCCATAGTTCGAAAGCGGCTCAACGGCCACCCGGCGAGTGGCGCGCCCTCCGACATCGGCCACCCGGGCAAATTCCCGTCCGGTGAGCGCCTCGAGGATCCCGATCGACCACCCCGATCGGGTCCGGCCCGAGAGCTTGGCGGCGCCGAGGATCGACGTCGACGCGGGCTCGTCGACGAAGGCGGCGCTGCCCTGAGCCGATTGGCCTGGAGCCCTCCCGACCCGGCGGGAATAGAAATAGCGGGTCCTCCCGTCGCCCTGACCCAGACCGAGGATGCTCGAGCCCTCAACGAAAAATGGCCTCCGTTCCTCGAAGAAGGTCTCGAAGGCGGTCAGGTTGACGACCGAGGGATCGGCCTCGACTTGGCCGAAATCCGGGTTGACCGTGGCGGTGAGCGTCAGGTTGCTGGTGAGCCCGTACTTGAGGTCGAGGCCGCCCGCCGTCGAGCCGACCCGGCCGTCGTCGAACGGATTGCCCGGGGCGACGCCTTCGGTGAGCCGTGCCTGACTCGAGACATACGGCAGGAACTCGAGCCGGCGGGGGGCGGGGATCCCGCGAATGCCTAACAAATGACCGTACTTGGACACCAAACCGGGCTCGGTCGGAGGACTCCAGTCCCACTCGGAGGCCTCTCCGACCCGGATGTCGTCGCGCCGGAACTGGATCCCCCAGACCTGGTCCTCCGCGGAGGAAAACCGCAACTGAGAAAACGGAATTCGGAGCTCGGCCACCCAGCCGAGTGAGTCGACGAGGGTTTTGGCCTCCCACACGGGATCCCACCCCGCATCGTAGCCGGACCAATTGTCATTCGCCGCGACCGCGTCCCGACGTTCGCCGGCCGGGGTGACCCCGAAGATGAACTGGGTCCGATGATCGTGATACGAGTCGATCATGACCGCGAGGAGATCGTTGACGGTGTCGTAGGAGTCCCGGCGGCTGAGCCGCCGGGACACCAGGTCCGGCCGGTCGTCGTACATCCGGGCACCGATATAAAGGGCCTCCCGGTCGTAGACCAGACGGATCTCGGTCTGGTGGGCCGGGGCCTTACCGTCGCTCGGGTCGTCGCGGCGGAAGGCACCTTCCGGCTGGGCCTGCCGCCAAGCCGGATCGTCGAGCCTGCCATCGATGACGGGGGCCTGGTCGGCAAAGACGGCCGTCGCGGACCGCAGGATCCGGTCGGCCCGGGGAACCTGGGTCCGCGCGGAATCGGCCATAACGACCTGCGACAGAACGGCAAATGCGATGACCACCAGGACAATCCGCCTTACTTCGCAGCCGCAATCGCCTGAGCGGCCAACCGGATCGCGCCCTGGGTAACCTCCGCGAGCGCGGCGCGAGCCGAGGTGTTGGTGACGGCTACCGTAACCGTCAGGTCGATCGCAGGACAATGCCGGGCCGCCGTGCCCCAGAACCCGCCGTGTCCGAAGCACTCGACACCACCCCGATCGCTCCGGCCAATCCCCATCCCGTAGCCGCCGGGGCCCTCCTTGAGACTCTGGGACGATACCGTCAGCATCGTGTCGAGTGTTGCCCGGTGCGTGAACGCTTCACCCCGGACCAAGCCCCGATAGAACCGAGCTACGTCCTCCAGATTTGAGACCAATCCGCCGCCGCCGTACAGATCGACCGAGGCGTCGAATCCATTGGTGTCGAGCGAGTCCATATACTGGTGGGCCCGCGGGGGCGCCCCAGTCGGAACCGAGTCGAGGGTCTCGAAATACGTGTTTCGGATCCCGCGACCGTTGAAATCCAGCAGTTCGCGAACCGCCACCTGCATCGGCCGGCCGGTGACGGTTTCGAGGATCTCGCCGAGCAGGATGTAGCCGGTGTCGCTGTAGTGGTACACCTCGCCGGGCCCGCCATACGGCGCGCCGTGTTCGACCGCGAGCGCGAGCTGCTCGGCCCGGGTCCACCGGTGGCTCGGTTCGGCCACGATCCGCTCCATAAAGGGCCCGTACAACGCCATGTTGGCTGAGCCGACGGCGACGGTGGCGTAGTCGGCCAAGCCGCTAGTGTGCTGGAGCAACATCCGGACGGTGATCCGCGCCGCGTCGTACCCATCTTCTTTCAGCTTGGCAACCGAAGCGGGAAAAATGTGCCCGGCGATGGGGGCGTCCAGCGTCAGCCGGCCGTCTTCGACCAGCCGGAGGATGGCCGCCGCCACGTAGGTCTTGGTGTTGCTGGCGATTCGCAGGGTCTGCTCCGGCCGGAGCGGGTTGGCACCGACCCGATCAGAGGCGCCGACGGCTTTGGTCCAGACGAAGCCCAGACTCGGCGCCTCGACCCGGAGCATTGCGCCAGGGAGGCCCGGTGAGGCGGCCAAGGCGGAATCGAGCAGCGCGGCCAAAGCGGTCGCCAATCGGTCGTTCGTCGGCGGGACCGACGGGGCTGGCCGACAGGCGGCCAGAGCCGCCACTAAGGCGAAGCATGGGGTTCGGACCATCGAAACCTCAGCGATCAGGGATAAGCGTGGCAGGAAAACAAAAGCTACTACCGCCTAGCTTCCCCGGGCAACCTTCCCGACCGCCGG
>SXGT01206199.1_pt1 | contig 16413 bp, 11 predicted proteins | sample 3176221 | NCBI WGS metagenome assembly SXGT01 (sample SAMN11356862, study PRJNA531348) | freshwater metagenome | isolation source: freshwater sample F1-120 | place: China: Fuxian Lake, Yuxi | collected 2017-12-25 | reverse complement strand
GCGCGCGCGCGGCCGAGCGCGAGACCTCGACGGTCTGACCGTCGCCCAGGTGCGCGCGGTAACCGCCGGTCGCCAGCGCGTCGAGGCGCGCGAGGTGTGCGAGGTTGACGATTGCACGTCGGTGCACGCGATAGAAGTGCGCGGGCGGGAGGCGCTCTGCGAGATCTTGGAGCGTCATGTCGGTCACGTAGGCGCGCCCGCCGGCGTGGCCCGCGTGGCGCGCGTGGAGCGCGTGAACGGTCACGAGCTCACCGTCGTGCAAGGCGTGGGTGATCGTGTCGTGGGCCACGAGTACGATGCCGTGGCGGGTCGTGAGCGCGAGCGTCTTCTCGAAGTGAACCTCGTTCACTTTAGGGCTCGCCGGGTGTGCCATGCGCTCGCGGGCGCGCGCGAGCGCCCTTTGGAGCCGGGCGGCCTCGATCGGTTTGAGCAGGTAGTCCGCCGCGCCCTCGTCGAAGGCGTCGACCGCGTGCTCGGCGTGCGCGGTACAGAAGATCACCGCCGCCTTGTGCTCGGGCGCGAGCAGCTGCGTCGCCTCGAGTCCGGTGAGCCCGGGCATGTCGATGTCGAGCAAGAGGACGTCGGGCGCATGCGCGCGAACGGCCCGCGGGACCTCGTCGCCGCGGCTGCACTCGGCGACGATCTCGACGTCGGGGAGTGCCCCGAGGAGCCGGGTCAGCCGGCGCCGGGCCATGAGCTCGTCGTCCGCGATGAGGACGCGAAGGCGCTCGCTCATGACGCCATGACCGCGGGGAGGGTCAGGACGACGCGCGTCTGCGGCCCGCCGATGGCGTCCGCCGACGCCGGCGCGACCTCGCCGATGGTCAGCCGCGCCGACGCGCCCGCCGCCAGCGCCAGCCGCTTCTCGACCATCGCCAACCCCACGCCATCCGGGCGCGGTCCGCCGTAAGGGCCGGGGTTTTCGAGCGTGATGTGAATCATGTTCACGTTCGCCGGATCGCGCGCCACCGCCAGCCGCACGACGCCGCGGTGGCCACGCGCCGGCCCGTGCTTCATGGCGTTCTCGGCCAGCGGCAAGAGGATGAGCGGCGCGACCGGCAGCGCGAGGAGCGTCGGGTCGATCGGCCCGCGCTGAAACGTGAACGCCGTCGGGTCGCGCATGAGGTGGAGCGCGACGACGTGGTCGACCAGGCCGAGCTCCTCTTCCAGCGACCAGGTCGCGCGCCGCACACCCGTCAAGACCACGCGCAGCATGGTCGACAGGCGAAGGATCGCGCGCTCGGCGACCTCGGGGTCCTCGCGGCACCACTCGGCGATGGCGTTCAGCGTATTGAAGAGAAAGTGCGGATCGAGGTGCGACTGGATCGCCAAGAGCTGCGCCTGCTGCGCCTCCCGCAAGAGGGCCTCGGCGCGTGCTGTTTCGCGGACCAGCGTGGCTTCGAGCCGAATATCGCGCCCGAGGCCCCAGCCCGCGACCAGAAAGAGCACCGCCACGATCGGCAGGTTCATACGCGCCGTCAGCGGGGTCGGCCCCATGTCGAACGCGAGCGGCAGCGCGGCCCCGATGAGCAACACCACCGCGACCGAGAACGTCGCGTACGCCAAGAGGCGCAGGGCACGCTCGCGCGGTCGCGTGTCGGCCCCCTCGGCGGCCGCCGGAAATGCCAGCTGCCAGGCGACCGGCGCGACAAGCGCCGCGGCGACGCACATCAGCGCCCCGAGCGGCGCGGCGAGCGCGTCCATCCCGAAGCGCGCCTGCTCCCACACGAGCGGCACCGACACGATGAGCACCGGCAACGCGCGCCGCGGATGCGCAAGCGCCCGCGCGCTCTCGCGGATGGTCGTGCGAACACGGGCGGCCGCGGCCATCTCAGTGGCAGGTGAGCCCGGGCTCGCCGGTGGCGTCCTTGCCGACCCCGAGCTCGGTGGCCACGCCGTTGGCGCCCACGCCCCAGGCGCCGTCGTCGCGCGGGAGCGGGCGGTCGACCGCGGGGAAGCTGTAGAGGTCGACGCCGCCGGCATCGATCATGAGGCCGACCGTCGCGACCAACGGGCGATCGGGGTCGACGAGACACTCGCCGAGGTTGGCATATCCCATGGCACTCTCGGAAAGTGCCAGATAGGTGTCGGTGCCCGCGCGATCGACGAAGAGTCCGATCCCATCGCAGTTGCCGGCGCCCGCGGAGAGGCTCGGGGAGCGGTAGGAGTCGTCGCCTGCGACGTTGACGAGGACGCCGAGGCTGAAGTCGTGGCCGGCGCCGAGCGTGACGTTGACGGGCGTCTGATTCGCGTTGAAGACGTCGCCGCCGGGGCCCCCGTCGAGCAGGAATCCCATCGCGTAGTGGGCCGCGCCGCCCTGCACGTACCAGAGCGCGTCGTAGTGGTCCGCACCGGCGCCGTCGCTCAGGATCCCGGTCGCCTGCCAGAACGCCGAGCCCTGGCAGAAGAGGCCGCACAGGTAGCGATCGTCGCCGCTCTGGTCGCGCAGGATGCCGAGGCCGCCGCTCAGGAAGAGGCCCTTTTCGTCCCAGCGTACGCCGAGGCCTGCGCCCTGCGAGCCCGAGTGGTTCGCGGCGTTCGGCATCTGCGGGCTGTAGTAGAGCGCGTTGCCGCCGCTCTCGGGGGTGCCTGGATCGCTCGTGTAGGTGTCGTCGCCACCGCCGTCGAAGAGGACGCCGACGCCGCCCGGACCCCCGGCGCCCGCGCCGTGGTTCATCACCGCGTAGGTGTCGTTGCCGGCGCCGCGATCGAGGAGGAGGCCGATGCCGTAGGCGGCGTTGCCTTGGCTTGCTTCTTCGGAGTCGTAGCGGTCGGAGCCGCCGTCGTCATACAGGACGCCGACTCCGACGTGCGCGTAGCCCTGGCTCATCGTGAGCGACGCGTAGGTGTCGTTGCCGGCCCCGAGGTCGAAGAGGAGGCCGATCCCGAAGCGCCCCGCGCCCTGCCGGCCGACCTTCGAGAGGGAGAACGGTCCGTAGAATTCGTTGCCCGCAAAGCGTCCCGCGGCGTCGGCCGGGACGAGCCCCGGGCGATCCGCGGGCGAGGCGACGGCGGCGTAGCCGTAGTGGTCGTCGCCCGCGAGATCGATGGCGATATTGACGCCCGGAGAGAACGGCGTGGTCGCGGCGACCCCGTCCTCGTGGGTGTCCTTGCCGCCGAGATCGAGGAGGAAGAAGAGCTCGCCGAGATCGGCCGGAAATACGTCGTCCGCGGCGTCGCGGATCCGGATCCAACCGAGCGGCGTCGCGATATCCGCGACGATGCCGCTTGCCGACGCCCACGGGCCGAAGTCGGCGGACTCGACGGCGAACGCGATGCGGGCGGCCGCGAGGGCGAGCGCGCGCCGGGGTGCCGGGTCGGCCAAGAAGGCCATGACCGCGGGCTTGGTGAGCTCGTCGTACGGAGCGAGCACGGTCGTCCCCAGGCCTCCGTCGTTCACCCAGTTGCCGGAGGCGAGCGACGGTGCGGCGGCCTTCATCGCGCGGCGCGCCCGGATACCGTCGGCCATCGCGTCGAAGATCGGGACCAGCGTCGCCTGGAGACCGGCGGGAATGGCACTCACATCGGGCGTGCAGCGCTCGTTGGCCGCCTCGCAACACGCGCCGATCGCGGCCGCGAGGTCTCCGGGTGGGGTCGGCGCCGAGGGGGTGGGAGCGGCGTCCGAAGCGGGTCCGCTGGGCCAGAGGTCGATGAGGCGCGCGGCGTGGCGCAGCGCGTCGCTGACCGGGTGGGAGCCGGCGACGAGTCCATCGAAGGCGGTCGCGACGCCGTCCGCGTAGCACGTCGCTTCGAGCGGCGCCCACATCGTCGGACGGAACCAGGGCAGCAGAAACGGATCGTCGAGAAAGCCGCCGGCATAGTATTTCGTCGAGCGCGCGAGATCGGCTTCGGTCCAGCCGAGGGTGGTCGGCGTGAGGCCGATCGCGGCCAAGACGTCGGCCAGCAGCGGCGCGTCCGCCGCGGTCGGCGCGCAGCCCGAGGGAAGCGGCGGGAGCTGGGTCCAAGCGGCTTGGTCGGGTAGGTCGGGTAGGTCGGGTAGGTCGGTGACCTCGCCGTCGGCGTCGCCCTGCGAATCTGCCACTGAATCTGGCGTCACTTCGTCCGCCATCGTGCCGGTCGTGCCGACCGCGTCCGACGCGCTCGTCGAATCTGCCACTTGCGTGTCAGAGTCGACCGCCGTGTCAGCGCCATCCACGGCATCGGCGCCCGTCGCGCCCTCGTCCCCGCACCCGAGTGCGCTCGCCGCCGCGAAGCCCGCGGCGAGCGCCCAACCCGCACGCCATGTCACGGCGCGGCCGTCATCGTGAGACCCCAGGCGTCGACGACGCCGACATCCTGGGCCGCCCCGTCGACGACCTTCAACGTCCAGGTGCCCGCCGCGGCCTGGCCCGCGAAGGCCTGCACCGTAGTGGTCTGATCGATCTCGAAGCCGCCGTCACCCGCGCGGTCCCAGAGCGTCGCCACGACACCGTCCTTCTCGAGCACCACGGTCAGGTCGCCGATGTACGAGTGGGTGATCTTCACGTTCACCGACAGCTGGCCGATCGTGAACGCGTCCGCCACCGCCAGCGTCGACGTGTAGCCCGCCGGGCTGTTGTCGGGGATCCCGCCGGCGGGCGGCGTCGCGGCATACGTGTGCGAGGTGGTCGGCTCGGGCACCGCGCCGCACGTCGAGCCGCCCGGCGAGAAGCAGTTCTCGCGCACGCCGCTCATACCGAACGTCGAGTCGCCGACGCGCTGGCGGATCGCCCCGAGGATGTCCTTCCACGAGACGTTGTAGCCGTGCTCGAGCGCGTACAGCAATTTCGCCAAGAACGGTCCGGCATATTCGTTGGCATTGGCCGAAACCTCGATGACACTCGAGAGGACGTCGAGCTTCTCCCAGCCCTTCTTCCCCGCGAGGATCGGTGCGACGTAGTACTCATAGCCCAAGCACCCGCCGTACAAGAAGATCTGGTAGAACTCCGGGTAGGTCGGGCGCGCCCAAAAGTCGCTCGCGCCGAGCATGCTGTGGCCGTCATACGTGACGATCTCGTGCTCGCCGAGGGCCTTCTGGAAATTGCCAAAATGGCCGTGATCGGACAGCCCGGAGAAATCGTAGGGCGAGTAGAGGTCGACCTCGACGACGATGCCGTTCACGGTCTTGGCGAAGCGGCGGCCGACGGGGGCAGGCGTCACCTCCGCAAAAGACGCGGACGCGAGCCACGTCGCCATCTGCTTGTGGGCCCGCACGCCGGTCTCGTTCGGGCCGAGGGTGTCGTCGATTTGCCCGAAGAGGACGACCATCGTGATTTTGCCATCCGCCGCCAACTGGTCATATTCGGGATAGGTCACTTTGGCCGGCAACATCTTCGAGACGGTGACGCTCATGGTCTGCTGCAGCTCGGCCTTGCACCCGGTCTTCTCGGGCTCCCAGAGGTACCAATAGACCGACTGCGAGAGGCCGATGTGGCCGCCCGCCTCGCCGCAGGTCTCGCCGGCGTCGGTCATGATCGAGAACGGCTTCTTGGGCACGGGCGCCGGGACGACCGTGCCGACCGCGACGCCCTTGCGGGCGTCGTGCAGCAGGACGGCGTGGATGCCGCGAATGCGGAAGTGGGTGAGCTTCGCGCTGTCCAGCGCGGCGGCGTCGCCGGCCGTGACCCAGTTGCCATCGACCTTCCACTCGACGCGCGTCTTCGAGCTCGCCTGCTCGGCCAGCGACTCGAGGTAGACCTCCTTCGTCTTGCGCAGGTAGGTCATCGCGAATTGCGCCAGGATAGCGGGCCCCGTGACCTTGCTGTACGCGGGCGCGTCGAGATCTGCTTCGACGTCGACCTCGACCTCGATGCCGTCCGGGTTGAGGTACTGCGAGTCCTCTTTGCCGGCGTTGGCCGCCGAGCCGAGCAGCGGATTGGGGGCGTTGTCGTCGACGGTCACCGTGCTCGTGCCCGGGTCGACCGTGCCGGCGTCGGCGCAGCCGGCCGCGCCCATGGCCACGGCGCCGGTCGCGAGGGCGGCAAGGCGCCAAGCGGCCGGTCGGAAGGCACTCATATAATGATGCGTCGGGTCGTTCGCAGGCGCAGGCGCGGGCATCGAAAGCATCCTTGGTTTTGGGGAACCTCGACGAGGCGGCGGACCCTAGACTCGCCGCCGCGTGCCTGTCCAGTCTGAGGTCCGGTTGATTCACAGCGCTGCGCCGCACAGGCCCGACGTCGCTGTTGACCGCCCTTTCCCGGAGGTCTATAGGCTCGCAACCCTCGAAGCCGATGAGCGTCCGTGCGTGCGAATGCCACACCGGGTCGAGGGCCTTGGACGCGTTGTCGTCAGCCGCTCGGCGGCGCGCGGCAGCGGAACTCGGGAGGGTGCCGTATGATGCGATGGGGGCTGTCTGTGGCGCTCGCGGCTTCGTGCCTGGCGGGCTGCTCGGACGACGGTGTGTTCGAGCACACCGCCGGTCCGCTGGTTTACGACGATTTCCCGGAGTCTGCGCGTGGGGCCGATCACCTCGACGACCTCGGGGTCGCCCGGGCGTTCGTGTTGTCGCTCGGCTTCGCGAACGGCCAGGCCTACCAGTACCTGGACCTGGGCGAAATCTCGACGACGCCGCCGGTGATGTACCTCCTGACGCGCGCCGGTCAGCCCGTCGCGGGGCAGTTTCCGATCGTCGACGCGCTGCCCGGGGAGGCCGAATACTCGACCTACTGGCAGGTGGTCGAGGTCGCGGTGCCCGCGGGCTACAAGGCGAACGCCATCAAGTCGGCGGCCGGCGTCAAGGCCTCGGGCTACAAGCAGACCGAGAAGCTGGAGGCGGTCCACTGCCCGATCGTGAACCCGGATGCGGCGTGGTTCGCGCCGGATCTTTCGGGGCCGTACACGGTCTTCTGGGGGACCGGCGAGGAGGTCATCCCGAATCCGTTCTTCGATCCGAGCGCCGCGGCGGGGCCGGAGAATCCGGCGACGCTGGACGACACGGCGGCGGGCCCGGGGGACATCCTGCTCCAGCCCGTTTGGTATAAACGTTTCCGTGGGTTCTGCTGGTCGGAGGACATCACCGCGCGCGTCGGGCTCATCGAGGCCGACGGGGGCGTGTCGCTCGATACCGACGCGATGGGGCGTCGCATCGAGGGGGCGGCGGTGGACTTCGTGCCGGGCGGCGAGGTCGATATCGCGGCGGTCGGGTTCCTGCCCGTGTTCGATCAGGGCCCGAGCGATGCGGGTTACGGGGCGGCGGTCGTCCAGACGCTGGTGGCGGTGGATGCGCTCGACCAGCCGACGGCGGCGGACGACTTCGCGGATGACGCGGACGCGGTGCCGCTGGCGGTGGTCGACAACACGATCCTGTTCCCGTTCACGCTCGAGCGCTTCCAGGTGACGATCGCGAATACCACGCCCGCGGATATCGCCGATGCGGCGCACCATCCGTTCGGCGCAGGCTTCGCGGTCGTGTCGAATGCCGAGACGATCTGGAGCGCCGATGCGCCGATCACGACGGCGTTCGGCGTGTTTGCGGACGAGGGGGATACGGGGCCGCTGGCGTCGTCGTTCCCGGCGGGCGCTGCGCCGGATGTGCTCGGGACGATGAACGCGCAGGCGATCCCGCCGGTCGACGCGGGGGCGTCGGTGTCGTTCACGGTGTTCGCGTTGCCGGCGTCGGTGCTGTCCACGATTCAGCAGGTGCTGCCGGAGGCGGACGGGATCCTGACGGGGCTCGAGGCGGTCTCGTTCTTCGATGAGGACGGGGAGCCGATCGCGACGGCGACCGCGGATCTCAACGCGCTGGTGGTCTCGCTGGTCGAGGTCGACCCCGGGCCGCCGCCGATATCGGCGCCGTTCGTGGTTCCGCACGCGACGCTGACCAAGGTCGGCACGCTCACCATCACCCATCTCGTCCCGGGAGGTGCGCCATGATCGGCACGCGCTTCATCGTCGCTGTCGTGGCTGTCGTCCTCGGGTTCTTGGCGCTGAGCGTCGCGGATCCAGGCGCCGCGCGCGCCCAGCAAGCCGGCGCGATCGCCGGGTCGATCGAGGACGCCAACGGGGCTGGCGTGTCCGGGATCAAGGTGCGCGTGACCGGCAAGAACCTGATCGGAGGCGCCCGCGAGGTGCTGACCGGGACGGACGGCGCGTTCCGCTTCCTCGAGCTCCCGCCGGGCGACTACACGGTCGAGGCCTCGGCCAAGGGCTTCGCGACCGCGACGCAGAAGGGGTTGCACGTCGGCATCGGCCAGACGTTGGACCTGACGCTGCTCATGGAGGTCAAGACCGAGGAGCAGGTCATCAAGGTGCGGGCCAAGGCGCAGGTCGACCAGAATAAGGTCCAGACCGGGCAGTCGCTGACGAAGGAGTTCCTCGCGGCCATCCCGTCCGGGCGATCGTACCAGGACTCGGCGGTGCTGCTGCCGGGCGTGGTCGGAGGCGGCAATCCCGTCATCAATGGCGGCAGCTCCTACTCGAACCAGTACATGGTCGACGGCGTGAACACGACCGACCCGAGCACGAACACGTTCTCGCTGAACTTCAACTTCGACGCGATCGAGGAGCTCGAGGTCATCACCGGCGGGTTCTCGCCCGAGTACGGCAACGTGTCGGGCGGCGTCATCAACGTCGTGACCAAGTCGGGCTCGAACAAGTTCGAGCTCGATACGAGCTTCTACTACAAAGGTAGCAGCCTCATGCTCGAGGGGATCGACAAATCCCCGCGTAATTTCGACGACTTCCAGGCGAACCTCAACCTGGGTGGGCCGATCATCAAGGACATGCTCTGGTTCTTCGTGTCCGGCGAGTTCAACCATTCGAAGTCGCAGTTGCCGCGTGGATCGCCCGTCCCGGCGCTGGCCGATACGCAGCACCCGGCCCGCCTCTACGAGTCGTTCTATTGGCTCGCGAAGTTGACGGCGGCGCCGTCGCCGAAGAACCGCTTGACCCTGCTCCTTCAGGCCGACCCGACCATCATCGACAACTCGGACCAGGACCCGAGCGAGTCGAAGGAAGCCGAGACCCATCAGGACCAGGGCGGGCTGCTGGTGAGCCTGCGCTGGGACGGCCTCTTCGATCCGTTCGTCTTCAAGTTCCAGGCGGCCTACAAGTACTCGTTCCTGGACATCTTTCCGCAGAAGCGGGCGCGCTCGTCGAGCCCGTTCAGGGCGCCGGGCTTCTTCGGGTTCGGATCGCTCTCGGACAAGTCCGGTGCGGGCAAGGCCTCGGGCTGCCTGGGTAAGGACCAGCTCCTGGATCCGGACAGCTTCGACACCGACTCGGCCGGACGGCCGACCAAGTGCGTCGGGGATGTCCAGGCCGATCCCGACTTCGGCGACGGCCTGCACTACAACGTCGACACCGGCGAGTCCTCGGGCAGCTCGGGCAGCGACGTCTACATCGAGCGCACGCGCTGGCAGATCACCGCGAGCGGCAGCTACTTCTTGGACCACGCGGCGGGCAGCCACGAGTTCAAGCTCGGGACCGACATCGCCATCATGAACGACACGGACACGACCGAGTACCCAGGCGGGGCCTCGGTGTTCCTCGACACCGACTTCGATGGGGACGGCGACTTCGAGACGTACGGGGCGCGCATCGCCGCGTCCGACAACAACAAGCTCGCGACCAGCGCCGACGGCTTGATCGCCGCGGTCTACCTCCTCGACAACTGGAAGATCGCGGATCGCCTGCTGATTCAGCCCGGCGTCCGGCTCGAGAAGTCGACGTACGAGAACTTCAAGGGCGACAAGATCCTCGACTTCTTCACGGCCAGCCCGCGCATCTGGTTCACGGCCGATCCGTGGAAGGACGGCATGACCAAGTTCCACGGCGGCTATGGCCGCTTCTACGAGACGGGCAACCTGACGCTCTCGAAGTTCATCGGTCGCTCGATCCAGACGCGCATGGCCTTCAACGAAGAGGTCTACGGACGTGACCTCAATGGCAACGGCGAGATCGATCCGGGCTTCGTCGAGCGCATCGGCCGGGTCAGCCTCCAGGGCGGCGAGTCGGGCACGTCGGTCGACCCGGACATCAAGCCGATGGCCGTCGACGAGTTCTCGATCGGGCTCGAGCGGGCGCTCTGCGAGAACCTGTCGATCGACCTCACGTACGAGCATCGCGAGGTGCACGACGCGTGGGAGGACAACGAGACGAACCTCATCTGGAACCAGGCCGGCACGGACGTCATCGGGTCCAAGGATGGCACGGGCCAACAGATCTTCAACCTGACCTCGGACACCAAGGCGACGCGCACGTATGACGCGCTCCAGCTGTCGGTGAACCGGCGCCTCGATGACCATTGGGCATTCAATGGATCGTACACGCTGGCCTGGTACAAGGGGACGAGCCCCGAGATGCTGACGGGCGGCTACGACAACTACCGCCAGGACCTCTTCCTGAACGGCTGGCTGCCGGACGACCACCGCCACACCGTCAAGGCGCAGTTCATCTATGCGTGGGACTTCGGCCTCACGGTCGGCCTCTCGGGCGTGTTCATGAGCGGCGGGCCGTACAGCAAGTTCTTCCTGAACGACTACGACGGCGGTTACACAAATCGCCGCGCGCCGCGTGGAACGGACCCCGGCGCGAACCTCAACGACACCTCGGACGACCGCGAGCAGCGGCTTCCGGACCTGGTGGACCTCGACGTGCGCGCGTCGTTCAACCTGAAGCCGCTGACCGGCGTGGACCTCGAGTTCATCGCGGACATCTTCAACGTGCTCAACCTCAGCACGGTGACCGCGGTCGAGACGAGCCAGACCGAAGCGGGCGGGTATGGGCTGCCGACGAACCGGCAGACGCCGTTCCGGGCGCAGCTCGGACTGCGCTGGCGACTCTAGGGACTCGCTCGCGAAGAGCGCGCCGAGCGCTTGCCCGCGACGAGCTTCGGGACCTGAAAAGCAGGGATCGCCCGCGGAGCCGCATCAGACGCGGTCACGCGGGCGTTCTTGTGTCGGGGCGGCGTCCCCGCGTACGCCGGACTTCCCAGTCGCGCGCTCGGACGCTAGAGTCGCGACCTCATGTTCGGCGGATTCTCCAATCGAGTCGATGTGCAGACGCGGCGTCGGATGGCGCTCTCGTTCGGGGCGGCGCTGCTCGTGTACGTCGGGCTCGGCAGCGCGGTCGTGATCGCCGCGACCAGCGATCCGTTGCCGCCAAAGGACAAGGACAAGGAGGTGGACGTCACCTTCTTCAAGGCGTTGCCGCCGCCGCCGAAACCCGAGGTCAAGCTGCCGCCGACGCCGCCCAAGGCCGCGGCGCCCGCACCCGCGCCGGCCCCGCCAACGGTGGCCGCCAAGCCCAAGCCCAAGACGGCCTTGGCGCCCAAGGAGATCCCCAAGGACAAGCCCAAGGAGACCAGCGACCCGGGTCCCATCACCAAGACGGTGACGCCGGATCCGGATCCTCCGCCCGGCCCGCCGGGTGACGGGCCCGCAACCGGCGACCCGAACGCCAAGGGCATCGGCGACCCCAATTCCAAGGGCACCGGCGACGGATCGGGTACGGACGTCGGGCCCGGGCCCGGCACGGCGCCGGTCGTTCTGCCGCCGGGCGCGACGCCGCCGCAGCTCATCGGGGCGCTCGTCACCGAGGCCGACTATCCGCGCGGCGCGCGCGATGCGCGTATCGAGGGGACCGTCAAAGTGAAGGTCGTCATTCACGTCGACGGCAGCGTGTCGCTGGTGAAATTCGTCCAACATGACGAGAACTTCGATGCGGCGGTGCTCGCGATCCTGAAGCGCGTTCGGTATAAGCCGGCCGTCTACAACGGCCAGACGATCGCGGTGTACAAGATCCTGGTCTTCCCGTTCGAGATGGACTGACGCCTGCCGCCGAGGGCGCGAGCGCCGCGGTGTTGAAGGAGTGAACGATGGACCTGTCTCCCGGCGGGCTCTGGGAATCGATGGGCACGCTGGCCCGCATCGTGACCATCCTGTTGCTCGCGATGGCGGTGGCGAGTCTGGCGGTGTTCATCGAGCGGATCGTGGTGTTCGTGCGCTCGATTCGCCGGTCCCGCGAGTTCGCGCAGGTCTCGACGCCGGTGCTCGAAGCGCGCCGCTACGAGGAACTTGCATCGCTCTGCAAGAAGCACGAGGGCAGTCTGCTGGCGGAGCTCGTGGGCAGTGGGCTGGCGGTGTTTTCGCGCGCGGCGTCCGATCTGCGGAACGGGTTGCCGTCGCACGTGGCGCCGGTCGAGCTGGCGCGACGCGAGCTGGCGCGGCGCCTCGAAGGCCAGACGGCCCGCCTGCGACGCGGGTTCCCGCTGATCGCATCGGTCGGCTCGGTCGCGCCGTTCGTCGGGCTCTTCGGGACGGTGGTCGGCATCATCACCGCGTTCCAGGGGGTCGGCCAGCAGGGCAGCGCCGGCATCGGCGCGGTCTCGGGCGGCATCGCCGAGGCGCTGGCCGTGACGGCCGTCGGTCTGGTCGTGGCGATTGCGGCCGTGCTCGGTTTCAACTTCCTGCAGACGCTTTCCGAGCGCATCGAGCTCGCGCTCGGGCAGGCGGCGAGCGAGCTCGGCGACCACCTCGAGAACGTGCACGGCCTCCAGGCCGGAGGGGCAGGGGGCAGCGCGTCGGCCACGTCCAACGGGGCCCAGGCCGCCGCGACCGGGCACTGACGTGGGATTCCTGCGGCCTAAGGCGAAGCCGGGAAGCAAGACGCGCCCGGACATCAACGTAACGCCGCTGGTCGACGTGGTGCTCGTCCTGCTCATCATCTTCATGGTCGTCGCGCCCGAGCTCGAGCACGGCGTGCGGGTCGATCTGCCGGGCGTCGGAAATCCCGATCCGGGCGTCGACACCGGCGACGAGCAGAACATCACGTTGACGGTCGGCGCCGACGGCTCGGTCTTCCTCGAGGACGAGCGCGTCGCGACCGCGGATCTGGCCGCCAAGTTGGAGGCGCTCAAGAAGGCCGATCCGACGCGGCGCGTGCGCTTGAAGGGTGACGAACGCCGCCCCTACGGCGAGATGCGCGACCTCTTCAAGCAGGTCCAAACGGCCGGCTTCACCGGCGTCAAGCTGCTCGTCGGGGCGCGCGATGTGTCGGGCGCGGCCGCCTCCCATGCGCCCCCGCCGAGGGGAGACTAGCCATGGGCATGGCCGTCGGTGGCCCCAAGAAGGGCGCGCAGCCGATCATCAACGTCACGCCGTTGGTCGACATCGTCTTGGTGCTGCTCATCATCTTCCTGGTCGTGACCCCCATGCTGACGAAGCAGTTCAGCGTGCAGGTGCCGCCGCAAGAGACCAAGGCGGCCGCGGCGGACAGCAGCGAGAAGCAGATCGTGCTGCGGCTGGACGCGGCCGGGCAGATCACGCTGAACGCGGAGACCGTGCCGCTCGAGGCGCTCGGGGCGAAGCTGCGACGCGTCTTCGCGGCGCGGAGCGAGGCGGTCGTCTTCTTCGATGCGGCCTCGGATGCGCCTTACGGCAAGGCGGTGCGCGTGATGGACGTGGCGCGCGGGGCCGGGGCGACCACCGTCGGGATCGTGACGGAGCCGCTCGTCGCAGAGCCGGGGCGAGGGCGATGACCTTCACGGGACCCGATCGCGCGGGGGCAGAGCGCGAGGGCGGTGGTGGCCTCGGGGTCCCGCGGCGCACCAAGGTCTTAGTGGCGGTCGTGCTCCTGGGCGCGACGTTCTGGGCCGGGTGGTGGGCGCGCGGCAAGCTCACGCGCGACGAGGGTGCAGTATCGGCGGTCGGCGGCAGCGAGCGGTTCACGCGCCCGGCGGTCACATCGGAGGCGGCCGTCGTCGTTTTCGAGGGGACGCTGGGTGCGGGCGACGCCTCGGGATCGGGAGCCGACGTGGCACCGATCGCTGCGACCGCCTCTGCGCCTGTGCTTGATGCGGGCCCGGACGTGGCGGCCGCGGCGCTCGCGCTGCCCGGGGTCGACGCCGGCACGCCGCTCGATGCGCTTTCGACCCAGGGTGCGGTCGGGTTGCCCGCGGCCGATTCGCAGACGTCCACGCCCGCGCCGACGCCCACGCACGAAGGACGCGAGCGCATGACCTGGTCGGTCGATCGGGACGGGATCCAGGGGGCGGTCCGCGAGGCGGTGCCCGACATCCGCGAGTGCTACGCGGGCTGGCTGCGCGCCAACCCGGCGCTCGCCGGCAAGGTCACGGTGCGCTTCACCATCGCCACCGATCCGGACGACGCCGAGCGCGGCAAGGTCACGCGCGCAGCGCTCGTCGCGTCCGACGTCGGCCATCCCTTGATGGAGGGCTGCGTGCTCAACGTGATGAGCGAGCTCGCGTTCGAGGCGCCGGCGGACGGCAAGCCGCTCGACGTCAACTACCCGATCATCTTGCAGACCGAAGAGCCCTGATCTTCGCGTCGCGCGCCGGTCGTCGGGGTGGGAACTTCACTCGCTCGGAAAGCGGAAGACGACCTCGCCGGGGAGCAACATCCCGTGCTCGCGCCGCGCGGCGTCCTGCCAGCCGAGCGCTCCGGTTTCCAGGCGATCGAGCTCGGACTCGAGGCGCGCGTTGTCGCGCGTCGCGCGCAGGATGAGCGACTCCAGGCGACCCTCGGCGCGCGCCAATTTCGCCATGTGGGCCGTGCGTCCGCTGCGGACGATGTTCATCCCGACGACGCCCAGTGCGGCCAAGAGGAGCAGCGTGAGGAAGATCCTCCGCAGGACGCGCACGCTCGTCGACTCGAACACCATCCGCCCATCGCCCCCGATCAGGTTTCCGCGTGGGTCCAGAGACTGGAGCCGCGTCGCGCCGGCATCCTAGATCGTGATGATCGTTGCGCAAATTTTTTGGCGGGCATTCGGTCGTGGCGTCCGCGGATCGATCAGCGCGTCTTGATCCGGGCGCCTGCAGGGGCCTTCAGGCCGGGATGCGCGGCGACGTAGTCCGCGAGCGCGTCGACCTCGATGCCTGCCACGCGGCGCGCCGTGCCCTCCTTGAACACCGCGAAACCGTCGCCGCCGGTGGCGAGGAATCCGTTCACGACGACGCGGTACGAGGCCGCGAGGTCGAGCGCCTTCCCCGCCACGCGCACGAGCCTGGGGTCGATGCGATCGGCGACGCCCGGGCCCGCCTTCCATGCGAACGAGCAGCCCTCAGACACCTGGAGGATGCGCGGCGTATCGCGCTCCTTGCCGCCCGAGACGAACTGCTCCTCGAGCAGCCGCTCGATCTGCGCGCCGGTCAGCGTCATGATCACGAGGTCGTTGCCAAATGGTTGGACTGCAAACAATTCGCCGAACGTGACGGCGCCCGCCGGCCTCTCCGGCGTGGCCGGACGCGCGAGCAACTCGGCGCGGATCCCGCCGGGGTTCATGAACGCGACGGCCGCCCGGTCGGCGCCCGTCTGGGGGTCCGCGGCCGAGGCGGCGACCTGCGCGTCGGCGATGACGCCCCCGAGCGGGATCTCGCCGGCGGCGCTCGGCGCCTTCACCAGATCGCCCCCGACGGTTCCCACGACGCGATTCACGACCGCGGCGGTGAGGTCGCGGTAGCGGGCGATGAGCGCCGTCATGGCCGGCTCGGGCGTGACGTCGCGCGTGACGATCACGTTCTCGGCGCGCTTGGCGACGACGCCACCGCCCGCCTCGTCGATACCGAGATCGATCGCCGTGACGAGGCGCCCGTAGTGTCCGGCCGAGGTCACGAGCTTGCCGCCGATCGCGCACACGTGCATCGCGTTGGTGTGGCCGGCGACGACCACGTCGATGGCCGGATCGAGGCGCGGCACGAGGTCGGCGAGGGGGCCACGCAGGCCCTCGCAACCGTTGTGGGAGCCGGTCGCGAAGCCGCCTTCGTGAAGGAGGAGGACGATGGCCTCGACCCCGGCGGCGCGAAGCTCGGCCGCGTAGCGGGCGGCGGTGGGGACCTCGTCGAGGAACGTCAGGCCAGCGGTGGCCGTCGCCGACACGATCGCCTTGGTGCCCGAGAGCGTCATGCCGATGAAGCCGATGCGCGCCTTGCCGAAGCGTCGCACGGTGGTGGCGGGAAAGACGGTCTCGCCGCGCGCGTCCTCGACCACGTTGGCCGCGAGGTACTCGAAGTGCGCGCCCTGAAAGCCGTCGCCGCCGAAGCAGCCTTCGCTCGGGTGACAGCCGCCGCGCTGCATGCGGAGGAGCTCGGCGAGGCCCTCGTCGAACTCGTGGTTGCCGACGGTGGAGACGCCGAGGCGCATGAGGTCGAGCGCCTCGATGGTCGGCTCGTCGTGAAAGGCCGCCGAGATGAGCGGCGTCGCGCCGATGTTGTCGCCGGCCGAGACCACCAGCGTGTGCCGGTGGTTCTGTGCGAGGGTGGCGAGCCAGGTCGCGAGAAACGCGGCCCCGCCGGCCGGGACGTCGCCGGCGGGTGTCGTGATGCGGCCGCCGCTCCCGCCCGGTGGCTCGAGCTGGCCGTGGAAGTCGTTGATCGCGAGCAGCCGCACCGCGAGCGCGCCACAGGCGACGCCGGGCGTCTCGCGCTGCCCGCGTGCCCACGCGGCCAGGCGCTCCATCGCGTCGGCACCGAGCGCG
>SXGT01127009.1_pt1 | contig 16413 bp, 16 predicted proteins | sample 3176221 | NCBI WGS metagenome assembly SXGT01 (sample SAMN11356862, study PRJNA531348) | freshwater metagenome | isolation source: freshwater sample F1-120 | place: China: Fuxian Lake, Yuxi | collected 2017-12-25 | reverse complement strand
AGGAAATAAAACTAAACAACACAGTTGTCGCGTGAATCCGCCGCAACAACTACGCAACGAATTAACTCACTAATTCAATGCGGTTCAAAGCGGACAATTTATTTGCTATAAAACCGGACAATTCTATTTGTTGCTAACAGATTTTTGCTAACGCAGGATTTTGCAAGGCGAGTTATTGCGACTTGCAGCACGTTTTAGCAAACTCCCGTCGATGCAGCCAACAAAATTACGCTTAGCCTGTTTTATCGGCTATCATCTAACAATTTGATAACTGCATGCATCATGAAGTGGCTTGACCTTCCATTTGCCCGGAGCGCACAGGGCACGATACAACTACCCGGTTCAAAAAGCATTTCCAATCGAATTTTGTTGCTTGCCGCACTTGCGGAGGGAACAACGCAGGTTCATGACTTGCTTGCCTCGGACGATACGGCGCACATGCTGGAAGCGCTTGCCAAGCTGGGTGTTTCTATCGTGCAAACCGGGGCTAACGATTATCGCATTACCGGATGCAACGGCACATTCCCGGTGGCCGAAGCCGATCTGTTTCTCGGCAATGCCGGCACCGCTTTTCGTCCGTTGACTGCGGCGCTGGCGTTAATGCAAGGGCATTACCGGCTATCCGGCGTGCCGCGTATGCACGAAAGACCGATCGGGGATCTGGTCGACGCATTGCGTCAACTGGGCGCCGATATCGACTATCTCGGCAATCCGGGTTTTCCGCCGCTTGAAATCAATCCCACCAACCTGCAACGTCAAGACGACGCATATCGAGTAACCGTCAAAGGCGACGTTTCCAGCCAATTCCTGACGGGACTGCTGATGGCATTGCCGTTGACAAGAAAGAAATCCGTCATCGCAGTTGCGGGCACGCTCATTTCGCAACCGTACATCCAATTGACGCTCGCGCAGATGCAGCGTTTCGGCGTGCATGTCGAGCATACCGATTGGCAGCAATTCGTAATACCGGCGCAACAACACTATCGCAGTCCGGGCAGCATTTTCGTCGAAGGCGATGCTTCTTCCGCGTCCTATTTTCTTGCCGCAGGCGCAGTCGGGCATGGTCCGGTGCGCGTTCAAGGCGTTGGCCGCGATAGCGCGCAAGGCGATGTCCGTTTTGCCGCCGCATTGGAAATGATGGGGGCAAAAATTTCGATGGGCGAAAACTGGATCGAGGCCGAAAGCGCGGACGCGCTTTTCTGCGGGAAGCTTCTACGCGCAATCGACCTGGATTGCAATCGCATCCCCGATGCCGCCATGACGCTGGCAGTGGCGGCGTTATTTGCCGATGGCGTCACTACGCTGCGCAACATCGCCAGTTGGCGCTTGAAAGAAACCGACCGCCTGGCGGCGATGGCCGCAGAATTGCGCAAACTTGGCGCAATCGTCGAAGAAGGCGCCGATTACCTGCGCATTGCGCCGCCGCCGAACGGATTGACCCCTCATGCGGCGATCGACACTTACGACGATCACCGCATGGCCATGTGCTTCTCTCTGGCTTCCTTCGGCGCTCCGGTGCGCATCAACGATCCCGGATGCGTCGCTAAAACCTTTCCGGATTATTTTGAAAAGTTCGCACAGATCGTGCAGACTGCTTCGTAGTCTCTTTTTTGCACTCCGACAACCCCGAATCGTTCATGAATACACCGCAAATTCCTGTCATTGCCATTGACGGCCCTTCCGCATCCGGGAAAGGCACCATTGCCCAGTTGGTTGCCGCCAAACTCGGCTTTCATTATTTGGACAGCGGTGCGCTGTATCGGCTGGTTGCGTTGAAAACAATGCAATCGCATACCGATACCGGCGATATCGACCGGCTTACGGCAATTGCCAAAAACCTGGATACCGCCTTCATTGATGGACAAATCTTTTTAGACGGCGCAATCGTTACCGATGCCATCCGCGCGGAACAATGCGGTATTCTGGCTTCGCAACTGGCCGCTTATCCGCAGGTTCGCGCGGCATTGACCGAACGCCAACGCGCATTCCGTCAGCCTCCCGGATTGGTTACCGATGGCCGCGATATGGGGTCGGTTATTTTTCCCGATGCCATGCTGAAGATTTTTTTAACCGCCAGCGCTGAGATTCGCGCGCAAAGACGATATAACCAGTTGAAAGAGAAAGGAATCGATGCTAATATCGCCGATCTGTTGCAAGATATTCAGAAACGGGATGAACGCGACAGCAATCGCAGCGTCGCTCCACTGCAGCAAGGCAAGGATGCTCGATTGCTGGATACGACTTCGTTAACCATATCCCAGGCACAAGATACCGTGCTCTCCTGGTATAATGAGATCTGTGCAAGAGATCAGCGTTTGAACGCTCAATAATTTTTTCCTGACATTCAGAAGAAAATTCGCGATCCAAACATTTTTTAACTAACCCAATCCGCTGGAAATCATACTGGCCGGAGTGTTCTATCAGGTATTTTTATAATGACTAAAGCTTCCACTGCAACCAAGAATTCCCCCGAAAGTTTTGCCGCACTTTTTGAAGAAAGCCTCTCACGTCAGGAAATGCGTATCGGTGAAGTCATCACCGCCGAAGTTGTTCGCGTCGACTACAATATCGTCGTCGTTAATGCGGGTCTCAAATCCGAAAGTTTTATTCCTGTTGAGGAATTCAAAAATGATCGCGGCGAAATCGAAGTCAAGCCGGGCGATTTCATCAGCGTTGCCATTGAGTCTCTGGAAGACGGCTATGGCGAAACACGCCTCTCTCGCGACAAAGCGAAACGTCTAACCGCATGGCACGATCTGGAAGAAGCGATGGAAAGCGGCAAGATCGTCACCGGCATGGTCAACGGCAAAGTCAAAGGCGGCTTGACCGCAACGATCAACGGAATTCGCGCATTCTTGCCCGGATCCCTGGTCGATATCCGTCCGGTCAAAGACACGACGCCTTATGAAAATAAGGAAATGGAATTCAAGGTCATCAAACTGGATCGCAAACGCAATAACGTCGTGGTATCGCGCCGCGCTGTATTGGAAGCGACGCAAGGCGCCGACCGCGAAACCTTGCTGTCCAATTTGCAGGAAGGCTCTATCGTTCAAGGTGTGGTCAAAAACATTACCGATTACGGCGCATTTGTCGACTTAGGCGGTATCGATGGTTTGTTGCACATCACCGATCTGGCATGGCGCCGCGTCAAGCATCCGTCGGAGGTGGTCAATATTGGCGATGAAGTTACCGCCAAGGTACTGAAGTTCGATCAAGAAAAGAATCGCGTTTCATTAGGCATGAAACAATTGAGCGAAGATCCATGGGTTGGATTGTCGCGCCGTTACCCGGCACGCACGCGCTTGTTCGGCAAAGTAACCAATCTGACCGACTACGGCGCTTTCATTGAAATCGAGCAGGGCATCGAAGGTCTGGTGCATGTGTCCGAAATGGATTGGACCAACAAGAATGTTTATCCATCCAAGATTGTGCAACTGGGCGATGAAGTCGAAGTGATGATTCTCGAAATCGACGAAGAACGCCGCCGCATTTCACTGGGCATGAAACAATGCCAGCCTAATCCTTGGGAAGAATTTGCCGCCAGCCACGAGAAGAACGACAAAGTGCGCGGTCAAATCAAATCGATTACCGATTTTGGCGTATTTATCGGCTTACCTGGCAATATCGATGGTTTGGTGCATTTATCGGATTTGTCGTGGAATCAACCCGGCGAAGAAGCGGTACAAAACTACAAGAAAGGCGATGAAGTGGAAGCCGTCATTTTGTCCATCGACGTCGAACGCGAACGCATCTCCTTGGGCATCAAGCAAATGGAAGGCGATCCTTTCACCAGTTTTGTCGCCGAGCATGACAAAAACAGCATTATCGAAGGTACGGTAAAATCCATCGACGCCAAGGGTGCTGTCATTGCGCTAACCAATGATGTCGAAGGTTATTTGCGCGCCTCCGAGGTGTCGCGCGATCGTGTGGAAGATATTCGCACCCATCTGAAAGAAGGCGATAAAGTTGAAACGATGATTATCAACATCGATCGTAAAAATCGCGCAATCAATCTTTCGATCAAGGCAAAAGACAAATCCGATGAAACTGCCGCCATGCAAAAAATAAAAGCACCGGTAAACGCAGGTACAACCAGCCTTGGCGCTCTTCTGAAAGCAAAAATGGACAGTAAAAATACAGAGCAATAAGAAAGAGGAAATTTCATGACGAAATCTGAATTAATTACCCGGCTTGCTGCACGTTTCCCGCAGCTGGTCACAAAAGATGCTGAGCTTTCCGTTAAAATGATCATCGATGCGATGGCTAAAAGTTTAGCAGGCGGCCAACGCATTGAAATACGCGGATTTGGCAGTTTCGATCTGAATTACCGCCCGCCGCGTATCGGCCGGAATCCAAAGTCCGGCGAGAAAGTAAAAGTGCCTGAGAAATACGTGCCGCATTTCAAAGCAGGTAAAGAAATGCGCGAACGTGTTGATTATAAGTAACACCGCAATAAACGAAAAAAGCACTTCTATCGCGGAGTGCTTTTTTTAATTCCGACACCGGGAATCTGTCGGATTTCAGCAATTTCGAGAACTAAGGAAACGCTGAAATAATTCGGCGAGCAAGATGAAACGCAAGGCGGATGGAGCGCAGAAAATGGAGCATATCGTCGTAGCGATAGGCGATTTTCGAGCACCGCCCAACGCCACAGATCGCATGTACAGCCGATTTCAGTATTTCCCTAAGTAAAAAAATTAGTGCGGATTGCGTACACGATTGATCGGCAATGCTTGCCGGTATTATTCTTGGTTAATGTCCGGAATCCGCCATTCACTTATTTATCATTATTAATTTTATGAGTTAACGCGTTATGACGAACCTGATCGCTTGGATTTTTCGTATTGCAGTTTTTGTAGTGCTGGCCGTTTTTGCGTCTAAGCATTCGCAACCTATCACGCTTTATTATTATCTGGACCAATCCGTCGAGCTTCCTTTAAGCGTCGCATTGTTGATATTTTTTGCGCTCGGCGCAATCATCAGCCTGATTTTTGCGCGGCGATGTCACTGACATTATGCTTACAAGAGGCGCCGAACTGATTTGACACACGCAACGGCACCGGTTTTAAGGTGCCGTTTAGGTTGAAATTAAACATTGAAGCGGAAGTGCATGACATCGCCGTCTTTGACGATGTATTCCTTTCCTTCCAGCCGCATTTTTCCCGCTTCCTTAGCGCCTTGTTCGCCGTTGTAGGTGACAAAATCGTCATAACCGATTACTTCGGCGCGAATGAAACCCTTTTCAAAATCGGTATGGATAACGCCCGCCGCTTGCGGTGCGGTATCGCCTTTGTGGATCGTCCAGGCTCTTACTTCCTTGACACCCGCAGTGAAATAAGTCTGCAAGCCGAGCAAATCGTAACCGGCACGCACCAGGCGATTAAGTCCCGGTTCTTCCAAATTAAGATCGGCAAGGAAAATTCGCTTATCGTCATCGGATAAATCGGCAATTTCGGCTTCCAAAGCGGCGCAGATTGCAACCACGGGTGCGCCTTCATTAGCCGCATATTCTTGCACGCGGGTTAGTAACGGGTTATTTTGAAATCCTCGATCGTTTACATTCGCAACATAGATCGCCGGTTTTGCGGTTAAGAGGCACAACGGTTGCAGCAAGTGTTTTTGATCCTTATCCAATTCCAGCGTTCTAGCAGGCTTGCCTTGATCGAGATGCGCTTGCACCATTTCCAACAGCGCACACATTTTGATCGCTTCTTTATTGCCGGATTTGGCCACTTTGGATTCGCGCTGCAGCGCTTTTTCTACGGTCGCAAGATCCGCCAGCGACAATTCGGTTTGAATCACTTCGATATCCGCAATCGGATCGACTTTCCCGGTCACATGCACCACGTTGTCATCGACAAAGCAACGTACCATATTGACGATACCGTCGGTTTCGCGGATATTGGCGAGAAACTTGTTGCCCAGACCCTCGCCTTTGGATGCGCCCGCAACCAAACCCGCAATATCGACAAACTCAACGATTGCAGGTTGTATTTTCTGCGGTTTGACAATATCGCTGAGTTTCTGCAATCGCGGATCCGGCACTTCGACAATACCGACATTCGGATCGATGGTGCAAAAAGGATAGTTTTCCGCAGCGATGCCGGCCTTGGTCAGCGCATTAAACAACGTGGATTTGCCCACATTGGGAAGCCCAACAATTCCACATTTCAGACTCATGACTCGATACCTATTAAAATTGACAGTGCATTTAAACTTTGGTGTGTAATTTCAGCATGGCCGCTTCGCATGCACCTTGCGCTATCAACGGCCAGACTTCCAGGCTTCTGGTTATGGCTTCATCGATTAATTGCGCTTCTTCTTTTCTCGGCGGGTTGAGCACATATCCCACCACTGCGCCGCGCTCGCCCGGATGACCTATTCCGATGCGCAAACGCCAGAAATCCTGGGTTCCTAACTTTGCGGCTATGTCCTTGAGTCCGTTATGTCCGCCCAGACCGCCGCCTTTTTTCAGTTTTGCCGCGCCCGGCGGCAAATCCAATTCGTCGTGAACCACGATGATTTCATCTGCTGAAATTTTATAAAACTGGCATAGCGCCGCAACCGCGCGTCCGCTCGCATTCATAAAGGTTTGCGGTTCCAGCAGCCATAAATCGTTGTCATGCTGCCGGATTTGCGTGCACAAACCATGAAAGCGCGCTTCCGTTCGGAGTGTGACATGCAACATGACCGCCAATCGATCGACCCAATCGAAACCGGCATTATGCCGCGTTTTATCATATTCCCGGCCTGGATTGCCTAAACCAACGATAAGTTTCATGTGCATAGAGTCCGCGCGCTGGAAAAGAAAAATCTGCCGGGACGATGAAGCCCCGGCAGATTATTTCGATTGACACGACCGCTAAGTCTTTATCCGGTCAATTTATTTTTTCTCGGCCCCCGCTGCTTCGCCGGCGCCTTCTTCAGTCAATGCCGAGCGAGGAATTACGATGGTCACCACTGCGGCATTATCGCCGCGCGCCAAGGCGACGATTTCTACGCCTTTAGGCAATACCAAATCGCTTAAATGCAATGTATGTCCTGCGGCTAATTGCATCAAATCCACTTGGATGTATTCGGGCAAATCGCCAGGCAAGCAACTGATATCCACTTCCGTCATGATATGAGAAACGATACCGCCGGATGTTTTGACGCCGGGTGAATTTTCCGCATTGATAAAATGCAATGGCACTTTCATGTGTATCTTCTTATCCTTGGCGACACGCTGAAAATCCACGTGCAATACCTGATGCTTAAAGGGATGCATTTGCACATCGCGCAACAAGACAGGCTCTTTTTTGCCATCGATGCTCAACGTTAAAATAGATGCATGAAAAGCTTCCAATTTAAGTTTATGAAACAAATCGTTATGACTCATCTCAATAGATTGCGCATCTTGATCGCCACCGTAAATGACTGCCGGCACCTTGCCGGAACCACGCAGGCGGCGGCTCGCACCCTTTCCCTGCAATGTGCGCTTTTCCGCGCTGATTTCTATTTTCATGTCGATTACTCCATAGTGTTGATTTGTTCGCGACCAAACAAACCGGTTAAAAAAACTTTGTTATTCCATAAACAACGAACTCAGCGAACTCTCGTTGCTGATACGCAACATGGTTTCCGCCAATAAGCTTGCAATGCTCAATTGACAAATGCGATCGCAAGCCATCGCATCCTCGCGCAAAGGAATCGTATCGGTAACCACCAATTTATCCAGCGACGAATTCTGAATTCTCTCTACCGCTTTGCCCGACAATACCGCATGCGTTGAATAAGCCAATACCGATTTAGCCCCATTTTCTTTCAATGCTCTTGCCGCTTCGCACAATGTGTTGGCCGTATCCACCAGATCGTCGATGATCACACAAGTGCGATCTTTCACTTCGCCGATGATGTTCATGACTTTTGCTTCGTTCGGTTTGGGGCGTCGCTTGTCGATAATCGCCAGATCGCATTCCAAACGCTTGGCCAAATGACGCGCACGTACCACACCGCCGACATCGGGGGAAACCACGATTAAATTCTGGTAATTATGCTTCCAAATATCGCCCAACAAAATGGGCATACCGTAAATATTATCGACCGGAATATCAAAAAAACCTTGAATCTGATCCGCGTGCAAATCCATCGTCAATAACCGATCGATACCCACTGTCGTCAGCATATTGGCAACCACCTTGGCCGTAATCGGCACACGCACGGAGCGCGGCCTTCTGTCCTGGCGCGCGTAACCGAAATAAGGAATTGCGGCAGTGATTCGTCCTGCCGATGCACGTTTAAGCGCATCGACCATGACCAGAATTTCCATCAAACTGTCGTTGGTCGGCGCGCAAGTGGATTGCAGCACAAAAACATCTTTTCCGCGCACGTTCTCAAGAATTTCCACCATGATTTCGCCGTCGCTGAAACGTCCGACAGTGGCGCGTCCCAGATGAATATTCAGATGCTTGACAGCGTCTTGCGCCAACTTGGGATGGGCAGTGCCGGTAAAAACCATCAAACTGTCATAGGACATGTTATTTCTTTGCGCTAATGGAAAAAAGGGGCATTATGCTCTCTAATACAATGCCGTTTGCAGTGACGCACTGTTCAATCTCACCACGAAACCCTATCGGATTTTACGAACTAAGCTGGCTGGGGAGGTAGGGATCGAACCTACGAATGCCGGAATCAAAATCCGGTGCCTTACCACTTGGCGACTCCCCAAAAATTCATTCTCTTGACTGATACATCGGGTGACAATTCAAGCCTTTCGCTACAAAACCTTTCATGTCGCTCGGAATTTGCGCAAAAGCCGTTTTCGCTTCTTGTTCCGTCGCAAATTCAGCAAAGACGCAAGCGCCCGATCCGCTCATCGCCGCTATTGTAGTATTTTCCAGCCGCTTTAGCCACTCCAAACATCTTGCCACTTCCGGATAAGACCGGCAAACGACGGGTTCCAAATCGTTGCGACCCTGCCGGATGGAAAAGGGCGGTATTTTGATCGGAATTGTGTTGCGTGTCAATTCCTTACTTGAAAAAATCTCGGCGGTCGATACTGGTACTGGCGGCACAAGCACCAGATACCAAGCCGTCGGCAGCTCGATCGCGGACAATTTCTCGCCGACTCCCTCGGCAAAAGCGTTTCTCCCGAAAATAAAAACCGGCACATCGGCGCCCAATTGCAAACCCAACTCAAGCAACACTTCCGTCGCCAAATTAACACCCCATAGCCGATTGAGCGCCAGTAACGTGGTCGCCGCATCCGAACTGCCGCCTCCCAAGCCGCCGCCCATGGGAATCTTTTTCTGCAGATAAATATCGGCACCCAAGCCGGTTGCTGTTTTTTGTTGCAGCAACGTGGCTGCGCGAACGCACAAATCTTTTTCCTCCGGCACGCCTGGCAGCGGATTATGCAGCTTGATTACGCCATCGGTGCGCAGATCGAAACTTAATTCGTCGCAAAAATCCAGAAAGCGAAAAACCGTTTGCAACAAATGGTAACCGTCTTGCCTGCGGCCAACGACGTGCAAAAAAAGATTCAGTTTGGCGGGGGCCGGAAAAGTGTGCATAAACAAATGAAGCATTAAATGACGATGTTATCGATTGATCAATATTCGGCATTCCAGTCATCGACAATGACCCGGATTTTTAAACGCTCGTTCTCATAAAATAAGTGAAATTGCTTGGGCATTGGAATCGGGCGCGATTTTTCAGCGGCAAAGCGCGAATAATGGATATTCCAGCCATCCTGACGAATCGCAATCAATTGATTGGTTTGCCCCAAATCCTTTTCTGCCGAGGTAATGGGCGAATGCGTTCCTTGGATCCAATATTGCAAACCGTTTAACGGCAACCTCCACCCTAAGACCTCTTCCGTCAAACGCTCCACATTCTCAGCGTAATAGGCTTCAAGTTTTGCGGTAATCAAGCGAACGCCGTCGGAATCTTTTGTAATTTCCGCCACGGCCTGACCCAGCGGCGTAAAAAGCAATATCTCATCGATTTTTTCCGAATGCCGCCATCGGAAACTGCCGGAAAAGCTTTGATCTTGATCCTGAATGGCTATCCTGCCGAGAATGTTGAAGTCGTTCGCCGGAGTCCTGAGAGAATACGGCACAGGATCGGTAATGATCGTGGTAGCAACCGTTTCCGACGGTGTCTGGGTTGGCATGGTTTTACAACCGGCAAACAGCAAAACAACGCCGATTAAAGCAACCGGCCCAATGTTCCATTGCATCATTCGACGCCTATACCGGCTAGGGAAACACTGATTAATTGGCTGTACGAGCGAATCACTTCGTTGCGCGGCACTCGCTCCCTCGCCTATCTCATTGATATGTCTCGATTGTTGCGCTCCGTGCGCCTCGTGCTTCATCTCGTTCGCCGAATTAATCAGCGTTTCCCTAGATTCAATTGTTGGCGGCTTTACTGTCAGCTTGATGACAGTCCGGCAACACAATATTCAATTCCAGCGTTTCCTGATTTTCATCCTGCTCAAAATTTACCGATATCGCATCTTGATCTACATTGACGTATTTACGGATAACCTCCAGCAACTCTTTTTGCAATTGCGGCAAATAGGATGGTTGACTGCGGGAACGCCGCTCATGCGCAACCAGAATTTGCAGCCTTTCTTTGGCGAGCGATGCGGTTTTCGGTTTCGATAATTTAAAATAGTCTAGTAAGCTCATTTTCTACCTCCGAAAAGCCTCCTGAGGAATCCTGGTTTGCTCTCGATAAATCGATGCGGCACTTTCTCCCCGAGGTAGCGCGCAACGACATCGGCATACGCCCGCCCCGCTTCGCTTTTTTCATCCAGAATCACCGGTATTCCGGCATTGGATGCGGACAAGACCGATTTCGATTCGGGAATGATGCCCAACAATTCCAATGACAAGATTTCCTGTACATCCTCAAGGCTGAGCATTTCGCCCAACCTAACTCTGTCCGCGTCATATCGGGTCAGCAATAAGTATTCCTTGATGGGCTCTTCGTTTCTTTCCGCTCGTCTGGATTTGCTCGACAAAATCCCCAGCATGCGATCGGAATCGCGCACCGAAGAAATTTCCGGGTTGGTTACGACAAAAGCATCGTCGGCATAATATAGCGCCAAATTTGCCCCCTTCTCAATACCGGCGGGAGAATCGCAAACAATATACTCGAAATCCTTGGATAACTCGTCCAGCACACGGCCAACGCCTTCCTGGGTCAGCGCATCCTTATCGCGTGTTTGAGAGGCGGGCAGAATATAAAGCATATTGCAGTTCTTATCGCGGATCAACGCTTGGTTCAGTCCTGCTTCTCCATTGATCACATTGATAAAATCGTATACCACGCGGCGTTCGCAGCCTAAAATCAAGTCCAAGTTCCGCAAACCGACATCAAAATCGATAACCGCCGTTTTATGGCCCTTTTTTGCCAGCCCCATAGCAATGGCCGCGCTTGTTGTCGTCTTACCCACGCCGCCTTTGCCTGATGTCACCACGATAATTCTTGCCAATTGAGCCTCCTTTGCGATTTCGTTTTAAGCAATCTCTTTAATGATCAAAGCATGATCCTGCAAATATATTTGCACCGGGCCGTTATAATTTTGCTTCCCCAAATCTTCGCTGGTTTTATAATCCCCGGCTATAGAAATAAGCTCCGCTTGCATATCGAAGCAGAATATTCTTGCAGCGGTATTGCCATGAACTCCTGCCAATGCGCGCCCTCGCAGCGTATTATAAACGTGTATATTGCCTTCAGCCATTATTTCGGCGCCGGCGCTCACCTGGGACAAAATAATCAAATCGCCGGACGCATAGATACGCTGCCCGGAACGAATGGGATGCGAAATCAAAGTAGTGGCTGCCGGGACCGGCGGAATCGCTGCGGAATGCGTTGTTTCTTTAACCGGAGCAGCCTCGGGTTGCGCGGCGACCGGTTGCGCGGATTCTTGCTTTGGCGGTTCGCCAATAGCGATGGAATGGCCCAATTCCCGTACAGTATCGATGGGAATGAATAACGCGCGCGCTTGTATATTTTGCGACTCGTTGCCGCCGCGAATGCCGACCGGAAAAAAACCCGATTCGCGCAGCAATTGTATCAATTGCATAAAATCCACAGCCTGATTCGATTTGTTGATTTCCTTGAAATCGACAATCAATGGAGAATCACGAAAGAAATCGGGAGCCAATTTGATTTTTTCGTTGAGCGCATGCGCGATCGCATTCGTGTCATTGGTAAAGATAATCAGGATCGGCGCAAAAAAGGTGCTGCTTTTAAATTCGAGAACCGGTGAGGTGTTTTGCATTTTTGGTTTTTTGGTAATTTCACGAAGAAGCCAAGCCGATCGAACAACCGATCGGTGCCATAGCCTCTTCTATATGATACAGCCGGATACTAATCGACCACTTTCTTTTTCGTCAGGCGCTGCAATGTTTCGAGCAACACTTCATTATCCGGGTCTTTTTCCAATGCGGAACGCCAAATATTCCTGGCATCGTCCTTGGCGCCCTGCACCCAGAGCAATTCTCCCAAGTGCGCCGCGATTTCGGAATCCGGGCGTGCGGCAAAAGCCAAATTCAGATAATTCAATCCTTCCGCAATCTTACCCATGCGGTAGTACACCCAGCCCAAGCTATCCATGATATAGGGATCGCCCGGAGCAAGTTCGATAGCGCGTTGGATCAACTTGAGCGCTTCCGGCAACTGAATGCCGCGCTCGGCATAGCTATATCCCAGCGCATTGTAGGCGTGCGCGTTATCCGGTTTCAGCTTGATCAGCTTGCGCAAATCCTGCTCCAGAATTTTGTGTTTGCGCAATTTGTCGGCAGTCAATGCACGATCGTAAAGCAACTCGGGATAATCCGGAAATTTCTTCAACCCCTCGTCCAGCAAATCGAATACTTCCTGATAGGCTTTGGTACGACGCAAGATTTGCGCTTCCGCCAAAATCAAATGCGCCGCTTGCTGATCGTTTGCCGCCGGAAGATTTTGCAAATGTTCGCGCGCTTCCGTCACATTTCCTTTCGCCGCCAACAGGTCGGCATAGCGGATTTGCGCCGGTAAGTGGCGACCGCCGCTCTTGACCATTTGATAAGACGCCATCGCCAAATCGGGGCGATTGGTTTCTTCATAAATTTGCCCCAAATGGAAATGCACGGTGCTGGCATCTTTATAACCCAAGCTCAGCGCTTTTTTGAAATTTTCCTCGGTAACTTCGAGATTGCCCATTTCCGCTGCGAGTAATCCTGCCGCCAATACTATTTCCGCATCTTCCGGGTTTTTCTCCGTCAACCACCGTAACTGTTCCCGCGCGGAATCCAACTGCCTGTCGCCGATAAGCACCCGCGTATACGCAATCCGCACTTCATTGGCTTCCGGATGTTTTTGCAAATAATCGCGGTAGAAATCGCTGGTATCCGCGATGGAAATACGCTGCAGTATCCGGCCGTGATGAATCGCGGCGATTTCCCAATCGGGCCGCAAAGTAAGCGCCCGCTGCATTTCTTGCTGCGCCAGTTGATGCTGGTTGGCGTACCAAGCAGCTTGGGAAATGGCGAAATGCGCTTCCGGAAGATCCTTGTACGGCTGCGACAGGTGCTGTATTAAACGCAATGTGCTGTTTTTATCCGCATTGCGCGACAGCAATTGATTGAGTTGCATGAACGCATTACCGATGCTTTCCTTCTCGGATGCCAGCAATATTTCGAAATGCGGCTGCGCTGCGTCCAATTTCCCCAAATTGACCAGTGCCGCAGCAATGGTTTGCCGGGCTTCGATGGACTCGGGCTCCAGTTCGATCCATATCGAAGCTGCTTGTTCGGTGGCGTATGGATTTCCCGTATGCAAGGCAATTTCCGTCGCCCGCTTGGCGAGACGAGGATCGCGCGTCGATTTTGCCAGCTTGATGTATCGGCTCATGGCGATATCGAGATTGCCGCGTTGCAATGCCGTTTCGCCGACCAGGAAATCGAATAGAATGGGCGCGGTCAGGTCTTGTTTGGGCAAATTCTGCGGACTGGCTTCCTCTTGTTCGGCGGGTTGCTCTTTTTTTTCTGCTTCCGTATTGACAGGAATCTGCGCGCAGGCAGTCAGCCCGGATAGCAATAACACATAGAGCGGTTTAAATTTCATGAGAAATCCGATTGATTTAGGATGTTTAATACCAATAACTTGCTGCAGCTTATCAGGAGAATCTGGAACTTCAAAAGCACCCTCGTCCGGTGTTTTCGATTGATTAACCGATCTTATTCAAACAAATGCGCATATTCTACTTTTATACCGGCATGAAAGTGAATAAATAATTATTCAACGTAAACGATATGTACCGTATGTCATCGTAAAAACGATGCATAAAATAGTACATAAAGAGACGGCTTTTAATTTAACATTGGGAAAATGCTAAGAATACGATTAAATCTCGAAAGTTCACAACGAAAGTACACAACGGCAAGCCAAGCTGCTGAAATACCATTCATCCCATTCAACACGCATTGTTCGATTGAAGAATCATTACACTAGATTAACATTGGCCTTCTTACTGGGCGCATTGACCGTGCTTGGCTTCGCGCCGTTTTATCTGTTTCCTGCGCCGTTCTTCACGCTTGCCGTGCTGTTCGCCTGGTGTCGTCATAGCCCGGCACCGGGCAAAGCGGCGGCTTTGGGCTTTTGGTTCGGCATGGGGTTGTTCAGCGCCGGCGTAACCTGGATTTACGTCAGCTTGCACGATTTCGGCGCCATGCCGATGCCGATCGCAGTAGTGGCGCTGATCATCCTGTGCGGTTATTTATCGCTGTTTCCGGCATTGGGTTGCTGGCTGTTGGCCAAGCTGCGTCCTGCCGCACCGCTGCTTTGGGCGTCGCTCGCAGCGGCGTTGTGGATGTTATGCGAATGGCTGCGCGGCACGCTGTTTACCGGTTTTCCTTGGCTGGCGATCGGTTACACGCAAGTACCCGATAGCCCGTTGGCCGGTTTTGCGCCGATTGTCGGCGTGTACGGCATTTCGGTAATCGTCATTTTCAGCGCTGCGCTGCTCGCGCTATGGGTTGAAAAAGGCGTCAAGCAATGGCGCTATGGCCTGACTGTGCTGCTGATCGGATTCGTCGGCTACGGTTTGCAATGGATCGACTGGGTAACGCCCGAAGGGAAACCGGTCACGGTCAGCCTATTGCAAGGCAACATTGCTCAAGACTTGAAATGGCGCGAAGACTATATCGAAAATTCGCTGGAGATTTATGCCAAGTTGATCTTGGAAAGCGATAGCCGCTTAATCGTGACGCCGGAAATCTCCATTCCGCTGTTTAGCGATGCGGTGCCGCTCGCCTATTTGATGCATTTGACCGAGCACGCCAAAAGCAATCACGGCGATGTGCTGATCGGCCTCGCCGAACGCGATCGCGACGACGGCGACGCGTATTACAACACCATGTTCAGCCTTGGCACCGCTCCCGGACAAAGCTACCGCAAGCATCACCTGGTGCCGTTTGGCGAATTCATTCCGTTCAAACCCATCTTCGGCTGGGTGATTCAAGTGCTGCAAATCCCATTGACCGATTTCTCGCGCGGCAAGCTGGATCAACAACCGATGGAATTGTCCGGGCAGCGCGTGGCGATCAATATTTGTTACGAAGACGTATTCGGCGAAGAAATCATCAACCAGCTGCCGCAAGCGACGATGTTGGTCAATGTCAGCAACGACGCTTGGTTCGGGCGCTCGATCGGCCCGCAGCAGCACTTGCAGATTTCGCAAATGCGCGCGCTGGAAACCGGGCGCTATATGCTGCGCGCCACCAATACCGGCGTTACCGCAATCATCGACGAACGCGGGCGGGTGCTGGATACCATTGAGATTTTCACCACCGCCGCATTGCATGGATTGGCGCAAGGCTTTACCGGCGCCACACCGTATGTCCGCACGGGTAATTATCCGATATTGGGGTTAGCCGCACTGCTCGTCGGCATCGGTTTGCTATCCGCCTTCCGCGCGAGACGTAAAACCCGGTAAAATCCGCACTTATTCATTTCGATGGCAATTTAAGCCCTTTTTATGGCAACACTGACTTTCCAGGAAATTATTCTGACCTTGCAGCAGTATTGGAGCAAGCAAGGCTGCGCCATCTTGCAACCTTACGATATGGAAGTCGGCGCAGGCACCAGCCACACCGCCACTTTTCTGCGCGCCATCGGCCCCGAACCGTGGAAAGCCGCATATGTGCAACCGGCGCGCCGCCCGAAAGACGGCCGTTACGGCGACAACCCCAACCGTTTGCAGCATTATTACCAGTTTCAAGTGGTACTGAAACCGGCACCGAAAAACATCCTCGATTTGTACTTCAACTCGTTGCGCGAACTGGGTTTTGACTTGACACAAAACGACATACGCTTGGTCGAAGACGATTGGGAGAACCCCACGCTGGGTGCTTGGGGGTTGGGCTGGGAAACCTGGCT
>SXGT01302616.1_pt1 | contig 16414 bp, 12 predicted proteins | sample 3176221 | NCBI WGS metagenome assembly SXGT01 (sample SAMN11356862, study PRJNA531348) | freshwater metagenome | isolation source: freshwater sample F1-120 | place: China: Fuxian Lake, Yuxi | collected 2017-12-25 | reverse complement strand
GCTGGTAGAAGGACGAAGAGTCCACCACGCAGTAGGCGCATTCCGCGGGCTAGGACCGCCTATCCAGGAAACGTCTGGCCCGTGTCGCCTTAGTCTCTGCCCTTCTGTTCTGCTTCAGCCTCGACGACGCGTTGACCACGAAGCGCACCGACCATGCTGTAGTTGCCTTCATGGCACGCGTACTCGAAGAGATGGTCGCTCTCTTCTAGGCTGAAGGAGAACTCACCCTGCCAGGGCTCCGTGTAGTAGGTGGGATCGTCAACTGAATACTGATACTGCAGTTCCGTGTCGGACGTTCGTGTGAAGCGCTCAACCACCCGGGCGTCACCGCTGATGAGCATGGGCCGGCCGGTCGAGGCGCGTTCCGGATTGACATCACTGTAGTGCGTGGTTTCGACCACCAGCGTGTCACCCTCCCAACGCCCCACCGAGCACTTCTGGAAGCCGGTGATGGCATCTGGGCGGGTCTTTCCGTCCATGTGAATGACGCGTATGGATGCGAGCTCTTCGCTGGCGATCACGACCGTATCGGCGGTCTGCACAATGCCATGAAACAACTGATACATGAACGCACGCATCGGCGGCGAGCCCCACGCCTCCGTGCAGCGCTCGACCCCAGGCCGCTGCTCGGGACCGGCGTATCCAACGCCCTCGAAGTACCGGTGCGCGGCCCGTTGCGCGCCGCGTTCGTTGTACGGCAGCACGCCGTTTTCCGGATGCGCGATGATGGAGCTGCGATATTCGCCATTGACGACGGCCAGGACCGGCGGCCCGAGTCTGTCGATGTCAGGATCCGAATTGCCCTCCAAATTGCGAGCAACGGTCTGGGCGAACCCAGCCGCCTGCAAGGCTCCAGTTGCTGACCAAGCAGACGACGAGGGTTATTACTATCGTACGAACAGACACGGTGTTATCTCTCCCTGAAACGTTCGCCACTCCAGCGAACAGCCCTCAACACCAGCCGCGACCGCCCGTTCGTCTGGCGGCTCACGAGACAGCATACTGCGCGTCTATCGGCCCCGCAACGGTCCGCCAGCCCATCCTGTCCGCCAGCCCCTCCTGTAGCCGGCGACCCCTTTCCTGTAGGATGTGTGCTTCGCGCGTGACGTGATTCGACGGCCGCGGCCGCCGCACTGCACCCCATGCACTCCGATCTCCAAGACGCCATCGATTTCCATCGGGCCATCGTCGCCGAGGGTGGCAAGGCCCTGGTGGGCTACGAACGCGAGAAGGCGCTCGCGAACATGGTCCTGCTCGCGGAGATTCCCACCACGTACCACCAAGAAGAGCAACGACAGGTCAACGCCGGGAACTTGCTGCTTCGCGGTGTCCCGGGGGTCGGCAAGACCTTTTTTGGCGTCATCCTGGCCGCGATCAGCGGTGCGAAGTTCGCCCGCTTGCAGGGTCGGGCCGATCTCCAACCCACGGAGATCGTCGGATTCCAGATGATCAATCCCGCCACCGGCGAATTCATCACGGAATTCGGGCCGCTGGCGTCCGCCGAAGTCATTCTGCTCGACGAGATCAACCGCATTCCGCTGAAATCCCAGAGCGCCTTTCTCGAAGGGTTGCAGGACCGCTCCATCACCGTCGGCAAAGAGACCTATCCGCTCCCGACATTCAGTTTCGCGATCGCCACGATGAACCCGGTCGAGCTGGGACAGGGCACGTTCCCGTTGTCGGAGGCGGCGATAGACCGGTTCGCGATCATCGTGGACATCGGGTACCTGCCGCCGGACCAAGAACAGAAACTGGTGAGTTTCGACTTCAAGAAGGTCCAGCTGCGCGGACTGATGTCCAAGGAGCGTGTCATCGAACTCCGGGCGCGAATCGGTGCCCAGGTCTTCCTCCACGACGCCCTGGGCAAGTACATCAGACGACTCGTGGCGGCCACACGTCCCTACAGCCCGGAGACCGGCTGGCACCAGCGGTCTCCGGCCGCGCTGGTCGAACAGTACGTGGATCTGGGGGGGTCGCCGCGAGCCACGATCTGTTGGGGCCGTCTGGTTAAGGTCTGGGCGCTGCTGTCTGGCGAGCGCGACGAGGTCTACCCGGAAGACATCCAGGACCTGGCGAAACACGTCCTGGGACACCGCCTCTGGCTCGCTCCTCACGCGGCCAGCCGCCACATCCACGTCGATACCGTGATCGACGAAATCATCGATACGGCGCCCATTCCATGAGCCTCCACACGCCTGCCCCGGCGTCGGACGACTCGCTGGTGTCGTGGGCCGAGATTCAAGACGTAGAACTCGTGATTCTCCGGCGCATGCAGGAGCTGGCCATCGGCACCCATCCGAGTCTGTTCCAAGGTACGGGGCACAATCTGGCCGGGCTCCGCGACTGGCAGCCGTGCGACCGGCTCTCGTCCATCGATTGGCCGCAGTCGACGCTGACCAATTTCAGCCCGATGATCACGCGAGAATTCGACCAGGAGAGTAACGCGCCGATCATGATCGCGGCCGATGTCTCGGCGTCTACCCGGTGCGGCGTGGACGGTGCCTCGATCGCGAAGGTTATTGCGCACGCGGTGGCCACATTTGCCATGGCCGCGTCGTTTTTCCAGGACCGTGCTGGCCTGATCACCTTCGACGGCGACACGCGGGAGCTGCGTGTACGGCCCCTGATCGGCCAGGGTCATGCGATGCACTGCGTGGAGGCATACCAGCAACGGTTGATAGCCGGTCGTCCCTCGAGCATTCCAGACATGAGCTTCGCGGGACTCCTCCGCAAACGCTCGATGGTGCCGGTCATTTCCGATTTCCTGTTCGATGACCCGGCTCCCCTGCTGACGGAGTTGGCCGACCTCGGCGCGTTCCACGATGTCTTCGTGGTGCTGGTCGATAGCGCGTTTGCCTTTCAGATCCCGCCGCTCTCGGCCGGGTGGGTCGAGGTGCTCGACGTCGAGACGGGACGCGCGCGCATACTGGCGGCTGACGATCTGGAGCAGCTGGGCCACTGGGTCACGGCGTGGCAAGCCAGCGTAGAGCGCGACGCGCAACACCTGGGACTCGACGTCTTGCGACTCGGCGGTGACCCAGCGGCGATTCACGCGAGCTTGGTCGGGTTCCTACTCGGTCGGAAGCAGGTCAAGCGATGACGGTGCGCCGACGGCTGATCGCACTGGGTCTCACGTGTGGCCTCGCCGTATCGACGTCGGCGTGGGCGCAAGTGACAGACGACGCCACCGCGGTCGACGCCTTTCGTTGCTGGCGGCGTCTGGGTCAGCAGGCGGTTCGCGTCGGGGAGCGATTCGCAATGACCGTGACCTGCAGCGCGGTCGAGACGGAGGGGGCGCGCGCCATTCCCGACCAGGTGGCCCTGGAGCCCGCGTCGATCGACGTCGCGCCGTTCGAGGTACTCGATGGAGAACGGTCAGACGACACGCGAACCGGGCCGTATCGATTCTTCCAGTATCACTACACGCTTCGGCTCATCACTGAGACCAGCTTCGGCGAGGATGTCGAACTTCCGGCCGTGGAACTCGCGTACCGCGTCGAGCGCCGGATCGGCAACGCGCCGGCCATGGCCGGACGCGAGCGGACCTACATCCTGCCACCGGAACCTATCCGCGTGATCTCGTTCGTGCCCGGCGCCGTGGTCGACATTCGGGATCTGGCGCCGGCAACCTTCAGCGAGGCGCAGGCCCGGATCGTTCGAGCCAACGCGCTGACGCTGGGTGCGGCCTTGACGGGGCTCCTGGCGGTCGGGGTCCTGCTCGTCGGGGTGACCCGGGCGGCACGCGCGCGACGTGGCCATCTCCCCGCTGTCGAGCGACCAGTCCCGCCCTCAGGCGTCGTCCGCCGCGCGCTGGACGAACTCACGAGCGTCGGACGCGCCGCGGCGGAACACGGCTGGACCGCCGACACGCTGGCACGGGCGCTGTCAGCCCTCCGTGTCGGCGCGAACATCGCGCTCACCGGTCGTGTGGCCCACGCGATCGTCGCTGCGGACACCCCAACCCGGGCTGGTCAGTTGCGGCTTCGACACGGACTCGTCCGCCGACGAACACTCGTCGTCTCGTCAGGACTCACCGCCCCCGTGCTGGCTCGTGCCAGCGAAGCAACGCGGTCACCCGTCATCGGAGACGCGGCGTTGATCGCTGATCTGGCCGCGGCGATAGCCGTTTTCACCCAGGCCCGATACGCCCGACAGGCTCCGACGGAAGGAGACCCGACCGACCGGGCCGAGGCCGCGGGAATGGACAACAACGCGGCACTCATCAGCGCGCTGGACACCGGTCTGGGCGCCCTGACGCGTCTGCGCTGGCTCTCCACTGCGCCGATGCGCGCGGTCACCGCGGCTCGCGCGACGCTGGCGGAATGGATCACGTGGACACGGTGATGGCGGTGCTGGCCGAAGCCAGACAAACGGTGGCGCAACTCGACGACCTCCCGCTGGCGAGCTTGCCGCTGCCGCGACGCGACGCGGCCGTACTGATCCTTGGCCTCCTGGTTCTGATCGCGGTTGAGGTGCTCTTGGCGCGCGCGGTGCTGCGCCACGGGGCGGGCCGCACCCAGCTTGTCCTGCCGGCGTTGCTGTCGTCGGCCGTCACCCGGCGCTCTACGCTGGCCCCGCTCCGCCACACGCCCTTTCTGCTGTTCCTGGCCGGTCTCCCCTTCGTGGCGGTGGCCATCGCTGACCCCCATACCGCCTTGATCGAGGAACGCGCCACGTTTCCGGGACACCGGATCGCCATCCTGATCGACGCGTCACTCAGCATGGACAGTTCGTTCGCGACCGAACAACTTGGGTGGGGCAACACCTACCTGGCGAATGTCTCGGCGGCCGATTACTTCGTCCGACGTCGAATGGCAGGCTCGCATCGAGACCTCGTCTCGCTCGTGCAATTCGGGGGTGAAGCCTACATCGTCACCCCGTTCACGAACGACTACGAGAACGTCTTGCTCAGTATCGGACTGATCGGCACGCCCGAAGAGTACGACCGGTTCCCTGACCACGGGACGCTCATCATGCGGGCGGTCAGGCGAGGGGTCGAGCTGTTTCGCACATTCGACTTTCTCAGCGCGCAGGGCAATCTGATGGTCATCTTCAGCGATGGACAGGATACGCACGCCATCTACGAAGGCCAGTCAATCGACGAGATTCTGCAGGAGGCGGCCGACAACTCCATTCCGGTGTATTTCATCCGTACCGCCTACAACCAGACTCTGGGCGATGTGCTGCCCGACATCACCTGGAAGCTGGCGGTTGAGAAGACCGGTGGCCGCTTCTACCCGGCCGCCGACGAGGCCGCGATCCTCCAGGCCGTGCACGAAATCGACGCCCTGTCCGCCGGCGAGATCGAGGTCACACAGTACGTCGCGCACCAGCCTCGCTTCTCCCCCTACGCGCTCGTCGCGGTCGGGCTGTGGAGCCTGGCCGTCGTCGGTGGCCTCGGGGTAAGACAACTGCGCAGATTCCCATGAGACGTCTCCCATGCTCAGAACCCTGCTAAGTCACCTGCTGGTGGCCCTCGCGCTCGGCATGGTGGCCGGCGTACTCCTGACGACGGGCCGCCTCGAACGCCGGCTCGCCACGGCGGACCAGTCCATGGCGACGCTCAGACTGGCCGATGCGGCCGACCGCTACGACGCGGTGGCGGCCACGCTGGCCCCCTTCGAGCGGGTGGGGTGGCTGCTCCGCGGCACTCGCGACGTCGTCGCCGCCAGACAAGCCGCCGTGCGCTACTGGCGGGGCGAGTATCGCGGCCTCGTCGACGACTACTCACAGCCAGACAGCCCCAGCGTGGCCGGCAACGTCGATCTGCAGTTCGTCGTGGCCAACGCTGACTATCGATCTGTGCAGCAGCCGGGTACGAACCGCGACTTGGCCTTGGGCACGCTGGACCACGCCATCGGTGTCTACCGCCGCCTGTTGGAGGGAGATGCCCCCCATCCCGACGCCTCGTTCAACTATGAGCTGGTGGTCCGATTGCGCAACGAGATCGCGGCCGGGGAGGAGGTGCCGGAGTTCCGCCGCCCAACCGTAACCGGCAATCCCGGCGACATGCAGGAAGAGGAGGACATGGAAGACGTACAGATCTACGTCCCCCGCGACAGCGTCATCGACCCTGACGAAAGTAAAGACCCCACGATCGGTGAAGGGGCGCCGATCCGCAAGCGCGGCTGACCCATGCCTCCGCTCCGATTCGAGGAGCCGCTCTACCTCTGGTTGCTGCTCGCGCCGGCGGCTCTCAGTCTGCTCTGGGCGTGGCAACTGGGTCGCCGGCGACGAGACACGCGGGCGGCCCAGCAACGCCGCACGGTGCCGATTCGGGAGCGCTTCGCGTTCGGCGGCGGACTCTGGTTCTGGCTCTGCCTCGTTGTCGCGATCAGCGCACTGATCCTGGGGCTCGCCCGTCCCCAGGTCCTGGCCTCGGTCACGCAGAATGCCGGCGCGGACTTCATCATTCTGCAGGATGGTTCCACGTCCATGCGGGTCAGCGACACCGCGCCGGACCGCTGGCAGCGTTCCGTGTCCTGGATTCGGCTGTTCTCTGAACTGCTGAGCTGGCAGGATCAGCGCATCGCCCTGGCCCTGTTCGCACACCGCGCCGCGCCCCAGGTGCGATTGACCAAAGACCCGAACGCGCTCTTCTTCTTTCTCGACCACCTGGGAGAACAACCCCCGTTTCGGCTTGAAGACGATACCAGCTGGGACACCAACATCGAGGAGGGCATCTACTGGGGCGTCCGCATGTTCGAGCGTGACGAAGAACTCTACGGCGTACGACTGAGCGCCAAGGCGTTCATCGTCATCTCTGACGGTCAGGCCTGGAGCGGCGAGGTCAACGAAGCCCTGAAGCTGGCCCGGTCGCACGACATCCGTGTCTACGTCGTCGGCGTCGGGACGACGGCCGGCGGGTTCATTCCGCAGCTCCCGCCCCGCCTCTACGCAGCGCCCGAGGACCCGATTCACTCGGTACTCGACCGCCGGTCGCTCAGCGCGATTGCGGAGGCGGGCGGTGGCGACTACTACGAACTTGGCGTCGATTCAGATCAGGACATCGCGCTGCGGATCATCGCCGACGTACAACGGCGCGCCCAGGCCACCCAGCGGGAAGAGACCTTCACCGAGCTGTACTGGTTCTTCCTGGTGACTGCCGCCGGCTTTGTCTGCCTTGGCACGCTCTTCCTGACAGAGCGCACGCAACTGTGGTGGCAGGTAGCCGCCGCCGGCGGTCTCACGCTTCTCCTCCTCGCGTAAGCAACAGGCGGGCTTGGCCCGATGCAGGTATGGGAGCGGGGTGGGCGTACTAGGTGGCGTCGAACCGGAGCCACGTGCCCCTTGGGGCCGTCTGTTCGACGCCGGGCTGCGACCAGTCGCAGACGCCAGTCGGAAACAGTCTCTTGAGCCGCGACAGTTCATCGGGACTCAACGCGACATCGTAGTCCTCGAGCGCAATCGGTTTGAGCTGACATTTCAGCGTGTTGCTGGTCACCGGGGCGCCAGCGACCTCACGCGGGGCCGGCGGGGCGGGGTAGAGTTCGGCGCATCGGCCGGCGCGCCGCTCCTGTGGCTCGGCAATCTTCGCCGGGTCCTCGCCCCGACTCCAGCAGGCATCCACCAGGTCGACCGGTTTGGCGCGCACGATCTTGTCCACGACGGGGTCCGCAGATGTGTCTGCCCGCAGCGCCGTGAGCCACGCATCCATCTGCGTCAGCGCGTCCTGCGCTACCGGGCTGTCGGTCGAGTACAGACCGTAGCGCAGGTCTTCCACCAGCATCACGTGGTTGTCCGCGCGCCCGTTGGCGTGGAGCAACCGCTCGCGCAGCGAGAAGGAGTGATACCGGACGTGGACGTCGCCGAGCTCCGCATCGTCGGAGTAGGCGCGATAGTCGATGATCGCGGTGGTGGACAGCCCTCCACCGCCGTGGGTGACGCGACCCGTCTGATACACCGCCCGCAACGCCAACGGATCCGCGACAGTCCGCTCCGCACGAAACTGACCGTCGTTGTCGTACCCGCCGATGCGCTCATTCAGGTCGAGGAACTGGGCCGGCGTGATCACGCCTTCGTTCAGGGGCGTCAGACCGTACTGCACGCCGACGTTGTCGAGCGGTCGTCTGGCGAACCCGGTGTCTGGGTCCCGGCCGAGCACGGTGACGGCGTGGTCATACACGTCGCACCGCGCACCTCCCGGGTTCGTCTCTGCGTCGTAACGAAGCGCCTCGTCGAGCACATCCGGACAGAACTCGGTGGGAGCAATCCGACCCGCGTTCCGGGACACGTTCGGCATGGTGTTCAACACCAGGAAGCCTGCCACCGCGCGTTGTTCTTCCTCCGAGAACGGCACACCACCGGACTCGCCGAAATAGTGGTTCAGCAGCCGAGCGTCGGTGATGTAGGGAATCGTGCCGGAGATGACGTCGGGAAAGCTGCACCCAGGGATGATGCCGTCGAGCAACCCCGGGTAGTTGTCGGCGATCTGGAGATTCTGATAGGAACCGCCTGAACAGCCCCACCCGATGGTGAACGCCGGCGCGCCATAGGCCTCGACGAAGCGCTCCTTGACCATCATCATCGATTCGGCCGCGAGCAGGTCGTTACAGTTGTTCGCAAAGACGTTGAGGGTCGAGGACGCCACGGCGTACCCCTGTCGCAACATGACGTCGTCGGTGACACCTCCCGTGTTCGCACCCTGCCGATACCATCCGTTCACGCACCCGCCGCCGAAGGTGTAGATCAGCCGGCCGTTCCACCCCGCCGGCATCCCCCAGGGGTTCGGCTCCGTCTCGGTGTTGGGGTCGTGAAGCACCGCGATCTGATAGATCGCACGATTGATCGTGCCCGTTTCCACTCTGACGATGTACGGCACCTCCGCCGCGAGCGTGGTGGTGGTGTAGGCAAGATCCTCAGGTCGCACGGCCGGGTCTGGCAACGCTTTGAGCGCGCCGCCATCAACGGAGCGGTAGGCGTAGTCGACGCGACGGCCGACGGAACAGTCCTGGTCCACCGCCGGTCCCAACGTGTCGCCGGAGACCAGCTGAAACTCGTCGGTCTGGCACACGAATGGCGTCTGATGCGGGCCTGAGAGCACCGGGCCGGTCAGCGGGTAGTTCCGCACGTCAAGTGCGACCGAGGCCCCATCGGCCGTCTCCACTTCCAGATGAGTCGTCCCGACGGCCAGGTCCGTCAGCAAGCCTTCCAGGGCCGCCTCCGACACCGCCCGAAACGCAGGCGTCACATCACGCCCGCCGGCCCGGACCGTCACGCGGTCCGGCGAGGCGCCTTCCGGCAGTTCCACCCGGACCAGTGCATCGCCTCCCGTCACCATGTCGGCTCTGGATGAGACAACGCTGAGCCGCGGCAGACCCGGCGCACCGGCCATTTCCGCCGAAGAACAGCCGCCGACGGCCAACACCAGCGCCAACGGCACACCGATGGTCGGATGGATGCGACGGACTGCGATGAGGAGTCTAGGCACTGGCACCTGGTCTTTCTCTGCCCGCACCGACCTGGTCTCGACGGACGGCACAAGGTGTTGTGCGGCATTCTACCAGAGCGCGTCCGCCGCCTCGCACCGGCGCAGTGCGCGAGACCGATCCCCGGGGAGACCGATGCGACGTGCGGTTTTGATCTTTCGGCAAGGCGCTCGTATAGTCGTCTCATCGGCCGGGGAACCCCGGCGAGGTGCGAACTGCGAACAATGTCGAACAATGTTCGGAAAGAACACGCTGTGAAGACGTCCCACATTGTCTCGGCGGCGCTGGCGGTGGCACTGGCGTTCCCGACCGTCGCGACCGCCCAGCCAGACCCGTGGGCCGGCAGCTGGCGGGGAACGATCAGCACCGCCGACGGGCAGGATACGGACGCAACCCTCACCCTCGCCGGCAGTGCCGGGATGTACTCCGGGCTCATGACAGGGTTCGCCCCAGGGCGAGAAATCCGGCTGTCAACGGTTGAGGCCACGGAAACTCAGGTCACCCTCACGGGTGCGTCGGACACGGACTTCGGCCCCCTCGCGCTCCGTTACACCCTGACGCGAGACGAGGGCACGCTCTCCGGCGCCGGCCGGATCACACTTGGCGACCATGGCTTCGACGTCACGCTCGAGCTGACCCGACGCCGGCGGGCAGAGGTGCCCCAACCGCAGGTCAAGCAGCGTATCGGCTACTTCGCCGGCAGCTGGAGCTTCGAGTACCTCGGCGGCGAATTCCCGCCCCTGAGTATCGGTACCCGCAGCGGTCGCGTGACATTTACCGAGATTCCGCAGGCGCCGTTCGTCCGAGGCGCCGTGACGGGCGAGGTGTTTGGCGACGCCTACGCGGAAACCTGGACGATCGGATTCGATGAGAACGCTCGGTCGCTGGTATGGCACGAAACCCTGTCGACTGGACAGTCGGTGATCGCACTGGGCAACTGGACGAGCCCGATCGGCATCACCTTCCTGACGGCACCCATAGAAGCGGATGGGCGGGTCTACGTCCGCAAACGTCTGCTCCGAGTCACCTCGGACACGGCGTTCGCGGTCAGCGACGAGTTCTCCGTCGACGGCGGGCCCTTTCAGCGCCTGGGTGATGGCGCGTATCTCCGCACGAACTGACCGAGTATGGGATCCCTTCCAGCCCCACCTGACGACACCGTGACCACGCAGGCGCTTCGGGCTCAGGACGCGGCGCATCTGATCCACCCGTTGCACAGCACCCAGGCCCAGCAGAACACTCGGATCTGGGTCCAGGGGCAGGGCGCGACACTCACGGACTCCGACGGTACCGAGTACATCGACGGCCTCTCCGGCTTGTGGAACGTGTTGGTCGGGCATGGGCGCCGCGAGCTGGCAGATGCCGCCCGCGACCAGGCGGCGACACTCGCCTACGTCTCCGGCTTCGCCGGCAGTTCCAATCGACCCGCCATCGAGTTGGCCGAACGGCTGGCGACACTGACCTACCCGTCGATCAACCGGTTTTTCTTCACGTCCGGGGGCGGCGAGGCGACAGACAGCAGCGTCAAGATGTCGCGTGCGTACTGGACCCTGCGCGGCCGGCCGCAGAAAACGAAGGTCATCTCGCGGATCGAGGGATACCACGGCGCCACCTTGGCGGCTATGAGTGCAACGGGCCTGAGCGCCTATTGGCCGTTGTTCGAACCGCGGGTCCCCGGCTTCCTCCACATCCCATCGCCCTATCCCTATCGGTATGAGGCCCCCAGCGGCATCAGCCAGGGCATCGCCGCCGCGAACGAGTTGGAGCAGGCTATTCTTCGAGAGGGAGCCGACACCGTCGGGATGTTCCTGGCCGAACCGGTGCAGGGTGCCGGCGGAGTCATCGTCCCCCAGGACGCCTATTGCAGACGCATTCGGGACATCTGCGACCCGTACGAGGTCTTGCTGGTGGCCGACGAGGTGATCACAGGGTTCGGACGCACCGGCACCCTCTTCGCGCTCGATCACTGGGGCGTCGAACCAGATATCGTCCAGTTCGCCAAAGCGATCACGTCCGGGTATGTCCCGCTCGGGGGGATCGGAATCAACGACCGCATCGCGGCCACGCTCGACAACGACGACCGCGTGTGGATGCACGCCTACACCTATTCGGCCCACCCGGTTGCCTGCGCGGTGGCCCTCCGCAACCTGCGCATCATCCTGGAAGAGGATCTGCCGGGGCAGTGTGCAACCAAGGGCGACCACCTGCTCGCGAACCTGCGTACCGCGCTCGGCGACCATCCGCACGTCGGCGACATCCGCGGGAAAGGGCTGATGTGTGGGGTCGAGCTGGTGGCGGACCGGTCCACCAAAGCGAGTTTTCCGGCGGCCGACCGGGTCGGGCCTCGACTCCTCCAGGAGACGGCGCGGCGGGGCCTGTTCAGCCGGGTGAAGGGCGACATCTACGTGCTGGCTCCAGCCGCAGTGATCACCGAGCACCAGTTGGACCGGGCCGTTGAGATTCTCGCGGACTCGATTCGCACCGTGCTCCCGTAGCGTCCTGGGTCCTGCCGACCAGGTCCTGCCGGAAGCCTCAAAGGCAGCGCTGACCAAGCGCTGACTAGCGGCCGATGCGAAAGGCTGCCAGGGCGATGGGTCGGCGACCGTCGGGGAGGAATCCCGCCAGCCGCCGAATCGTGGCTGGCCAGCCCGGCTGCCCCGTCCAGTTCTCGGTCTTGATACGACGGCTCTTGAGCGGACGGCGGGTCAACAACTCCGCCCACTCGGGGCGGGCCTTGCCCTCCATATCCACCGCCACCGCCGTGAAGGCGGGTCCCTGCTTGTAGATGGCCAGGAGGCCGAACCCGTCGACGTCTCCGCGCACATGGAGCAGCGCCACGCGGCCGTCGCCCGAGTCTTCCAGATGCGCCAAGGTCCCTTCGACGAGGGCATGACCCGAACTGAAGAAGTCGATGCTCTCGTCACGCACCGCCTCCTCGCGGTCAAAGGTGCCAAGAAAGCTGGACCCGCCCGGCACGCCTGGGAGACTCTCGACTCGAGCGCGGGTCCCCAACTCGATCGAGTAGCGCAGTCCGCCGCGATGCTCGTCGACTCGTAGCCCCAGCTGGTCAGCCGCGGCGAGTACCACGTCCCGCGTGAGTTCTTCCAGGTCCTTCGGCACCCGCGCGAGAATCTCCTCCCCCATCTCCGGTCGGTAGGGATCGCGGTGGAGCTCATGCATCGCCGCTTCCCGCACCCGGTCTTTCGCCCGAGAGGCCTCCTCGAGGGCAGGACGCAGCACCGCCTCATTCGGGGGCCTGGCAGACAGCACCATCTTCTCGATAGCGGCCTCGATCCCGGCCAGCTCGCGTTCGAGGCCACCGAGGGGTTCGTTGAAAATTCCCAACGATTCGTACAGCGCGACCACCGCGGCCCCGACGGGAGATGGGATCCGAAAATACACGATGTCGACCGGCATCCGGCGCTCGATCCGGTCGAGTCGACCGATACGTTGCTCGACCGCCACCGGGTTCCACGGCAGGTCGAACAGCACGAGCCGCGTGCAGAACTCGAAGTTACGCCCCTCTCCCCCGCACTCGGTCGAAATCAGCATCGACGGTCCACTGGACGTTCGGAACTGGGCCACTTCGATGTCCCGCTGAGCCGGCGGCAGGTCCTCGTGGAACACGCCGACCTTGACCTGGCCTAGCCGACCCATCGCGCTCTTGACCACCTCGAGCGTCTCGCGCTCGGCCACGAAGACTAAGGTCTTCTCGCCCGCGCGCTTCCACGCTTGCCCGGCCAGGGCAAGCCAGATCAAGCGCGGGTCCACGCGGTCCGCCTCGGCCGCCAGGTCACGCAGCGCCGCCTCGTCCCTCGTCAACAGTCCGCTGAGCGCGGATCCAGACGCGAGCGTGCGACAAATCCGGCGGAGTTTTTCCTTTTTCGCCACCGCGTTGGCGGCTGGTTGCGCCCGTAGCTCCGTCTCGATCTGCACCCGCGCAGCCCACCCGGGTTCGGCCGTCAGGTCCACCGGAACCGGGTTCCGCGGCTGGAGCCCGCCGATGTCCTGGCGGCGAGCCGCGCTGGTGCAGGGGGGCAGCGGCGTGGCCTGCGCGACACGCTCCTCAATGGACTTCGACGCAAACTCGTCGGGCCGCAACAGCTCGACCAACCGGAAGAAGCCGAAGGCGTCCTCGTCGAGCGGGGTCGCGGTCAGCAGGAGCACATGCCGCCCGAGCGCCGCGATCGGCTCCACGGCTCGATAAGCGCGATTCCCCGGGTGCCCGGGCGGCCGCCGCAGGTGATGCGCTTCGTCGACAATGAGCAACTCGATGCCGGCCTCGACCGCCTGCTCCGTCAATTTCGGCCGCGCCTGTAGGAACTCCAGCCCCACGACAACCTGCCGGTACGCCTGGAACGGGTTGAATCCCTTGCCGAAGTCCCGCTCGACATCGAGCAGACGTTTCTCGTCGAGGAGCACGAACACCTGATGGTATTTGCGCCACAACTCGCCCAGCCACTGCACCGTGAGCGTGTCGGGGGCCACCACGAGCGTTCGGTCCGCCCGGCCGGTTTGCACCAGGTGGTTGAGGACGAGGCAGGCTTCGACGGTCTTCCCCAGCCCGACTTCGTCGGCCAGTAACCACCGAGTCGGATCCGCTGTCGTCGCCGCCTCGGCCGCATGCAACTGATGCGGGAACAAACGGATCCGACCGCCAAGGAACGAACCGAGCCCGTCAGGCTCCCGGATCGACGCCAGGTGCAGGGCATCCAAGCGCATGACGAACGCTTCCACCGAATCCACCTTGCCCAACGCCAATCGCTCGGCGAGGGAATCGCTGATCTTGACGGGCCACAGGTCAGTCGGGTCGACTTCCCGTCCACCCACCAGGCGGATGCGGCCGCTCTCCAGTTCCTCGTCCACGACGACGTGTTTGAGAGTGGCCAGCAGTACCGCTCTGGCGCCCGACTGGAATCGAAGCGGGCGGATCGCGTCAGAATCCGCGGCCAGGGTGAGCACCGTATCGGTATCGGGGAAGCGCACCACGACCTTGCGGTGCTCTACCGCCTCCACCAGGCCAGCGCCGAGGTCCGGATTAAAGCGGTGGGTCAGTCGATCGCCAGGTTCCCAATCCATGCGCTATCAACACGGGCTCGCGCCCCAACGTCTGCACGCGCGCATACACCAGCCCCGCCTGGACCCGTCCTGTTCGCTGGACGGTGTCGCGCGTCGCCGTCTCCTGTGTCTGCTGTCACGTTGACGCCGAGTCATCGGCCTGGAGCAACGGTCTCAGCGCGCCCCACACGTCAGGATCAAGCGCGAGCAGGCTGGCTAAATACACGTCTACCTGCGCAGCATCGAAGCGTGCGCGAAGCTCCGCCACCGCCGGCACGAGCGCCTCGGCGTCCACCGGACCGAGTTCGTGGCCCTCGTCGATCAAGCCGTCTGCGTTCGGAATCGCGAGCTGGTCGAGAAAGCTGCTCAGCAGCTCCTGTCGGCGACCCAGGTGCAGCGCCATCAGCAAGGATGACGCCAGTTCATGTTCGGGTCGCACGACCCGCGCCAGATAGTCGATGCGTTTGCCGAGCGACAACTTCCGCACGCCGGCGACACGGAAGCGCAGGGTGGCCGCGATCGCCTGATGAGCTTGGCCACGCAGCGCCGGGTCACCCTCGAACATCGCTGCGGCCGCGAGCTGACGCGTCGGCGGGTCCAAGGCCGACCAGAGTCGTACCGGGGTCAGTCCGTCCAGGGAGACGTTTTCCAGCAGGGTCATAAGTCACGCGAGGCGGCGACCGCAGGGCCGACGCGGTTTCTGTCGGCGTCAGCTTAGCAGAAACCGAATACACTCAATCGCCGCCGTACGCTCGCAGGGCACCAGGTCGAGCCGCTGCGGTGCTATTGGCCAAATCGGAGGACGCACGTGACCGTGACACTGGACCGCCTGACCCACGACGAACTCCTCGCCCTGTCGCGGGATCTGAACTACGAATACGGACAATTTCGTGAGGCTGGCCTGACCCTGGACCTGACGCGTGGGAAGCCCAGTCCCAGCCAGCTCGCGCTCGCAGATGCGCTCGACACCGGCGATGCGGCGAAGGGCTTCATCGCGGGCGACGGCACCGACACTCGAAACTACGGCGGTCTGGACGGCCTCCCGGAGGCGCGGGCGCTCGGGGCCGAGCTGCTCGGCGTCCGAGCCGACGAGGTCATCGCAGGCGGTAACAGCAGCCTCACGCTGATGTATCTCTACCTGATGCACGCGCGGCTCTACGGCCCGGCCGGTCCGGGCTCCGCCTGGAGGGACAGCGGGACCACCCGGTTTCTCTGTCCCGTGCCCGGATACGACCGCCACTTCGCGATTCTCAAGGACCTCGGGATCGAGATGGTGACCGTGCCCATGACCGACGAGGGACCGGACATGGATCAGGTCGAGTCGTTGGTCCGGGAGGACCCCACCATCAAGGGCATCTGGTGCGTACCGAAGTACTCGAACCCCGGCGGGCAAACGTATTCCGCCGCGACCGTGGCGCGCCTCGCCCGACTTGGCGCGGTCGCCGGGCCCTATTTTAGAATCATGTGCGACAACGCCTATGCCGTCCATGACCTCGACGACACGCCACCCCAGCTCGACAACATCATGGATGCCTGCCGGGCCCAAGGCACACACGACAGCCTCGTGCTCTTCGCCTCGACCTCCAAGGTGACCCGGGCAGGCGCCGGTATTTCGTTCATGGCCGGTTCGCCGGTGAATCTGTCCGCCTTTCGAGCCAGACTGCAGTCGTTGACGATTGGCCCGGACAAGGTGAACCAGCTGCGTCACGTCCGCTTCCTCCGGGACCTTGAGGGTGTCCGCGAGCATATGCGGAAGCACGCCGAGATCCTTCGGCCCAAATTCGATCTGGTGCAGCGGCGTCTGTCGGACGCGCTCGATGGCAAGGGCATGGGACGGTGGAGTACACCGCGGGGCGGGTATTTCGTCTCGTTCGACTCGCTCCCAGGGCTGGCCAGCCGGATCATCAGCCTGGCCGAGGACGCCGGCG
>SXGT01019130.1_pt1 | contig 16416 bp, 18 predicted proteins | sample 3176221 | NCBI WGS metagenome assembly SXGT01 (sample SAMN11356862, study PRJNA531348) | freshwater metagenome | isolation source: freshwater sample F1-120 | place: China: Fuxian Lake, Yuxi | collected 2017-12-25 | reverse complement strand
GAGGTCCATTTTGTATGATTAACGTGCCTGTCAGACCCGTGACATTACCTCCCACATTATAAGAATTCGGCGTACAACTTACAGGTGCGATCACTTGAGCCGCGGTTACGGTTCCCGAAGGATTTGAAATGGTACAAGTGTGTCCGTAAGGTTGTGCTGTCATAACAATGTTATAAGTTTGACCATTTGAAAAAGGTGTTGTGAATTGCTGAATCCCATTTTCTATTATAGAGAGTTCATCTACACCGTTGATTGCAACCTTTAACGGGGCTCTCCCTATCTCTTGATGCATAAGAAGCCCTGTTACATTCACTTTAATAAATTGGGGAGCTGCTGTTGCTTGTTGGCACCTAATGGTGGGGTTTGTTAATTGGGGATTTGTTACACTTATATTTCCCGAGCCGTTTGAAATGGTACAAAATTGACGTGTGGGTTGTCCCGAAATAGTAACTCTATAATTCCCCATAATTGGGCTACTTGTTACCAGGGTCACAATTCCGTTTATTAGAATGCGTTTTTCATTGCTATCATTGATTTTAACCTTTAAAGGAAAGTCATTCATGTTCTGAACTGTATTAAGCCCAATCACTTCTACAGAGATCATTGTTTCAGCAAATCCACTATGACCCAAGACTAAGATTAGTGTTGATAATAAGATGGTTTTAAAATCAAAAAATTGATCTTGATTTCGATCTTGAACTTGCATATACCCCACCTGGAAAATAAGTTTTGTGATCACTTGACTGTGTGCCAGCAGTGATGAAACCAACCTAAAATACCCTGTTTTAAAATTTGGTTTACAGCATTTCAGTTCAAAACTTTGAGAGCTAGCTCAAGACGTTACCCCTATACAATACATCATTTACTTAAAAATCAGCTCAAATCAAAAATGGATTTTTAAACATAATTTAGTTAGCTTTTCGTAGCCGGGAACGATAAAGGACGCGAAACCCCAGGAAAAATCGATCAAATTGCAGGTGCGACCAACCGCCCTATTCCACTAACCATATACAAAACTTATTACGCACCTAAGAACGCACCCGCTTGAACATAGAAAATATTACGCTATTCTGGGATATCCCGCGCAAGCGTCAAGGCGAGACTCTACTGAGTTCCTGATAGTTGATCCTTTGCGGGGCAGCCAAAGCAGGAACCCCGAAGTGTTGCGCGAGGAAATTAAAATCAAGAACCTGTTCCAATAGGACTGGGAAACAGTCTTTGCCACGTCGGCAACGTAATGTGAGTTCACTGATAGCGTATACTGACGGGCTCTTTCGCTCAGCGTATCGAAAATTAGTTCCGGTCTGACATACAAGCTATTTTGATTGTTCACTCTGGTCTCAAGCTCACCGTTTCCAAAGTGACTGGGACCGCGGCAGCCCTCGTTATTAATTGTGTTGGAATTTCTCTCGTAGGTTCAAGCCGGAGATGCCCCGTATTCAAAGAATTATCACTAACCCTGATCGTGCCGCCGTCAATGTTAATTAAATATGTTATTCCGTTCGAGGTGTCTTGGAACTTGGTATATTTCATCTTATTCTCATCTATGATTTCGCCTTTTTTAACGAGTCCTGCGGCTTTTAAAACACCGTCAAAAAGATTGGATCTCGAGATCAAAACTCTATTAAAACGTTCCAGCCCCTCGTTCATCTTTACCATATCAGCTTGTCTTCGCTTGAGATCGTTCAGGTGATCTAAAGCAGCATTAAAATTTGCCGTCGCCTCCCTCGTCTTTTGTTTTATGTCTCTTGGCAAGTGTGCTTCAGTCCTTGCTAACAGTGTGGCCATTCGAGTAACTCTCTCACTCTCGTGAACTTGTCGGATTAAGGCTGTCTGAAAGTCCGCCATCGATACTTCTAAGCGACTCCGAAAATCTTCTAAGATTCGATCGATCCGTCTGCTAATTTCGGCCTCACTGGATCGACTCCTCATAGTCTCGAGTTCGGGCTTCGTAACGCAGCCGAGCTTACTGATAACCCGCGATGCCTTCACTATTTTTTCTTAGAACGTAAATCTAAATACACAGCGAGAATAATCACAATTCCTTTAAAGACCTTTTGATAGTGTTCACTCACGCCCACTAAGCTCATGCCGTTATTAAGAATTCCCATGATAAGAACCCCAAGGACCGTTCCTCCGATGGTTCCCACTCCTCCCATAAGGCTTGTTCCGCCGATAACAACTGCAGCAATCGCATCCAATTCACCCAGTTCCCCGGCAGAAGGAACCGCTCCATTCACACGAGCCGAATCCATGACTCCCGCGAGTCCAGCAAGACAACCCATCATAAAATAAGTAAGCCCTAAAGTTTTAGCGACAGGAACTCCCGACAACTCAGCAGCTTCTCGATTTCCTCCAATAGCGTAAATAAACCGCCCCAATCGAGTGTATTTCAAAATAAAAATTCCGCTCAAAGCACACAGAACAGAAATAAATACCATGTAGGGGATTCCACGGTAGTTGCAGAAAATATAAATTCCACCACCGCAAAGGGCTAATGTCGCAAATAGAGTCTTTGTGATTTCAAATACCGGAGCTGTCTTCTTTATCCACTGCCTAATAAGAATAGTTACAACACCTACCGCAGTTACCGATAAGAGAAACAAACTTGATTCAGGCGAAAGATAATCGGAACTGAGCCGTCCTAAAGTCTCACCCAGTGGAGCCACTGCTTGAGCAGATGAGATAATGAGAGTGAGCCCACGAGCTATCACCATCATTCCTAAGCTTACAATAAAGGGGGTAATCTTGAGACGACTTACCGCAAGTCCTGTTGTGGCCCCCGAAAGACCGCCCACCGCAATAGCTAAGGCAAAAGAGAACACGGCTCCAGTAACCCCCATTTGAGACCACTGCCAATGAACTTGTGAAATAGCAGCTGTCATTCCAGAAAGAGCTAGAACACTCCCTACGGAGAGATCAATTCCAGAAGTTAAAATGATCAAAGTCATTCCAATAGCCAAAGTTAAGTTCACACAAACTTGGCGAGACAAGTTACTTAAATTTCTAGGCGTAATAAAAGCGCCGCCGCTCCAGGCATCAAACACCAAAGCACAAAGAATAATGACGGCAATGGGAATGATCTCCCGTTGATAACTTCGCCAATCAATTTTTGAAGTTTTATTTTTCATGGTAATTTTCTCAAGAACAGCTTCCATTATTCTCCCCCGCTGCCAAAGACATTATCTTTTCCTGAGTAAGTTTATAATTTACCAACTCACCCATCGCTTTTCCTTCACGCAAAACTAAAATTCGATCGCTTAGGGCTAGTAGTTCTGGTAACTCCGATGAGACTAAAATCACTGCCATTCCCTGAGCTGCTAATTGTCTAATGATTTCGTAAATCTCTTCTTTAGCCCCCACATCCACTCCACGGGTAGGTTCATCAAGCATTAAGACCTTCGGCGACAATGCTACAACTTTTCCTAGAAGAACCTTTTGTTGGTTTCCACCACTTAAAACTTTAACTGCACTTTTAGGATCAGAGCATTTCACTCCCAATTGCTGGATTAAACGAACCACCCGCTCTTTTTCTGAAGAGAGATCTAATATTCCTCCCTGAATCACGTTTTCTTTAAGGGTGGAAATCGTAAGATTGAAATCAATTCCGTGTTCTAAGAACAGCCCCTCTTTTTTTCTGTCCTCTGGAACAAAAGCTACTTTATCTGCCATGGCATCGCTTAAACTCTGCCAATCGACATTTTTACCTTGAAAGGAAATAGTTCCGCTTCGGATACCCGCTTGAACTCCAAGAATAGATCGTAAAAGCTCACTCCGGCCAGACCCCATAAGACCTGAAATGCCAAAGATCTCTCCAGGTTTTACTTCAAATGAGATCTCACTAAGAATCTGTTTACCGTTGTTCTCAAGTTGATGAGAGAGATTCTTAACTGAGATAACCGGTTCACCCTCAATAACTTTTTCAGTACGCTCAGTAAGCTTGATAGATCGCCCTACCATTTCTCGAATAACCTCGGCAGCATTAGTCTCGGCCTTGTTAAGACTTTTCACGGTTTGGCCATCTCTTAAAATAATAATTCTATCCGCTAGTTCAAATACTTCGTCCAACTTGTGAGAGATATAGATAAAGGTCATTTTCCTTTTCATACGTTTAATGACCTGGAACAGATGCTCAACTTCGATTTGAGAAAGGGCTGAAGTGGGTTCATCTAAAATTAAAAGTCTAGCTTTATGATGAAAAGCTCTCGCAATTTCGACCAACTGCCTTTTAGCAACACTTAAATCCTCGACGATAGCTCTAGCCTCCACATCAAAGCCCAGATCATTCATCAAAGTTTGAGCTCTCTCGTAAATAGCATTCCAGCGAACTCTCTCAAAAAGCTTATTAGATGGGGTTCCATCGTAAGGATAAGACTCTGTCAGAAAAAGATTTTCCGCTACTGTAAGTTTTGGAAAAAGACAAAGCTCCTGGTGAATAATTGAAATACCGCTTTTTCTTCCTTCAACAGGTGACTTCAGGCTTAGTTTTTTACCGTTAAAGTGAACCTCGCCATCGTACTTCCCAACAGGCCAAACTCCACTTAAAATCTTCATCAGGGTGGATTTTCCAGCCCCATTTTCCCCAACAAGCGCTATACACTCCCCTTCAAAGATTTTGAAATTAACCTCTCTAAGCGCAAAAATTCCATCAAACGACTTTCTAACATTAGAAACAGAAAGAAGAGGAGAGTTCATATCTCTCTCACCCTTTAGTGTCACCGAACACGACCTCTTGGCTGTGGAAACCGGTCTCAATGACTTCCGTTTGCACATTATCTTTAGTGACCTTAGAAACAGGAGTATTGATTACAGGAACCTCTTTCATTCCGTTATTTTTCTTCTCGTCAAATTTAAGAGGTTCTTTTTTTGCAAGAGCGATTGCCGCTTTCACGGCCTCTTCAGCTAAAGGTTTAATCCCCTTAAGAACTGTCATCGATTGTTTACCTTTCAGAATATCTTTGATGGCAGTTAAGTCAGCATCAGCTCCGGCTACAAAAACCTTTCCAGTAAGTTTTTGCTCATTAAGAGCTTGCACAGCTCCAAGAGCCATACCGTCGTTATTAGCTAGAATAGCTTGAATATTATTCTTATTCTTTGTGAGCGCGTTTTCGACAGTGGCAAGAGCTAGAGCAGAAGACCAGTTAGGATGATTCTGTTTCACAACGACTTTAATTTGAGGATATCTGTCTAAAATCGATATCACACCACGAGTAATCTCATCGGCCACTGAGTGCCCCGCTTCTCCCATGAGAATAATATAATTACCTTTACCTTGAGTCGCTTCAACTGCAGCTTGAGCTTGCAAGACCCCTACTTGAAAACTATTTTGCGTTACATAAACATCGAGATCAGCATTTTTAATGATTCGATCGTAAGCCACTACGGGAACATTGTCTTTTTTAGCCAGAGCCACTATTGAACTTGCGGCTTCGCCATTGACGGGCTGAATCACAATTACGTCCACTTTCTTTGACAACATTGTTTCAACTTTAGCGGTCTGAAGATCCACTTTGCCATCACAAGAGGCAAATTCAACATCTGCCCCCTGGGCCGTTGCAAAATCGGTGAAGTAATTTTTGTCTTTGGTGTAACGCTCCTCGTTCATCGTTGCCAAAATAAATCCCAGTTTAATCTTTTTCTGGACAGAAGGGGTTGCATCCATTCGCGACTTGGTGCACCCTAAATTCAAAATAAATGGGGTTAAAAAAAGGATAAAACTTAAATTTCTTTTCAATGACTTCAAGTTAGCTTACCTCTCAAAATTAGTACTGTTTTTTGCCTCGTCCAATGGGCGTGGGCCATTAAAAGAGAGCCCCTTTTATAAGTCAACTAAAGTTAGGGTCTTATCAGGATGTTTTTAGGTCTAAAAACTTGGGGTTTAGGTCTTAAGGGATGAGCCCCCTCATAAAACGATGCTTCTTCTTTAGAAAGTCCTGTTTGCAGGGGGATTAGGGTCGGATATACTGAAACTTAAAGATAAATTAGGAGGAAAAAGTGGGACTATTTTCTTTGAATAAAACGAAAGTTGTATCGCATCGCATAATCATCCGGGTTTCTGTTCTAGGAGTTCTACTTCCTCTTCTAAACCTTACGGGTTGCGCTCATCTATTATTAGATCAGAATCAAGACCAAGAAAAAGCTAAAATTTACATGCAATTAGCTGCCGATCAATTCACCCAAAAAGAATATAGTAAAGCCACCGATGCCATTCATCAGGCTCTAAAGTTCCAGCCCGAATTTCCTGCTGCGTACAACCATTTGGGAATTATTTATATGGAGACTAAGCGCTATTCGAAAAGCGAAGAGGCCTTTAAAAAAGCTCTCCAGCTTCAACCCCACTTTCCAGAGGTTCAGAACAATATGGGCGTTTTGATGAACAAACAGGAAAAACACAAAGAGGCTATCCCCTATTTTGAGAAGGCCCTAACAAGTGACACCTACTCAACCCCAGAAAATGCGTTAACTAATATGGGCTACGCACACTTTAAATTAGGCAACAACAGTAAAGCTAAAATTTATCACCAAAAGGCTTTAGACATCACTCCTCAGTTCTGCTTAGCCAACAAAAATATGGGGGATGTATATGCTAGGGAAAAAAGCTTCGATAAGGCGACCGATTTTTTTAAAAAAGCTGCTATTACCTGTCCTCTTTATCAAGAGAGCCAATACAAATTGGGACTCGCACTGATGAAATCGGGTCAAAAAGGGCTTGCAAAAAATCAATTGGAAAAACTAATTGAACGTTACAAAGATGGGCCTTACGTTGAACGTTCTCAGGAAGTTTTAAAATATTTAAATTAATCTTGTAGTGATAAAATAAAACAGATCGGCTTACCTAAATATGCAACCCTTTGGTCACTATCTAAAATCGGAGCGAGAAAAACGAGGAGTCCGCCTTGAAGAGATCGCTTCCAGCACTAAAATTCACATTCAAAACTTGAATTTAATGGAAAAGGATAGATGGAAAGAGCTTCCTCAAGAGCCTTTTGTCAGGGGATTTATTTCGGCTTACGCTCGATATTTAGGCTTAGATAATAAAGAAACACTTAAGCTTTTTAGCCAATCTCAGACCTCACCCGAGAATATCGCTGAAGAGAATTTAGAGGCAAGTGCTTCTGTTACAAGGCCAAAATCTCCCTCAGTTGAAATTCCTTCTACGGAAAAAAACATATCGAACAAACTGAAACAGATAAGTTTAAATAAAACAACCCAAGTAAGAGCGGGTCTTCTAGTCGTTCTTTTTCTAGTCATTCTTGGTATTGTGATTGCGAGAAATGGAAATAAGGAAACGCCCCTAGAAACCGATTCCACTCCTGTCGCTCAAACAAGTCCAATACCTGAAATGATAACTCCGACTGTAAGTGGGCCTGTGGTTGATACAGGAAATCCACCGACCGTAGCCCTGACCTCTCCGACTCCAGTCCCCACTGAGACACAGCCTTCAGCTCCTGTAAGCGCATCTGCTAATCCAACTAAATCGGTCGATGGGGCACCTCAGCCACCTTCAGCAATGGTACCTACTGTTTCTTTACAATCGGTTCCTCAGGCTCCAACTTCACAACCTTCAGCCCCCATTGCACTTTCTCAATCTGAAATTACAACTCCGCCAGTTGAAACTGCAAAGACAGACCTCTCCAAACCCGAGGCCACTCAAAAAGAGACAGCTCCTATCTCAGGGCATGAGATCGAAGTTCAAAGTAAATATCGAACCTGGATGAAAACAGTCATCGATGAGGAACCTCCCAAAGAATCCTATCTTGAGGCGGGAGCTAAAATCAGTTTTCAAGCCAAAGAAAAGATTAAGTTGGTCCTTGGGAATTCCAGCGGAGCCTTAGTGACTCACAACGGTGAAGAGTCCAAAGGTAAAAAGTTTTCTGGAACCATTCGATACTATATTTTTCCTAGTGGCTCTAAATTTCCGCAAGAGAAACATAAATCCGAAGAAAAAGAAGACGAGTCAATTAAAGAGCAAGAGCCCATTTCTATCTCTATAGAAGAAAATTCCAAAACAAAAGCTCAGTAAATCGACTATTCAACAAAATGGAAACCATTACTTTAGAATCGCTAGCAGTTTGGAATCATACTATCTCGAATCCTAGGGCTCGAGTCCTAATTATTCATGGTTTAAGCGAACATAGTGGACGCCATATCAACACCATTGAATGGTTAAATCAGAATCAAATCGAGGTAATTCGCTTTGACTTACGAGGATCCGGAAAAAGTGGTGGAAGACGCCAATGGATTGAAAAATTTCAGGATTATGTCGACGATACTGTTACTGTATTTAATTGGATTCAAAGGGACTTACCGAAACGCCCCCTATTTATTTTAGGCCACAGTCTCGGGGGAGCTATTGCAACCCATTTTACAGCCTCTTATCAGTCACTTCTCAAGGGACTTATTCTAAGTTCTCCAGCCTATCTAGTTGGAAGTGGAATCTCTCCAATTAAAGTTAAAGTGGGTCAAGCCTTAGTTAAAGTGATTCCAAATCTTAGACTTCCCAAAAGCACCGCCTCTCAGGGAGTTTCTCGAGATCCTAAAGTCGTAGAAGAATATGAAAAGGATCCCTTATGTTTTCACTTCAACACTTTAAAGCAAGGTGATGAAATTCTAAAAACCCTCCCCCAATTATTGGATATTGCCAAAAAGATTCATATCCCAACTCTCATTGCTCACGGCTCGGCTGATCCTATTATCAAAGTAGAAGGAAGTTATGAAATCATGAGATCTCTCTCATCAAAAAGTAAAGAGCTCTATATTGCTCCACAATGTAAGCATGAACTTCACAATGAGTTAGAAGAGGATAGGAAAGCTTACTTCAGCCATCTAGAGATGTGGATTACCCATCAACTTTCATCCCGTTATTAAAAATAAGGAGATTTAAAATGCAATGGATTAGAGAACTAAAGTTACCTACTAAACAAATTTCCTCTCGATGGAACTAAGCGACCCAGAAGGACTCGACAACTGAGAAAATTTCCCCAATTCGTTCTCATGCTTAATTTATATCTATTAGAAGGAACTGTATCGGTCTTACTCCAATAGCCTTTTTGAATCAGCTTCTTAAAAAAAGACCAATCTCCCTGCTCTTTAGCAATTTCTAAGGCAGCAGCCAATCGATGATGCCCTTCAGAAATAAAATAGGTATCTGAACGCTCATGATATAGCCCACTTACTTGCCTCATATCTTCAAACTCAAAAGTATTATCGAGCATCTTTTTTTTAAACTCATCAATTTGCTGAGATTTCTCTGGCAATAATCCGCTCTGCATCATGCTCATCACAAAAAAACTGGGCTCACTTTTATTAATGATAAAATAGGGTGCATGATTACCCTGGACTCTTGAAAAGTTTTTAACGTCATTTGGAGAAACAGGGTAGGCTAAGCCGCTTAGTAGAGTTAATAAAAAAACAACAACGCTGAGCTTCCTAAAGCTTGTAGAGATTTTATTAATTGTAGCCATGCTCAATAGTCCTCTCACTTACAGGAGTTTGACTTAAATTTATAATACTGAGACATGAACTTTCTGACTACAAGTTAATGGAGTATGATTAAAACATGTCTCAGACTGTAAAAGTTTGCCAAAAACTTATAAGAAATTGGCTCGGTATTTTTCTGTTATTTTCTCTGCCTTCTCTTTCATTTGCTAAGCCTGTAGGAGTGCAATCCAATTCCATTCCTGTTAATGGAACCTTTTTAAGCCCAGTGGGGATTCTTTTTGCCCCCTTTCCTTCTGCGGCCTGTATTAACCCTGCTGCCCTATCCAACCCAGACTCTTTAACTGCACTTCAATTGGCCTACTCCCCAAAACGTGGAACTGACCCACAGAATCTGTATACCGGAATTGCAACCTCATCGAAAACATTTGGTTTTGGATTTGGATACTTTGGATCTATGGGAGAACTCAAAACTACCAATGGGGGTTTTGTGGGTTTGGGTTTCAAAAATGATCTTCACCAATATGGCTTAAGTTATCGCAATAAAGATTTAACCTCTAATAGTCTTGGAAATTTTGACCTGGCTTATCTTTATACTGATGTCAGGGAAGGGCTATCCTATGGAGCTGTTCTGCGAAGTATAAACAACTCCCCTCAATTGGATCTTGGAATCGGTTATATTCCAGATCGCTTTTTCAACATCGAATTTAACGTCAATACGCCAAATGCCAGTCAACTTAGCAATGGGGATTTTATCCTGGTGGGTTCATCCAATTTCAGTATCTCGCCTCAAATAAATCTTCACTTACAACTCAACTACCACACAAAACTATCCAAAGTAGAACCCCTGTTTGCCTTTAATTATTGGTTATCAGACTACTCAAACGCCCTATTGCAGTTCACCACTCCAAATGTTTGGTCTGTTGGATTTTCTCTGATTTTCTAATTTCTTTTCAATATCTCCTGGCTCCATAATTGCCAAAAACCGGAAGCCTCTTCTGAGTTTTTCACTTCAATAGGCTCATGAAATTCTATTTCCGCTTTTATTGGTGAGTTTTTAAGAAGTCTCCAAAGATGAGGAATAAAGGCATCATTCCCCACAAAGGCAGCAATTTCTCTTGGAAAATAATTAATACGAAACGGTTGAATTTTAAGCTGATGAATTTTTGCAATTTCAAAAGCCCCTCTTCGCCATGGTTTCTCCTCTAAAACTGTGGTCGTCCCCGAAGGAAATAAACATATGCTCTGTTGATTTTCCAAACAGGCATCCCCAATTTTTTTAACCGCTATTTTTCTAGACTCTATCGACTCTCGTTTCACAAATACCGTCCCCACAGACCGGCAAGCGTCTCCAATCACTGGCCAGCTACTTAATTCAACTTTCGCCACAAAAGAGACGGGAGCCGTTGCCATGATAACAGGAATATCCAAATAACTAAGATGATTACCTACAAATAGCATAGGTTCTTCAGAAACTGGAGCTCCCGAAATCCTTAATTCCACTCTTAAATTATCAAGTGAGGATTTTGCCCAGTCTTTTTTAATCTGAGTGATAACTGATTTTGCGTTAGAAATATTTTGAGCCTTAGCCTTCCTGATTTTTCGAGCATGGCTCGCAGTCAGAGTAAAAACCCTTAATAAACAAATAATGGAATTCAACACATTAAAAACCTTAATAATTTAGTTTTGATTCTTATAGAAAATTCAAAAGCAAGCTTCTGAATAAATCCCTAAGAATAAGAAATTGAGCCATTTTTAGTCTTACTAAAGAAAAAAAGGACCAAGTCTTTCGACTTCGGTCCTCTTTAAAACAGTTACTAATTTTACAATTAGTGTGCAGTTGGAGCTGGAGCTGTTTCAGCAGCTGGAGCTTCAGTTGCAGGAGCAGTGTGTTCTTCTGCTGCTTTCTTAGCTTTCTTAGCTTTTTTAGCTTTCTTTGGAGCTTTGTGCTCAGCTTTGTGCGCATCTGTATGCTCAAGAGCAGGAACAGCTTCAGCTGTAGGAGCTGTAGGCTCAGCAGCAGGAGCTGTAGGCTCGTTAGCATAGATTGATGTTGCTCCGAAAACTGCAACTAATAGAGCGATGATTACGTTTTTCATAGTGTCTCCTTAATTAAGTTGAATCGATTCTTACTTTTCTAAGGAACATTTTCCCAATTAAAGTAAGGTGATAAAAATACCGCACCAAATTTATATTTTACAAGTATTTTTTAAGTAAATTCGAAACTAAAGGCTAGGTTCTGAGCGAGCTTTAATTTTAAAAGCTCTCACCAAAAGAAAAATAAGCCCAGGAAAAAGTCGGTATAGCCTTACAATCCACCAGCCATGTCCCGTCACAACCCTCTCTCGTTGTCGTTGATAAATCGCCTTTGCTATTTTTCTAGCTGCAACCGAAGCTTCCATTTGAAGCCATAACGGAATGGGATCTTGAGCCAGGTCTCTTAACTCTCCCCGATTATTCACTCGTCGAATTTCGGAAACCACAAACCCAGGAACAATGTGGGTCACAGATATTCCAAGTGGCAAAAGTTCATGATGCAACGAATCGCAAAGAGCTCGGATACTGAATTTACTCATGGCATAGGCAGAAATTCCAGGAAGAGCCACATAACCATTAACACTTCCCACCACAGCTAATCTACCCTGAGTCGTTTTAAGAGATGGCACGCTTTCTTTCACCGTTCTTAAAACCCCAAAAAGATTGGTTTCAAACTGACGGCGATAATCTTCTAATGAAAGATCTAAAACATTCCCCGCGACACTAAACCCTGCATTAGCGACGACAACATCCAGGGGTCCTAGAACCTCAATCGATTCCTCAATAGCCTGCTTAAGGGGCTTGTCTAAACAGACATCAACTCGATATGCGATAATCTTTTGATCTGGATATTTTCGATTAATTTGATCCTTAATCAAGTCTAACCGTTCACCTCTTCGTGCCAAAAGAATTAGATTGGCCCCTAAAGCAGCAAACTCATACGCTAAAGCCTCACCAATCCCTGAAGAGGCTCCAGTAATAAGGACATTTTTTTTACTGAATAAAGTCATAGATTTTAGGGAACCTGTATTACAAATCCAGCAGTAGCCTGATACTCATTTTTGTTCATATCAGGAAAATCATAAAATACCGTTGTAAGATCTCCTGTGACCTTCAAATTTCTACCTAATCGCAATCGCAGACCTGCACCGGCGTAAGGATAATACTTTACAGCCTCTTTTGTAATACTTGTGATCCCCGCATTGGTCTCTTCATGCTGGTTCTGAGTTGCCTGACCTCCCAAACGGCCATAAAAATTAAGAAGCCCCAAAAGATCAACTCCCGACCGAATCCCTAATTTAATTTTATCGGCCGTATCTTTAGTAACTAGGTTTTGAGTGGGAAAACTCTCTGTCGAATATGCATGGAGATACTCAGCCTCGGCCGAAAAAAATGAAAATCCATAGGTCGCTCTAGCCCCGTAGACCAATCTGTCCTTGGTATGAAGGGTAGGAACCCACATCTGAACTCTCTCGTAACCTATAATAGGTTCAATACCCACTGAAGTGATCCCTTGGGCGGCCCTTTGAAAAACAGCCCATAATAAAATAGTAAGAATACAGATGAGATGTACGTATTGTTTTAACATCCCGCGATTTTATCACAACTATTGCGGCCCCTCTTTATTTTAGCTAAACTTAAAAGACTTACTGCCGCTCAAGTCATTCTTTCTACAACGCGCGTCATCAAAACTCTAAACAGGGAATCACACCATGAAATTTCTTACCTCTCTATTTTTATTCCTATTTCTCCCCTCTCTAAAGGCAGCCGAACCCCAGTGTGAAATCAAACACAATAATACACTTCAAAAATTAAGCACCGTATCAGGAATGGTCTCTGGATTCCAATCTGGCAAGGTGTACGTTACGCTGACAAATGGTAACCGAAAATATACCACCGTAGCTGAGAAAGAGGGCCGCTGGGCCCTGTCGTTTGCTGACTTAGAAAATTCATCTGAAATATTATGCTGGCAAGAAGGTAATGGTTTAACTGCAAAAACAACTCTCTCTCGAAACTAGTTTTCAACTTTTTCTTTTCGTTTACCACAAACTCAAGTAGAAACTCTTATTGATTTTAAAGGGAGATTGTTATGAGCCAAGATGAAATGATGAAAGAGTTGGAAAGACTTAAAGCCGAAAACGCAGCACTTAAAGGTGGTCAGGCTAAAGGGCTTTCTTTGCGTGTCAGTGAAAAAGGTGGAGTTTCTGTTTACGGTCTAGGCCGTTTTCCAGTGACCCTTTATAAAGAACAGTGGGAAAAATTATTGGCAATGGCAGACGATATTAAGGCTTTCATCAAAGCTAATGAAGCCCAATTGAAAACTAAACAATAATTATTCGTTTTCTTGAAGCCATTTAAGATAATCTTGAATGGCTTTTTTTAATTCCCACTGAGCTTTAAAACCCATTTTTTCTTCTGCCCAATGGGTATCGCCCTGAGTATTGCTCTGATAAGTTTTAGCATCATACGGCATGGGAAAGTATTCAGGTTCAAGTTGAGTCTTCATCACTTCATTTAACACTTTAACCAGCTCATTAAATGAAGTCCCCACTCCCGTAGCCACATTGTAAACTCCCGACACGGCCTCTACGGCTCTTAAATTTGCCGTCACGATATCTTTCACATAGATAAAATCTCTGATTTGTTCACCCCAGTTGAAAATACGGGGGCGCTTCCCTAATTTCATCTGATGATAAAGATGATAGATCATGGATGCCGGTCTTCCTTTGTGAGCTTCTCTGGGGCCAAACACATTAAAATATCTAAGCCCCACAATGTGCCGCTTAGAAAACAGACTCTCTGCTATCTCATCCATTTTTAATTTGGATCGACCATAAACTGTAAGAATTTGTTTCTCTTGACTCTCTTTCATTGGAACCGATCCATTACCATAAAGACCGGCTGTCGAAGCGTAGACAAGTTTAGCTCCATCACGATCCGCAAGTTCGATCATGCGTTTAAAGCCTTCAACATTTTTAGAATAGGTTTCTTCATCATTGGGATATCTAGGGTCGGTAATAGCTGCTTGATGAAAAACAATATCGAACTTCTGGCTAAAAGAATGGGGCAAAGAGACGTCCCAGGAGACTACCTCTCCTTGAAAACCCTCTAAGTTTTTCATGTCGGCCGACTGAAAATTATCAGTTACAACAACTTGATGGCCCAACTTTTCCAATGCTAAGGCAAGATTAGAACCCACAAATCCTGCTCCACCGGTAACTAAACTCTTAATGACCATGATTGAGAGGTACCATACTCTAAGAGGAAAAGAAAAGAGTTCAGAGCCCAGAGTCTGCAGGGTTAAAAAGAGCGAAATTTATCAAAAAGACGCCCCACTTTGGGGAGAGATAACGAACTCCCATTAACCAAAGTGCTGAATAATAGATGGGCAGTCTCCATCGCCTCTCGAATCTGTTTGATTCGCTTAACTTGAAAATCTACATTTTCCTCTTTGTTTCGACTCTGCAATCGCTCGACTAAAGCATTTAAACCCCCATGGGCCTCTTCAAGTATTCTAATTTCACGGGTTCTTAAAACATTTGAAACCGATTTCCAAATTCGAGTCTCAGGCTCGTAATAAAAATTTCTATCTCCAGCCATTCGAATTCTCTTTACCACTCCCCAGGTCTGCAACTCACTTAAACCGCTGCTCACACTGCCTGCACTCAAAGATAACCCCTCTTGAATATCTGAAGGGCTTAGAGGTTTTTGTCTTAAAAAAAGAATCGACCAAATTCGGCCTAAATGACGGTTAAACCCCCACTGTTCAACTAGATCTCCTATAATTTCAGAGAAAGCCACTTCCTCTTCAGCCATTTTAACTTTGTTAGTCATCTTTTCTTAGCTATGATTAAAGTTACTAACCCCCCTCCGATAAGAGCTTTTTTACACTCAATATCAAAGTAAGGTTGTAATTCTTCTACCATAACTTCAGGAGAAATAAACTGGACAGCCTGGAAACTTATTCAAAATGAATCTGACCTAAAAGCAGATCTGCTTAAAGATTTTTCTAATGGAAATGTTTCCCCTCAAACACTAGAAAGATTACTAATAAATTTCCACAAAAACTCCCAGCAGAAACAATTTGAATCTTTTCTTTTGGCTACAAAATCAGAATGTCTTAGTTCACTTAATCTTTTCGGCAACAATGACTTGCGTCATCTTCTTTCCACCCTTGTAGACTTCACTTTAAGTCGAGTCTTTTAGATTTCCCAAGCTTGTTTGCCAGTACGTTCCAAACAGCACACTGGACTTAGCAACCGAGCTCCCTTAAGATCAGTGAAGTATTTTAATCACACCTATTTGCCTAACTAAGGAGAATTAAAATGATAGCTAAATTTATGACGTTCGTCATGGCCATCGTGTTCATGTCGAACGTATCACTCTTTGCTAACGAAGGGATGCCTACCCCAGTGGGTGAGCCCAGCGCCCCAGCAGTTCCAGCAGAAAACATGACTCAAGGAGCTCCTACTACCTCTGCAGTGACTACAGACAGCGGAGCAGGAAAAGAGGTTAAAAAAAGAGAGCCTGCTCGCCGACGTCATAAGCGAAAAAACAGAAAGCATCGTCGCAGTCGTCGATAAAAAAAGAAGTGGAACAGTATACCTTTATTTCAATTTACAAGTCAGAACAGTTTTACATTTAAACTGTTCTGATTTTTTTTGAATAACGAAATTAACGATTAAAATGAGGGTTCACGTACAAACTCCCAGTACTTACCGCTCCTCTCCTCCATGCACAATGCCCACGAACCGTACCGCAAACAAGTGTCCAAAAGCACAGATCCCATATTAGTGCACCTCCATTTTTCCAGTTGATTGTTCTCCATACAAAAGTAGAATTCCTTATTTGTAGCAGGATTGCATTTTTTTGCCATTGAAGAACAGTTTGGAAATATTATTTTACTGCTGCAGTCTGGATCACCTGGAGAGTATGAAACCT
>SXGT01536828.1_pt1 | contig 16418 bp, 9 predicted proteins | sample 3176221 | NCBI WGS metagenome assembly SXGT01 (sample SAMN11356862, study PRJNA531348) | freshwater metagenome | isolation source: freshwater sample F1-120 | place: China: Fuxian Lake, Yuxi | collected 2017-12-25 | reverse complement strand
GACAAGAGCAGAGAAGCGGCCGGTCCGTTTCGATCATTCGGTGACGACTCACGCGCTTCGACGGATTTCAGTTCGTCCCTTTGAGCGTGGCAACGATGTCGCTCCGTGATGGGTTGAAGTCATCGCGTGCCGCTGATCCCACGAGTTCTAGGTAAGACCCGCCGTGGAGGTTGCACGCCGCGTGAATGCGCTCACGGTTGTCCTCGATCAAGCACCCACAATGATTGGCGTATCCGTGAACCGCGCGAATCGGACGCCCTGTGCAACTGACTCGCCTGCGACGGGCGCGATTGCTCGAGTGGCGGCCCATTCGGACCTGCGGGAAACCACACGACCATGATCTTTGGCCCGGACCGAGCGTTTGTGGTGTCGAAATCTAATCGGGCTCGAGTCTGGCGCTTCGCCTCGGAATCGGACGGGAGTTCGTGGTACGCTTTCGGGCGCGGTACGAGATCGTCCACCGTCGCCGCGATTGAAGAGAGAGTCGAACTATGCAAGATGAGTTTCCGCCTCCGCCTCCGCCTCCGCTTCCTGGGTCTGTGGGTTCGGGAACGATTGGAGGCGCCGATGGCATTTTTCCGAGTGCGCAAGGGGCTGCTCCCGCGGCGCCTCGCCCGCACGATCGCGATCGCATCGTGGTGATCGGCCGTCGTCGCGCAGGCAAGACGATCTATCTCGCGCGACTCTACGAGGCGCTTTGGCAAGGTTGCAAACTTTATGACGGAGTGATGCCTCCCAAGAATGCACCAACATCCGGCGTGGTCACGAAGATGAGTTGCCGTGCGTCAAGTGGGGCAGCGCACTTGCAATTCATGCGGATCGCAGAAGAACTGCACGCGGGGCGATGGCCTGCCGCAACGCTTGGAAACAGCTACGCCGAACTCTTCATCGATTACGGTGGTCGTGAGTTCAAACTCACGGCACTTGATTACCCTGGCGAACTCTTTCGAAAAGTGTTCATGGGGGATTCGACCGATCCGGACGCGCTTGAATTGGCCGAGGCCATCGATCGAGCGATCGCCGCGATTTTTCTCATCGACCCCGCCGTCGTCGCAGCAGGTGGAGAGGAAGCGCAAGAGGATGCCTTTGGTCTCACGCAGGCTGCAGCGCGCATCCGCGAGAGCGTCGGTGGTTCCGAGGTTCCGATCGCGATTGTCTTCACCAAGTGTGATCTCAATAAGGCATTGATTCGCGAGGCTGGCGGTGTGCGCAAGTTTGCGCTCAAGCACTTCAAACAACTCTTCCGAAGTGTGGATAGGACGAGCGTGTTCGCGTCGGCCGCCGTGCGCACCGCGCAGAACTCGTTGGGGAAGAGCGTCCCCATAGTTGTTGGTTCACCAGAGAATGTGGTGGAACCGCTGCGTTACTGCTGTGATGGCATGGCAGTCGCCGGAGACCGCGTGCGAGTTTCCGAGGCGAAGCGCGTGCGAGTGGAGGCGGAGCGACTCGAGGAAACGACTGCGGAGTTTGAGGCCAAGCGAGCGACGACGGCGTGGGTCATTTTTTCTGCGGCGGTTGCGCTGCTCTTCATCGCGGTCACGATGTTTACGCTTTGGTCGCTCGGTACGATTCGTTAGCGGATAAGTGCGTCGTCGGGCGAAGCGTCGCCTAGAAAGGCATCGGATGGCACAAGTCGACATTCATGTCTTCGGTTCCAAGAGCGGATACAGCACGGTTGCACAGTCTGCGGGCATTCGCTCGGACGAGAAGCGCGAGTTGGAGCAGTTCCAGTTCGGCGAGGTCGCAACGCAAGACGCGATTGCGCGCCTTGAGACGCACGCTGCGATGACGGTGCGCATGCTCAGGTCCGGGCGCGTTGCGGTCTCGCGAATGTTGCCCGCAGGAACGGACGACGCAGGTCGCCCAACCATCGAGATAGTGACGCTCGTCGTCGAGGCGCGGACCTACGAAACTGGTCTCGGGGCGCTCACACTTCTCGCGAGTGATGTTTCAATCTGGCGCGATGCGCGCGCGCGCGCGGCATCCGGCATCGATTGGCCGCTCGGGTCGGATCCCGCGCGTGACCCGCGCGATACAGGATTGCTGCTACTGCTCGATGCGTGGATGCACGCGCTGCGATCGAGTTCGGTCGCGATACTCCCCGAGTCCGCTGCGCCTGCGTTGCTTCGATTTGTCGCCACCCTCGACCCAGCCGATCGCGTGCGATGCCGTTGGGGCCTTGGAATCAATTCGCTCTCTGCACCCGTCGACATTTGCACCACGCTGCCTAGCGCGTCAACGCATGGTGCACGCTGCGTCGTGCGACCAGCTGCGGTCGGCGCGTGGCACCTCAGCGAAACGGAATTCGCGCGGTTTCGCGCGTCGAGCGGTGGAGCACAGTGGATTCCAACATCGCAGATGCGTTCGAGTTCACTGGTCGAGCAGGACTCGATCGGCTTCGAGGCGGAGAGCCCGCGCGTGCCCGTCAGAAGAGCAACCATCGCTGCGGGTGTTGGTCGCACCATGAGCATGCGCCAGAAGCGCGTCATGGTGGGATCGATGATTGCGGCGGGGTGTTCCACCATACTGCTCGTCGTGGGCGCCGCGAGTTACTTCCGTTCGACGAGGCCGAAGATCATCCAACCCTCCGAAGTGAATGTCGGACAAGTGGATGCACGGAGTGTGGCAAGCAGCACGAGCATCGCACCACCAGTGGTAGAGCCTTTAACCGCGGAACCAGTCGTAACCACGGCGAGTCGTGATCCCACACCCAGCACGCCCCCACCTGCACCGCCAAGCGAAGCCGCGCCGCCTCCAGCCGAACCGACGAATGAGTCATCGTCTTCGACGTCCAGTGGTGGACTACCCTCGCAGCCTCCCGCACCCCTCCCGCCGGTCACGAGCCAGCCTGCATCGGCATCCCGAAAAGTGCAGGCGTACTTCGATGGAGACGAAGACGGATTTGGGAGTGACAAGGATCCGCGGACGGTGGAGGATGGAGGAAGGCTCCCTGAGCGGCATGCCCTCAAGGGCGGTGACTGCAACGATAAAAATCAACAGATTTACCCCGGAGCGAAGGAGACCTGTACGGACGTCGGCGAAGACAACGATTGCAACGGAGATGCCGAAGAGTTTCGGGAATGCGTTTGCCGTGACTTAGATAAGGACGCGAATGGGACGAAGGACTGCGAAGAGCCGACAGCACTCCAAGACCTGCTCAGCCTTGCGCAAACGGAATGTGATCAATTGAAAGGCCAACTCGAAGGTGACCTCAGAAAATGCCAAGGCGGTCAATCGGGGGCTCCGTCGCCTGTGGAGGTGCGCCAGATGCTGACTCACGCGTTGGATCAGGTTGAGGGACTGCTTCAAACTCTGTATCGCTCGTGGAAGCTTGGAAAGTTCGGAGGGTCCGCCCCACATAATCGTCGGGTCCTGACCGGGCGTGAGGACGAACGAGTGAGTTGCGAATGGCTCGAGATTCTCACGACGATCTCTACGATCAGAGAGCTGTTCGGATCGATCAACGCATTTGTCCCTCCGGATAAAGGCGGTCAATCGTTGAAAGTCCAACTCCAGTTGCGGATCGACATTTGGTCGCAGGAGTATTCTCGAACGGACCTTCGGACTTGGGCGGTTGAACTATTCACCGCTAAGAAAGCGGATTTTGAAAGTGACCTTCAGAAAGCGCAAATAAAGTGCTCGAAGCACGACGGCGGCAAGCCATGAAATCCCGGCAGAGTGAGGACTCCTCCCGATGAAACCAAAGTGTCATGCGTGTGGACGCGAGTATCTGGCTGCGCGCGCGCTCGTGGGGAAGTCAGTCGCGTGCCGCTCATGTGGCGCGCTCAATGATGGGGCTGGCGGTCCTCCGCCCGTTCAGCCGGAGCGCGCTTCCTCGAGTGTTCCAACGGCGCGAGCATCCTCGACCGCAGCGAGTGCGCCCGCCCTCGATCCACGAATTGGCTCGGGCGCTGAGTTCACAGTTGGTCGCACCGAGAAACCGGCGGATCCTGCAAGAGTCGCGGCGTTCGAGATCAATTCCATGCGCGCCAAGCTCGCCGCAACCGAAGCGAACTCGAAGGCGGGCAGCAGTCGTGCAATCTTCGCGCTCGGCATCGGGATCATTGCAGTGACCGTAATCGTCATCGGCGGCATATTTGTGTATCGCGGCATGCTCATGCCGGATCGAGGCATCGACTGGTCTCACGCTCAGAGAGCCGTCGCGTCGCTTTCCACTCCCTCTGGTGATGGATCCGCGTTTCTCGTCGAATCGAATCACAAACTTTGGTTGGTCTCAACCTTCGATGTGATCGCGTCCTCCGCCGAAGTCGCTGCAACTTTTCGAGATCCGGAGACCGGCGCGGAGACGCTGCGTCTCGCGGGAATTGGAACGCGGTACTTCCTCGTGGACCCGCGATTTTTTTCAGAGAGCGATGCCGCGAAGTCAGCCCGACGCGATGCGCCCAACTATCTGCTCGTCGCGACAGACATCAATATGTTCCGTTCGCTCATTGAGGCGCACGGGATCGAGCCGCTTGCGATTGGCCGAGCATCGGATGTTCGAATCGGGTCGAAAGTGGTCGCACTTGGTCAGCAGGCGGCGGTGTTCTCGGCTGATGGTTCTACTGGTCGTGCAACACACGCCTTGTTTGATGGCGCCGTCTCCTCCGTTGAGTTTCCCGCCTCAAGTCCGAGTTTTTTCCAATCAAGCGCACTCTTTGGAGATGGCTGCTCGGGTGGACCGCTGCTCCTTGAATCAACGCGAGAGGTCGCGGGAGTGCAACTTGATCCGGCGAATTGCGCGGGTCGCCGGATAGCGATTCTCGCAAGTCAACTCACTGCGGTGCTCGAGCAGGGTATGCAATTGGGTGAACCGCAGCCTTCAGCACAAGCGAGTGCACCAGCAACGCCACGCCCTGCAGTCCCGCAACCGAGTGCGCCCGCGTCTCAGCCTCCGGTCATCGCACCGCCGAACACGCCCGCGCCTCTGCCGAGGGTGATTCCTCCACTGAGTGCGGGTGGATTGGCGTCGATTGTGGAGGTAGATCCGAGCTACTGCAACGGGGATATCTATGCATCGAGCATCTTGGGGCTCGCTGAGTTTGACCGCCGTTTCGTCGGCGCAGACCCTGTGACTTCGCCTGCGCGCTATGAGGAGTTGTCGAATCAACTGATCCAGTCCGATCAAGGGAATCAAGAGGTTCAGGAGATCATTGAAAGTGTTCGCGCGGCATCACTCGGCTGGACGATCGATAGGTTTATTAGAAGTCGCCCCGTCACTGAACTCTTGTTCACCGTGATGCCTCCGGGGCGGAAGGTCAGCGTGTATGCAGAGTTTGGTGCGCACGGCGCGCTCGAGTTACTTCCGGTCGGCAAGGCGAAGCTCGTCTCAAGGAGTGCCGATGCTGAACCGAACTCGCATGGGAGATTGACATTGGAGTTCCCATGGATCAACGACGGGCTCCTTCAACTCCGTGCGGCGGTTGATATTCCCTTTGAGCTTGTGGTGCGATACGACGATGGATCGGAAGACCGCGTCACGCACCGGATACGAATTCATCCAACGAGCGATGTCGAAATGGCATACCCGTGTGGCCTCGCGGTGGCGGCGCTCGTAAATGAGTCGCACCCCTATGTGCGGCGGATCATCAATGAGATCAACCAGGATCCTGAGCTCCTCCGCGCGAGAGTGTCTTTGACGGGCACCGGGGGAGCCCCGCAGGATCAATTGCTTTCCGTATATCTGATTTGGAAGGAGCTCGTTCGTCGTGGGCTTCGCTACCAAAATCTCACTGGCTCTGAACTCGTGAGCGCGCAGCGGGTTCGCCCTGTGCATGAGGCTCTCTCCGATCGAAACGCCAACTGCCTCGATGGGGCGGTGCTCCTTTCGAGTTTTCTAGAGGCGATCGGATTCGAGACTCATGTGATTCTCCTACCTGGACATGCGATTGTCGCGGCACAGATCGTGGGTGGACCGTTCCTTTCCATCGAAGCGACGATGCTGGACCATGCTGTGGCCACTGATCCCACAACGGACTTTGACGAGGACTTCGAGGAATTGAGAACAGTGTTTCGCTTCACCCGGAATCAGTCGGCTCTCCATCAGTTCGAGTCGGCCTGCGAAGCGGGGCTTGCTGCCGTGGAGAAGGGGCTGGCAGAGTCGAGCGCGGTACTTGAGGAATGGAATGCACTCACGGCGCGAGGCCCCGTGCAGTTGCCGGATGGCTCGTGGCGGCCGGAAGCAGCAGAATTGTTGAACAGGCTGTCTAGGCAACTGCTCTTTGTCAAGATTCAACAAGCACGCTCGCTCGGCGTCCATCCAATCGGCGTACCACCTGATCTTGAGAGGCGCTATCCGCTGCCGAAGTAAGCGAGAGATCTTCAACATGTCTACACGCTCCTTCGTTTCATCCGTGACTTGCCCGCATTGCTGGGCTGAGTTTCCTCCCGCGCAGGTGCGGTTCGTTGCAGAGCACTCCGCGCTTCAAGGGGATCCGGTTTTGGGTGAAAGCGCCGCGATGCGCTTTCTCCCGAGCCGCTTCGACGCGCGTGGTCGAGCGATTGATCCGTTCGGCGCCGCTGCGACACGCATGGCATGCATGCGCTGCCACCTTGAACTTCCCCCCGCAGCGCTTGAACTTCCGCAGGCAATCGTCTCCATCGTTGGTGCCCCCGCGTCCGGGAAGTCGGTCATGCTTGCGGCGGCGAGTTTCAGTCTGCGCAGCGGTCTCGTCGTTGACGGACTTGAATTCATCGACGCCGATCCCGCTCTCAACGACCTCACGCTTGAACTTGAGAGCGCGCTCTTTCGGTCATCAACGCCGGATAACCCCGCGATGATCGCGAAGACGGATCTTGCGGGTCGGTTGTATCGCTCATTCCGAGTGGGTGACGCGCACTGGACCGCGCCCAAGCCGCAACTCTTCGTGCTTGGTCGCGGCGGTGAACGGAGTCTCCTCTGTCTCTACGACAATGCCGGAGAACACTTCCTGCCTGGTGGCGACGCGCCGCAGGAACCCGTGACCCGCCACCTCGCGGTATCGAGTTCACTCGTTTTCGTCGTGGATCCGACTCAAGATCAGCGTGTCATCGAGCGACTCGGTGGACGCGAGGTAGTGCAAGCGGTCGGCGGTGCGGGCAGCATCGATCAGCGCCAAGATCTCATCCTTATCGAAGTCGCGAATCGAGTGCGTCGCTTGCGTGCGCTCTCAGCATTCGACCGACTTCCGTTCCGAATCGTGCTCGCGCTCTCGAAGGCGGACATCTGGGGATCGGTGACTGATCCGCCGATCGCAGCAGATTTCGCTGGATTCGAGGCAGCCCAATCGATCGCGGTGCCTCCCTCGGGTGTCCTGCGAGAAGCGCACGCGACTTGTGCCAAGTTCCTCACACGCTACATGCCTGAACTCCTTGCAACCGCGCGTGCGCTCGATCCAGAGTTCCGAATCGTTCCATTCAGCGGGCTTGGAAGTCCGCCTAGCGCCGCGACGAGTGGCGCGCGCCTCGCGATCTGCCCTCGCGATGTGAAGCCGATCTGGCCTGCCGCACCGCTCGTCGTCGCGCTCTCTGAAGCACAACCAAAGATGTTTCCCGAGTACACCGTCGGATGAGTTATGAAGTGGTGCATACTTCGGTGTTGAAGGGACTTCGTGGCGAGGCCGGATTCGCAACCGCGATCGTGACGCGCGGCATTCCTGCGGGTCTCGAATCCGGTCTGCAGGATGTGAGTGGATACGACCATGACGCAGCCCGTTCTATCGGTGTGGACGAAACGGAGTGGGCGCACCGTATCGTGAGTGTGCGAGGGCGTCCCTACACCGTCCTCTCTCGCATCGCGCCCAACGGCGTGGACGCGAGTCGCCGCCCAAACCGAATCGCGCATCACCTCGTCCTTGAGCAGCAGGAGCGCGACCCCTGCGGACCTGCATGGATGCTCAAGCAGTTCGGCGCGTGGGAAGTTGGAACACCCGAGGTTGCTGAGCGCGAACGCGCGCCCACGCTTCCGAGCGGAAGCCAAGGCGCTGAACGGTCGAACCGATGGAAAGATGCGGGCTTTGATCAGGGCTGGGCTGGAGTCGTTGCGCAGACTCTTCTTGATGAGCCGCAATCGACCGTGTACCTCGTGCTGCCCGAGATGATGCATGCGCGAGATCTCTTGGTTGATGTTCTCGCGCTCCTTCCGGTTGATCGTCGATGGCTCGTCACCTTCTCGACTCGGCCGTTGGTGACACTGCCGACGGTTCGATGCCAATTACGCCTTGTGCGAGCCGACGCGCCAGGACTCACGCGATTGCTGCGCGAACCTGGAGTGAAGGAGATTCGCGTCAACAAGGAACCTCACGGCGCAGGCGAGGGTGCCGCTGCAATCGCGGGGCGGGCTGGAACGATGGTTGAGCCGACCGTGAAGCGATTGAATCCGCGCGTCAATCCTGTGGTTGCTGTCGCAGCGCCCTTGTCGCGAGCAGTCGCGACGAATGAGACCGCGCCCGCGCCCGAGCCTGACCTCCCTAATCCGATGTGGGAGGCGAGGGCGATCAACACGCTAGTGCACGGTGCAATGCCCGCCTCCCCGATCTCGCGCTCTCCGGCATCGCGCAAGGAGGTCGCGAGCGAAGGCTCGCGCACTGACGGTTGGTTTGGGTTGCATCCCATCTCGATCGTGCTCTTTATCTACTCAGCCGTCGCGCTCTTTGGAGCTGCGATTTTCTTTCTACTCGCTGCATGGAACCGCTGACCGTCTACTTTGTTTGTCCAGGAGATTCGCATGAGTCAATACCCAAGTGTTCGAACGATTCGAGAAGCACTGAACGCCGCAACCCGCGCGACTGGTGTTGATCCCATCGCGCTCGAGGCGCTACGCTCCGATGTCGTGGGTCGACTCGACGAAATGCGCAGGTCGATGGATCGCGCTTTCGACTTCTCCGCCAAAGGGCTCGTGAGCGAGGCGGCCTCGGTCGTCACCGATTTTCCTGATCTGGCGCGCGAGGCTGACGCATTGGTGGAGATCGCATTGGTGGATCCCCAACTCGCGCCGCGATGGCGAGCCGTGGTTGGCTCCGTGATTCCCGATGAACAACTCCCTCGCCGCGAGGAGATCGACCGACTCGCGGGAATCGCGATGCGCGCGGATGCATTGCGCCCGCTTCTCGACGCGCTCCGCCTCTGTGCGCTGCGGCGGGAACCGATTCAAGCCCGCATGCGCATCCTTCGCAAGCTACGAAACGAGGATGAGCGCAATCGACTCTGGCTCGATCAGATTGAGGCGCTCGAGAACGAGTGGATTCGCTCGATCTCTGAGCTGCGCAATCGAGTTGCCACGCGCGAGGAAATCGATGAGGCGCTCATTGCGCTTGAGTCGCACGAGTGGGTCGCGAGCGTTCCTCGCGGACTTCGTGAGGAACTTTTCGCGAAGGCGAAGCCGCTTCGTGCAGAAGAGGCGGGCGGGAGGTACGAGAAACTCGCGGAGGAGATTCACCAAGCCGCGGCGCGAATGGATCGCGCGGGGGTGCTTCGGCTTGAGCAGGCGTGGGCCACCGTGAATCAAGAGACCGGTCGCATGCCCTCTGAGGAGCTCGAGCAGTCCGTCGCTCCTGCATTCGCGTGGCTCACGAGGATGGAGCAGGAGGAGGCGGAGCAGAGCGCGTTTGACGGAGAGGTTGATCGGCTCGAGCAATTGCTCAATGAGGGGCGAGGCGTTGCGGAAGTCGAGGCTCAGATTTCGACGGTTCGTGACACCGGCCGAGAGGCGCCCACGGGACTTTTCGAGCGTGCGCTTCGGTATTCGCAGACCGAACGGGAGAAGGTGCAGCGCCGACATCTCCTCCTTCTCGGCGTGTCGCTGATGGCGGCAGTGGTGGTGATCGCTATTGGTGCGATCGCGATTTCCATGCACAGGGCGCAGCAGGATGGCGAGGCACTCCTTTTGGCTCTCCGCACTGCAGTCAACGAAAAGGACGCGGCGCGTTTGGCACCACTGGTGGTTGAGATTCGCTCCACCGAAGTTGATCCCAATGCCGAACTCGCCTCCGTGCTTGCTGAGGCGGATGCCATCTTGAGCGCGCGAGTGGCGCGGACCACAGAGATTCGCGCGCTCCTCGCATCCGCGGAGAAGGAACTCGGGGGAAGTTTGTCGCGTGCGCGCCTCAACGCGATCAAGCAAGCGCTCGCTCTCGCGATCACTGATGCGGAGGCCACCGATCGTTCACTCGCGCAGCGCGTCGAGGCACAGTGTGCGGCCGCGATTGGGGCGGCGGACGCTGCTGCTCTCGAGGTCGCAAAGAAATCAGTCGCAGCGATTGACACAGCGCTCCTGAACTGGCCACTGCCGGATGGATGGCGCGATACGCAAGTCTTGGATGATGGCCATTGGAGCGCGTACATCGCAGAGCTCGAAACGCAGCGTCGCCAATTGCAAGAGGCCACGGCTCGAATCGACGGTCACGAGGAGAGTGCGAGCCGGATCGAACTCAAGCGTGACGCAATTGACAAGCGACTGGCGGAGGCGAAACTTCGCAACGAAGCGCTCCGCGCTGCAAAGTCGGATCTGTCGGACGATCGATTGCTCGCGCCGGTGACGGCCGAGAAGCAATTCATCGTGCGCGTCGAGAGTGTCCTGAGGGCCCACGCTCCAGTCCTCGCGCGGATGCATCGTTTGGAAAACTTCGAAAAGGCTCTCGATTGCGCCAAGGCGTATGAGGCGATGGAGGTGTGGCGAACGGAGATTCGTCCGATGCTCGCGGCCGCGCTTGGATCAAGCCTCGCTGTCACACCCTCACCGGAAGTCGCCGGAAGGGTGGCGACGGATCTGCTTGGATTCATCGCCGCACATCCCGACGCACCGATGAGGGAAACCCTGACTCGCCTCGCCAATGACCTTGACCCAAACTCGGGTTCGATTCTGTGGTCGCCGCACCAGGTGGCGAGGGGGCTGTCGTCCGAACACATCGCGGGCATCGAAGAAGTTCCCGTCACAGGCGGTCGACGCTTCTATCGCCGACCTCCCACGGAAGCCAACCCGCCCGTGAGATTGAAGAGTCCGATGACTTGCGCATTGACGACGCTCGCCGATCTCTCGACCGATCCGGATCGCCGGAGTTCGATGCTCGCGGTGCAGAGTGCGGAAGTCGAGGCGAAGGCGTTTGCCAATCCAATCTCGCTGACGTGGGCGCGAGCGGAGGAGTCGCTCGCGCGTGCGCCTTCGCATGAGGTACTTCCATTGATGCTTGTTCTCATCACCGAGATCTTGAACGACAAGCGATCGGATCCGCTCCTTCGGTTCTGTGCGCTTGAATCGGCGATTGACGCCCTCGTCGATTCAGGTCACGCGCCCGGAAAACTCGCAGCGGCCCTCGTGCTCTGGCAGAAGCGTTGTCGGGATGAGGCGTCGAATGCGCACCTCTGCGACTGGGTCGCCGCAGGATATGACCAAGATGCTCTCAATTGGCAGAAACCGCGTGGAGAAGCGAATGCCGCGCTTTCGAAGTTTCCCGCGATTGCGACCCTGCGTGAAGAAGTGGAACGCGAGAGCCTTCGCTTGGGCGATGCGCTCTCGGCCCTCGTTCCTGTTGGTGTTGCCGGAGCGCGCGGCGCGGATGATGCAGCGCCTCGTGCCGCGCGCGTCTCTGGGACGACGAGCGATTTGTTCATGCTCGCGCAGCGCGGCGCGGAGTGGTCGATCGTGCCCGTTCGAGTCGAGAACGGGCGCCTCGTGGCTGCTCCGTCGGGCGTCCCCCTCGGGCCGGCACTGATCTACCGAAGGAACCGAACATGAGCACCGTCGATGTGAGCAAGCCGTACCAGCCGATTCAGTTTGGGAGCGTCGATCCTGAAGCTCGCTTCGGACTGCCGATTGGGGCAGCTACGACACCAAGTTCGGTGACATGTCTTCTTCTGACCGTGACGCTTTCAGGCCTGATGTACGGAATCGCCTATGCCATACGGGACGAGGGGGTGGGCGTCGTGGCTTGGCAGTACATGACGGGATTCGCGCAGATTCCGATTCCGGTCATCGTGCTCTCGACATGGTGCATGGTGTTCTTGGTGATCAAGACGCTGAAGATCCGCACGCAGCGGCTCGCGTTGCGAATCTCGTTTGTGCCTGAAGACAGCGGCTTCGTGCTCACCGATGCGACTGCCGGTTCAATCGTTGACGCCATCGATCGATCGGTCGATGATCCGACGAGGTTCATTTTCCTCGCACGATGCCGTGCGGTGCTCCGTATGATGCGAAACCTTGGCCGCGTGTCGGATGTCGATGAGATTCTCAACTCGCGCGCCGACCAAGACGAGGCAAGTATGGACTCGGGCTACACGATCCTGCGAGGATTTGTGTGGGCGATTCCAGTGCTCGGATTCATCGGTACGGTCGTCGGCCTGACGCAATCCATGGGCAAGTTCGGTGAGGCGATGGAGGCCGCAGGTGCTGATGTTGGCGAGATCACCTCTCGGCTCAAGACGGTCCTTGAAGGGCTTGACACCGCATTTATCACGACGGCGGAGGCACTCGTCGCGGTGCTGATCATCTACATCTTTCAAACCTTCGTTCGTCGCGCCGACGAACACTTCCTCGACGAGGTGCGAGCGGCTTGCGCGAATGTGATTGTGGCGCGGGTGCGGATCTCGCGGAAGGAGAACTGAAATGCGACGGCGCGGTGCTGGCACCGTTCCGGTGTCGTTCTTCTCCTTCCAAGATGTGATGCTCTCGCTGATCGGCATCGCGGTCGTCATCGCGATGGTCTTGGTCCTTCAGGTGACACGAGTGACTGCGGGCGCACTCGAGGCGGCGAGATCGATGATGGACGCGAAGGTGCCCATCGAGGAGTCGGAGCGCGCGCTGCGTGATCGCGTCGTGGCACTTGAGCAGGCGGTGAAGGCATCGCACGATCGACCTGATGTCGATCCGCTTTCGCCCCGCACCACGCTGCGACAGGAGATTCTCGCTCGGTCGGGAGAACTCGGCCAACTCGAGGCGCGCGCGAAGGAACTCGAAGAGCAACTTCGCGAGATTCTTGTTCGAGATCCACAGGCCGCCTCCTTGCGGGAGTTGCTCGCACTGACGACGCGCCGCGATGAATTGGCGGCGCAACTCGAGGGCGTTGAGCAGCGCAAGCAGATCACCTTCATTCTCGATGAAACCGAGAGCCTGCGACCAATCGTCTTTGAGGTCTCCGCGGCGCGAATTGTCGTGAGTGATGTGGGAAGCGGCGAACCGATGCGCATTGCTGCGGGCACGCCCACGGCGCAGTGCAAGCAGGCGCTCCAGCTTTATGCAACGCTCAGCGCGGAAACGCCTTCGTACATTTTGCTCATCGTGACACCATCGGGCGTCCCGATGTTTCAAACCCTCATGCAATTCATCGAGGAGATGCCCGACGCATCGCGGCCACGCCTCGGCCTCGATCTCATCCCAGAAGGGTCGTTCGTTTCGAGTGAGTTTCCCGCGGTGCGCCCGAATGCGGACAGCAAGAGCGGAGCGACTTCTCGGGGTGCTTCGGACGGCGGTGCCCGATGAGGCGGAGGATGGAGGATCCTGTTGATAGTCTGGAACTCTTGCTTGACACCATCTGTGACATGTTCGGATTGATGATGTTCGTTGCGCTCATTTCTGCGCTGCTCGCACTGTCGGCGCAGAGTCGCAAGAGTGACGAGAGCCTTGCGGTCGTGGATGCGGAGCGTGAGCGACAGGTCGCCGAATTGAAGATTCGATCAGAAGAACTCGAGGCAGAACTTTCTCAGTATCCGGCCCCCGCGCCCGACCAACAATTCGAAGAGGCGGAAGAACGAATGGTCCGGACACTCGGCGAGATCGAGCGAAGGCAGATGCTCATCGCACAGTATGCGGAGGCGCTTGCGTCGCTGAGGACGAGTCGAGAAAATGTCGATGCGCAACTCGACCCACTCCGAGAGGAGATCGGGCGGCTCGACGATGCTGTCGCCTTCGCGGAAAAGGTCCGAAATCGAAAGATGCGCACGCCGCTTGAGCGGGAGGTCAAACTTGATCAGTATGTGATTGTGGTGTGGCAAGATCGTCTCTATCCACTCTGCGATTGGTCGAATCGTTCACTGAATGGATGCGATCGACTGAAGCAGTGGAACGATCGATTCGTGTATGCCGCTCGTTGCAGCGCGGTAGGGCACTGCGGAGGCAAGCAAACGAATCTGAAGCGGAGCATCCCATTGCGGGAAGATCATGGGATTCCCGTTCGCGACCTTGCGCAACTTCGCGCTAACCCCGAGTTTCAAGCGCTGCTGCATTCGCTGCGAAACTCGGAGGATCTGGTTTCCTTCGATGTCGCTGTCGATTCATTCGACACCATCGCCGTCGCGAAGGAGGCATTCGTCGCGGCGGGCTTCAACTACTGCCTCGGCGTGACGGTCGCACCACTGCCCACCTTCGAGGATTCGTGGATCTCCGGGCTACCAAGCAGTTTTTGATTCGTGGATGAATCATCCCGACCGTCTCGCAAGCCGGCTTGCCCGTCGTCACGGTTGGACAAAGGTGTAGGTGCCGCCATTTTGGAGCGCGATATCCCGCATGACCGGTTCAGACGCGGGCTCGCCGAAGTTGATGGTGTGGACGATCGTCCGTTCCTTCCCGACATTCAGGGTATCGATGAACAACGGCGTGCCTGGAGGGATCTGTCCGTCAGTCATGAAGTAGATGCAGTCGGGGAGCGGGCTCAAGTTTCGGAAGGCAAACTCGAACGCGGTCGATGGGTCGGTGCCGCCGCCTGTTCCTTGCTGCGCGATCAGTTGGAGCGCGCGGGCGCTGTCGCGTTTGGTCTCCATCCAGGTCTGATCGATAGTGCGGGCGCTGCCGTCGAAGAAGACAACCGAGAAGAGTTGCGTTTCATCGAAGCCTTGAATGGACTGCGCGAGTTCTTGTTTGAGTCGATCGAACTTGGGTCCGGCCATCGAACCGGACATGTCGACAATGAAACAGATGCGCTTGCCTCCGCCACGGACACCGAAGAATGAGGTCTCCTTCACATTCATGCCGCGTGCACCGGGTCGACGCGCAGGGATGCGCTCTGACTTGTCCGCCGCGGTCGCGACATCTCCACCTCCCGCGCGAATCTGTTCGAACGCCTCGCGCGTGATCGCGGTGTATCGCTTGTCGCCGAGGACGAGTTCGACGCTCTCGCGTTTCCAATCGAAAGTCCAAGGCCCGCTTCCAGCTGGCGGTTCCACCGTGACGGCTGGAGATCCACCGAGTTGAAGTGGAGAGGTTCGGAACTTGGAGTGGAGCGATGGATCGCTCCGGATCAGCAGCGTGCCATCGGTGCGGGACTTTGGAATGGCCTCACAGTCGAGGGCGAGTTCGCCTCCGACAACCATGGCGACATCGCCACGGAACAAGCGGTACACCGAGACAGATTTATTGGCTGGGTTGAGCGCGATGACCGAGCGTTGATATCCACCCGGCGCAAAGTCACTCGTGTTGGGCCCGTCGACCTGCTCCCACACGCCTGCGAGCAAGTGGCGTCGGCCCTCGTGCATGACGCGCGCTTCTTCCATCAGCGTGCCGTCCGCGGTGAATTCATCGATCTCCAAGATCGGGATTTCAATGTCACGCGGATTTGTCGTCTCGTGCGCAGCACCATTGCGTGCGTCGCTCTCGGGTTGACTAGGATCGGGTGCTTCAGAGTCCGAACTGTCGGGTGGCGGGCTTTGCGTGTTTTCTAGCGGAGCGGCTTCAGGTGTGTTCGAATCGCTCTTCGTGTTTGCTGTAGATCCCGTGCCCTTCGGACGGGTTGCATCCGCGCCCTTTTCATCCGTCTCGCCGGCGATGCCTCCGCTGTTCCCATTGTCTGATTCTGGAGTGGGTTTCGATGGCTTTCCCGCGGAGGAACCGCCGCTCTTCGATTCTGGATCCACTGATTCCGCTGGTTCGTTGCCGAGTTCGCTCGTTGTATTGGATTGCGCCGCGGGCGCGTCGCTAAACAGCCCACTGGGATTCGTCGCGGTGTCTTCCGCTGCGGGTTCCTTCGAAGACGCGGCCTCACCCTGTCCGCCTCCATCGCCTCCACCCGAACCGCCACCGGTTCCCGCTCCCGTTGCTTCGCCTGCGGTTCGTTCATCGATGGGAACTGCAATGGGAGGGGTAGGGGATTGCAGTCCGACCGCGCCGCCGCTCGATCCGCCACCACCTTGACCGAAGTTCCCACCTATTGGCGGGTTGCCAGCATTCGCGCCGCTCGCTGGTGAACCCGCGCTTCCTGGCAGCGAAGTCGCCGCGCCGGATCCTCCCGATCCACCGCCGTTGCCAACACAACTTCCGCTTCCTCCGCATGAACCGCACGCGCCACCCGACGGGCTTGCTCCGCTCCCGCTGCATGCGCCGCACTTGGACGCGGATGAACTCTGAGCCGCGCTCGCACCCGATGCGCCACCGGATGCGCCGCCTGATGCGCCACCGGATGCGCCGCCTGATGCGCCGCCTGATGCGCCACCGGATGCGCCGCCTGATGCGCCACCGG
>SXGT01313032.1_pt1 | contig 16418 bp, 13 predicted proteins | sample 3176221 | NCBI WGS metagenome assembly SXGT01 (sample SAMN11356862, study PRJNA531348) | freshwater metagenome | isolation source: freshwater sample F1-120 | place: China: Fuxian Lake, Yuxi | collected 2017-12-25 | reverse complement strand
TACCGCGCCAGCGTCTTGAGCGGTATCTCGCGTTTCCTGCCGAACGCTTCCTGGCTTTGCCCGCTGGCTTCGTATTCAGCCGCAACCTGATCCGCTTCCGCCCGGCTCCTATGCCGCCGATGCTGAAGGCCTGTCTCCCCGTTGCTCACCCTTCCAGTTCAGCATCAAAACGCCCTCGTTCCATAGATGGGTTTGCTCTTACGCTTACATTCCAGGATCACAGGTATTGGATGCAGTCTTAGATGGAGCCGTTCGCCTGGGGACGCAGAAAAGGCCGCGCAGGCCGCTTGGAGCAGCCTTGACGAGTGAGGCGGCTGGTGAAGGGAATCTACAGGTGATAGCCTGCGGAGATATGTAGCGGGTAGCGCTTTTTGAAGTGCGTTCGACAACCGCGGGTTCGTCCGTCGAATCGGACGATCCGTATAAACAAGCGTTGCAGCTTCCGGACTGCGAAAGGCGGCTTCCAAAAGGCGTTGGGAGATATCGGCAAGAGGCGTGCGTGACTTGAGAGCGGCTGATTTGGTCAGGACCAGGCCGCGCGGCTCCGTCGGTATTCCTCGAATTCATGGCTCAGGCGGCGGCAGCGAAAAGCTGCGTTGGCGTTGGCGCGACGCACGGTCCAGAACGTGCCGCATCGCTTCAGAATTCCCCGGAGCCAGCCCCTTCGCATCGATCGTGGACTCCCGCCCGTATGCGACCCCTACGGACCCCTTGAACCTAACACCCTCCCTGCTCCGTCCGCCGAAATAGGACACTTCTATTTGGCAGAGAATGGAACATTTCTAAATGGCAGCGACACTCCGATCCTCCGCTTCCTCCGATTCCTCCGATCCTCCGATAGTGATCGTTGACACCTTCGACCTCAATCTGTACAATTCAGCCAAATGAACCTCTCAAGCTTGTTCGTTACGGTCTTCCTTACGGCCGCGAGTCTCGCATGGTGCCAATCCGAGACAAAGCGGTATCTGTATATCAGCACGCCAGACGCCGCTCAAAAAGAAGGCCGGTCAACGGGACCCGGCATTTTGGTTTTCGACATAGATCAGGGACACAAGTTCGTTCGGCGTATCGAGATCCCGGCGTTTCAGGAAGGACTTCGCGGGTTTTCGGGGAATTTCAAGACCCATCGTGCTTACTTCTCCACGAGCAATCGCCGCGTTGGAGCATTCGACCTGGAGACGGAAAAGATCCTCTGGGACAGGACCTATGAGGCTGGCGCCGACCGGTCGGCTGCCACTCTCGATGGCAAAAAGATCTATGTTCCAACCGGATTCTGGTATTCCGGCGATGATAGCGGATTTCTCGTTCTGAATGGTGATACAGGCGAACTGATTAAGCGGATAAACGTCGGGCCTGCAGCCCACAACAGCGTTGTCAGCCTCAATGGGCGCTTTCTTTACTTTGGCACTCGAATGATGCTCTCGATTTTCGACACGCGGGATGAGCACTTGATCCGCCAGATCAAGGACGTTGGGGAGCGGGGTATTTTTCCGTACACCGTGGATAGCCGCAACCGCATTGGCTATGTGTGTCTCGGAAATCACGTCGGTTTCGACGTTGTGAACCTTGAAACGGGAAAGGCCCTGCACAGGGTCTTCGCGGGCAAGGAAAAGATTCCGCACCGGACGCACGGGGCGGGCCTGACGCCCGATGAAAAGGAATTGTGGATCAGCGATCAGGTGGGCAAGAAGTTGTTCATTTTCGATGCGACGAAAATGCCGCCGGAGCCCAAAGGTGAAGTCGAATTGTCGCAGGGCGGCCACGGGTGGGTAGCGTTTAGCCTGGACGGCAAGTACGGATGGTCCCATGCGCCCGATGTGTTTGACGTGAAGACCAAGAAGCTCGTGGCAACGTTAAAGGACGAAACCGGAACACCAGTGAGCGGCTCAAAGTTCTTTGAGGTTCATTTCCGCAACGGAAAGGTCGTGGAGATGGGGCACGAGTTTGCGCTGGGACGGAAGTAGCGCAATTCGCCTCACGGCTGCTTCAGCAACTCGTCCACTGTCCAGTAATTCGTGCGATCAGGCGCCGACGCGCGAATCCGTCCGACAACTTCAGGCAGGACGGGAGACGTGGGGTTTTGCACGAAGCGTTCGCGGAGGTGTGTGATCAGGGATGCAATGCGCTCATCGGTCAAGATCGGTCCGAATCCGGGCATCTCCTGATTGTAGGGTTTGCCGGCCACTTCGATTGGTCCGCGAAGACCGTGCAAGACGATTCTGATCAGGTGGCTTTCAGGGCCTGCAACCCACGCGGATCCCTCCAAAGGCGGAGCTTCGCCCCTCATCCACTGACCCTCGTTCAAGTGGCAGCCGGCGCAATGGGTTTCGAACAGAGTCCTTCCCGTGTCGCGATCTGCAATGTGAACGCGTACCTGTTTCGACCCGCAACCCATCAGCGTTGCGGCAAGCCACGGACCAACTGCACCAAAGACAATTCGCTCAAGGCCGGTCATTGCCAATACGTGAACCCCATCACCTTAGCATTATCGCGGACTGGGGAGCGACAGAACGCTGGTGCGCGTATTGAGATCAGGACAAGGCGAGACGTCCACCATGCCCGCTATCAACATGATGCATTGTCGGAATCCAACGTCGCCGAAAGGTAGCTTTTGCCTTTATTCGGCGCGCAACGGGAAAGAATCGACGCGAGGACCCCGCACGCGGGAACTTCGTCTGGTTTCGGCAGTAAAAGAAAACGGCCGCCCCGAAGGGCGGCCGCTGTATTTAGCTGGAGTTGGCTTCCTGTCAGAAGCTGTAACGCAAGCTAAGTTGCAGGTTGCGCTCGCTGCTCTTGCCGGTAACCAGTCCGAAGGTGGCGGAAGTAGGGTTATTGTCCACACCACCCCAGTTCGGGTGGTTGTTCCAGTTGAAAGCTTCCAGGCGGAACTGGATGTTTTGACGTTCGGCGAACCGGAAATTCTTGAACGCCGCGAGGTTCCAATTCTGGAAGCCGGGGTTGTGGAGCCCGATCGAGTTGCGGTTCTGGTTCGGGAGCGAGCCGTTTGCGGGCCGGGTGGCCAACGTTTGTGCGCCGGCGGAGTTACGGACAGGATCGAACCAGAAGTTCGTAACGCCCGTATAGTTGCCGCTGGCGTTCACGTTGGCAAACTCGTGTTTCAGAGCGGGATCGCCGCTCAAGTTCCAGGTTTTGGTGTTGCTGGAACCGATACCGAGGTAGTCGTCGCCGTTACCAATGAGAAACGGAGTTCCAGTCTGCCACTGGGTGACGCCGCTCAACTGCCATCCACCAGCGACGGTACGCGTAAGTTTGTTCGCCGAGCTGTTGAAGAACGGCAGTTCATAGACGAAGTTGACAACCGCGACGTGCCGCGTATCGAAGTTCGACTGACCCCAGTTCAGGCCCTGGTTGAAGACGTCGATGAAGCCTTCACGCGGACCGGAGTTGCCGTCCATGGATTTGGATAGGGTGTAGGCGAAGCCGAACAGAAGTCCCTTCGTGAAGCGGCGGTTCAGTTCGATCTGTAGACCGTTGTATTCGCTGCGGCCGGAGTGCTCCAACATGGGGATGTTGGCAAAACCCTTGAAAGTACGCAGGAAGTTGACGTTAGCACCGGCGTTGGCGGTCTGGAAGGTCGTCCCGGTTGGGAGTTGGTTCAGGTCGCGTTCGCGGGCGAGGTAGTTTCCGGAGGTGCCGACATAGCCGACTTCAAGGGTGGTCGCGAAGCCGATTTCGCGCTGGTAGCTGACATTCCAGTTGTAGCTCCGCGGGATCCTGTACGCGCGGTCAATGGTCATGAAGAACTGAGGGAACTGCGTGCGGGTTGCGCCACCCGGCTGATCCGCGCTGCCGTTGGTAACGGAAGCCATCGGCTGGAAAGGCGGGTTGCCGCCAAGGAACACCGAGTCATAAACGCCGGGGCGGGAAACGAAGCCGCCGAAGCCCGCGCGAATGACTTGCTTGTTGCCGAATGAGTATGCCAAGCCGAGGCGCGGCACGATGTCGAACTGGTTCGGAGATGGGTAAGCGCTACCTCCCGAGAGCAGGTTGTTGTAGAGTCCGGAGTCAATGGCCGGGACGCGGCCCTTACCGGCGGCGGGGAATTCCTTGCCGGGGATAACGACGCCGTTGAAGCGGTTACCGCTAATGACGTTTCCGCTGGCGCGGTCGAGCACGGCAGCCTGCCCGGGGTTGTACTTGGCGGGATCGAAATAGGCCTCATTGCCCCAGAGTGACTTGTAGTACCCGTTCTGCCAGGTGCCGCGGAAGCCGAGTTCGAGCTTCAGCTTCTGCGTGACGCGCCAAGAGTCCTGTCCGAAGAATTCGATCATATTGCCACGATACGGGGTGAAACTGCGCGGACCGATTTCGGCGTAGGTGGAAAAGAGGCCGAGGGCCGCGTTGGCCAGACCGGTGCCGGAGCCCGGCGCGCCGCCCGGGCGGACATCGTTAAAATCAAAACGGCCATTCTGGTTGTTGGTGCCGCCGGGCACGCCGGAAACATTGATCTGGTCGAAGTCATTCTGACCGGATTTCTCCCATAAAGCGCCAAACTTCAACGTGTGGTTGCCGGCGATCTTGGTGAAGTTGTCCGAGAGGTTGTATATCGGGCCGGAGGAACTGGCCGGATAGGGGCCACCGTCGATGGTACCGACGTTGGGGATCACAACGGTGGGGATCTTGTCGTTGATTTCCTTGGGCTCGGAGAAGATATACGGATAGTTAATGCCGGCACGCGAACGGAGGTAACGACCGCCGTCCGTTTGAACGGCGATGGTGACGCGGTCGACCGAGGCCGTAACCAGGAAGTCGTTAATCGTCGTTGGGCTGAGCGTATACGTGTGACCCAGGCTCGCGGTCTGATTCGGCCTGTCCAGAGCGGAGGGCGCGAAGTCGAAGCCGCCGCCAAAAGCGTTCCTGATGTCGAAGTTGTAATTCGATCCGCGGAACCGGAACACCTGATTCTGGGTGGGGTTGTAGTCGACCGAAATCGTGTCCTTGCGCTGATTCTGTGGCTGGCCCCGAACCTGCAGGAAGTTGTTGTTGCCCTGGAAGGCGCCATTGGGTAGCGGATAGGTGCGCAGGAACGCCATGCCGTTGGCGCTCCGGCGATTGACCGGGATGATGTTGCCAGGGAACGGTGCGCCTGTCAGAGGATCGTTGATGGCCCGCGGCGAACCGTAATAAGGATTGGCGCCAAGCAGTTCGCTGAAGTCGCCATTGCGCATCGCGGCGCTCGGGACCCGCTGGAACGAGGTTTGATCCTGACGGAACTTGACCCACTCCTGCGCGAACAGGAAGTAGACCTTTTCGCGGTTCTTGTTGAACAGGCCCGGGATCGTCAGAGGTCCACTGATGTTATAGCCATACTGATTGTACCGGAACGGCGCGGCAAAATTGGTGACAGTGGACCTGTTACGGGCCCAGCTATTGGCGTCGAGCGCGCTGTTGCGGATGTACTCGTAAGCGGAGCCGTGGAAGTCCTTGGACCCGGAGCGGGTGACCATACGGATTTGGCCCGCGGCGGAACGGCCGTACTCGGCCGAGTAGTTCGCGGTGAGAATCTGCACTTCCTGCACCGTATCGAGATCGGCGGTGCCGATCGAAGTGCCGTTAGCGCGAGTGCGCACGCCGACCGCGCCGTCAAAGGTAATCAACGAATCCTGGGAACGGCCGCCATTCATCGCGAAGCCGCCGTTGGTGAGACCGAAGCTGAACCCCGAGAGCGCGCCGCCGCGCACGCCGGGCTTGAGCAGCGCCAGGAAGAGCGGGTTGCGGCCGTTCAGCGTCAGGTTTTGAATCTGCTTTTGTTCCACCGTCTTGCCGACAGTCGCGGATTCGGTGTTGAGTTGTGCCGCGCTGGCCTCGACGTTAATCGTCTCGGTCACTTGTCCGACAGTCAATTCCATATTGACGGCGATGGGGAGACCGGCGTCGAGCTTGTTGCGCGACCGGGACGTCTTCTTGAATCCACTGGCTTCAACGGTAACGGTGTAGTAGCCGGGCGCGATGTTGGTGACGGTGTAAAAGCCAGTCTCATTGGTAGTCGTCTGGCGTTCAAATGAAGTGTCTTCGTTGCGGAGGGAAACCTTGGCATTGGCCACCACCGAACCGCTGGGGTCTTTAATAACGCCAGAGATAGAGGAATTGTCGGACTGTGCCACGAGGACGAGAGCACAAAGGAGCAGCAAGGCTCCAAGTTTACGCACTTGGTTGATATTCATATATTTCTCCTGAAGTCTGATCGGCGTGAACCGCTTTTGAGCAAACACGGCGCATAAAGCATTATCCGGAACGGGCAATCGCGAGAACAGTACTTAATTACCAGGATACTCCAGGGAACGGCAAACTCCAAGGTAAATTTGACGCGACGCCCATGTCCTCCGTGAGTCGCGGATGGGGCGGTGCATGGGAAGCCGTGCTCGTGTTACTTTCGCCGCATCGGCACAAAGCTCACGCCGCCGTGAGACGACCGCCGGATCCTGCCGTCCGCGCTCTTTTCCACCAGCACCAACTCCTGAAACCGGGAGGGGCCGACCGGAGCGACAAGCCGGCCGCCGTTCGCAAGTTGCGCGATGAGCGCTGCCGGTATCTCAACCGGCGCGGCCGTCATCAGGATGCGCTCGAACGGCGCGCGCTCCGGCCACCCGGCGAAGCCGTCGCCAGCCCGGACTGTAATATTGGCGTATCCGAGGCGGGCCAGGTTCTCCCGGGCAGAGCGTGCAAGCTCGGGCACGATCTCAATGGTGTAGACCCAGCTTACCAACTGCGAAACGACCGCCGCCTGGTAGCCCGATCCCGTGCCCACCTCGAGTATGCGGTGGGTCTTTTCAGGTTTCAGTAGTTCGGTCATGAGCGCCACCACATAAGGCTGGGATATGGTGGCGTCGAATCCAATGCGCAGCGGATGATCGCCATAGGCAGGACCGGCGCCCTTTGGAATGAATTCGTGGCGCGGTGTCGAGCGCATCGCGCCGAGCACGGCGGGATTCCGGATGCCGCGCGCCTCAATCTGTTCCCGCACCATGCGCTCGCGGAGAGCGGAGAACGCATCGGTTGCCGCAACCTGAGACAGCAGCATCGGTGTGCCTCCCGATTCCAATATTACCCGGTTTGCGCCCGCCGCGCCTCCGGTCTTGGACCGCTACTGTACCAGGGCACCCTCCAGCGCCTCCGCTTCGCGGTAGCCGAAAAATCCCCGGCTTTTGATCGTGCCGGCAATCTCCCGCGGCACCATGTCCTCCCAGGCGCTGTCGTTGTTCTTGATCAACATCAGCACATCGCGCGAAAAAATGTGCAATACGTTCTCATCGAACTTGGCAACCGGTTTGATCCGCTCTCGCGCCACCATGTGGCTGTACAACCCGCCCATCTCATAGGGCATTTCCAGGGTTCCCACGGTTCTCAAGAGGCCTGATTTGTCGCGTAACGGGTAGACGTAGATCCTCAGATTCTTTGTGAAGAGCTTCCCGAAGGCTTCAAGAATGCCGCCTTCGAGATCCAAATAGTATTCTTCCTTGAAGAGGTCCAGCAGGCTGGCGGCACCCATGGTTACAGCGATGGGTTCGCCCGTGTACCGGGTCAGATACGCGGCCAGCCTGTAGTATTCGAAGTAGTCCGAAATCAACACGGTCTTCCCGGCGGCTGCGAGAACATCGGCGCGAGCCAGGAAATCGCTGAGATCGATCTTTCCCTTGACGAGGAGATTCCGCATTGTGATCTCCATCAGCTCGACGATTCGGTCCCCCTGAACGTCGGACTCGGCCGCGAAACTCGCGCGGGCGCTGTCGATCATGTCGATGTTCACCTTGGTCACGGGCCGAAAGCTCCCCCGTTCCACCAGAACCGGCCTCTTGCGCAGCACCTCGGAAGGCTGGAGCACTTCGCCCGAGGGGCCGAACATCGCCGCTCCGGTCAGGCCCATTTGAACAAGCCTCAGACTCATCACGCGGTTGTCCACGTGGCGGAACTCGATTCCCGAGAATTCGATCATGTCGATCTCGATCCGTTCGTTCCGCAGGTTGTCGCGCAGAGATTCGAGGAGCAGGTCCGGCTTGTGATGGAAGAAGAACGCGCCGTAAAGCAGGTTGACGCCAACGATCCCCAGAGCCTCTTGCTGAAGGCCGTTCTCGTGGTCCAGCATTCGGACGTGAAGGATAATCTGGCTCCCTTCGTCCCGCGGGTGAGCCTGGTACTTAACGCCCATCCAGCCGTGACACTCGTTTGTCCCCTGAAAATTACGCGCCGATACGGTGTCCGCGAAGGCGAAAAACGCTGTGCTGTCGCCGCGCGATGCCCGCAAGCGCTCGAGATTGAGTGAGTATTCGTGATCGAGCATGCTTTGCAGGCGCTCGCGGGAGACATACCGCTTGCAGCGGCCGTAGATCGCGTCGCTGACAGCCATGTCATAGGCAGATATGGATTTGGAGATCGAGCCGGCAGCGGCGCCGACCTTGAAGAACCAGCGGGCGACTTCCTGCCCTGCTCCGATTTCGGCGAAAGTGCCGTATCGAATGAGGTCGAGGTTGATCGCCAGCGCCTTCTGGTGCGTGCTCAGAATCGGGTGGTTGCTGTTGAAGGTTTGCGCGGTGGTCTCCAGCATATTGAACTTATCGGCTGGAGGAAGGATTTTGATACAGGACCTGACTGGGAGGCAAGTCAGGTCCTGTATGAGGGCGGGCCTATACTACGAGGGTTTTACTGTTTTGTTGGCAGTCCTGCCGCGATCGCGGTTGCCGCCGGGCTGCACGTCGGGTGGCCCCATCCGCCGGCGCTGACGCCGATGCCGAGACCGGCTGCGTTTGTGATGTCATACACGATGTTGTCGGGACGGCTCGCGTCGCCGCTGACTCCGCCTGGCATGAAGTCCAGGTTCAGCGCGCGCCGGGCTCTCCAGGCGATGTTGTGATCCGCGCAGGACGAGTCGCCACTGGCGCCGATGGCGCCAACCAGTGTGTGACTGGAGTTATAGAGCGCCAGCCCGCCGCCGAATACATTCACGCCGCCGATCCGGCCGCCTACCATTGGGTCGTTGCTTTGACCATTGTTCTGCGGATTGCCGCCGTAAGCGACGCTCGTGTTTACCGGGTTGCTCTCCTGGAGGCCGAACAGGCTTCCACCAGGCTGCACGGCGCTATAGAGGTTCGCGGTGGAAAGCACCAAACCCGGAAGACTGAAAGCGTTCGCCGTGTTTGCCTTTTGGGCGGAAATGACGCGACTGCCGGGCCACTGCTTGGTCCTGTCGGAGCCAGTGAATGCCACGGCGCAGACCACTCCATCCCGGTTTACGATGGTTCCCCACATGTCGAGGTTGAAACCTCCGTTGGCTTGCGCCCGGGCCGCCTGGAGCGCGGCCTTCAATGCCGCGTGAGAAGGCAGGTTTTTGCACGCGTTGCTGTTGCCGTTCCCATCGTCGTCGGCACGCAATATCCCGACGTTGTTGGATCCGAGTAATCCCGTCAAAGTAAGAGTTGCTACGAACAGTTTTCTATTTGTCAGGTCTTAGTGTCCTTTTTACCCAGCATTTCTCCGAAATGCTGGACTCATGATACATGAAAAGCGTCTCACGCCGCGAGCATCCTCTTTCAACTCTTCGAGTCCACCGGCGGCCTCCAGGGCAGTTGAGCGGGCACGGTGGTCCGCGACAACGGCGGGCGAATCATCGGCGGGCAGCCCTTCGCGAACAACACGATTCCGAGGAGCCAGTTCAGCAGGAACGCCGCCGGGTTCCTCAACATCCTGGGCCGCATCGACCGCTCGCCGGGCGTGCAGGTTCCGAATACGCCGGAGTTGCTCCGCATCCCTTATCAGGACACCTACACGTTCCAAAAGAACCAGAAGGTGGCCCGAGTCGACTGGGTGAAATCCTCGTCGATCCAATGCTTCGCCCATTCCGCCAGTATCAGCCATCTCTCGCCTTCCAGCCTCGTTCAACCGCCGGATTTAGGGTGAACCTCTTTGAAGCGCGAGGGACAACGGCGCTACCCCTCTCGGTCGGGACAATCTTTGGCGGAGAAGAATTGGCCCAAAGCTCGAAGCGGTCGGCTCGGGTTGGGTGGACTTCCGCGTCATGCGGCGTACGCACGCGACGCTCATGAACGAAATCCACGACGATACGAAGCTTGCAGCCGACCAATTCAGGCACACGGTTGACGTGAACCAGAACGTCTACACTCGAGGCCGTTGATGTTCAGCTAGACTGGGCGCGTACTTTCGCACGGCCCGCAACAGCAGATCCCATTCGATATTGTCGAAGAAGCCCATGGTCAAGGGCCGAATGCTGGGAGCCGCATGAACTGAGAGGTTCACGTACGGTTCTGGGAGCGCGCGGGGGTGCGATTCCTCCGCGTGACTCGCTTTTTAGCCGAGGGCGGCAGCGGGAGGCACTTCCGTTTGTCAAGAATGGTAAAGGCAGGCCATAGAAGGTGTGCGACGGGGGATGCCATGACAGTTTCCTTTCAACAGTAGTTCCGCGGACCACACCAAACCCTTACAATCATCAGGCATAATCGGCGCGGCTTCGATCTTCACTACGGCTTCATGGGTGGCGAGACGAGCTACTACGCCCACATTGGAGGCACGAACCAGCCGGATTGGAACCGGAATGGAGAACTGCTGGCCGAGGAAGGCTACACGAGTGACCTGCTGGCCAACGAGGCGATCCGTTTTATCAGGGAACGCGATAAAGATCGACCCTTCTTCCTGGATCTCTCGCTCAACGCGCCCCATACTCCGCTCGAAGCCCCGGGGCGTACCTGGCCAAGTACGCTCACATTGCCGATCCCGACCGGCGTACTTACACTGCGATGGTGGACTCGATGGACGCGGCGATCGGCCGGGTTATCGGTACGCTGAACGAGGAGGGGCTCGCCTCCAACACCATCGTGATCTGGATCAGCGACAACGGCGGGCACCAGAATGACCGCGGCGGCGGCAGCAACACGCCGCTCCGCGGCCAGAAAGGCGGCGCATTCGACGGGGGCTGCGCGTGCCGGGGCTGATTGTCTAGCCCGGGGTGCTTCAGCCGGGGCGTGTGCACAATCGCTTGTTCACGGTGACCGATTGGGTTCCGACGCTTGCCGAAGCGGCCGGGTTCGATACCGGCGGCGCGCAATTCGATGGAGTCAGCCTGTGGAAAGGCTTACTGGGCGAGACGCCTGTCGCGCGTCCCGCGGCGGTGCTCGGTGGCGGGGCCAACTCCGCGGTGTTCCATGGAGACTTCAAGTTCGTCGAGCAGACTACCGGTCAGAACACCTGCCAGTTTCTTTTCCGGATCTTCGAAGACCCGAATGAAACTATGGACGTGAAAGCGGAGTACCCAGCGATCGCGGCTGAGATGCTGGCTACCTTGCGCGCGCGCCCTCGTGGACAGGCGGACAGGCTTTAGTGGTGCAAGAAAGAACGGTGAATCCGCGGATCACAAACTATAGGGAGGATAGATTTGACGTTCATGTTAGCCCGGACCTCTCAAGTAGTGCATGCCCTGACTGGATACCTTTAGCCCGCCCACAACAATCCTCGCCTCGATGGGATATCCTTGGCTCGATGAGCGCACGTCTCGCCCCGTTGCTTCTGTTCGCCGCTTCCTGCTCGGCGCAGGATGAACTTCGTCACAAGTTCGTAAAGATGACAAAGGGATGGGCCGAGGAGGCTGTGCTGTCGCAATCCGAGCGGCGGGCGATGCAGGACGGCAGGCGATACGAAGACCTGATGTGGGAGGGGTTGGACGATCCGCTGGCTAAGAAAGCGCTGGCTGCGGGCGAGCCATCATTCCAGTCGATGAGCGCCTACTACCCGGGCAAGGTTCTAGACCGGACTGTTCTCGGCACATGGTCCGATCCTTCGAAGCCGGCAGCGGGCGATCAGGACGAGTTCATGTTCTGGTTCAACGGTGCTATCTCCGCGAATCTGATTCGCGGCGTATTTAACGGAGCGCCGAATCAGGTGCTGGCCGCGAACACCAACGTCCTGTTCCGCGTAGGGACGGACGCGGAGATGTTCGGCAAAGACGGCGATCGCTTCACGCGGATCGGCTTTGAGAAGGGCTATCTTCCCGTTCTCACCGCCTCGTACATGCACGGCGGATTGCGCTACACACAGCGCGCATTCGCGACCCGCCCGGCGGGCGAGCAGAAGGGATGGGATATTGCACGGGTCCACTTCCGCGTCGAAAATCCCGGCCGGACGAAACACGAAGGTGCGGTACACGCGGACGTGGCGCTTGTTCGTGGCGTAGCCACGGCGGGAACCGGTCGCGTCGTGGACGAGCGGGGTGCGGTCCTGATGACCCATACAGCCGAAGACGGCCAAGGTTCGCGCGTGACGCAGCCCTTTACCGTTGAGCCGGGGGCCCGCGTGGACGTGTACTTCGAGATTCCCTACCGGCCCGGCCTGGGCGGTCTTGAGAAGACGCCGGATGCCGGGTATTCAGGCGCTCTTGACTCCACGCGCAGCTTTTGGGAATCGATACTTTCGCGCGGAGCGCAACTCGAAGTTCCAGAGAAACGCATCAACAACATCTGGAAAGCGCTCTTGCTGACGAACATGGTTCTCAACGACGGACCGGTCTTCACCTACGGCGCAGGCCTGCTTTACAACGATTCCTACTATCCCTTTGAAAACGGTTTCGGCGCGCATGTATTCGCGCTTTACGGACATCAGGACTATTCCACCGCCCTGCTGCCGCACGCCTTTGAGGTGAGCGTCACGCCCGATGCGGCGGGTCGCAAGTATCAAAACCGCCGCGCCATGCCGCTGCATCACCTGCTCGAGAATTACCGCCTGACAGGAAGCGTGGCAGCCTATCACCGCTTCCGGAGCGACATCCATCGCATTGCGGACGAGATCATCGCGGACCGCCGCTCCACAATGCAACTCGTGGATGGCAAGCGTCCGCTGCATTGGGGTTTCCTGCCGCCCGACAAGCCCGGCGTCGACTTGCGGGCGTCCACGCAGAAAGTCTACGTGCCGGCGCACAGCATCACGAATTGCCAGGGTTTGCAGGATCTCGGTGAGTTTCTGGTCCGGACGGGCATCGATCGCGAACGCGGCGAGCAGTACCGGAAAGAAGCGGCGGAGTTCCGCGCCGATCTGATGACGGGCCTGCGCGGCGCGGCTATCAAGCTCGCTGACCGGCCTCCGTTCGTAGACCTGCAGACGCTCTACTTTCGCGGCACGCCAGACTACGGACCGGAGCCTTACGATCACCTGGCGAACGGCCGCCTTCAAGGGACCTACTACGCTTACTGGGTCCAGATGCAATACCAGTTCAATTTCTTCAACCCATCGGACGACGTGGGTGAGTGGATGGCCAGGTACCTCGAACAGCGGGGCGCGTTCGTTCTCGGCAATACAAGGGCGCGCCGCCGGGAGGGCGAGCTGCCGCGCTCCGGGTGGATCAACAACGTCTACAACCAGGGGATCTATGACTTCCGTCTCCGGGGCGGAAACGTCGAACGCTTCCTGACGGGCTTTTATGGACGGCTCGCGTATGGCATGTCGCGTCACGTCTATTCGGCTTCCGAAGGCTCGCCGTTCATCTACTACAACACGCGGCTTGGCGGCTTCCAGAGCCCCGAATACTCGTTTCCGAATTCCGCCGCGAATGCCGAGACGCTCTTCCTGCTCCGCCAGATGCTGCTGCAAGAGGAACTGAAGGACAACGTGGAGACCGGAGTGGTCCACGTGATGCGCGGAGTTCCGCGCGCGTGGCTTGATCCGGGCAAGACAGTGCGCTTTGAAGAGGCGCCGACGTACTTTGGACCCATGTCGTTTCGCGCCGTCGCGGAGCAGGAGCGTATTCGCGTCAGCGTGACGCCGCCGCTGCGTACAGCCAGCTTGCATGTGCACCTCCGCCGGCCGCTGGGTTCGGTGCGTCTAAACGGCAAGCCCCATTCGGATTTCGACGCTGCGGCCGGTTTGATCCGCGTCCCGAAGGCGTCGGGCCTTCTCACGCTGGACGCGGAACTGGCGCGATGAATTCCGGGATCTCGCTGAACGTCTGGGACCTGATCGTCTTCTGCGGATACGTGGCCGTGAGCGTCGGCCTTGGATTCTGGGTGTCGCGCAATGGCCGCCAATCGGCGCAAAGCTACTTTCTTGGCGATCGCCAGCTTCCGTGGTACGTAGTCGGAACCTCGATCGTTGCGACTGTTGTGAGCACCGAGCACTTCATCGCGCAGGTGGGCGCCGCTTACTCGCAAGGCATCGTGGTGGCGGCGTTCACATGGAACGCGTGGATCGTCTACACCCTGTTGGTGTGGATCTTTTTGCCGTACTACATGCGCAGCGGCGTGTTCACCATGCCGGAGTTCCTTGAACGCCGCTATAGTCCGGCGCTGCGGTGTTTGTTCGCGGTGTCGCTCGCGCTTGGGTACGTGGCCTCCATAATCGCCGGATCTCTCTACGCGGGTGGTCTTGCGATCGAGAGCGTGACGGGCCTTGAAATCCGTTGGGGTATCTCGGGACTGGCGCTGTTGACCGGGGCGTACACCGTCTACGGCGGGCTGAAGTCCGCGGCATGGACGGATTTCCTGCAGATGATTGTGATCCTTGCGGGTGGGCTGATGGTGCCGATTCTCGGCCTGATCAGGACGGGTGGAGTTCTGCCCCTGATCCGCGAATTCCCGGAAAAGTTCGTACTGTTCCATTCGCCGTCGCATCCGGTGTTTCCCGCAACTGGAGTGTTCACGGGATTTCTGAGCATCGGGCTGTGGTACAACTGCGCGAGCCAGCACATTGTCCAGAGATGTCTCGGGGCCCGTGACGAGTGGCACGCGCGCATGGGGGTGGTTGCCGCGGGATTCCTCCAAATCTGTGTTCCGTTCCTGTTCGTTCTTCCGGGGATCATCGCCTGGAAACTCCATCCTGGCCTTGAGCGGCCGGATTTTGCGTATATGACCCTCATTCAGGATCTGATACCGGCGGGACTGCGCGGGCTGATTCTCGCGGCGATGGCGGCTGCGCTGATGTCGACGCTTTCTTCGATGATCAACTCTACCTCAACGGTGGTGACGATCGATCTGTACCGCAGGCTGTTGCGTCCGGACGCAACGGAGCGGCAGCAGGTGCGTGTGGGTCAGTGGAGCGGTGCGCTCGCCCTGGCGGCCGGCGTCGGGATCGCTCTCTACTACGCGACTCTGAAGAATTCATTTCTGTTCATCCTGATTCAGGATGTGTTCGCGTACATTGCGCCGCCGTTTGCCGTGATTTTCGCCGCCGGCATTCTGTGGCGGCGCGCGAATGCTACGGGAGCGCTGGCATGCGTGGTGCTTGGACTCCCGTTCAGCTACCTCCTGCAGAACGTGCTTGCGCCGGGGATCAACTATCTTCACAGGGCGCTGTTCGCCTGGATGTTCTGCGTCACCGTTATGGTGACGGTTTCACTCGCGACCCGTGCCCCCGAAGCGAAAGCCGTGGAAGGAATGACCTGGAATCTCCGGTACGCGCAACTGCCCGGGGAGTTGGCCGCGCGCTACTCCGGATGGCGCGACTTTCGTGTGTGGTGGATGGTGTTCGTGGTCGCGGCAATCGCGCTCTACACGTTATTCTTCTGGTTCGGGCTGCGGTAGGCTCATCTGCTGCTTCAGCCTGTTTAGAGCGGCGGTACTGGGGGGAAGACGCTGTTGAGGCGGCTGTGCGTGCACTTCTTTGGTCCCCGGCTCATTCGAATGCTACGCCAGCCACCGCCCGTCCGGCGAGACAACTCCGCTTTCCCAAGCCGGACCGCGGCCGCGCCCGGCCCGGAATCTGCTTCCAGGCCCCCAATTACACGCAAGCTACGACGACGTGAACATCGAGGTGCTCTCGCTCCAGACCGGCGAACGGCGCATGCTGGCCATCTACGAGACGGCGTAATGTAGTGCAGACCAGGACTGTCGTCGTCTTCGTACGTCCCGTTCGGTTGGGCGGCGTGAACTTGATTTAGCGGGGTCTTTGGGCAATTAATCGCACAAGCCGGATGGGCGTTCCCTCTCCCCAGTCGGAAACACCGGTTGCTTCCTCGTATCGAAGTATGCGGAAACCCTTGAAGATCCTAAGCAATTCTTTGGAGTCGTATTCAAATGGAGCTCCCGACGCTGATTTGTGACCGGCTTCAATGACCACCAGACCTCCGGGTCTCAGCGCCGCTCGGATCCGGTGAACGCTCCTCTTTTCGATCGCATAGATCATGGCGATGAGGTCCCACTGGGCATCGCCAAAATCAAAGTCTTCGTCGGAGGCATGAACGGTTTTTATCCTTAAGGATCGGGACTTCGCAAGCTCCTCGGCCATTCTCAGGCCAACTGCCGACACGTCGAACCCTGTAACGTCCCAGCCTTGACCCATCTTCTACAGTGATCGCTGATTTTTGTCGGTAAGTTGTTGATTCGCGAAGGAGGGATGCGGTTCTGGCGTAAATCCTAGTGTCACGTTTATTTGCAAATGGTTCGGTATATCGCTAGTTTGTTCTTGTAATC
>SXGT01492799.1_pt1 | contig 16419 bp, 11 predicted proteins | sample 3176221 | NCBI WGS metagenome assembly SXGT01 (sample SAMN11356862, study PRJNA531348) | freshwater metagenome | isolation source: freshwater sample F1-120 | place: China: Fuxian Lake, Yuxi | collected 2017-12-25 | reverse complement strand
GGCGAGTAACAACATATTTGTCACGCGGTTTGAGGTAGCACGTGGGTAAGCTGCGCGTCCTATCCGGCAGTTCATATTCAGAAGGTCGCAAACAGAAGCGAAAGCTGCGCCGGTCGACATACTCTTTGCTAGAGCCGCCAGTTTGCGCTTTGTGCAAGGAGGTCAGATGAACCAGTTTTCTCGTGCGAACGAGGCACTTGAGCGTCTGGCCGTCGCGCTTGATTGCCCGATCGCGATCGTGGGTGAGCTGGCCGCAATCCATCATCGTGCATCTGTGACGACCACGGATATCGATATCGTCGTGCCGCGTGACAAGCTACAAGTGCTCGTTGGCGCCGCGCCGCAGCATGGTTTGAAGGTGGTGCGTGAATCGCCTCGCGGCTGGCATCGGCTGGAATTCGTGGACGCCGAGGGACCAGTGAGAATTGAGGTCGTGCCGGCGGGCGAGAAAAGTCCGCGCGATCCCGAGCACGCTCCACCGAATCCCAGTCCGCAAGAACTGGGAGTCGCCAGCGGCGTGGGCTACGCCTCTTTCGCCGGTTGGGTGGCCATGAAACTGGTGGCCAACCGCGACAAAGATCGCTATCACCTCATCGAAGCGCTGACGCAAGCGGCCCCGGAGCAAATCGCGGAGGCGGTCGTCCAGCTCCGCAGCATGCATCCGAGTTATCTCGCGGAGTTTCACCGTCTTGTCCGCGCTGCGGAAGACGAATCGCAAGAGAATTGGTAGAATTGCGGCATGAACTTCTCCCGCCGTATTTCCCTTCTTCTTGCCGCGCTGCTCACTCTGCCTCAGGCTTTGCTTGCGGCAGAAGCATCGCGATTCACTCCGTCCGCCTACACGGCGGGCAAGCTGGAAATTGTCGAGGGAATACCCCTGGTCACGGTCAGCGGAACGCCGCAGGAGATGGGGGAGCAGTTGGGTACGCTGCTCAAGCGGCCGGTTGGCCAGCTGATGGAAAAGCAAGATGATTTTGCCCGCGGCTTTGGGTTGGGCGCGAATCTTCACAGCGCGTTGAAGTCCGGGCTGGCTCGATCAAGCCGCTTGCTTTGGCCGTCGTTTCCCGAATCGCATCGGCGCGAGTTGCAGGCGACGGCGAAGGCGGCTGGTGTGGATGTTGACGTGCTCACGCTGGGCAACGTGATGTACGAGCTGTCGCGGTTTCCGGCATGCTCGACACTCGCGGTGGAGCCGGCGCGCTCGACAACGGGCGACTTGCTCTTCGGGCGGAACCTGGACTTTCCCACGTTCGGGTTTCTCGACAAATACAGTGTGGTGATCGTCTATCGCCCGCAAGGTAAGCACGCGTTTGTTTCGGTGACGTTTCCCGGGTTTGTCGGCGTAGCCTCGGGCATGAACGATGCGGGCTTGTGCGTCGCGCAATTGGAGGTGAACTCGTCGGCCGAGGGATCTTCGCGCGTGAATTTTTCCGGCACTCCTGTGGCGATGTGCTTCCGCAGGCTATTGGAAGAATGTTCGACGTTGGACGAAGCTGAAAAGCTGCTTCGAGAGCAGAAGCGGCTGATCATGTGCAACCTGGCGATTTGCGACCGCCAGCAGGCCGCGGTTTTGGAGATCACGCCGAAGACGGTCGTGCGCCGGCCAGCCGATCATGGTTTGTGTCCCTGCACGAATCATTTTCGGACGGAAAAGCTGGCCGTGGGGACCGCTTGTTCACGGTACGGCAGACTGTTTGCCGGCCAACAGCTCGACCAGCTCGCTCAGACCGATGTGGCCCGACTGCTCGACGCGGCCAATCAGGGGGACCGCACGCTGCAAACGATGATCTTCGAGCCGGCCAAATTGCGGCTGCATCTGTCGCTGGGCCCGCCTCCTTCTTCATCGCGGCCGCTTAAACGGCTGAATCTGGCGGAAGTATTGCATGGGGACTGATTTCCGCCGCGCTTCACGGCGGGCAAGCCGCGCCGCTAGACTGATGCCATGCCTGACGTGCCCCGCTACCTCGTGCCGTTTCATCCCAAGCGGGTGCCGCATCGGTTTGCCGATCTGCTGATCATTGGCGGCGGCGTGGCCGGGCTCCGCGCCGCGATCGCGGCGCGGCCGGAACAGTCGGTCGTGGTGATTACCAAGACGACGCTGAAACAATCGAACAGTGCCTGGGCGCAGGGCGGCATCGCCGGCGTGCTCGATCCCGAGGATCGGTTTGAAGATCACATCGCCGACACACTCGCCGCCGGGGGGGACCTTTGCGATCGCGACGTCGTGGAGATGGTGGTCCGCGAAGCCCCCAAGCGAATTCAGGAACTGATCGATTGGGGCACACGCTTCGATGAGTCGCTGGGCGAGTTGGCGCTCGGCCGTGAAGGCGGGCACAGCCATCACCGCATCGTGCATGCGCTCGGCGACGCCACCGGCAAGGAAATGATGCGGGCCATCATCGAACGGGCCACGAAGCTGCCGAACGCCGAAACGTGGGAGAACGCTTTCACGCTGGATCTGCTCACGCATCAGGGCGTCTGCCGTGGATCGCTCGTCTGGAACCCGCAGCACGGCAAGACGTTTGTCTGGGCCAAGCAAACGATTTTGTGTACCGGCGGGGCAGGGCAGCTCTATCGCGAAACCACCAATCCCGAAGTGGCCACGGGCGACGGCCTGGCGGCGGCATATCGCGCGGGGGCCGAGGTGCGCGACATGGAGTTCATGCAGTTCCATCCCACGGTGCTATACATTGCCGGTAGCAGTCGCAATTTAATAACGGAAGCGATGCGGGGCGAGGGCGCGAAGCTGGTCGATCGCGCTGGCTATCGCTTTATGCCCGACTACGACCCTCGCGGCGAGTTGGCCCCCCGCGATGTGGTGAGCCGTGCAATCGTCACGCAGATGGAAAAAACGCGTCATCCGAGCGTGTATCTCGACATGAGCCATTTGGACGGTGGCAAGATCCGCGTAAGATTTCCTGGCATCGCGGCGATTTGCGCCGAGTTTGGCATCGACATTGCAAAGGACCCCATTCCCGTGCGGCCGGGCGCGCACTATATGATCGGCGGCGTGACGGTCGATGGGGAGGGACGTACAACCTTACCTGGTCTGTGGGCGGCGGGTGAGGTTACATCGAGCGGCCTGCATGGGGCGAATCGCCTGGCATCGAATAGTTTGCTCGAAGGCCTGGTGTATGGTGCGCATACGGGCGATGGCGCATCGCAGGCGGCGGCGGCGATGAAGGACCATTATCAGGCCATTCCCTTGGAGAATCCGCGACTCTCGGAACACTTCGAGCCGCTCGATCTGGTCGATATCCGCAATTCGCTCAAGAGCCTGATGTGGCGCAACGCCGGGATCCGCCGCGACCGCGAAGGACTGCTGGAAGCCAAGGAGAACATCGACCGCTGGTGCCGTTACGTGCTGCCCCGCCAATTTGCCGATCCGCAAGGTTGGGAGCTGCAAAACCTGCTCACCGTCGCCAAGATCGTGATTGCCGCGGCGTTGGAGCGCGAAGAAACCCGCGGGGTGCATCTGCGTACTGACTTCCCGCAAACGGATAATGATCGCTGGCGGCGGCGGATTTCCTTTCGGCGGTAAGCCCGATTATGCACAAGTTTCATGCTATTAATGACTTGCGACGATTACCACGCAGGCGCGATCCAGCTGCCGCGAGACTGCCTAGTCGACTAGACAAGGGCCCCCGTGCGCATTAGCTTGTTGGGGGCATCCGGCGTTTGGCTTGCCGTCCGCTCGCTTGTTCCGGCGGCGTTGCTTGCGAAATCGTCGATCTGGCGGAAGCAATTTTCTCGCCAGTACCTGCGCACACTACGGAATATCTTCGAGGGAATGATCCCGCGGCTCGGTCCGGATTCCACCCGCTGCGGCAACATTTCCTAAGCTTCCCCGCCCTGGTCCTACCAAGAGTTTGAGATTATGACGACACCCACCAACGGTTCGGCCCTTGCCAGTCAGCCGATGATTGAGGCCATCGGTCTTTCCAAATTTTACGGCGATTTTGCCGCCGTTCGGGACATCACGTTTCACATTCCCCAGGGCCAGGTAGTGGCGTTTTTGGGCCCTAACGGTGCGGGCAAGAGCACCACCATGAAGTTGCTCACCGGCTACCTGGCCCCGTCGACCGGGATGGCCCGGATCGCCGGCCATGACATGACGAACGATCGGATCGCCGGCTCCATGAAGTTGGGTTACTTGCCGGAAAACGGCCCGCTCTATCCCGACATGACGCCGCGGCAGCTGCTGGAGTTTTTCGCGGATGCCCGTGGCCTGGATGCGCAGCGGAAGCGAGAGCGGATCGATGCGGTCGTCGATTTATGTGCCCTGAAGTCGGTTATCGGCAAAGCGATTGGCAAGTTGTCTAAGGGTTATCGGCAGCGGGTGGGCATGGCCCAGGTACTGCTGCATGAGCCGGATGTGTTGATCCTCGACGAACCGACTGCGGGGCTTGATCCGAACCAGATTCGGGACGTGCGGAAGCTGCTCCGCAAATTGGGTGAGAACAAGACGATCTTGCTCAGCACGCACATTTTGCAAGAGGTCGAAGCGATTGCCAGCCGCGTGGTGTTCATCAACGAGGGCCGAATGGTATTCGACGGTCCGGTCGATCAACTGGCCACGGATGCGATGCAGCTCGACGAAAAATTCCACGAATTGTCCGGAGCCGAAGTGTAAACCCCGGTTTCGGGCTGTGCCTGGAACTGCTCGGTCGGCGAGGTGCCAACCAACCATTCGTTTACGAGATCCACAAGGCAGAGACCCGGGAGCTACGTGTTCCCGGGCCGAGCCTGGGAACGAGAAATCTGAATTATGAACTTCAATGTCATTCGGGCGATCTTTCGCCGCAATTTTGTCAGCTACTTCAGCAACCCCACGGGCTACGTCTTTATTTGCGTGTTCGTGCTGGCCACGTCGTTCGCGGCGTTTTGGCCAGCGGAGTTTTTCAACGCCAATCTGGCCAACCTCGAGCAGCTCAATAAATTTCTGCCGTTCATTTTGATCGGGTTCATTCCGGCGATCACGATGAGCATTTGGGCCGACGAGCGGCGGCAGGGCACCGACGAATTGCTGCTGACCATTCCCGCCGCGGACATTGACGTGGTCTTAGGCAAGTATCTGGCGGCAGTAGCGATTTATTCCGTGTCGCTGTTGTTTTCGATGATTTCGAACTTTATGGTGCTCTCCACCTTGGGGGTGCCTGACTTTGGCCTGATCTGCGGCACGTACTTTGGCTATTGGGTGGTGGGGTTGGCGCTGTTGGCCATTGGGATGGCGGCGTCATTCCTCACGGGCAACCTGACCATTGCCTTTATTCTAGGCGCGGTGTTCATTTCGCCCGTGGTTTTCGCCCAGTATGGCGAATTGTTTTCGCTGCCTGCCTGGCTGAGCACCATTGCCGAGAAGATTGTTCATATCACGCCTGGCCAGCTGGGGATGTTCATTAAGCGATGGAGCATTGCCGAACAGTTCCGCGATTTTTCCCGCGGCGTGATCAGCATCTCGAGCATCGGCTACTTTTTTGGGATCGTCGTGCTGATGTTGTACTTGAGCATGGTGCTGATTGGCCGGCGTCACTGGAAGGGTGGCTTCGAGGGCCGGGGGTCGCGGATTCACTACACGGCACGGTTCGTCGCTTTGGCGGCCGCGGTGCTGGGCATCAACATGGTGCTGGCCCGTAACGACGGGCTGCGCGTCGATGTAACGACCGAGCATCTCAGCAGCCTCGCCCCGCAAACGCGCGAGATTCTTGGCAAGCTCGATTCCAAGTATCCGATCAAGATCGATGCCTACATCAGTCCGACCGTGCCGGAAAACTACACGCAGACGCGGCTCAACCTGATCTCCGCGCTGCGAGAGTTCGAAGCCACCTCGGGCGAAAAGATTAAGGTCGACGTCCACGACACACAGCCGTTCAGCCAGGAAGCCCAACGAGCCGAAACGCAATTCGGCATCAAGCCCGTGCCCGTGATTTCCACGTCGCGCGGCGCGCGTACGCAGGAAGAAGTGTTTTTGGGCGTGGCGTTTACCAGCGGTCTGGAAAAGGTGGTAGTGCCATTCTTCGATAAAGGCTTACCGGTGGAGTATGAGCTCGTTCGTTCAATTTCCACCGTGTCGCTGCCCAAGCGCAAGAAGCTGGGGATCCTCACGACGGATGCGAAGCTGTACGGTGGTTTCGACATGCAGAGCCTGGCCAGCACGCAGGACGAGCTGATCATTGAGGAACTCAAAAAACAGTACGATCTGGTACAGGTCGATTCAACCAATCCGATTTCCGAAAAGTACGATGTGCTGCTGGCGGTGCAGCCTTCTTCGCTCTCACCTCCCCAGATGGAGAACTTTATCGCCTGCGTGAAGTCCGGCCAGCCGACGGCGATTTTTGAAGACCCCTTCCCATTCCCAGGTTTCAACCCCACGGTTCCTGGCACCGCGGCGCCCAAGCGGCCGCCCGGCGGTGGCGGCATGAACCCGTTTATGCAGCAGCGGCAGCCGCCGGGACCCAAGGGGGATATCGGCCAGCTGTGGAGCCTGCTGGGCGTCGATTTCAACGGCACGGAAGTGATCTGGCAGGACTACAATCCCTATCCCGAAGCCAACTTCAGCAAGGAATGGGTCTTCGTCGCCGACGGTTCTGGCGCGAAGAAGCCATTTAATCAAAAGGATAAAATCAGCTCTGGATTGCAGCAGTTGCTTTTCCCCTATCCCGGAGCGGTGCGTGGACAGAACGCCTCAACCCTCAACTTCACGCCGCTGGTAACGACAAGCGAGTACACGGGTCAGGTTCCCGCCGATCAGATTTGGCAGCAGGGTTTTATGGGACCGTCGGGACCAAACCCGCGCTTGAATCAACTCGAGAAGACGACCAACGAAGAGTATGTGCTGGCGGCCCGCATCCATGGCAGATTGAAGACGGCCGCGGTGCCGATGTCCGACAAACAGGCGGCGTCTGCCGCACCGGCGGATGCCGTGGCTGAGGACCAGCCGGAAGCGGCAGCCGAGGCAACGCCAGCGGAGCCCACGGCCGACGCAGACGATGCTGCCACACCGCCGAAGGAGTCGGAGCAAGATTCTACTGACAAGTCGGCCGCCAGGCCCGCTGCGCAGCCCGAAGGCGAACCAGAGGCTGGCGAACCAGAGGCTGGCGAACCAGAGGCTGGCAAACCAGAGGCTGGCAAACCAGAGGCTGGCAAACCGGCGGAGTCGGAAGTCAACGTCGTGCTGGTGGCCGACATGGATTGCCTCTACTCGGCCTTCTTCATGGTCCGATCGCGCGGTGAAGAAGAAGAGGAAATGGTCAACTTCGATTTTGACAATGTAACTTTTGTGCTCAACGCGCTCGATGCATTGGCCGGTGACGACCGGTTTGTCGACATTCGCAAGCGGCGGTTCAAGCACCGCACGTTGACGCGGCTCACGGATAAAACGGCCGCCGCGCGGCAAGCGGCCGATCAGGCACGAGGAGATTTTATTCAAGAATTTGAAAGCGCGAAGGCCGGAGAGCAGAAAAAATTCGACGAGGAAATAGCCCGCCTCGAAAAGCGTAAGGGTGTTAGCGAGCAACAAAAAATGATGGAGATTCTGATCGCTAAGCAGGAGGGCCAACGGCGGTTGGACACGAAGATCGCACAGCTCGAACAGAAGCGAGATCGCGAGATCAAGGAAATCGAGCGGGACCTGGCGATGCAAGTCCGGCAAGTGCAGGACGGGTACAAGACCTGGGCCGTGTTGCTGCCGCCGATCCCCCCCCTCTTGCTCGGACTATTTGTGTTTTTCAATCGCCGTGCCCGCGAGCGCGAAGGCGTCTCAAAAGCGCGTCTTCGTTAGTATCACTCGATCGACCTTCCCATTGAGCGGACGGGTACCCTGCGGGTGCTGCCCGCCGAAAATAACCATGAACGACAATCAAAAAACCGTCGCGTTTATCATTGTGGGCTTCGTCGCGCTCTTGTTGGGCTTTGCGCCCTGGAGGGGGACCAGCGTGACTCCCACCGCCGAGGATGGCGAAGGGCGAAAGCTGTTCCAGGATTTTGATAATGCCCTGGCCGCAAACAGTCTGGAGATCATTGAGTTCGATGAAGACACATCGACCATCAAGCCCTTCAAGGTGGCGCAGGTCAATGGGATCTGGTCGATCCCTTCGCACCAGAACTATCCCGCCGATGCGAAAGAACACCTCGCCGCCGCCGCCACGGCGCTGATCGATGTGGAAAAGCTGGGCGTCGCCGGCACCACGCCGGGCGAACACGAGGTATTCGGCGTGATCGAGCCGGATCTCAACAAGTTGAGCAAGGGCGCCACCGGCGTCGGCGAGCGAATCGTCATGAAGGACTCCAAGGACAATCCACTGGCCGATCTGATCATCGGCAAAGAAGTCAAGGACCAGCCGGGTGTGCGTTATGTGCGTCTGACGGGCAAGGATCCCGTGTACCGAGCAAAGCTCGGTACTGACAAGTTCTCGACCAGGTTCGAGGATTGGATTGAAAAGGACTTGCTCAAGCTCAACACGTTCGATATCCGCGAGATCGATCTGAACGATTACTCGCTGCGCGAAGTGGCCGACGATCAGGGGGGTCTGGCGTTGGGGCAGGTCAAGGCCAGCGAAATCAAGCTCAAGTACGACGATACCAAGTCGACCTGGTCGCTGGAAGACATGGTGACGTTCGCCCAAGGCAAGCCAACGCAAAACAAACTCGGTGAAGCCGAGGAGTTGAACACCCAAAAGCTGAACGATCTGCGAAGCGCGCTCGACGATCTGAAGATCGTGAACGTCTCGCGAAAGCCGCCGGGACTCAACGGCGACCTCTCGATTGATACCGCGGTGATTCAGGATCGCCAGTCGCTCAATTCGCTGGCCATGTCGCTCGCCGCGCGCGGCTTCGTGCCGGTGGCGCTCGAAGAGCAGAAGTTCTCGGTGCTCTCAACCGATGGCGAAGTGATTTGCAAACTTAAAGACGGCGTAAACTACATCGTTCGCTTCGGCCAAATCGCGGCCGGAACCGACAGCAGCAAAAAAGAAGGTCAGGGGGGCGTCGATCGGTACGTAATGATCACGGCCCAGCTCGACGAGTCGGCGATTCCCAAGCCCGAATTGGAGCCGCTGCCGGACGATGAACCGAAGGCCGGGGATAAAACCGCCGAGCCGAAAGCGGACGCAAATGCGCCCGGCGAAAAACCGGCCGACGACAAGAAGACACCCGGCGCCGAGGCCGAAAAGGCAAAGCCGGACGCCAAGCCCGAAGATCAGGCCGCCCAAAAGGCGGAGCTTGAAGAGAAGCGCGCTCAGATCGAAAAAGCCAACAAGCGCAAGCAGGATGACTACGACGAGAAGATCGAGAATGCTCGGAAGAAAGTCGGCGAGCTGAATGCCCGCTTTGCCGATTGGTACTACGTGATCTCCGACGACGTGTACAAAAAGGTGCATCTAACCCGCGCCGACGTGGTCAAGACAAAGGAAGCCACGGCCGCAGAGGGTGATGCCGCCAAGGACTCCAAAGCGCCGGCAAAGGACGCGAAAAACGAGTGACCTTCGCGTACCGTGCAAGTAGAGGCCCGAGAGACGCTCCCATGCCGCGGCACGACTGGACGCGCGCACCTTCGAAACGGTTTCGCTCATTTCGCCGTGCAGCCCAACTCCCGCAAAAACTCAAGCGTGTAGATTCCCGTGTCGTGGCCGTCGCCGAAGGCGATTGAGTAGGCGTAGTTTCCCACGGGTTTCACAGCGGTGATCGTGAGCGGCAACAGCTCGGCGGCCGAGAGCACCGGCAATAGCGCCGGCGGTTTGGCTTGCGCACCGCGCTTTTCCCGACAGGTGGCACAGGGACATTTGTCGCGGAGCTCTCGGAAGGTGTATTTGCGAACCTGGCCGTCGTTCCAGGTGATGAACAGGGTGTCTTGACCGCTTAGCTCCAGGCTGGTGGGATAAGGTGTCATGGGGTACCGGTCGGGCGCAGCCCGACGGATAAAATGGCGAGTGTTCTAAACGGTGCGAGTTCTTTCGTCGATGAAGCGTCGGCCTTTGCCTTCGAATCGCGGCAGACTGCCGAGGGGGACCGGGAGGACCTCCATTTTCAGGCCGAGCCGCAAGCGAAGCTCTTCGGCCACACGCTGTGGGGCGTTGAGTCGATCTTCGATCTCGACGACGAGATAATCCATTGCCGACGCCGTGCGCGCGGTGATGCGATACTCCACGACTTCGGGAAAGGCGCGTATGATCTGTTCCAGCGAGCCGGGAAAAATATTCACGCCGCGGACGACCAGCATGTCATCCGAGCGGCCCAGCACGCCCCCTTCCAGAAACACGAAACGGTTATTCGCCGCGAAGGGGACAGTCCCCTTTTGTTCCGAAGACTCCACACAAGGGGACAGTCCCCGCCAGGTGGGGCGCACCAGATCGCCGGTGCGGTAGCGAAACAGGGGCGCGCCGGCACGGCCGAGCGTGGTGAGCACCAGTTCCGCCAGATCTCCTTCCTCGGCGAGGCCTCCGGTCTCCACCGAAAGAAACTCAGCCAGGAACTCGGCTTCATTCACATGAATTCCGCCACCGGTCGAATAGCCGTAGCCCCAGGGGCCGACTTCCGACGCGCCGGCGTGGTCGATCACGCTCGCCTGCCAGGCTTGCTCAATGCGGGCCCTGACCTCCGGAATGGATCCGCCCGGCTCACCGGCCAGCACCAGCACGCGCACACTGCTGGCGCCCATTTCCAGTTTGTACTCTTCGGCTGCTTCGGCCATGTGCAGCGCGTAGCTGGGAGTGCAGAAGACGGCCGTTGCGCTGCAGCGGCCGATCAAGTCGAGCCGAGCGCGAGTGGTCATTCCACCGCTGGGAACCACCATGCAGCCGCGCGCGGCGACGGCGTCAAATGCGCTCCAAAAGCCGATAAACGGCCCAAACGAAAAGGCAAACAGAGCGCAGTCGGCCGGCCCCATCTCCGCGGCATCCAACACATACTGCCAGCAGTCGAGCCACCAGGGCCAGTCGTCCGCGGCATCAAGCACGATCATCGGCCGACCACGAGTGCCGCTGGTCTGATGGAACCTGGTGTAACGCTCGCGCGGCCAGGTGAGATTCGCGACCACGTCGTGCTCCTGGTGGGTTCCTATCAGCTCATCTTTGAACGTGTAATGCCAGTCGGCCAGTTCGGCCAACGATGTGAGCGGCCGGTGGATTCCGGCCAACTTCTCGGCATAGAACCGATTGTGCGGCAAGACCCGCTCCAAGAGCGCGTTGAGCCGCGCAAGCTGATGCCGCTGGAGCTGCTCTCGGTCGAGTGATTCCAGGCAGCGGCGGTCGTCAAACGTGGTGGGCATAGGGGCATGATAGAGCGATCAATCACCTGCTACAATCGCTGAACCCTGGCGGACAATACCCAGAGGGCACCCGGCCGCCCCACAGACACTTCACGCACTGCTGCCACACCGTGTGGCGCGGCCTTATGAGGTCGCAGCAGGAACGATGGGATTGGGGCTGGTGTTGGTCTTCATGGCGGTTCGCGGCGGACGAGACTTCGAAGTTTCCGGGATCCGCAAGTAACTCATCGTACGTCACCGAACAAGAGTCACGTGGCGGGGTCGAGAATCGGCTTTGTTGAAATTCCACCTGGAGGCGTCCTTTCCTCGCCGTCGAAAGGTGAATCTCCAGCTCGCGAAGCCCGCCACCTCGGGCGGCTACGGCGCGACAGCGATGATCTTAACTTTTTTCCCGTTGATCATGGCCTGATAGTCGACGGAAGTGTCGGACGCGAAGAATGTGAAATCAATCGTGCCTTGCTGGGTCAGCGGATTGTCAGTGAATGCCGTGATCTGACCGCCATTAAAAATAATGAACCGTTCGGTCTTCGCGAACGCATTACGGTACCAAAGAATCTTGCCCTGGTTCTGAAACGGTTTGCCGGCAACCGCAGTTTCCGGTTGCGCGATCATTCCCACAAATCCCAGCGCCAACGCGGCGCCGATCAGCAGTTTTCGGAATTGGTTCATCAGATAGCCCTCCAGGAAGACAACAACGTAAAACAAAGTATGTTGTTCACGATAGGTATGTCGCACCTATTTATCCTAATTGGGCGGCATCTCGAAGCAAACAAAGAGCCCCGGGCTGATGCCCGGGGCTCGTATCTTTCCGGCATTAGGATTTTGCGGTCCTAGTTGGCCCGCTCGGGTGGCAATTCGTTGCCACACCTGACTTCGATGACGTAGTTTCGGCCGCGCCTCAGGTTGACGCCATGGTACCGTCGATTCACTCGCGACGTGAAAAACACCTCGCCGCTGATTCTATTGAGAGGTTCAACTTCAACGGCGTAAATCTGACCAAGATTGAGTTGGACAAACGCCAACGTAATTGGCCATTGTTGGCCAAACCGAATTGCGCAGTTAACGTTAACGGTGTGTCCGGCCATCGCAGGAGTCGCGGATGATGCAACCCCCGCGGTAAACACGACCGCCAATAGCAACTTTCCAACGAGCTTCATCGCAAAGTCCTCCTAGAGCAAAAACAAGGTCATAAAACCGGAAAACGCTTCAATTGTCGTAATCCACAGGGTCTTGCCAGCTTGCTTATTTTAACCATGGCATCGCAAAATGAAAGCCTGTCGGACACGTTCGCCCGAAGAAAAAATTGCCAATAAACTGCTGGCATTCACTTGACACAAAGGGGTTCCGAAAAGCTGATTTGACGGGCCATGCATTCGAACACGCTACGCCAATCGCGGACGGCGGGCTGGCGGAAAAGTCGCATCGTCGGGTACCAGGGGCTGTCTTCGCGCTCGGTGAGCCAACGCCATTCGGCGGCGTACGAGGTGGCAAGCCAGACCGGCACGCCCATCGCGCCGGCCAGGTGGGTGACCGCCGAATCGGAAGTAACCACGAGATCAAGATTCTTAATCACCGCGGCGGTGTCCATGAAGGGCGCGGTCTGTACGTCGAGTTCGTCGTTCAGGTCAATCACTTCGAATCGATCGGCGATGCCTGCGAGTTGATCCAGGCCGTGTTGCTTTTGCAGGCTGAGGAGCCGCACTCCCGCGACTTTGGCAACCGGCTCCAGTTCGGCCAGTGGAAACGAGCGATAGCGATCGAAGGTGTACGACGGATTGCCTTGCCAGTTGATGCCAATGCGGAACCCATCGTATTGCTTGAGCCGCCGCCGCCAGGCATCCACGAGATCAGAATCGGGCGTGACGTAGGGGACCGCGAAGGGGACAGGCACCTGTTGCTCCTGAACCATCGCGGCGATGGGTGCCCGCTCCGCGAAAGGAGCCAGTCCCCCCAGCGCGAGCGGCAGGCTCATCAGCGGAATCTGCACGTCGAATTGCGAGGGAACCTCGCCGCGAGGCACGAGATGCTCGAAGCCGGATTGCGTCAGCAACGGAAACAGCGTCCTGGGAACTTCGGCGATCACGCGTTCACCGCGCTCGTGCAGCAGCTTCACGTAACGGATGAACTGAATCGTATCCCCCAGCCCTTGCTCGGCGTGGACGAACAGCGTGCGGCCTGCCAGCGGCGAACCATCCCAACGCGGTTGCGCGAACGGCCGCGCCACGAATCGCTTGCAGCGCATCCGCCATTCGTAACCCGGCCAGCCTTCAGCGAACTTGCCCTGTGCGAGTCGAATCAGCGCCTTGCTATAGTGGGCTTCGGCGTGGTCCGGCTTCAGACGGATGGTGTTCTCGTAATGGCGAATCGCGTCTTCCCAATCGCCGCGCACCTGGCAGGCGGCGCCCAAGTTATAGTGCGTGTCGGCGTGATCGGGCTGAATGGCCAACGCCCGGCCGTGCGCGGCCAACGCCTCATCGTAGCGCTGGACGGCCAACAGCGCCGCGCCTAGATTGCTGTGGGCATCGGCCGAGTTCGGATCGATGCATAGCGCCTGCTCGAACTCCGCAATCGCTTCCTCGTGTTTTCCCTGGCCGTGCAGCGCCGAACCGAGATTGATGTAGGCCGGCACCAGGTCGGGCTTCAGTTCGATGGCCCGCTGGTAGCAGGCAATCGCTTCCTCGACCTGGTCCAGTCCCTGCAAAGCCGTGCCCAGATTGGTGCAGGCTTCGGCAAAGTCGGGCTTGTGCCGCAACGCAAGCTGGAAGCTGGCGACGGCCTCGACAAGGTTCTCCTGCTCACGATAGATACAACCCAGATTGTTGTGGGCTTCGGCGTGGTCGGGCTTCAATTGCAAGGCAAACAGAAAAGCCGAGGTTGCTGCGTCGTACCTTTTTAGTTCCTGCAATACCGAGCCCAGTCTGAAATGGGCCTCGACGTGATGTAGATGCGCGGCAACAACCTGCCGGTAGGCGGCGGCCGATTCTTCCAGCTTGCCGGTCAATCGCAACACGGCGCCGAGGCTCAGCCCGGCCTTGAGGTAGCGCGGATTGGCGGACAGCGCGCTGCGATAACAATCGGCTGCTTTGGCATTGCGTTCTTGATCGCGCAGCAGGTTGCCCAGGTTGAACCAGGCCTCGGCGAAACGCGGATTGAGCCGGACTGCCTCTCGATAGCCACGTTCCGCGCGATCAGCTTGCCCGCGCGTGCCGGCCAAGGCGGCCAGGTTGTAGTGCGATTGCGCGTCGTAGGGGGCGAGCCGCAGCGCTTCGCGAAAAGCGCGTTCGGCAGAGTCCGCCTCGCCCAAGGCGCCGAGAGCGGCGCCGAGGTGGTTATGAAACGTCGCATTCGTGCCGTTGAGGGCAATGGCACGGCGCAGCTCTTCGACGGCCTGGCGATGGCGACCGGATTGATGGAACAGGACGCCTAGCAGATGTCTGGCTTCGGCATGATCGGGAGAAGCCGCGAGCAGCTTGCGATAGCCCTGCTCGGCGGTGACCACGTTGCCGGATTGATGAGCTTGGAACGCGACGGCGAGAGTGTCTTGAAGTTCGTTCATGGGTGACGCGGCCGGCATCGGGCGGTGAGTTCACTTGTGGGTCGCCACGTTCGCTGGGCTCCGCGGAACCAATCGATCAACTCGGCCATTGTTTGCCCATCTTTATTAAAATTGTGCGCCGTAGAAGCGATCGCGCGTTGCATTGTCACTTTTGAGCAAGTCACGAGTCACGCAATTCGTTACGCGCTGCTAAAGGGATCAGTTCTTCCCCAGCCCGTACTGGTCGATCTTACGATACAGCGTGGCGCGGCCGATGCCTAGCAGACCTGCGGATTCGGAGACGTTGTGGGCCGTGCGACGGAGCGCTTCGCCAATCAGGCGGCGTTCCCAAACTTCCAGCTCCAGGGTTTCCATTTCCGTGCCTCCGGCGTCGCGCAGGCCCAGATCGTCAACGTCGATCTGGCTCCCCTCGGCCAGCACCACGGCGCTGTCGACCACGTTGCGCAGCTGTCGCACGTTGCCGGGCCAGTGGTAGCCCAGCAGCTTCTGCCGGGCACGGTCGGTGATTCCCAGACTGTGCCGACCGTGCTGTTTGCGGAAGTGATCAAGAAAGAAATCCAGCAGCAAGTTGATGTCGGTCGAGCGCTCTCGAAGGGGCGGCACGCGCAGCTCGAACACGCTCAGGCGATAATACAGGTCCTCGCGAAACTTTTTCGCTCGCACGTGGCTTTGTAAATCCTGATTGGTGGCGGCAATCACGCGCACATCGACCGTCACTTCGCGCGAGGCGCCCACGGGTAGAAAGGGATGGCCCTCCAAGATCCGCAGCAGCTTGGACTGGCCTTCCAGTATGAGCTCGCCCACCTCGTCGAGAAACAGCGTACCCATGTCGGCTTGTTGGAAGTAGCCGGAATGGTCGCGATCGGCGCCCGTGAACGCGCCGGCTTTGTGCCCGAAGAGCTGGCTTTCCATCAGATTGGCCGGAATTGCCGCGCAGTTGACGCACAGCAGCGGCCGATCGGCACGATTACTCATGCGATGCAGCGACCGGGCGACCAACTCCTTGCCCGAGCCGCTTTCGCCGCGCACGAGCACGGCGCCCGCGGCGCGGCCCAGGCGCATGATCTTGCTCTTGAGTTCTTGGACGGGGGGGCTCTCTCCCACCATCTCGGCGGTGGCGCTGCTCTTGGCGACGAGCCGTTCGTAATCGTTGTGCAGACTGGTCGCGCGACGGGCTCGCACCAGCGCCACGGCCATGATATTGGCCAGCGAGATCGCAAAGTCGAAATCCGATTGGCGAAATCGCCCGCGTTCCAAATAGCAATGCACGGCGCCGATGGTCTTGCCTCCGTGAACCAGCGGCACGCACACGGCGTCGGCATAGTGGGCAACGGAGGCGCTGGCGCCGGTGCGCTGGTTGGCGATCCAAACAGCCCGGGCTTGTTCACAGACCATCTCGGTCAGAGAACGGCTGAGCTGCACGCGGTCGCCGGCGTCGGGCGGCAGCAGCAGCTTGGGCTTAAGCGCGCCGTCGTCGCTCACCGCCAGGTAACCGGCCACCGTGGCTCGCGTCCATTCTTGCAACAGCTCCAGCGAGATGCGAATGACTTCATCCGGATCTTCGCAGCCCATCAGCTTGATGCTCAACTGGTAGAGCAGC
>SXGT01275357.1_pt1 | contig 16421 bp, 17 predicted proteins | sample 3176221 | NCBI WGS metagenome assembly SXGT01 (sample SAMN11356862, study PRJNA531348) | freshwater metagenome | isolation source: freshwater sample F1-120 | place: China: Fuxian Lake, Yuxi | collected 2017-12-25 | reverse complement strand
GGCGCCGAGCTTGACGAGCACCTGTGCCGCGACGCCTTCGCCTTCGCGGATCAGCCCGAGCAGGATGTGCTCGGTCCCGATGTAGTTGTGGCCGAGCTGGAGGGCCTCACGCAGCGACAGCTCGAGCACCTTCTTCGCGCGGGGCGTGAAGGGGATGTGACCCGACGGGGTGCTCCCGCCGTGGCCGATGATCTCTTCGACCTGGGCGCGCACCGCTTCGAGGCTGATCCCGAGGCTCTCGAGCGCCTTGGCGGCGACCCCTTCGCCCTCGTGGATCAAGCCGAGCAGGATGTGCTCGGTCCCGATGTAGTTGTGGTTGAGGAGGCGGGCCTCCTCCTGCGCGAGGACGACGACCCGTCGGGCTCGGTCCGTGAAGCGCTCGAACACTGGGTACCGCCTCTCTGGGAGACCGGCCGGAATCCGGGGACGCCGGCTGTTCAGTCATCTTATCGACCGAGGTTCCGCCGAAATTCGCGAGTTGCCGGTCGATCGGCGTTTCCCGGACGACTCCGGGAGCGATGAAGGGGCAACGACACTCGGCCGGGCGATTCCATTCCCATTAGCCTCGCCGACCGGTGAGCATCCTCGACGACCTGGCCATCGAACCCCTCCCCGGCGATCTCGCCCGCTGCGAGGCGCGCCTGTCCGACGCCGTCGGCCACGACGACCGCTTCCTCGGCGAGGTCGCCGAGCATCTGCTCAAGGCCGGCGGCAAGCGGCTGCGGCCGACACTCGCGATCTGCGCGGCGTACGCCGCTGGCGGAATCGCCCCCGCGTCGGCCGACATCCTCACGGGCGCGGCCTCGGTCGAGCTCGTGCACCTCGGTTCGCTCTACCACGACGACGTGATCGACGAGGCCGCGACCCGCCGCGGTGTCCCGAGCGTCAACGCTCGCTGGTCGAACATCACCGCGATCCTCGCCGGCGACTTCTTGCTCGCCCGCGCCTCGTCGCTCGCGGCGTCGCTCGGAGCCGATGTCGCGGCATTGCTCGCCGACACGATCGGCGAGCTCTGCCGCGGCCAGATCCTCGAGCTCCAGTTCCTCTTCAATGCGGAACGCACCGAGGAGAGCTACCTGAGTTCCATCGAGGGCAAGACCGCCTCGTTGCTCGCCACCGCAGCTCGCGTCGGCGGCATGGTGAGTCGCGTCGATCCCGCGACCCTCGATGCACTCACCCAGTTCGGCCACCATCTCGGCATGTGCTTCCAGATCGTCGACGACGTCCTCGACCTCACCCAGTCGGAGGCCGAGTTGGGCAAACCGAGTGGCAACGACCTGCACGAAGGCGTCTACACGCTGCCGGTGATCCACGCCGCGGCGGGCGACGCCGACCTCTGCGCGATGCTCGGCCGCAAGCTCGAGTGGCCCGATGTCGAAGCGGCGCGCCAACGCGTGATCGCGGCCGACGTGATCGACGCGAGCCTCGCCGTCGCGCGCACCCACGCCGGCAAGGCGCGCGAATGTCTCACAGGTGCCGAAGCGCTCGACCCGTTGGTGTGCGACCGCCTCGCCACGATGGTCGACGGTCTCGTCACCCGCTCGTTCTGACGCCCTGACACCCATTGCGGGCCGACGCGTCGCATTCGGCGAGGAAGCGCAAGACGGCATCGTTGAACGCGTTCGGGGCCTCGGCCATCAGGCCGTGCGCCGCGCCCGACAGCACGACCAAGCGCGTGTCCGGGATCAGCTCGGCGATTTCCTCCGCATCGCCCAGCGGGGTCAGCGAATCCTGCGACCCGGTGATGACGAGCGTCGGCACCGCGATCTCGTGCAGTTGCCCGCGGAGGTCGTCGCTCATGTCGAGAATGGCGTCGACCTGCGCGACGAATGCCTTGGGGTCGGTCTGCAGCACGACCCGCGCGAGCACGTTGATGAACGCGCCGAACCGACGCTGGAGCCGCGAACCCACGAGCCACGACAATCCCTCGCCGCTCGCGAGCGCGTGCATGCCGTGGGCGCCCACCTGCTCGCGCCACTCAGTGAGCAACTCGCGCCGCCAGGTGTGATGTCGACATGCCGTGCAGGCCAACACCAACGACCGCGTCCGCTCGGGGTGCATCACGCCGATCACCTGGGCGAGGATCCCGCCCATCGAAGCGCCCATCACGTGCGCGGTGTCGATCTCGGCGTCGTCGAGACACGCGAGCGCATCATCGGCCATCTCGAACAACTCGTACGGCCCCGGCGGCACGTCGGAACGGCCGACCCCGCGGTTGTCGACGGTGATCACGCGATGGGTCCGTCCGAAACGCGCGCGCTGCATCGCCCAGCCGCGCGCGTCGGCGCCGAGGCCTTGGATCATCAAGACCGGTGAGCCGTTGCGCCGACCCGAAACCTCGTAGTGGATCCGTGTGCCGTCGGGGCGCACCACGAACGCCATGGTCAGGCGTCCACCGCGACGCCGAGCAGGCCGTCGACCCGCGCGCGCACGGCCTCGGCGAGCTCGGCGGCCGCGAGCGGATCGTCGAGGTCGTAGCTCGGGTCGACCGGCACCGCCTCCGAGATCGTCACCGACCAACTCGTCGGCGTCCCGAAGGGCCCGTCGGGTCGGATCGCGACCGGCAGGACCGGGGCGACGAGCATCGCCTGCAACAGCTCGAGCGGCGGTTGGCCGGCGCCCGAGCGCAACCAGGTCGGCGCGAGTGGCACCGCCACGAGGTGGCCGGCGCGCAGCGCGGCGCCGAGATCGCCGGCCGAGCCCGCGATGGCGCCGAACCGTCGGAACCAACCGCCGGCCACCCGCAGGTCGGGGGCACCGACGACCCGGAGGCGACGGCCCACGGCGCGGCGCACCGCGACCGACAACGCCGCCGGCTCGGCAAGGCCGAGGCCACGGTTCGCGATCAGCACCGCGGGACCGCTCGTCGGCAGGTGCTCGGCACCTTCGACGTCGACCCGCACCGCGGCACCGATCCAGGGAGCGACGACATCGCACAGCTGGGGGTCGAGGCCGAACGGATCGATGAAGAACCGACCGCCGAAGCGCCGGCGCACGAGCGACGCGACGCCGGGCGCGGCACCGACGCGGTCGGCGTCGAGTCCGTAGGCGGCGGCATGCAGCGGGCTCACGCGACGGCCTGCCGGAGACCCGAGAGCGGGACGATCTCGGCCCATTCGTAGAGTTCGGCCAGGATCTCCTGGGTGCTGCGCAGCTCGCCGAGCCCGAGTTCGGACACCGCACGAGCGCCGCTGCCGGTACGGCCGCAGCGCATCAGCTCGATGACGTGGGGGGCGACCGCAGCGCCGAGCAACTCGGCGGCGCGCGCCGCGCCCGTCCAGGCGAACGGTGCGACGGGCACCGGGATCCGACCGCCGAGCCGCGCGGCCTGCCACGGACTCGCCGCGCCGAGCCCGACGACGTTGACCGGTCCGTCGAAACCGACCAGCAACGCCTGGACCATCGCCCGACACGCGTCGTCGGGGTGGAGCAACGAGAACGGCGGGTCGCTGAACGCGGGAACGGGCACGAGCGGCAGCCGCAGCAGGCGCCCGAGCGGGCTCGGGACGTGCGACCCGACGATCGGCGCGTACCGGAGCGCGGCGACCGGGATCTCGAGCCGCCGCCCGATCGACGCCGCGATCGTCTCCACCCGCAGCAACGACATCCCGTACGGCACGCGCGGCGAGGGCGGAACCTGCTCGTCGGGGACCGACGCACGACTCCGCGGCGGCCCGTAGACCTCGAGGCCCGAACGCACCACGACAGCTTCGAGGGCCCCCGCGCGCGACGCGGCCGAGAGCGCGGTCGCCGAACAGAGCTCGGTGCGCTCGGCCGCCGCGACCGGATCCATGCGCGAGGCCGGTTCGTACACACCGAAGTGTGCGACGTGGGTGGGCGCGTACTCGAGCACGAAATCGCGCAGGCGCTCACGGCGACGCGGGTCGATGCGATGGAACTCCGCGCGCCGCAGGCGCCGACGCGGCGGGACGAAATCGACGCCGTGGATCTCGCCGACATCGGCGCGGGACTCAAGAAGCTGTGCGACGCCCGTCCCGAGCTCGCCGCCCATCCCCGTGACCAGGACTCGTGCCGCCATCACTCGCCTCCTGCACCATCCTCGCGCACGCGGTCGTCGGCGTAGCGTTCGGGCCGCAGATGGGGAAAGAGGACGACATCGCGGATCGACGTCACGCCCGCGAGCAGCATGACCAGCCGGTCGATGCCGAATCCGACACCTCCCGTCGGCGGCAACCCGTACTCGAGCGCCCGGACGTAATCCTCGTCCATGGCCTGAGCCTCGTCGTCGCCGAGGTGCTTGAGTCGCGCCTGGTCCTCGAACCGATGGCGTTGATCGATCGGGTCGTTGAGCTCGCTGAAGGCGTTGCCGAGCTCGCGGCCGGCGACGATGAGTTCCCACCGCTCGCTGAGCGTGTCGTCGTCGCGGTGTGCGCGCGCGAAGGGAGAGACCTCGCGCGGATATCCCATGACGAACGTGGGGTCGATGAGCGCGTGCTCGGTCGTCTTCTCGTAGATCTCGAGGATCAACTTGCCGGTCCCCCACACCTGTTCGTAGGGAATCTCGAGCGCGTCGCAGTGGGCGCGCAGCGACTCGATCGGTTGGCTCGGGTGGAGGTCGAGGCCCGCGTGCTCACGAACGAGGTCGAGCAGAGTCGCCCGGCGAAGCGGTGGCGTCAGGTCGATCGCACGCCCGTCCCAGTCGACCACCGTCGTGCCGATCGTCGCAAGCGCAGCGGCCGCGATGATCTCCTCGGTGAGGACAGCGATGTCGTGATAGTCGACGAACGCCTGGTACAGCTCGAACATCGTGAACTCGGGATTGTGGCGCGTCGAGACCCCTTCGTTGCGAAACACGCGCCCGATCTCGTACACCTTCTCGAACCCGCCGACGATCAAGCGTTTGAGGTAGAGCTCGGGAGCGATGCGCAACGCGAACTCCATGTCGAGCGCGTTGTGGTGGGTCATGAAGGGGCGGGCGGTCGCGCCACCCGCGATCGGCTGGAGCACCGGTGTCTCGACCTCGACGAAACCGCGTTCGGCAAGAAACGCGCGGATCGCAGCGATGGCACCGAAACGGATCTCGAACACCCGCCGCGACTCGTCGTTGGCGATGAGATCGACGTAGCGCCGGCGGTAGCGCATGTCGACGTCGGCGAGTCCGTGCCACTTGTCGGGCATCGGTCGGAGCGACTTCGCGAGGAGCTGCGCGTGCGCGACCTTGATCGACAGTTCGCCCTTGCGGGTCTTCATCACGACGCCCTCGACGCCGACCCAGTCGCCGAGATCGAGATCGCCGAACGCGGCGAACGCGTCGTCACCGACCACCGACTTGCTCACGAAGAGCTGCACACTCGCGGTCCCGTCGCGAACGGTGGCGAACACCAACTTGCCCTGATCGCGCCGGAGCAGGATCCGCCCGGCGATCCGCGCGACCTCAGTGGTCTCGGCGCCCGGTTCGAGGGAGCCGAACCCGGCGTGGAGTTCGGCGCACGTGTGGGAGCGGTCGAAGCGCACCGGGTATGGATCGTGCCCGTCGGCGCGCAGCCGAGCGACCTTGTCGATCCGCTTGCGGCGTTCGTCGGCTCCGACTCCCTCGAGATCGGGGGGCGTGTCGTCGTGCGTGTCGGTCACTTGTTCCTCTCGAAGACGATGCGCAACCCGTAGAGCGTGAGCCAGGGTTCGTAGTGCTGAACGGTGCGCGTGTGGGGTCCGACCAGTTCGGCGAGACCCCCGGTCGCGATCACGGTGCACGGCCCGAGCTCGGCCTGGAAGCGTTCGACGAGCGCGTCGACCTGACCGGAGAACCCGTAGATCACACCCGACTGGATCGACTCGAGTGTGCTCTTGCCGATGATGTGCCGTGGTGCGACGAGCTCGACCCGCCGCAGACCGGCAGCCCGACCGAACAACGCGTCGAGGCTGATCTCGATCCCGGGGACGATCGCGCCCCCGAGATACTCGCCCTTCGCGCTGATCGCCTCGATCGTGGTCGCGGTGCCGAAGTCGACCACGATCGTCGGTCCACCATGGAGGTCGAAGGCCCCGACGGCGTTGGCGATCCGATCGGCGCCGACCTCCTTGGGGTTGTCGTACAGGATCGGCATTCCAGACCGCACCCCCGGCTCGAGCACGAGTGCAGGAAACCCGAAGTAGCGATCGGTCATCTCGCGGAGCGCGGCCGTGACCGACGGCACGCCCGACGACACGGCGACGCCCGTGATGGCGTCGTCGAAGCTGAACCCGTGGAAGCCGAGGAACTGCTGGATCATGAGCGCGAGTTCGTCGCTCGTCCGCTCGGAGTTGGTCGCGATGCGCCAGTGGTCGACGAGTTCGCGTCCGTCGAACAAGCCGACGACGGTGTGGGTGTTCCCGGCATCGATGGCGAGCAGCATGGGATTCCCCCTCAGCCGAGATCGAGGCCGATGTCGAACACCGGCACGGAGTGGGTGATGGCCCCGACCGCGATGTAGTCGGCACCCGCGGCCGCGTACTCGCCGACGTCGTCGAGCGACACGCGACCCGACACCTCGACCGGGATGGCACCCGCGAGCAACTCGATCGCAGTCCGGACCTCGGCGACGGCCATGTTGTCGAGGAGTACCAGGTCGCAGCCGGCATCGACGGCGGCAGCGACTTGCTCCAGCGTGTCGCACTCGACCTCGACGACCCGACCCGGCCAACGGTCGCGCGCAGCGGCGACCGCCTCGGCGATCCCGAGCACCGCGAGATGATTGTCCTTCACGAGCACCGCGTCGGAGAGCGAGTCGCGATGGTTCGCACCGCCGCCCGCACGCACGGCAGCCTTCTGGAGCGCCCGCAGCCCCGGCAACGTCTTGCGCGTGTCGCGAACGCGCGTCGCGGCGCCCGCCGCCGCGATCGCGTCGACGTAGCGGCGCGTGAGGGTCGCGACTCCCGAGAGGTGCGACAACAAGTTGAGCGCCACCCGCTCCCCGGCGAGCAACGATCGGGTGTAGCCCGAGACTTCCCCGAGCACCGTTCCGGGTACGACGGTCGAACCATCGGTGACGAACCACGTGACCACCACCGAGCGATCGACCTGTCGGAAAACCTCGGTGGCCGAGGCCGTCCCCGCCACCACACCCGCGCCGCGCGCGACGAACGCCGCTCCGGCGAGCGCGCCGCGCGGGATCGTCGCGAGGGAGGTGATGTCGCCGAGAATCCCGAAATCCTCCGCGAGCGCCATCGCGACCACCTGCGCGACCACACCGCGCGGCGGGTCGAAATCGCTCACCGTGCGCCTCCTGCGAGCCGCGCCGCGGCGACGAAGCGCGCGGGCTCGGACCCGGCGACGACGAACCGTCCGAGCAACGCGTCCGACGTTGCGGGGAAGTCGGCGCGGGTGTGCGCGCCGCGCGATTCCTCGCGGGCCGACGCGCCGGCCACCGTCGCTGCTGCGACCCGCAACAGATTGCGTACTTCGTAGGCCGCGACCTCGCGGGCCGGGAGTTCGTCGCCGAGCGCACCGAGATCGGCGAGCGTCTTGGCCGCCACGTCGAGACCGCCGGCGTCGCGCACCACGCCGACCTCACGCGTCATCACGCGCTGCACCGCTTCGCGCAGCGCCGCGGGATCGACCGGATCCGTTCGCGGCAGCAACTCGGGATCGGGATCGAGCCGCCCGATGCCTTCGAGCGTGAGAGCACCCGAGATCGCGCCACGATCGTCGGCCGTCACCTTGCCCGCCGCGATCGCCTCGACGACGCGCGCGCCGAACACCAGCCCGTCGAGGAGTGAGTTCGAGGCGAGGCGGTTGGCGCCGTGCACGCCCGCGCACGCCGTCTCACCACAGGCCCACAAGCGCGGGAGCGAGGTCGCACCGTCGAGATCGGCGAGTACGCCGCCGCAGAGGTAGTGGGCCGCAGGCGTCACCGGGAGCCACTCGACTCTGGGGTCGAGGTCGGCCGACCGGCAGGCTGCGAAGATCGTCGGGAACCGCAGTTCGATGTCGTCGATCATCGTCGCGTCGAGCCAGACGTGGTCGACGCCGGTCTCGCGGAGCTGCTCGGCAATCGCGCGCGACACGACATCGCGCGGCGCGAGGTCGCGCAGCTCGTGACGTCCGACCATGAATGCGTTGCCGACCTCGTCGCGCAGGATCGCGCCCTCGCCGCGCAGCGCCTCCGACAGCAACGGCCGAGGCATCCGGTCGATGTGCAGCGCCGTCGGGTGGAACTGCACGAATTCGAGGTCGGCGCAGGCCACACCCGCGCGGAGCGCGAGCGCGATCCCATCGCCGGTCGACAACGAGGGGTTCGTCGTCACCGCGAAGCACTGGCCGGCGCCGCCGGTGGCGAGCACGGTGTCGAGCGCGCGCACGTTGTGGACGACGCCCGCGGGGTCGAGCGCGAGGACGCCGACGCACTGGCCGCGCTCCACGAGCAGGTCGAGCGCGAACCAACCCTCGTTGACCTCGATGGCGATCCGCTCCGCGGCGGTGACGAGCGCACGCTCGATCTCGGCGCCGGTGGCGTCGCCGCCTGCGTGCACGACGCGCGCCAACGAGTGGCCGCCCTCGCGTGCGAGTCGCCAGACGCTCGGCTCCCCGGCGACGGAGTCGAACCGCGCCCCCAGCTCGCCGAGCTCGCGCACGCGCTGCGGGCCCTCGGTGACGAGCGTGCGCACCGCATCCGGATCGCAGAGCCCGGCACCCGCGATCATCGTGTCGGCCTGATGGAGGTCGGCGGAATCGGGCGCCTCGAGCGCGGCCGCGACCCCGCCCTGCGCGTAGCGGGTGGCCGTCTGGCTCAGCTCGCCCTTCGTCATCACGAGGACCGACATGCCGCGCGCCGCCGCGCGCAATGCGGTCGAAAGACCCGCGACACCGCTCCCGAGCACCAAGAGGTCGTACATGGACCCGCCAGCCTACGGTGCGAGCCGAAAGCGCACGTTGTCGATGAGCCGGGTCTGTCCGAGGCGAACGGCGACTGCGAGGAGCACCTCGCCGCCCAGACGCTCGATCGGTCTGATCGTGTCGGCATCCACACACTCGACGTAGTCGATGTCGAGCCCGTGGATCGCGTCGAGCGCGGCCCGGACGAGGCCGATCACGACCGCGGCGTCGCGCTCTCCGCCGTCGACCGCCGCCGAGGCGGCGCGCAACGAGCGCGCGATCCCGGGAGCCACGGCCCGTTCGGTCGCGGTGAGATAGGCGTTCCGCGACGACAACGCGAGACCGTCGGGCTCGCGCACGATCGGGCACCCGACGACCTCGACAGGCAGGTTCAGATCGAGCGCCATGCGCCGGACGACGGCGAGCTGTTGTGCGTCCTTCTCGCCGAAGTACGCGTGGCACGGTCCGATGATCGCGAACAACTTGGCGACGACCGTCGTGACCCCGTCGAAGTGACCCGGACGGCTCGCGCCGCAGAGGCGTTCGGTGAGACCCTCGACATGGACGACCGTCGCGGGCGGGTACTCCGGATACACCTCGCGCACGCCCGGAGCGAACACGAGGTCGACGCCTTCGGCCGCACACGCGCCGAGATCGCCGTCGAGGTCGCGTGGGTACCGGTCGAGATCTTCGTTCGGACCGAACTGCATCGGGTTGACGAACACCGACACGACCACGAGATCGCACTCCGAGCGCGCGGCATGCATGAGCGACCGATGCCCCGCATGCAAGAACCCCATGGTCGGCACGAGACCAACGGTTCCGCCGGCGACCCGCGCTGCGTCGGCGGCAGCGCGGACCGACGCGACGGTCGACACGACCTCGGTCATGACGACGGATTCTCCTCGCCGTCGGGCGGCTGCAACGTCCGCAGGTCGTCGAGCAGACGGTCGAGCGCGTGATCCCGTCGTTCGGCGAGCCGGGCGGCCTCGCGCGCCAACGCCCGGTACGCGTCGCGTTCGCCCGCGTCCATCGCCGCGAGATGTCCCTCGACGGTCGCGAGGTCGCCCCGCGCGACCGGGCCGGTGAGTGCCGCACGCGGCCCCAGATCGAACGCGTTCTCGACCGACGCACGAGCGAGCGGCGCGAACGCGTCGAACGGCACCCCGGCCGCAGCCGCGAGCCGCTCGACCTGACCGAGCAACGCCACGAGGTGATTCGAGGCGACCACCGCCGCGGCGTGGTACAGCTCGCGGTCGCCATCGGCCACACGGAACGCCCGTACCTCGAGCAGTTCGGCGATGCGGTCGATCTCGGCGTCGCCCGCGATCGCGGCCCACGACCCGGGGAGGCGTTCGAGGCCAGCGCTCGTCGACGGCAGCGACTGCAGCGGATGCAGGGCGCCGATGCGCACATCGGGGCGCCGCGCACGCAGCTCCGCGAACACCTCGAGGCCGCGCGAGCCGGCGAGGTGGAAGACGAGCGCGTCGGGTTCGAGCGACGGTGCGATCGCCTCGGCCGTCGCCTCGATCGCCGCGTCGGGCGTGCCGATCACCACCACCATCGCTCCGGTACCGACCTGCGCGACAAAACGCGGCTCGGCGTCGAGACAGGCCGACGCGGCCAGCGTCGACGCCGCGTCGACGGCCCGGCCCGCGACCCCCACGACCTGGTACCCCTGCGCCGCGAGCGCGAGCGCGACGGTCGAGCCGGCGCGTCCGGGGCCCACGAGCGCCAACGTGCCCTTCCCGGTCACTGGGCCGGTCACTGGGCCGGTCACTGGGCCGAGGTCCCGCGGGTCACTCGGATCTCGGGGGTTCCGGGGTCGTGGTCCACGGCCTCCCCGCTCCCGTCGCCGACGTCGCCCGGAGGCTATCGCCGCAGGTCGACTCCGGGCACGGGCCGGACCCCCGCCGTGAGCGCCGCGGTGACTTCGGGCACGAGATCCGGAGCGACGTCGCGCAACGGTGCCAGCACGAAGCCGCGCTCCCACATCCGCGGGTGCGGCAACGTCAGGGTCGGGTCGTCGGATTCGACCGCGTCGTAGAGGAGCACGTCGACATCGAGCGTGCGCGGGCCCCATCGCTCGCCCCGCACGCGCGCCGCCGCCGCCTCGAGGTCCTGCGCCACGGCGAGCAGTTCGAGCGGGGTGAGATCGGTGTCGATCGCGACCACCGCGTTGAGGTAGTCGTCCTGCACTGGCCCGCCGACCGGATCGGTCTCGTACACCCGCGACACGGCCACGACGACGATCGCCGGGTGAGCGAGGAGACCCTCGACCGCCGCGCGCAGCTGCGCGAGTCGGTCACCCAGATTGGAGCCGAGCGCCAGATACGAACGCACGAGCGTCACCGTTCGATGCGCACCGCGACGTGGCTCACCTGCGCGCGGACCGGCGGGTGCAGCTTGCGCACTTCGACGATCGCCTTGTGGACGCGCGGATCGGCCTTGCAGACCTCCGAGATCCGCGTCGCGAGCCGTTCGAGGAGCAGGTAGCTCTCCGACGACACGACGCGACTCACCGCCTCGCACACCGCCGCGTAGTCGACGGTGTCGTCGAGTTCGTCGGAGTCGCCGGCCTTGCGCACATCGACCCAGAGCTCGAGATCCACCTCGAACGGTTGGGGTCGTTGCCGTTCCTCGGGCAGCACGCCGTGCACGCCGAGCTCACGCAGACCGGGAATGAGGATGCGATCCATCGTCACGACCCTAGGACAGGGGAGAATGCACCGATGAGACGTACGAAGATCGTCGCGACGATCGGCCCCGCGACGAATGCCCCCGACACCATGCAGGCGCTCGTATCGGCCGGCGTCGACGTCGTGCGCCTCAATGCGGCTCACGGCGACGCCGAGAGCCACATCGCCAACGCCGCGCTCGCGCGCGCCACCGCCGACCAACTGGGGCGCTCGGTCGGCGTGCTCGTCGATCTGCCGGGTCCCAAGATGCGCAGCGGTCCGATCGCAAACGGTGCGGTCGAGCTCGAATGCGGTCGCGAGTTCGTGCTCACCACCCAACCGGTCGACGGCGACGCGACGCGCGTGACCACGACGATCCCCGACCTGTCGCGCTGGGTTCGCGTCGGCGATGAGGTCTTCCTCGCGGACGGGGCGATCGTGTTGCGCGTCGTCGGTGTCGACGACGGCGATGTTCGTACCGAGGTCGTGCGGGCAGGAACGCTCCGGAGCCGCAAGGGTATGCACCTCCCGCGCGCCGAACACTTCGTCGATCCGTTCACCGAAAGCGACGCTGCGTCGCTCGACCTGGCGATCGCGATCAAGGCCGACTACGTCGGGCTTTCCTTCGTCCGACGACCCGAAGACATCGAGGGTGTCATCCAGCGCCTCCCGAGGCGCGGGCACCGACCCAACCTGGTCGCCAAGATCGAGACCGCGAGCGCACTGGATCATCTCGCCGGCATCGTCGGTGCCGCTGATGCCGTGATGGTCGCCCGCGGCGACCTGGGCATCCAAGTCCCCGCGCGGCGCGTGCCGCTCTTGCAGAAGGAGATCATCCGGTTCTGCAACATGTCGGGTAAGCCGGTGATCACCGCGACCCAGATGCTCGAGTCGATGACCCGTTCACCGCTGCCGACGCGCGCAGAGGTGAACGATGTCGCCAACGCGGTCCTCGACGGGACCGACGCGCTCATGCTCTCCGAAGAGACCGCGGTCGGGCTCTTCGCTGCCGATACGGTCCGCACGATGGCCGAGGTCGCCGAGTCGGCCGAGAGTTGGCCGCGCCAACGCGTCGATCCCGCCGGCGTGCACACCGACTCCGATCGCGTCGCGTGGGCGGTCGCGCACGCGAGCGTGCAGGCGGCCGAAGACCTCGGTGTCGGTGCGATCATCTGCCCGACGCGCAGCGGGTCGACCGCACGACGGGTCGCCGCCTACCGACCGAGCATGCCGATCGCGGGGATCTCACCGAGCGCCGCCGTGTTGGGTGGTCTCGCGCTCACCTGGGGCGTGCACCCGCTCGAGGTCCCCGACGTCGCCGACGGCGACGAACAACTCCGACTCGCCGTACGCGCCACCCTGCACGCGGGCCTCGCGAACGCGGGCGATCTCGTCGCGGTGGTGTTCGGCAGCGCCGGCCCACGCGCCGGCAGCACCGACACCGTCCGCGTCGTCCGCGCGTGACCGCCGCCCGCGTCCGCGGACGGCGCGCCCTACGCGGTCTTGCGGCGGAGGCCGGCGTCGAGGGTGGCCGAGACGAACTCGCGGCCGGCGGCACCGAGGGTGCGGTTCGTGAGTTGCTCGATGATCCCGATGGCGTGCGGACCCGTCTCGACGAGACCCGCGTACAGCAAGTAGCCGGCGAGCACGCCGAGTAGCCGGTCGCCGAACTCCTCCTGGTGGATGAACAACTTCTCCTCGGGGTCGTCGGTCCACTTCGCGAGGCGCGAATAGATCGCGTGCAGGCGCGGGACGAGTTCGTCGTGCTTACCGAGCGGGAGATGTTCGCCGACGAGGCCGGCCTCCGCGTACGCCTGGAGGTTGTGGGGCGAGTCGAGCAGGCTCACGATCCGGGTGAATCCGTTGGAGCGCAGCCAGATGAGCTCCTCCTGGCGCCGGACCTTGCGATGGTTGCGGGAGAAGCCGCCCGGGCGCTCCGCCGCGGCGAGCCGATCCTTGATGATCCAGGTGAAGTTCCGGGGTTGGAGCCCTTGGGCCCACTTACCGCGCAGCGTCATGCCGCTTCTTTCCCGTTCGTCGCGATGGTGTCGAGCCACGCTGCGGCCGCCACCGAGCGAGAGACGTCGTGGACCCGAACGATCGCCGCGCCCTGCACGAAGGCCAAGACCGTCGTCGCGAGGGTGGCGTCGTCGCGGGCGTCGAGATCCTCGCCGACGATGTCGACGAGCATTCGCTTGCGCGACACACCGACGAGCAACGGCACACCCGCACGCTCGGCAAGTTCGCCGAGGTGCGCGAGCAAGACGCGGTTGTGGTGTGCCGTCTTGCCGAAACCGATGCCGGGGTCGGCGACGATCGCGTCGCGCGCGATCCCCGCGACGACGGCCGCGTCGACGCGCGCCGCGAGGTAGTCGCCGACCTCGACGACGACGTCGTCGTAGTGGGGCGCGAGTTGCATCGTGCGGGGCTCGCCCTGCATGTGCATCAACACGACCCCCGCGTCGTGGTCGGCAACCGTCGCGAGCAATTCGGGATCGCGACCGCCGGTGACGTCGTTGACGATCGTCGCGCCCGCGGCGAGCGCGGCTCGCGCGACCTCGGGCTTGGTGGTGTCGACGCTGATCGCGACGCCGGCACCGACCGCGGCGGCGAGCTCGCCGATCACCGGGACGATCCGGCGCAGGTCCTCGGCGACGTCGACCGGATCGGCGCCCGGTCGGGTCGATTCACCCCCGACATCGAGGGCGACGGCACCCGCGGCTGCGAGTTCGAGCGCATGGCCGACGGCCGCGTCGGTCGCGAAGAACCGTCCGCCGTCGGAGAACGAATCGGGGGTGACGTTGACGATTCCCATCACCGCTCGCGCGGGGAGATCGCTGAACGTGAATGGCACACGGCGAGGATAATCGGGGGGCGGGTCCGCTACCGCGGGACGCCCAGCCCGATCATCGACATCGCCTCGGCCCGGGTGGCCGCATTCTCCTTGAAGATGCCCCGCACGGCCGAGGTCAGCGTCGTCGATCCGGGTTTGCGGACGCCACGCATGCTCATGCACATGTGCTCGGCCTCGATCACGACGAGCACGCCACGGGGCTCGAGCGCCAACACCATGGCGTCGGCCACCTGCGACGTGAGCCGCTCTTGCACCTGCGGCCGCTTGGAGTACCCGTCGACGAGGCGGGCGAGCTTCGACAGCCCCGTGATGCGCCCGTCGTGGCCGGGGATGTACGCGACGTGTGCCCGGCCCGCGAACGGGACGAGGTGGTGCTCGCAGATGCTGTAGAGGGGGATGTCGCGCACCATCACCATCTCGTCGTGCTCGGCCTCGAAGGTGACCGTGAGATGCCGGGCAGGGTCTTCGCGCAAACCGCCGCAGATCTCCGCGTACATCTCGGCGACGCGTTCGGGCGTGCGTTGCAGGCCGTCACGTTCGGGGTCCTCGCCGATCGCCGCGAGAATCTCGCGGACCGCGGCCGCGATGCGGGGCTTGTCGATCTCCGGCGCATCGAACGGGATACCGATGACATCACCCATGATCGGCCACCTCGGTCAGACCGCGTCGGGGAGGAACTCGGCGATGAACGGCAGGTTGCGGTACCGCTCCGCAGCATCGAGTCCGTAGCCGACGACGAAGTCGGGCGGGATACGGAACCCCTCGTACTTGAGGGCAGGATCCACCTTCTGCAGGCCGTCCTTGACGAGCAGCGCGCAGACCTCGACCGAAGCCGGACTGCGCGCGAGGAGGTTCTTGCGTAGATACTGGAGCGTGAGGCCCGAGTCGATGATGTCTTCGACGATCAGCACGTGGCGCCCGCCGAGATCGAGATCGAGATCCTTCACGATGCGCACGACGCCGCTGCTGCGCGTCGCCGCGCCGTACGACGACACGGCCATGAAGTCGACCTCGACCGGCAGGTCGATCGCCTTGGCGAGGTCGGCCATGAACATGAAGGCGCCCTTCAGCACCGCGACCAGCAGCGGAGGATCGTCGGCGTAGTCCGCGGTGATCTCCTTGCCGAGCGCCGCGATCCGGGCCTGGAGTTCGTCGGCGCCCACGAGGATCCGACCGATGCGGGGATCGTTCATGCCGTTCCGGGCCTCGCTCGTGGGTGGGGTCACCGGTCCGCGACGCTCAACCAGCAGTACCGGCGGGTACGGGTGGTCACTCGGGCTCGGTGCGCGCCACGGTAGCCGAGCACCCACACGATCTCTCCGTCGGCGCGCGCCACCACCGGCACCGTCGCGTGGCGCGCCGCGCCGAAGCCCGACTCGGCGCGGGCCCGCGCGACGGTCTTGGTCCCCGCGAGGCCGAGCGGTCGGAATCGCTCGTCGGGTCGGGCGGCCCGAACGACCAGTTCCTCGCCGACGATGTCGGCATCGAGCACCGCGACCGAGCGGCCGTCGGGCCACCCCGCCGGCGCGGCCCGCTCCACCCGGGCACGAACCACCACCTCGCCGAAACGGCCTTCGCCCGGAACCGTCAACGACACCGGTGCCGCCCGATCGGGAGGCGTGCTCCCGATCTGCTCGACCCGCTCGACGACGAGACGCCCCGACGTGCGGCGAACGCTCAGCCCGCCCAGGAGGTTCGTGGCGCGGCGCTCGCCGCGGGCCACCGCGACGACCGCGTCGACGTGATCGGCCGCGACCGCGCTCGGCAACCAACGTCGCACCATTCGCCGGGCGAGCGCGATCGGCACCGTGCACAACGCGGCGCACGCGAGCGAATGGTCGGCCGCCATCGCCGGCGCGAGCGCTTCGTCGGCGAGCGAGTCGAGCAGGTCGGACTCGTCACGCAGGACGCGCGCCTGTCGGCCGAGCACACCGATGAGATCGCGATCGGCGCCGGCCTCGAGCCGCGGGATGACTTCGCGCCGCAGCCAGACCCGCGTGAACGCCCGGTCGTCGTTCATCGGGTCGGCAACCGGAGCCCACCCGAGCAGCCGGCACAGTTCGTGAGTTTGGGCACG
>SXGT01845087.1_pt1 | contig 16422 bp, 12 predicted proteins | sample 3176221 | NCBI WGS metagenome assembly SXGT01 (sample SAMN11356862, study PRJNA531348) | freshwater metagenome | isolation source: freshwater sample F1-120 | place: China: Fuxian Lake, Yuxi | collected 2017-12-25 | reverse complement strand
CGCGCAGAAGGACCAGCGACGCGATGGCCAGCGTGATCGGCGTGTCGGCGACCGCGGCGATCTCGGTACGGACGCCGCCGCGGTGGAGGACGAAAGCGGGGCCGCGCGCAGATGGCTCGACGGCGGCGGCGGTTCCGCCGGCAGCGACGTGGGCGCGCAGCACCGTGTTGGCGGGATCGAGCGCGAACCAGCCGAGCGGCTCGGTCAACGACGCCGAACGGGCGACCTGCAGCGGATCCTCGGCGTTCAGCACGAGGAGTCCCTTGGCGTCGATCGCGCGGCGGACGATGAACTTCGCCTCGACCAGGTCGTCCATGCCGCCGACGCCGAACTCGCCGAGGTGGTCGGAGGTGACGTTGGTGATGGCGGCGGCGTCGACGCGCGGGAGGGCGAGGCCGCGCCGGAGCATCCCGCCACGCGCGGTCTCGAGCAGGGCGACGTCGACGCGACGGTCGCGGAGCACGAGGCGCGCGCCCGACGGTCCCGAATAGTCGCCGGTGTCGAGCGTCTCGTCGCCGACCTTCACCCAGTCGGTGGTCGACATGCCCGCCATCTTCCCGGCGGCGCGGACCATCGCGGCGAGCAGCCGGATCGTCGTCGTCTTGCCGTTGGTCCCGGTCACCATCGCCACCGGCACGTCGTGCACCGTGCTCCAGTCGATCGCGTCCGGATCGGGGAGCGCGCTGCGTTTCCAGGTGACCGACCCGCGGCCGAGCCCCGCCGACACCTCGCGATCGTCGGGCACGAAGCTGACGCCGTGCGCCGCGCACGCGTCACGCAGCGCGATCAGCCGCGGCGCCCGCTCCGCCGCGATCCGGGTGACGAGTTGGGACGACTGATCCTGGATCAACCGTCCCAGAACGTCACCGGCGGCGAGGGCGCGCAGCGCGGCGCAGGCGGAGGCGAAGGCGGCTTCGTTGACTTCGGTCGCGGCGTAGAGCGCGTCGAGCGGCGCGGCGAAGGCGACGTTGGCGCCGCAGTTCCCCTCGCCGCCGAACACGCGCGTCGCGATCGGCGCGTCGCCCCACCCCACCGCCGCCAGCCACTCGCGCACGTGCCTCCGCCAGAGCTCGACGACGGCGCGCACCTGCTCCGGTGGGCCGGCGAGGTCGAGGATCACCGCCGGCGCGGCGAAGAAGAGGTTGCGGCCCGGCAGCCGACGCGAGTCGACCTGGGCGAGCGTGGCGGAACGGTAGGTCGGAGTCGTCACGCCGACTCAGTCCTCGTTCACCTCGCGAGCGAGCCGCACACCGCGCTCGTCGCGGATCAGCCGCTCGAAGCCGGGGCGCAGCTCCTCGCGGTGCTGCTGGCGCAGCTCCATCTTCACCGGCTGCGGGATCGCGCCGTCCTGCTTCGGTCGCGCCTCGCCGAACTCCGGCCGGAAGCGGGTGATCTGGTTCCAGCAGCGGGTGATCTGGTCGCCGAACGCCAGCACGAGATCGTCCTTGCGCGCCAGCTTCAGCGCGAACTCGAGCGCCTCGGGCTCGTCGACGATGACGGAGATCTGCGCCGCCGGCACCCCCTTCGCCCGCAGCGTCGCCGCGATCATCTGCGGGATCTCGTCCGGCTTCCGGCCGCGCGGGTTGTCGTCGCGGCGGCAGACGTAGTGGTCGAAGTGGCCGGCGCAGATCGTCGCGATCTCGCGCACGTCCTCGTCGCGCCGGTCGCCCGGCGCCGCCACCACCAAGAGCTTCCGCCCCTTCGGCTTGAGCCGCTCGATCAGCTCCACCATCTGCCGGATCGCCGCGGGGTTGTGGCCGTAGTCGAGGATCACCTTGAACGGATGCTCGTTGCAGACGTTCATCCGGCCCGGCGCCTGGAAGAACGTGGTGTCGAACGTCTGCAGCGCGTGGCGGATCTCCTCGAGCTTGATCCCCATCGAGAAGGTGACCGCGGCCGCGAACATCGCGTTCTGCACGTTGTGAAGCGCCCGGCCGTCGAGCGTCGCCGGGATCAGGTGGGTCCACAAGAGCGGCATGTGCGCGCCCTTGTCGTAGAGCGTGATCATCTGGCCGTTGATGCCCTCCTCGAGCACCACCGCCCGCCCGCCCGCCCGGATGTGCTCCTTCACCAGCTCGTGCCCCGGATCCATGGTCACGTAGCAGATCTTCGCCTTGGTGTGGTCGGCCATCCGCAGGCAGTGCTCGTCGTCGGCGTTCAGCACCGCGTAGTCGCGCGCCACCTCGACGATGATCCGCTTGACCCGCGCCAGCTCCTCGAGCGAGTTGACCCCCTTCAGCCCGAGGTGGTCGGCGGCGATGTTGGTGACCGCGGCGACGTTGCACCGCTTGTAGCCCATGCCGCGCCGCAGCAGCCCGCCGCGCGCCGTCTCCAGAACCGCGACGTCGACGCTCGGGTCGCGCAGCACCATGCGCGCGGCGGTCGGACCGGTCATGTCGCCGGCGATGGTGAGGTGGCCGTTGCTGTAGACGCCATCCGTGGTCGCGAGGCCCGGATGCCAGCCATTCATCTTGAACACGTGCGCGATCATCCGCGCGGTCGTCGTCTTGCCGTTGGTCCCGGTGACCGCCGCGATCGGGATGCGCGTCGGCGCGCCCGGCGGGAAGAGCATCTCCATGACCGGCGCCGCGACGTCGCGCGGCTTGCCCTCGGTCGGCGCGACATGCATGCGGAAGCCCGGCGCGGCGTTCACCTCGCAGATGCCGCCGCCCACGTCGCGATGGCTCCGGGTGATGTCGGGCGTCAGGAAGTCGACGCCGCCGATGTCGAGCCCGACCGCCTTGATCGCGCGCACCGCCATCTCGCGGTTGTCGGGATGGGTGGTGTCGGTCACGTCGATCGACGTCCCGCCGGTCGAGAGGTTGCCGGTCGAGCGGAGGAAGACCTCCTCACCCTTCGCCGGCACCGTCGCCTTCGTCCACCCCTTCTTCTCCAGCAGGCGCTGCGCCTGCGCGTCGATCTCGAGCTTGGTCAGCACCTTCTCGTGGCCGACGCCGCGCCGCGGATCCTGGTTCACGATCTCGACCAACTGCTCGATGGTGTGGACGCCGTCGCCGACCACGTGTCCCGGCTTGCGCAGCGCCGCGGCGACCAGCTCGCCGTTCACCACCAGCAGGCGATGGTCGAACCCCTCGAGGAAGCTCTCGACGATGACGCCGCGGCTGTGCTCACGCGCGGCCGCGAACGCGACCGTGACCTGCTCGGGCGTGGTCAGCCGGATCGAGACGCCGCGACCGTGGTTCGCGTCGAGCGGCTTGACCACCACCGGCCAGCCGATCCGCTCGGCCTGCCGCACCGCCTCGCGCTCGGAGTAGACCAGCTGCTGCTTCGGCACCGGCAGGCCGAGGTCGCCGAGGATGCGGACAGTCTCCTCCTTGTCGGAGGCGATCTCCACCGCGATGTGGCGTGTCTCGCTGGTGATGGTGGCCTGGATCCGCTTCTGCCACTTGCCGTGGCCGAACTGGATCAGGCTGTAGCGGTTGAGCCGCAGCCACGGGATGTCGCGCGCCTCGGCCGCCTTCACCAGCGAATGAGTCGACGGGCCGAGCGCGAGGCGCTGGGCGACGCGGATGAACTCGTCGCGCTTCTCCTCCCACTTCCAGTCGCCCGCCACCGCGCCGGCCGGTCGCAGGTTCGCCGGCAGCAGCGAGTGGAGCAGCGTCAGCGCCAGGCGCCCGGCCTCGAGCCCGACCTCCTCCGCCTCGTACTCGTAGACCACGTGGTAGGTGCCGGGCGCGTCGGCGCTGCGCGTCTTGCCGAACGTCACGTCCTCGCCGGTGATGTTCTGCAGCTCGATCGCGACGTGCTCCAGCACGTGGCCGAGCCACGTCCCCTCGCCCTCGCGCATCCGCCGCACGAAGCCGCCCTCCGTCTCGAAGCTGCAGCCGTGCTTCGCCAGCCCGGGCAGCGCGGCGAGCAGCGCGTCGACGAACGGCGCCCCGAGCTTCGCGGTCGGCCACTGCTCCAGCGCGCCGAGGTCGAGCGTGACGCGGATGACCGGGAAGGTGGCGTGGAGGTTGGGGCCGACGTAGACGCTGGTCTCGACGATCTTCATCGCAGGAATCCCCTCTTCGCGCCGCTGCCGGCGCGGCTCGACGCTCTGGCGTGCTCAGTCCTTCTGCGGCTTCGGCGCCGGCGGCGTCGCCTTGCGCTTCTTCAGGTCGAAGTGACCGCGATCGGTCAGCACATGGAGCCGCAGGTTCACCACGGAGAGCGGCGCGTGCGGCGGCGCGTCGTCGATCGACGTGAAGGTCATCTCGGTCGGGTCGATGACCGTGACCGCGCCGCTGCCGACGACCAGCAGGTCGTCGTCCGGCCCGATGAACGCCGCCGTGTCCTCATCGAGCCCGACGCCGATCGCCTCCGGGACCGACGAGATCGCCGTGATCAGGCGCCCCATGCGGTCGCGCTGGCGGAAGTGCTGGTCGACGATAACCTTCGCCATGACGCCGAGCCCGCTGGCGAGCTGCACCATCCCCTCGTGCGGGGTCGGGCCCTCGTCGCCGCTGGCGATCATGTGCTCCGACATGAAGGCGGCTCCGGCCGAGGTCCCGGCGAGGTGCAGCCCATCGCGCCGGTTGCGCTCGCGCAGCAGCTCGGTGACTTCGGTGCCGCCGAGCACGCGGGTGAGGCGCATCTGGTTGCCGCCGGTCACGAAGACGCCGTCGACCTCGCGCAGCACCTCGAGCCAGTCGCGCCGCTCGGCGTCGCGCCGCTCGAGGTAGTTCAAGACGTGCACCTCGCCGACGTGGCAGACGTCGTGGAAGACGTGCTCGTAGGCGGGGCCGGTCGACTTCTGCTGCGAGGCGGTCGGGATCACCGCGAGCTTCGCCTTGGCGCCGCCGCAGAGCTCGGCGAACCGTTCGAGGATGCGCGGGTGGTGCTCGCGCTCCTCGGCGCCGCCGATCGGGATGACGAAACCGCGACGGGACTTCGAGCTCATGGAGGACGCGTCCTCGTGGAGGTGCGGGACGATGCGGTCCGACGCCCCCGCCGCGAAGGCGCGCCGTCGGTGCGCGCCCACGCGGTCGCGGCACGGTCCGCCGAGGCGGCTCCGCGCGCGACGACCCGTCAGGACGCTGCGCGCTCGAAGGTCCCGAGCACTCGCGCGCGGCCATCCCGGACGTGCCACATCCCCCGCGCCATGACGTCGGTCACGCGTCCCTGCTCGTCGAGGACGCAAAGGTCGGCGTCACGGCCCGCGTCGATATAGCCCTTCGTCGGGAGACGGAGAAGGTCCGCGGCGTTGGCCGTGAACGCCGGCAGCACCCGCGCGAGCGGCTGGCCGGCGGTCAGCAGGCGGGCGAGGCATTCGTTGAGCGACGCCGGATCGCCTACTCCCATGCCGACGCAGCAGCCGTCGCCGTCGAACTCGGGGAGGCTGCCGCCGGAGTCGCTGCTGACCGTGATGCGATCGGCCGGCAGGCCGGCGTCGAGCCAGCGTGCCAGCGCCACCTCGGCCGGCCACGCGTCCTCGTCCGGCGCGACCGGGAACGCGGTGAGGTCGACGTGCCATGCGCGGCCGGCGATGCCGCGCTTCTCCTCGTCGGCGAAGCGGCCGGCCAGCGCCAGCGCCTCGGCGAAGAGCGCCTTGCGGCGATTCAGGTGGGTCGGATGGAACGTGCGCGCCGGGAGCTCGCTGCCGGCCACCGCGCGCTCGATCAGCGCGAGGCCGCGCTGGCCATCGCCGAGATGCAGATGGAGCGTCCCCGCCTTCTGTGCCAGCAGCCCGCCGACGTGGCAATCGGCCGCGATCTGCAGCAGCTCTTCGACCGTCGGCTGGCTCGACCGATGGTCGGAGATCGCGACCTCGCCGCAGCCGACGATCGCGTCGATGTGGACCAGATCGCCGCGCACCGAGCCGGTCAGCGTGCGCGGCGGCAGGTGGTAGCCGCCGGTCATGCACCACGCGGAGAGCCCTTGCTCGCGCAGCGAGCGTGTCGCCGCCAGCAGCCCCGCCGTGTCGCGCGTCACGTCATCGGTGCCGAGCACCCCCACCACGGTCGTGATCCCGCCGCGCGTGAACTTCGACAGCACCATCGGCGGCACGCGGTTCTTGAACCCGCCCTCGCCGCCGCCGCCGGTCAAATGCGTGTGGCCGTCGATGAGGCCGGGAATGACGCGGCGGCCGCGCAGCTCCTCGACCTCGACTCCGAGCTGCTTCACCAGCCCATCGCGCAGCTCGCGTGACAGCGCACCGGCACCGCCTCCCGCAGGCCCCACCCACGCGATCCGCTCGCCGACGATCAGCAGATCGCAACGGCCGCGCGGGACGGGGGCGTAGAGGTCGGCGTCGAGGAGGAGGCGCATGAGGGGCGGGAGTGTAGTCGAGACCGCGGCGTCCGCCCGGCGATCTCGTGCCGCGAGGCCAACCGACGGCGAGTTCCTCCGGGGAATGGAAAGATCAGTTCCGACGCAGCCACAGCTCGAGAGGTACCCATGTTCACCCACTCAATCCCGCATCGTCAGAGGATCGCGTCGGCCGTCGTCGGGATGCTGGTCGGCACCGGGCCCGGAGCTCTCGCACAGGACGTCCGCTGGAAAGTCTTCACTGACAATCGCGACGAGCAGCTTGGCGAGGCCATCGAGTGGCTTGATGACCTCGATGGCGACGGTTTCGCCGAGGTCGCCTATCGATCGCGGAACATGAAGATCTATGGCGACGGCGACTCGACGAACCCCCACGAGGATGAGCGCATCGAGATCGTCTCTGGAGCCGACTTCTCGCCGCTTCGCACGATCGCGCTGACGAGGGGCACCGAGTTCGGGATCGATTTCGCGCTCGGCGGAGACTACGACCAGGATGGAGCTTGCGAATTGCTCGTCGTCTGGCTGCCGGAAGACTCGACGGAGGGTCACATCGCGGCCATCTCGATGCGCGACGGGTCGTGGCTTCGTGAGTACACGATCTCCGGCGTCGCCGATTGTCGGTTCGCGGCGATGGATGCGCTTCCGGACAGCGACGGCGACGGTCTGCCGGAGTTGCTGGTCGGGCTCCCGTTGTCCGACAACGGTGATGGCACCTGGGGCCTGCTCCGAGTGATGGGTAGCGCGGATGGCGCGGTGCTGGCCGAATGGCGCGCGGCAGAGGGACATTGGGACGGAGGCAGCTCCAACTTCGGTCGCAATGGATCGTTCCAGTCGATTCCCGACGCCGATCTCGACGGACTGCGCGACTTGGTGACGGCCGAGCGCCTCGATGTCGGCTCGGGCAAGCACCACTTCGAGGTCACGATCCGCTCCGGTGCGTCCTACTCGGAGATCGTCGGCACCACGATCATCAAGACTGACCTGCACTACCTTGGCGCAATTCTCGGCGTCGACGACATGAACGCGGACGAACGAGGCGACGTCGTCCTGGTCCTGAACGTCCGTTCCTCTACGCAGAACGTCCTCCTGGAACTCTCAGGCCTAGATCTCTCGCAGTTCCGCAGTGCCTCGACGGACTGGGGTTCGATCGACCATGGCGTGAGCGTCGGCGACCTCGACCGCGATGGTCGCGGTGACTACTGCCTCAGCGGCTTCGACCGCCAGGTCTCCGAGCCGTGCTACGTGCTCTATGTGCTCGGCGGCAGAAGCGGCAAGACGATGTCGTCCTTCCGCCGGATCGCGGACGAGTTCGAGATCGATGAAGCCATCGGCGTACGTCTGCCCAACGGCCCAGCGCGTGATCTCGACGGCGATCACAAGGTCGAGATCCTCTACGGCGAACCTCGCTACTGGGCCGACTCCAGGAGAGTCGCCGCACTCTCGACGGTCTCGGACGTCGACATCCGCGAGCGCGTCGCCGACACTGAGCTCCACAAGGTGGAGGAACTCCATTTCACGTCGGACCTGGACGGCGACGGAGTGAACGACTTTCTCGCGCGCGAATGGACGAGGGTCGACTACTTCAACCACGAGCACATCGTCGCCCGCAGCGGCGTCGACGGAGCCGTTCTTCGCGACTTCGATTTCACGAGCGACGTGCGCACGCCCATGACCGGGGAAGTCGTCAGCCTCCCCGACCTCGATGGGGATTCGATCGCCGACTACTCGATCGTCGCACGCCATGCTTCGGGACTGCGGGCGACCACCCGTTCGGGCTTGGACGACCATCTGCTTCACATCGTTCAGATCAGCACCGACTCGCTCGACACCAGGGTTGAAGCGACTGGTTGCGCCGAGAACTCGACGAACGTCGCCACCCTGTTCGCATGCTCGCCTTCTCGGACAGGCGACAAGGCGGGCGAGTTCACTCTCGGGCGCGTCACTGCGATCGACCTGGCGAATGGCGTCGTCCGTTGGAGCGCTTCGGGGCGAGTGGTGTACGCGCGGTTCGGAGAGGCATGCGTGCCCTTGCCCGACCTGGACGGCGACGGACTTCGCGAGGTCGCGATCGGCATCCCAGGCCATTTCGAGTCATGGCCAACCGATCGATATGGCCGGGTCGAAATCCGATCCGGGATGGACGGTCATGTATTGCATTTCGCCGATCCGCCAGCGGGAGGGCAGGAGTTCGGCGTGACACTCTCTTGCGTTCAGGACCTCGACGGCGATGCCATTCACGACCTGGCGACCAGCTACTCGACCAAGCCCGGTCCGATCCTGGAACACTCCCTCATGGTCGCCAGCTCGATGACTGGCGAGGAGATCTGGCGAACGAGCGGTGCCCATTCCAACATCCTGAACCTGATCACCCTTGAGGACGTGAACCGAGACGGAAGTGACGAGATCTTCGTAACTGAAGGATGGTCTCCGCCGACAGCGTCAGCGACGAGTTCAGCCGACGGAACCATCCTCGGTGACGCACTGCCGGACGCCGTCACGATCTTCGGGTTCCGCATGACGACGGCCCCGGATTGGTTGCCGAGCGATCACTACGACAAGCTTGGCTTTGCCGCCGCGATCAGGAACGGCATCTGCGAAGGCGCCGCCGTCGTCTCGTTCCCCGAACTCTGGCTCACGCTCACCCCCGAGACCGCGCCCACTGACAGCCTCGTCCTGGCCGAGCTGCGCGGCGGCGCGCCGCTCGCGTTGATGGGCGTGATGATCGTCGCCATCGATGACATCCCGTTCGGGCAGTTCGGCGTGCTCGACGTCTTCGACGCGTCGGGTGCATGGATGGACCAGGACACGGCGCCGAGCGAGCTGGCCGGGACGACGCTCTCGTTGCAGGCCTACGCCGTCGGGTTCGACGGACGGATGGCACGCTCCTCGGTGCGGACCCTCCGGTTCGAGTAGCGATGAGGTTCCTGCCGATCGCACTTCACTCGATCGCGGCCCTCGCGGGGGCAGAGGACGCCCCATGGCGCCGCGTCGAGTCGGTGCAGGTCGAAGTCGTCGACCGCGCCGGCCGTCCGGTCGCCGGAGTGCCGGTGGCGGCGATGCGTGACGCGCATCGGCAGCGGTCCTTGCGGCAGCTGCTGGCGCGGGCGGAGAGCGGGGCCGATGGCCGGGCCACGCTGCGCTGGCGATCGAGCGATCTCGGCTGGGTCGCGCCGGGACAGCGCGACGACATCATCGTCGAGCTCCATTTCCCGCATCTGGAGGACGTCCATGCGCGGCTCGAGCGCGAGGATGGCGGGCGCGGCGAGCTCCTCATCCCCGAGGCGCCGCCGCGGCTGATCCTGCCGCCGACACGACCGGCCGAGATCCGCGTCCTCGACGACCACGGCCACCCGATCCGCGGGCTCGGCACGCTCCTGGTCGGTCTTGCCGATCGCCCCGAGCTGCCGCCGTTCGACGAGGCGCGCGGGTTGATGCCCGACCTGCCCACCGTCGGCGTGCCGACCGAGCACGGCCACGCGCGCCTGCCCTTCGTCGGCCGCGGCGGCCGCCTCTTCGCCGGCAGCCCGCAGCCGATCGGCGGCCATACGATCCACGGACGCGACTTCGGCGCGATCGACGCGCTCGCCGAGGCGCCGCTCGCGAGCGGCGGGCGCGGCCTCCAGCTCGAGCTGACCGCGCGACCGCCCGGCTCCGTGCTGCGCGGCCGCTTGCTGACGCCGGATGGCACGACCGCGGCCAACCGCCAGATGCACGTGTTCCACTGGCCGCTCGATCGCGACTTCTGGGAGTACGCGACGCCGGCAGCGGAGACCTGGCCGCCCTGGTGCGACGTCCTCTCGACCGACGCGAACGGCCGCTTCACCGTCAACGCCCCGGAGCCGGGGGCCGCGCTCGGCAGCGATCGCGACGATCCGCAGGTGCTCTACCTCGCCGCGCTCGACGAACGCGGTGCGATCGACGCCGCGGTGCCGATCGTGATCACGCCAGGCCTCTGGGGGCAGCGCGATCGCCTCGTCGGCGAGTTCCAGCTGATCGCGGCGCGCCGCCTCGCGTCGGGCCGGCTGGTCGACGACCGTGGCGAGCCGCTCGCCGACACGCCGTTCGATCTCGACGTCGATCGCACGCAGCCGCTGCCGCAGCCACCGCCCGACCAGGGGCTGCGCCTCCTCCTGCAGCGACTGCTGCCGGGTGACCGTCGCCGCACCGACGACTCCGGCCGCTTCGACCTGCGCAGCTTCGTCGACACTTCGGCGCGGACGTTCACGTTCATGGTCGACGCCGAAGTCACGAACGCGGCACCGATCGCGGTCGGAGCGCACGGGATCGACGTCCGTCTCGCCCGCGCCGCAAGCCTGCGCACGCGGCTCGTGCTGCCGGACGGCGTCGAGCCGGTCCAGGTCACGCTCGAGGTCGTCGACGCGACCGGCAGCCCGCTCGCCGACGTCGCTGCCGCAGGGCGATTCGAGCGCGAGATCCTGATCCGCGCCGAGCCGGACGCCGTAGGTGCCTCCGCGCGACGCCTCTTCGTCCCGCCCGGGACTGGCTGGCTCCGCGTCATCGGCGCGACAACTTCCGACTCGTGGCACATCGGCCCGACAGCGCTGTCGCGCGAGCTGCTCCGCATCGGCCCGCTGGTGCTCGAGCCGGGCGCGGAATGCGGCGACCCGCGCCTCGCCGAGATCGACCTGCGGGATGCGTTCGTGGTCCGGCGGTTCGCGGTGGTCGACGGCGGGAGGCCGGTGGCGGCGGGACTCGTGCACCTGCGCACGCTCGACGGCCGCGGCGCCGTCCACCCGATCGAGTTCCGCGACGGCCACGCCTGCGTCGCGGTCCCGCGCGAGGCGGCGGAGGAGCTGCAGCTCGAAGTCACCGCCGCGGAAGGCCCGGCGCTCCTGCTCGCCTGGCGCGACCTCGGCGACATCGTCGAGCTCACGCCGCACACGATCGAGCTCACCGTCCTGGCGCGCGGCGCCGATGGCGTCGTCACGCCGTTGCCACCGTTGCCGCCGCTGATGGTCACCCTCTGGCAGGAGACGCCCGACGGCACGCGCCGCGCCCCGACCGTCGCGCGGGCACTCCCCGCCGACGGCCGCGTCGAGCTGCGCATCGTCCGCCCGGGCCGCTGGCGCTGCTCGCTCTCCTGGTGGGACCACGACCACGTCGAGCAGTTCGTCCCGCCCCCCGCCGACGCCGCGCTGGCGACGCAGTGGGGCGCGATCGAGATCGCCGCAGAGCCGCGACGCACCGCATGGACGATCGAGTTCGCCGCGAACCAGGTGGCGGCGCTGCTCGAGAACCGCGGCGGCCACTGATGAACCCGGCCGCTCCCGGCGCGGCGCCGCGCTCGCATCAGCCTGCGGAGACGCCGGCACTCCAGAGCGCACACCAGCGGTCGGTCGACTCGCTCGGCGCCGCTGCCTGCCAGTGCTGCTCGCGCATGGGGCTGAATCCGGCGGCCTGAGCGATCGTGCGGGTGATGGTGAGCTCTTCCTCGGTCGGATTGCTGGTGTAGAGGAGACCGCGTCGCGGCCGCAGCAACGCGGCGAGATGGTCGAAGATCGCCTCGGGGGCGAAGGTCCTGAGCGGCAGCCCCCAGCGCAGCAGCGGCTCGCGCGTGACGAAGGGGTTCAGCAGGAACGCGACGTCGAGCGGCTCGCGGAACTCCCGCACGTCGATCGCGTGGTAGCGACCCGCCTCGACCTGCGCGGCCCAGAAGCGGCCGTGGTCCTGGCGGGTGCGCAGATCGGTGAAGCGGCGAAACGCGTCGAGCTCGATCCCGTGCGGTTCGACGCGGAAGCCGTGCGTCGCGAAGCAGCGCTCGAGCACCGGGGCGAAGTGGAACGTCCGGCAGCCGACGTCGGCGACCACCAACCGGTCGCGGCCGGAGAAGCGGGTCAGCGCCGACCGCCAGTCGAACCGCGACAGGCAGTCGCCGAACTCGGCCTGGAGCGGCGCGTCCTGCGCGACCATCGCCGCGGCGTCGACGTCGCGCCCCAGGCGGACGCGACTGCGCAGGAAGAAGTCCACCCGATTGCGCAGGTCACGCAGCGCTCGCCCGAACGCCCGCGGAAGTTCCACCCGGGAACCTCGCCAGCGGCCGACTAGCGGTAGCCGTTCTTCTCGTAGTAGTCCTGGTGGTAGTCCTCGGCCGGCCAGAACTTGCCGCCGAGGGCGACGGCGGTGGCGATGCGCTTGCCGGCGAAGGCCGGCGCCATCTGCAGCTCGGCGAGCAGCGACTGCAGCTCGGCCAGCTGCTTCTCGTCGCTGGCGAAGATCGCCGAGCGGTATTGGTCGCCGACGTTGGGGCCTTGGCGGCCGACCTGCGTCGGGTCGTGCACCTTGAAGAAGAGCTCGGTGAGCTGGCGGAAGGTGACGCGCTTCGGATCGAACGCGACCTTCACCGTCTCGGCGTGGCCGGTGTTGCCGCCGCAGACCAGCTTGTAGGTCGGGCGGTCGACCTTGCCGCCCATGTAGCCCGATTCCGAGTCGATCACGCCGTCGACGACGGCGAAGGCGTCCTCGACGCCCCAGAATCAGCCACCGGCGAAGTAGGCCGTCTGCAGCTCGATCGGCTTGCTCTCGGCCGGCAGCTCCTCGCCGTCGGCGTGGAACCGGAGCGACGCCGAGTTGAGGCAGTAGCGCCGACCGGTCGGCGGCGGGGCGGCGTCGCAGACGTGGCCGAGGTGGGCGCCGTCGCGCGCGCAGAGGATCTCCTCGCGCACCATGCCGTGCGTGCGGTCGATCTTCACCGTGACATGGTCGGGCGCGAACGGGTCGAAGAACGACGGCCAGCCGGTCCCCGACTCGAACTTGGTCGTCGAGCGGAACAGCGGCAGCCCGCACACGACGCAGCAGAAGAGGCCGGCGCGCTTCTCCTTGAGCAGCAGGCCGCAGCCGGCCGGCTCGGTGCCGGCGTTCTGGGTCACGCGGACCTGCTCGGGGGTGAGCTCCTTCAGGCGCGCCGCCTTCGCCTCGGCCGACGGCGGCGTCAGGTCGTAGCCCCGCTTCGAGTAGCGCGAGCCCTTCTTCGCATCGGCCTTCACGGTCTCCTCCTCGTCGGGCAGGCAGGCGCCGGTCGCGATCCCGAGCAGCATCAGGAGCGACAGGAAGCGTTCGCGTCGTGCCATCGGTGTCTCCGCAAGTTGCGCGGTTGGATGCCGGCATCATCGCCGCGGGGTCGCACCGGAGGAAAGCCCCGGGCGGAACGGACCGGCGGGAATCGCCTTCGCTCAGCGGACGGCGAGCAGCGCCTTCTGGAGCGCTTTCTGCCCGGCCGGCGGGAGCTCGCCCGGCTCCATGACGCAGACCATGGTGGCGCCGGTGAGCCGATCGCCGGCAGCGGCCTGCAACGACGCCTTCAGCGCGGCGCACCGGTCGGCGCCGATCTGCTTGCCGAGCGCGGTCAGCGACAGCTCGATCCGGTCCTTCTTGCCGCCGAAGGCGGGGGCGAGGAAGCAGATCCCGACCTGCTTGCCGCCGACCTCCGCCCGCAGGCCGACGCCGCCGGCGCCCCACTGGAGCGAGCCGCCGGCGGCCTGCCACGCCTTGATCAGCGCGGCGAAGCAGACGCCGTTCGCCTTGCCGGACTCGGCGTGGAACTGCTTCTCGTCCATCGTGCCGACGCGGCACTTCTTCGCGGGATCGTAGTGAGAGGCCATCGAGCGCTCCTCGGCCAGGCGGCGCCCGACTGCGCCGCGAACTCCGGGTGTCCTGACTCTGAAGTTCACTTCAGAGTCAGGACACTAGTTCCGCTGGCGCGTGTAGTTCGTTTCGACCGCCTTCGCCTCCCGTCCGTCGGGCATCACGTTCCAGGCGGTGATCAGCAGGTGGTCCGGGTCCTGCAGCTCGAACTCGGTCCGCCAGCCCCACGGCGGCGCGCCGGGTGCCACCGAATAGCTCCCCTTGACGGTGAAGCCGCGCGGCGTCGGCTCGCCGACGGCAGCCATCAACGCGTAGTTCATGTGGAACGAGTCGAACCAGGAGCTCTGCCAGCGGCCGCTCAGCGCGTCGCGCGCGATCGTCTCCTCGCCGTGGCGCGGCTGGCCCTGCATCGAGCCGCGGTAGGCGTGGCGGACGATCGCGCCGCCGAGCAGCGCGGTGAACTCGCCGTCCACGGCCGACTCGTCCGCGAGCATGCCGGGCTGGAACCAGGTCTTGCAGCGGCCGCTCCAGCGACCGATCAGGGTGGCGAGAAAAGGGTCAGGCATGGCGACTCCGATCGCGACGGTTCCGGGATCGACTCAGGTGGAAGGGGCGGGCGCGGCGGGGATCCGGCGGATCGGATCGCCGACGCGCACCGTACCACGGCGCACGATGCGGGCGTTGACGCCGCGCAGGTTGCGACGCCGGCCCTCGGCCGTGCTGACCAGTGCCAGCGCCGGCGCGCCGTACCGCTCGGCGAACTTCGCGCAACCGGTGTGCGGGAACGCCGTGATCGCGATGACGGCAGCGCCGATCACGAGCTCGGTCCCCGGCGGCAGCTGCTCCGCACCGAGTTCGAGGTCGACGATCAGCTGATCGCCGGCGAGCGCGAAACGGGACGGGTGGCCGGCGATGGCCGCGAGGATCCGCACGTCCATCAGCGTGAGCTGCATCTCCGGATGCGCCCGGCCGTCGGCCGTCCGCCGGCTGCCCCGAGCGCGCCAGTCGTCGCCCTCGAGCCCCGCGACCGGATCGAGCACGCCCTCTGCCAGCGGGAGACGCTCACCGAACGCCGGCCGCGCGAAGATCGCGACGAGCCGCCCGCCGTCCCGCGGCGAGGCGCCGGCCGCCGCGAGTCGCCGCCCGAGCTCCTCCGCCGACGGGTGCATCGAACGGTCGCCCTCGACCTGCGCGCTCATCGCCCCGGTCACCCCAATGCCGGCCAAGCCATCATCCCGAGCGTCACCACGGCGAGCCGCGAGTCCAGGATCACCCGCGACGGATCGACTTGCTTCTTCATCCGTCCCCCCCTCGCACACCTCCAAAACCACGGCTGAGCGGCGCCGAGGCCTCGGATGCAAGGAGAGGCAGCGCGAAGTCTGGCTCCGAAAGGAGCCAACGAGGGTGCCTCGACGCCGCAGACGAGGCCTCGCCGCCGCTCAGCCGCCGTCGGTGAACTCGGCGTGGGCGTCCTCCTCCATGGCGTGGAGCCGCTTGTACGCCGCCTTCGCGGCGTCGCGATCGCCGTCGAGCAAGGCGCGTTCGAGCGTGGCGAACTCGATCAGGAGCTGCGCCATCCCCTTGCGGTACTCGGCGAGGAACTTCGGCCGCTCCGCCTCGGACACGTTGGCCGCCATCTTCGGCGGCAGCAGCTTCGACACCAGGATCGCCTGCTGCGCCACGGCGATCTGCTGCAGCGACTCCGCGTCCTTCGCCGGGTCGGCGATGCTGCGGCGCAGGAAATTCTCGGCCTGCTCGATCTTCTCCATCTCGACCATCAGCGGGGTCTCGACGGCGAGCGACTCCCCGTCGTCGACGGCGTCCTGCGGCAGCCGCGCGAACGCGACCGCCGCGCAGGCGACGAGCGACACGAGCACGAGCGGGAGGCGCATGGGATGCCTTTCCTTGCTGTCGGTCACGAGCTGGCCGCGCCGCCCGGCCGCGCGATCTTGTAGCGGCCGTGCGCGTCGGGCAGCGAGCGCGGATTCGCCTTCCAGTCGAGCGTCTCGGGGAGCAGGTTCTCCGGCGAATTGAGCGCCTCGTCCCAGCCGAGCTCCTTGCCGCTGTAGGTCGCCATCCGGCCCATGATCGCGGTCATCGTCGCCTGCGCGCCGTTCACCGCCTCGTCGTGCGGCTTGTCGTTGCGGATGGCGTCGAACAGGACGTCGTGCTCGCGTTGGAACGGGTCGTTGGCTTCCTCGCCGCGCGCGCGGCCGAACTGCCACGCCTTCGCCCCCTCGATCCGCTTCCCGGACAAGTCGGCGTAGCCCTTGGTGCCGTGCGCGTGCTCGCTGACGCTGCTCCACGCGCCGGGCCAGTGGTGGCAGTAGCTGAACACCTTGCTGCCGTCGGCGTAGTCGAACTCGACCTGGTGGTGGTCGAAGATCTCGCCGTACTCGACGCTGGTGAGCACCTGGCGGCCGCCGTGGCCGCGCGCGCGGATCGGCGTCGCGTTCTTCACCCAGTTGGCGACGTCGAGGTTGTGGATGTGCTGCTCGACGATGTGGTCGCCGCAGAGCCAGTTGAAGTAGTACCAGTTGCGCATCTGGT
>SXGT01821092.1_pt1 | contig 16423 bp, 14 predicted proteins | sample 3176221 | NCBI WGS metagenome assembly SXGT01 (sample SAMN11356862, study PRJNA531348) | freshwater metagenome | isolation source: freshwater sample F1-120 | place: China: Fuxian Lake, Yuxi | collected 2017-12-25 | reverse complement strand
GTCGAAGGCGAGCGACGATTTCCCGGAGCCGGACACCCCGGTGATCACGGTCATCTGGTTATGGGGGATAGAAAGCGAGACGTTCTTCAGGTTGTGAACCCGCGCCCCGCGGACATGAATGAACTCTTCCACGGCTTCCGATGAGCCTTCAGTATAGCCTGCGCTGCACTCGCCGCAACGCCCCACTATGTTAACCTGAGCCTGATGCAACTTTCGGATGTCTTCCTCGCCATGGGGCAGGATTCCTTCGCTCGGCTAATAGGCTCAATCTCCATCGGGAAGCTCAAGACCTACCAGGTCTACGAGCGCTTCAAAACCCGCTGCCACCTCGCCAAGCTCAACACCGAAACCTTGCAAAAGGCCGTTCCCCGTTTGTGGGCGCGCATCGGCGAGCGCGACGGCGAGTTCGCCACCGATCTCGCGCAGGCCGTACTCATATCACGCCTTGACATGATCATCGCCGTTCTCGATTTCCTCGGCGTGCCGCACCAGGACGGGTTCTTTGCGAAAGATATGGACGCAAAGCCGTATTTCACCGAAGGCTGGGAACAGCGGTGTTTGGAGAAGTTTCGCGGCGTTTTCCCGGAAGCCGCGCTCGTATTCTACGTGAACCATCTCGGCTGGGAACTCCGCGTTACTGCGGAAGCGTTCGTGCCCACAGCGGCTTAAAGCGCCATGCTCGAAGCCACGCTATCGGCGCTCGAACAAAGCGCGCGCCTGAGGATTAACGGCGCTAAATCGCTTGAAGAGCTGGAAGCGGTCCGCGTGGACGCGCTTGGCCGCAAGGGCACGCTCGCCCAGGCCGGCAAGGAGATGGGCAAGGTCCCGGCGGAGGAGCGCGGCCGCATCGGGAAGCTCCTGAACGCCGTCAAGGGGAATCTGGAGGAGGCCTTCGCTACGAAGAAACGCCTCTTCGACGAAGCCGCGCTCAAAGCCCGCCTGGATTCGGAGTGGCTCGATCTCACGCTGCCCGCCGCCGGCGTGCCGCGCGGCCACCTGCATCCAATTTCGAAGATCCAGGCCGAAATTGAGGACCTGTTCATTTCGATGGGGTTCGTCGTGCTCGACGGTCCCGAAGTCGAGACGGAGTATCACAATTTCGACGCCCTGAACATCCCCGCCGGCCACCCGGCGCGCGACATGCAGGACACGTTTTGGGTCGAGGGCGGACACGTTCTCAGGACGCACACCTCGCCCGTTCAGGTGCGCGGCATGGAAGAGCTCGGCCCGCCGCTGCGCATGATCGCGCCGGGGCGGGTCTTCCGGAACGAGAGCGTAGACGCTTCCCACGACCACACGTTTTACCAGCTTGAAGGGATGATGATCGACCGCGACGTCTCGGTCGGGAATCTGACCTACTTCATGAAGACGCTGCTCGGCAGCATCTTCGGCCGCGAGGTTACGGTGCGGCTGCGGCCGGGCTTCTTCCCGTTCGTCGAGCCGGGTTTTGAACTCGACATCCAGTGCCTTCTCTGCGGCGGCCCGGGGTGCGCCGTTTGCAAGCAAAGCGGATGGGTGGAATTGTTGCCCTGCGGCCTGGTGAATCCGAATGTGCTCCGGATGAGCGGCATTGATCCCGAAGAGTGGAACGGCTTCGCCTTCGGCCTGGGTTTGACTCGCCTTGTGATGATGCGCTATGGAATCGACGACATCCGGCAGCTCCAAAGCGGCAGCTTGCGTTTGTTGAACCAATTTTAACAACAATAGGACATGGTTCTGTTTTGAAGTTTTCTTTCAATTGGATACGGGAATTTACGGACGTCCCTCAATCGGCCTCAGCGCGCGATCTCGAACGCCTCATTACCATGAAAACGGCCGAGTGTGAAGGCATCGAGCCGGTGGGCGGTCTCCTCGCGGCTGCCTGCATCGCAACTGTCGCATCGGTTGAAGAAATGCCCGGTGGACATCACCGGAAGGCCGTCGTCGAAACCGAGCGCTACGGGCTGAAGACGGTAGTCTGCGGCGCGCCCAATTGCCGTGCCGGAATGACCACGGTGTACGTGCCGCTGGGGACGAAATCCATCGGCGGCGTCGAGAGCGACGGCATGCTGGCGAGCGGGGCGGAACTCGGCATCAATCGGGACGCCGCTGGAATCGTCGAACTGGCCGCCGGTGAGACGCTCGACCGGTGCTCGCCGGATGGTGTGATCGAGATCGACAACAAGTCGATCACCCACCGTCCGGACCTGTGGGGGCACTACGGGATGGCCCGGGAAGTAGCGGCGATTCTCGGCTCGGAACTGCGCGATCCCATCGGCATGGACCTGCTGCCCGCGGGGAATGCGGCTATTGACGTCTCGATCGCGGATTTCAGCCTCTGCGCGCGTTACAGCGCGCTTGTTTTCGAAAACGTGACCGTGAAGCCCTCGCCGCTTTGGCTTCAGTACCGCCTTGAAGCGATCGGCCTGAATCCGATCAACAACATCGTCGATTTCACCAACTTCATCATGGCGGAGCTGGGTCAGCCGACGCATGCTTTTGACCGGGGTTTGATCTCGGGCGCCACGATTTTCGTCCGTCCCGCCAGGACCGGTGAAAGCATCCGTGCCTTGAACGGCGAAGACTACGATCTTGCCGAAACGAATCTCGTTATCGCGGACGCAAGCGGGCCCGTTGCGATCGCGGGCGTCATCGGCGGCGAGGCGGCCGCGATCAGCGGCCGCACCACTTCTATCATCCTCGAGAGCGCCAACTTCCAGGCTGCGAGCGTCCGGAAGACTTCCGCGCAGTTGAAGCTGCGGACCGACGCTTCGATGCGTTTTGAAAAGGGACAGGACCCGGAGAATACGACGAGGGCCTTAGCGCGTGCCGTCGCGTTGCTCGAAGAGCTCTCACCGGGCATTCGGCTTGTGGGCGGTGTCGCGGACGGGCGCAAACCTGCCGCGGAGCCGCCGGTGATCCAACTCCCACTGGACTGGCTGGCGCGAAAGCTCGGACGCTCGCTTGCAGTCGCGGACGTACGCCAGATCCTTGAGCGCCTGCAATTCGGCGTGTCGGAGAGTTCGCCCGGAGTGCTCGCGGTAACAGTCCCCTCCTGGCGCGCAACCAAGGACATCGCCGTCAAGGACGATCTTGTGGAGGAGGTGGGTCGGATGATTGGATACTCTTCGATTGATCCGCAGCCTCCCGCCTTGTTGGCTTCGCCGCCGAAACCCGATCCCAAGCGATTATTTCACCGCGAGCTTCGCGCGCTGTTGACGGGCATCGGATTCACGGAAGTGTACAACTATTCCTTCGTCAGCTTGGAAGAGATCGGACGATTCGGCTTCACGGCTGCGGAACACGTGGCGGTCTTGAACCCTGTCGCGTCAGGTCAGGAGCTGTTACGAACGTCGTTGCTGCCGGGAATCCGGCGGAACGTAGTCGAAAACACCAGGTATTTTGACAGTTTCCGGCTCTTCGAAATCGGGCGTGAGATTCACAGGCAGCCGGCGGGTCTGCCCGACGAACCAGCGCATCTGGTGGCCGTCGTGCACGCGCGCGATGACGGCGCGCCGGGGCTTTTCGAACTGAAGCATGCAGCTGAAACCATCTTGCCCGGAGCGGCAATCCGTCCGGTGGCGGCGCGAAGTTTCGAGCATCCGGCGAGAGCCGCGGAGGTCTTGTGGCGCGGCGAAACGGTGGGCAGGTTATTCGAATTCGGCCCGTCGATGGAAATCGATGGGCGGACGGCGGTGCTCGATCTCGATTTGAGAAAAGTGGGCCGCCGGATGGGTGGCGAGTCGAAGTACACCCCACCGGGAAAGTACCCGTCAAGCGAGTTCGACTTGTCGGTGCTGGCCGGGCTGCGCGAGCATGTGGGTGACCTGCGGGCAAAGGTTGCGGGCTTTGCCGGCAGCTTGGCGGAAAGCGTCGAATATGTGCGGCAGTACTCGGGACCGCCGTTTTCAGAGGGCGTGAAGTCCGTTACGTTCCGGCTGCGCGTCGGGTCGCCCGAGCGGACCCTCGCATCGGAAGAGGTAGGCGCGGTTCGTACCGCAATCATCGAGGGCATGAAAGGGCTGGGCTACGAACTGCGCGTGTGAGCGCCGCCGTGATACACGGTCCGGACGGACTGCCGCAAACAGGCTGAGATCAATTTCGCGTGCAGCCGGCCGGATCAATCGTCCGCACGCGCAGATGAACGTCTCGCTGGACAAAGCATGCCGGCCCTTACGGACAGCATGGTCAAGCTGACAGTCCGAACGGCGGCGCTTGACGCCTCACAGGCCGAAAAATTGGAGCGTATGAACGCGCTCATCGCCGTCGTGGAGGGTTTGGTGCGGCGGACTCAGCAGTAGCCGGGCCACTTCTGCCTTCGGGCTCCCGATTTCTCCGGTCACGCCGTCTTGATCGACGCAGCCGCTTCGAGTCCCCGCGCCTCAATCTCTCTTTCGCGAATGCGGTACTTCTGAATTTTTCCGGTAACGGTCATCGGAAACGAATCGACGAATGAGATGTATTGCGGAATCTTGAAGTGCGCGATTCTCCCCTTGCAGAAATCGCGTATCTCGTCTTCCGTGGACGTTTCACCCGCTTTCAATCGAATCGCCGCCAGCACCGCTTCTCCGAGCCGCGCATCCGGCAGCCCCACGACATAAACGTCGGCGATCTTCGGATGGGTATACAGAAATTCTTCAATCTCGCGCGGGTAGATATTCTCGCCGACGCGAATGATCATCTCCTTCGCGCGGCCCGTGATGCGGAAGTAGCCGTCGGCGCGCATTGTCGCTAAATCTCCCGTGTGCAGCCAGCCCTGCGAATCAATGGCGCGCGCCGTTGCTTCAGGCTCCTGGTCGTACCCCTTCATTACCAGATAACCACGCGTGCAAAGTTCGCCCTGCTCGCCCACCTCGACCGGCTCGCCGCTTCCCGGCGCGGCGATCTTGACTTCGGTGTTTGGGAGGGCGCGGCCCACTGTCGATACTCGAAGTTCCAGGCTATCTTCCGTCAGCGATCCCGTAATCACTGGCGACGACTCCGTCTGTCCGTAACCGATCGTCATCTCGCGGCACCCCATGTCGCTTACTACCCGCTTCATCACTTCAATAGGACATGGTGCGCCCGCCATGATGCCGGTGCGAAGCGAACTCAGGTTGAAGCGGCGGAACTCGGGGTGATCTAATTCCGCGATGAACATGGTTGGCACTCCGTAGACTACCGTGCAGCGCTCAGCCTCCACGGCTTCAAGCGTCGCAAGCGGCTCAAATTGCGGCGACGGCAGCACCAGCGCCGCGCCGTAGACGGTAGCGCAGATCGACCCCAATACGCATCCGAAGCAGTGATAGAGCGGGACGGGAACGCAGATGCGGTCCTTCTCGGTAAGCTTCAAAGTCCAGCCCATCACCCATCCGTTGTTCACCAGATTGCGGTGCGTGAGCAGCACGCCCTTAGGCGAACCGGTGGTTCCCGACGTGTATTGGATATTCACTGTATCGTTCGGGTCCACGGTAAGCGAGGGAGGGTCGACGCCCCTTTCCAACATGCCGTTCCAGGAATCCGTCCTGAGAACAACGACGTGTTCGAGCGGACTTTCGAGCCCGGTTCGCGCCTGGTTCAGAATGTCGAGGTAGTTCGACCGGGCGTCCGCTTCGTGCAGGAACAGCGCTTTCATCCGAGATTTTCGCAGCACGAAGGCGAGCTCGTGCGAGCGGTAGGCGGGATTGACGTTCACCAGAACGGCGCCGGTGCGTGCGGTCGCATGCTGAAGCAGGACCCACTCGACGCAATTCGACGCCCACACGCCGATACGGTCTCCCGGGCGCAGTCCGAGGCCCCATAATCCGCGCGCCACCCGCTCGGCTTCCGACTTCAACTGGAGATACGTCAGCCGCTTCCCCTGGCGAAGAACGACGACGGCGTCGGAGTGCGGAAATCGTCCGGCGGCCCCGTCGAGTGCCTGTCCGATCGTCGTTTCGAGTATCGGATATTCGGGTCCGCGCGAGTAGCTTTCCATGCAAACCTCCCCCTTTGGGTTCCTAACGCCTCAAGTACGCGTCGTCGCCGCGAATCCAATCCTCGCGCACGGGCGAGAATAAATCTGTCGCGACGCTGTCCTCGAGCGCCTCCACCAGATGCGGCGCGTTTGGGTGGATCTGCATCATTTCGCCGCCGCGGATTTCCGACTCAACGCCCTCGATGACAAATCGCAGCCGGCCTTCCTCGAGCATCGTGATCTGCTCGTTGACGTGATGATGCAGGGGAACGACTGCTCCCTTCTTCATGAAGATTCGCGCCACAGTCATGCTCCCCGTGTGCAGAACCTGGCGTGAAACGAGCGGGCTCATTCGCTCAACGGGGATGCTCAGCCATGCGTGTTGGGCCATTTGAGTGAGTATAATATAACAAGCCGGGTCGGGTTTCCGGCTTTCGATATTTTCTGCCTTTCCTTGTACGCGGAGTCTCGCCACATCCCTGCATCGGCACGTGCCTCCTACGCCCGTGCCTGAGGGTTGACACGGGGGCGGGACAGGCATTGAGCCGGCCTGCGCTGGAGCCAACGTCGGCGGATTTCTTGTAACCGGCGCCATGCGGGGGCAGGGGAAATCCCTGTTTGTCGATGCGCTGGGAAGGAGCAACGAGATGAGACGATTCCGGGAACCCGCCCTTGACCAACCCGGACCTCGGATGCATTGCGGGCGCGCTGGTTGGCGGTGGCCAACGGCCACCAGCGCCAGAACCGGTTCATGCTCAAGATCAGGTTTTAGTACCTCGGCATCTGGATTCCGCACGTTTCTGGCAGGAGATCTTCCGCGGTATGCGCCGGAGCCAATGTTGATAGGCCTTTGGTGTGCTATTGGGGCGGCTCCGGCTTTCGGCGTTTGGGTCTGTTTGGTTCCGGCCTCACCGGGTTACGGCCTGAAACGGACCAAACTTAGCGGACCCTGATCGCCTTCCCGCCATCAACGCCCATTGAGTTGAAGCGCATTGCTCGCGGGCCACCCCCCAAAACCTGAAAGCGAAGATTACAATCATTTACCCTCGGACCGGACCGGCCCATGATAAATTTGAGCCGTGCTGATCCTGATTGTCGACGACGACGTGGAACTTTGCTCCCTGCTTACTGAGTTTCTGGGCCGCGAGGGCTTCCCCGTGGAATCGGTGCACGATGGCAACCGGGGTCTTGAACGTGCCCTTGCCGGAGAAGCAGGCCTCGTTGTTCTCGACGTAATGCTTCCGGGGCTCGACGGGTTTGAGATCCTCCGCCGCATCCGCGCCGAAAGCCGGATTCCCGTGCTGATGTTGACCGCAAGGGGCGAAGACGTCGACCGGATCGTCGGTCTTGAAACCGGTGCCGACGATTATCTTCCAAAGCCTTTTAATCCGCGTGAACTTGCCGCTCGCATACGTGCCATCATGCGGCGGATTGCGCCGCGGGGTCCGGACGCTGCCACCCGCCTCGAAGTCAACGGCGTCCGTCTCGACGCGGCCGCCCGCGAAGTCAGCGTGGGCGGTTCGCCTGTCCAGATGACCACCTTCGAATTCGACATCCTCGAGTTCCTGATGCGAGCGGCCGGCCGGGTCGTTTCTCGGGACGATCTGATGGAGCACCTCTACAACCGTAAAGCGTCGGCGTTAGACCGCTCGATCGACATGCACGTCAGCCACTTGCGCAAAAAGCTCGAGAAGGACAGAGTCATTATTAAGACTGTGCGGGGGGTCGGCTATCAGTTCTGCCGGACCATCGACGAAGGGGCCGCCGAATGAGATCCCTGTTTGCCCGGATCTTGCTCTGGTTCCTGGTGACAGTCGTGGTGACCGTCGTCGGCGGGATCGCGATTTCAAACCTGAATCGTCCCGCGCAGCGGCGCCCGTTTCCCAGCTTGTCCCGCCTCTTGTTGACCGAGGCGCGTAGCGCCTACGAATCCGGTGGTAAAGAAGGTCTCGGCGCATACCTCCAGTACGCCTTCAGCGCGACGGGCGTCCGCGGAGCGCTGATCGATATTGCTTCCGGAAAGGACCTGCTCACAGGCGAAGAACACCCGGCGCCCCCGCCCGGGCTTCGTCCCTCGCGCCCAATTCCCCCGTGGCTGCCCTTCCGCGGCGGACCGCCGCCTTCGTTGTTTGGCGCGTCCGATGGCCGGTATCGTTTTCTGATCTTTCCCGACGGCGCGGGTCCGGGGCCGTGGATCTTCCTTCCGCAGCAGATCTGGGCGCTGTTCGCCGCGCTCGCGCTCTGCTACGCGCTGGCTGCCTATTTGACCGCCCCGCTCCGCCACCTCCAGAAAGCGGTGGAGCGGTTCGGTAAAGGGGACTTCACGGCGCGTGCTTCCTCCGGCCGGCGGGACGAACTGGGAGACCTCGCGCGGACCTTCGACCGGATGGCCGGGCGCATTCAGACGCTCCTCGAAGCCGAACGCAGGCTGCTGCTTGATATCTCCCACGAGGTACGCAGCCCGCTTGCCCGCCTCAGTGTCGCGGTGGAACTGGCTCGTTCCGGAACCGATGCCGAATTTGCGATCAACCGGATTCAAAGAGAAGCCGACCGCTTGAATACCCTTGTCGGCGAGTTGCTCCAGATCACCCGCGCCGAAGGCGATCCGGGTACCCTGCGCGCCGGCCCTGTTCGCCTGGACGCACTGTTGCAGGATCTGGTGGAGGATTGTTCGATCGAGGCCCGCGACCGCAGCGCCGCCCTCAAACTGAACGCACCCGATCCCGTCACTGTCTCGGGTGACGGCGAACTCCTCCGGCGCGCCGTCGAGAATGTCGTCCGCAATGCGATCCGCTTCGCTCCGGCGGGTACTGCCGTCGAGGTCGGCCTGAGCAAGCGATCCGTCAATACCGCGTTGATCACGGTGCGCGACTTTGGCCCCGGCGTTCCGGAAGAGTCGCTCGAACGTATCTTCGACGCCTTTTACCGCGTTGAAGCGCACCGCAATCGCGCCAGCGGCGGCGTCGGCCTCGGGCTTTCCATCGCGCGGCGCGCCGTCGATCTGCACCGTGGCGTCATGCACGCGCGCAACGCGAACCCGGGCTTGCTGATGGAGATCGAGATTCCGGTTTCCTCTACCCCGATTTCTCAGCCGCTTCTTGCGGCCAGTTGATCCCGCAGCCAGTTGAGATAGTTCGGCGCTCCGTCCACGATCGGTAGTGCGATCACCTCGGGCACGTCGTAGGGATGTTCCTTCTCGATCCAGAGCCGCAGCTTGTCGAACAGGTCCCGCGACGTCTTGATCACCAGCAGCAACTCGGAGCTCTCTTCGATGACGCCCTTCCATCGATAGTAGCTCATCACCTCCGGTGCGACGCTGACACATGCCGCCAGATGCGCCTCAACCAGCCCGCGCGCCATTCGCGCGGCGTCCGCCCGATTTCCACAAGTGCAAAGGACAACGATCTGGTCCGTCATTGATCTCGCTTCCCTGGCGCGGCCTTCGATGCTACTATCTTCAATAGTATAGGTTTTCGAATGAGATTTTCGTTCAGCCGTTTGGCATACGCGTTGGCAGGGCTGTTCGCGGTGGGCTGCGCGGCATTTGTGATCCGCGGACCGCACGGCGTTCCGGCCTTGGCGGAGAAGATACGTCAAGTGAAGGAACTGGAAAAGAAGAACGCGGAACTGACTCGGGGGAACCAGGCTCGCAAGGAGCGGATCGAACGTCTCACCGCCAATCCGGCCGAGCAGGAACTCGAGATCAGACGCAAGCTGAAACTCGTGCGGCCTGACGAGAAGATTTTCGTCCTTCCCAATCCGAAACCGTAGAGGCCGCCGGGTTGCCGCCTCACGCCCCACCCCCACGGCAAGATTGATCGATTCCGCCCGTCTGGAAAAACCGCTACCTTTTCATGCACACCGGGGGTTTGGCCGGCATCAGGATTGGTCTGTGTTCGGCCCCTTTTGCCACCGTCGAATCGATTCTGGCCGACAAATATCTCCGGCCGCCACGCGCCCAGTGCGACGGCAACGGTGTCGTGTGCCAGGCCACGCGGATGTCAGCCAAACTTGACGCATTTGCATCAAATTCTTGCAGGCAAGACTCTAGCGTGTTAACCGCGCTGGGCTAGGTTTTTGGCTTCAAAAAAAGGAACTCGCGAAGCCGTCACTTCTATGTCGCAGACCCCCGAGCGTTCCTTCCATGATTCGTTGAACGCTTCCGTACTACGATAGTGGGAAGCGGCTTCGACCTGCATTGATTGCAATGAAGGAACCCATGCGCCCCCATTTGGAAGAAATTAGCTTGCGCGGTTTTAAGACGATCCGGGAATTGCAGCATTTCGCACCGGGTTCACTGACGGTTTTGATCGGCCCTAATGGGGCGGGCAAGTCCAATTTCATGTCTTTCTTTCAGCTGCTTTCGTGGTCCCTCGCACCACCTGGTGGATTGCAGGAGCACGTCGCAAAACTTGGTGGAGCAAGCGCTCTTCTGCATGACGGCCCGGCACGGACCTCGTCCATCGAAGCTCACCTTCGACTCATTACGGACGCGGGCGAGAACGAGTATCTCATCCGATTGGCGCATGCCAGCGGAGACACCTTGATATTCACCGAAGAGAAGTACCGGTTCTCGCGTTCCGGTTTTCCCGCGTCGGCAAAGTGGACGGACCTCGACGCCGGACAGCGGGAAGCGAGACTTGTGAACAAGGCGGAACAGGGGGACCCAACGGCGAGAACGATTCACAGTCTGCTCAGACGAGTGATTTTTCACCAGTTCCACAACACCTCGGACAAAGCGCGGATTCGACAGAAGTGGTCCGTTGACGAAGGTCGATGGCTCAAAGAGGATGCCGGAAACCTGGCGCCGTTTCTCTTTCGCCTCCATTCGCAGCAGCCTCGCTACTATCAACGCATCGTGGAAACGATACGCCTCATACTTCCCTTCTTTGCCGATTTTGAGTTCGATTCCGAATTCGGATGGCTACTTATCCAGTGGCGGGAAAGAGGCACCGACCGGATCTTCAACGCCAGCCAGGCCGCGGACGGGATGTTACGGATTCTTTCGCTCGTGGCTCTGCTGCAGCAGCCTGAATTTGACCTGCCGGACGTTCTCATTCTGGATGAGCCGGAACTTGGCCTTCATCCATATGCGATCGAGGTTATCGCGGGACTGATACGCGCGGCATCGAAGAGCGTCCAGATCATACTGGCGACGCAGTCGGTCTCCCTGATCGATAGGTTCGATCCTGAGGACATCGTTGTCGTTAACCGCGTTGGGCGAGAGTCTGAGTTTCGGCGGCTTGGAAACGATGCCCTTGCGGAGTGGCTCAAGGTGTACAGTGTTTCCGAGTTGTGGGAGAAGAACGTTATCGGCGGGAGGCCTTAGCGTTTTGGCACGGCTGCATTTCGTAGTCGAAGTGCAGACTGAGGAGACGTTTGTCAAGGATTTGCTCGCGCCGTCGCTAGGCGAACGGTCCGTCTTCGCGGACGCCCGCCGCGTGACCACTGGTAGGAAGGGTGGAACTATCTATCGGGGTGGATACTCATGCTACGGGCATTTGCAGCGTGACCTGAAGCTCTGGATGAGGGAAGATCGGAATCCGAATTGTTGGTTCACGACGATGGTCGATCTCTATCGAATTCCGAACGACGTGCCGGGTTACGAGGAATCCCGCACGATCGCCGACCCGGTTAAGAGGGTGGAATTCCTTGAACGGAAACTGAAGGCGGACATCGGCGACTCACGGCTCGTGCCCTACATTCAACTCCATGAATTTGAGGCCCTGCTCTTTTCGGACCCGGACAGTTTCTCAACCGCATTCCCAGACAGCGCCGATAAGATAGCCGATTTGGCCCGAATCCGTCAGCAGGCTGTGAGTCCGGAGTGCATTGACGACGGCCCCGAAACGGCGCCGTCGAAGCGGATCACCGATCTCTTTCCGCGGTATAAGAAGGTCGTCGACGGTCTGATAATCGCGCGGGAGACCGGGCTGCCGAGACTCCGCGCGGAGTGTCCTCATTTCAATGAATGGTTTACCGCTCTCCTGAACCTCGAAGCCGCGTAGACGCACCGCCCCTCACAGTCCCGCCTTCTTCCACAGCGCATCCACCCTTTGCTTCACATCTTCAGACATGCGGATCACCTCCGGCCAGGGCCTCGTGAAGCCTTCCCCCGGCCACTTGCGAGTCGCGTCCACACCCATCTTCGAGCCGTAATTGATCAACCGGCTCGCGTGGTCTAGCGAATCGACCGGCCCCATGGTGAATTGAATGTCCCGTTCCGGATCGATGTTGTTCAGCGCCTTCCACGCCACTTCCCTCACGTTCTGCACGTCCACGTCCTCATCCACAACCACGATGCACTTGCTGAACATCGCTTGACCCAAACCCCAGATCGCGCTCATCACCTTGCGGGCGTGGCCGGGGTAAGACTTGCGGATCGCCACCAGAATCAGGTTGTGAAACACCCCCTCCGCCGGCATGCAGATGTCGCGCACCTCGGGCAACTGCATCCGCATCAGCGGCAGAAAAATACGCTCGATCGCCTTGCCCATGTAGTAGTCTTCCATCGGCGGCGGTCCCACAATCGTCGTCGCGTAGATCGGATCCTTTCGCTGTGTGATGCAGGTGATGTGAAAGACCGGGTATTCGTCGGCCAGCGAATAGAACCCCGTATGGTCGCCGAACGGGCCTTCCGTGCGCAATTCGCCCAATTCCACGTACCCTTCGAGCACGATCTCCGAGTTCGCCGGAACTTCCAGGTCGCAAGTCTCGCATTTCACCATTTCCACCGGACTCGACCGCAGGAAACCGGCGATCATCATTTCATCCAGATCGGGTGGCAGCGGCAGGATCGCCGAGTACATCACGGCCGGGTCCGCGCCAATCGCCACGGCGACTTCCATGCGCTTCCGCTTGCCTTCCTTCAGTAAACGCCGGTAATGCTCCGCGCCCTGCTTGTGCGTCTGCCAGTGCATCCCCGCCGTCCGTTCGTCGAAGACCTGCATCCGGTACATGCCGCAGTTGCGTTTGCCGGTGTCGGGATTGCGGGAGAACACAAGTGGTAGCGTGATGAAGCGTCCGCCGTCGTCCGGCCAGCATTTGAGTACCGGATAGTCCGCGAGCGAGAAGCCTTCTCTACGGATCACTTCCTTGCACGGCCCCTTCGCCACCGTATGTGGAAAAAACGACCCCATCTCGGCGAGCTTCGGCAGCATCTTCAGCTTGCCCATGAACCCCTCGGGCATCCGCATTTCGAGCAATTCGGAGATCCGCCCGGCCACCTCATCCACGTGCTCGACTTCAAGCGCAATTTCCATTCGCCTTTCGCTGGCGAAAGCATTAATGAGAACAGGCGTCCGATGACCCGTTGGATTCTCGAACAGCAGCGCCGGTCCGCCATTTTTGACGGAGCGGTCCGCGAATTCCGTGATTTCGAGATTCGGGTCTACTTCGACGGAAACGCGCTTCAACTCCCCCTTCTTCTCAAGCGCTCTGATGAATTCCCGGAGGTCCTTGTATGCCATGGCGTGAGTCTATTACACCGCAACGCGCACGCCGGACGCCAGTTTCGGACGGAGTGCAGTGGGGCAGGCGACCGCTTTTTGTCGCCTGACTCCTGCCGCGATTGAGGCACGATCGAAAAACCCTGGCGCCGGCCGTCTCCAGCGGACGCTGCCGGTTGCGGCACTTGTGTCATCATCGCCCAAAAAAGCGGATCGGCGCCTCGAAGCCCATCCTCCGGAATTCAAGAGGGTGGAGACTTTGCCGGCAGCGGGACGAGGGCGGCCAGAGACCTCCTCGCGAGCTTACACCTGATAGGCCCTCTCGAAAGTACTGTGCCCTACAGTACTAATCTTGTGCGATCTGTATTGAAGTCAGCCCGTAACTGTGCAATACTTATCCCACAATTAAAAGACCATGCGTTTCGGAGGGATCATGAACCGGAGTATCTCATCGGGCGTTGCAACGCTCTTCTTAGTCGTCGCGGGAAGTGCCAACGCCGCGCAAATCACAAACACCTGGACCAATGTGGGCAACGGTGTCTGGGGGACAGCGGGCAATTGGAGCGGCGGCGTTCCAAACAACGGCGTTGACACCCATAAGGTCATCGTCAATGGCAACCCAGGCGCCAACGTGGTGGTCACGACGAACGGGAATTTCACCATCGACCAGCTCATCATCGATCTGGCGGATCAGGTCATCATCGCCAACAATAACAGCCTCACGCTTCAGACTTCCGCGGATCTCTCGAACGCCGGAACGCTATCACTTTCAAGCCTCGGAAACGCCTCAAATCTGGTGATTGACGCCGATATCAGCCTTTCCGGTGGCGGAACGGTGAGTCTGTCGAACAACGCAAACAATCAGATTTTCGGCACGGTGGGGACGAGACGGCTGACAAATGTCGACAACGTTATTCAGGGCGGCGGGCGAATCGGCTTGGATTCGATGGCGCTGACGAATCAGGCAGGCGGCGTCATCCAGGCCAACCAGGTAAGCACTTTGACCATTGATCCCAGTGCCAGCGGAGCGATCAACCAGGGTATCCTGCGGGCAATCAACACCGCCACTCTGATTCTCAATAATGGAACGTTCACCAACACGGGAGGGACCATCGAAGCCCAGACCGGCTCGACGGTGCAACTGAATAACGCGACAATCGTCGGCGGCACGCTCACCACGTCGGGCACCGGCGTGATCAGGAACATCGGGACCGCGACTCTGAACGGAGTGACCAATTTGGGGGCATTTTCCCAAAATAACAACTTCGATACTACGCTTATCGGAACGATCACCAACAGCGGGTCGATGGCCATGAACTCAGGTGGCAACTTAACCACCATGGTGATGAATGGGGATGTCGTCCTCACGGGCGGCGGAACCGTTACGATGTCGAACAACCTGCAAAACCGCATTTTTGGTCAAGCGGCCGGAGACCTGCTTACGAACGTGGACAACACCATTCAGGGCTCCGGGCAGATTGGCGTGAATTCGATGGCGTTCACGAATCAGGGGACCGTCAGCGCGACCCAGTCCGTGGGCTTGACCGTCGACCCGAGCGCCAGCGGAGCGATTAACACTGGCGTGATGCAGGCCCTGGGCGGCCCACTTACGCTCCAGGGAGGCACGTTTACCAACACTGGCGGGATCATCCGGTCGAATCCAGGGGCAGTCAATGTGAACAACTCTACCATCAATGGCGGAATCGTGGAAGTGCTGGGCGCGGGCACCATCTCGATGAACGACGGCTCAATTTCCGGCGGTACGCTGAACAACAGTTCCACGGGAATCATTCGAAGTACGTCGGGGGCCAATACGCTGGGCGGAACGGTGAACAACGTCGCCGGCGGCCAGATTATTGTGAACAACAACACTTCGTTGACCTTGCAGGGCGGCGGCACGTACAACAACGCGGGGACCATCGCGATGAACAGCGCCGGAAACCCTACCGACTTGATCGTAGACGGGGACGTGACGCTGTCGGGCGGCGGAACGCTGACCATCGGCAACAATACCCAGAACCGGGTTTATGGCCTGGTAAGCACAAACCGGCTGACGAACGCCGACAACATCATCCAGGGATCCGGACAGCTCGGCGTGGATCTTATGGCGCTGACGAATCAGGCGGGCGGCGTCATCCAGGCCAACCAGGCAACGGCTTTGACCATCGATCCCAGCGCCGGCGGAGTGATCAATCAGGGTATCCTGCGGGCAACCAACAACGCCACTCTGAATCTCAATAATGGGACCTTCACCAACACGGGAGGAACCATCGAAGCCCAGAATGGCTCCGTGGTGCAACTGAGCAATGCGACGGTCGTAGGCGGCACGCTCTCAACGACGGGAACCGGCGCAGTAAGGAATGTGAACGCGGCAACGCTCAACGGCGTGACCAACCTGGGCGCGTTTTCCGGCAACAACAACACGGTGACAACCGTCGCGGGCACGTTTACCAACAACGGATCAGTGGCGCTGAACTCGGCCGGCAACTCTACCGATCTCGCGATAAGTGGCGATGTCACGCTGACGGGTGGCGGCACGGTGGACCTTTCGAACAACGGGAACAACCGTATCTATGGCCTCTCTGCCTCGGACCGGCTTACAAACGTGAACAACACGATTCAGGGCTCCGGGCAGATCGGCGTGGATCAGATGGCGCTGACGAATCAGGCGGGCGGCTTGATCCAGGCCAACCAGGGAGCCGCTTTGACCATCGATCCCGGCGCCGGCGGAGTGATCAATCAGGGTATCCTGCGGGCAACCAACAACGCCACTCTGAATCTCAATAATGGAACGTTCACCAACGCGGGAGGGATCATCGAGGCCCAGAATGGCTCCTCGGTGCAGCTGAACAATGCGACGGTCGTAGACGGGCTGCTGACGACCAGCGGCAGCGGGGTCATTCGGAACGTCGGCACGGCAACGCTCAACGGAGTGACCATCGGCAGTACGGTGTCGGCAAACAACGCCACGACGACCACACTGATCGGAACGATCACCAACGGCGGGCAGATACTCCTTAACTCGGCTGGCAACTCTACCGATCTGCAAATGAGCGGCGAT